>JFBN01308403.1_pt1 | contig 41719 bp, 36 predicted proteins | sample 768741 | NCBI WGS metagenome assembly JFBN01 (sample SAMN01983846, study PRJNA193217) | chicken gut metagenome | biome: terrestrial biome; isolation source: ceca of Broiler chicken | host: Gallus gallus | place: United Kingdom: England | collected 2010-09-07
AAAAAAGGCGGCGCCAACGGCGCCGCCTTTTTTGCTTGCCCCCACTCGCTGAAAGCCTGCCCGCACACCCCACGGACTAACAAGCCGCCTCCCGAGCACGAAGCCGGAACAAGGCATCCAGACGGTCGGCCTCGCGTTCCTTTTCCGGGAAATCCACCGCCGTCACCACTATATCGGCCCGTTCCGCCCGCTGACGATCGGACATCTGCCGCTCCATCCGCGCCAAAACCTGCTCGCGGGACAAACCATCGCGCGCCATCGTACGCTCGATGCGCACCGGCTGCGGAATACACACCGCCACCGTCGTATCGCACCGACGATCGCCGCCGGACTCGAAAAGGATCGCCGACTCGAACACCGCATACGGTCCCTGGGCACACAAGCGCCAATGTTCGAAATCCCTGTACACCGCCGGATGCACCAAGGCATCGAGCCGGGCCAGAAGCCCCGCATCGGCAAAAACCTTCCCGGCCACATACCCACGGTCCAAACGCCCCTGCACATAGGCACGCTCGCCGAGCAAAGCCCGGATACCCGCCATCAGGACCGGATCGGAATCCATCAGTTCCTTGGCCCGCACATCGGCCGAATACACCGCCGCACCGCGCCGGGCCAGCATCGCCGCCAGCGTGCTTTTCCCCGAGCCGATCCCACCGGTAAGCCCTACGGTATAGAGAGGATGCTTCATCGCATTTTCAAGATCAACGTTTCCGATAGATATACTGCACCCTTTCGGGTTCCAAAGTCACTTTGCCGGCAAAGGCCGGAGCCGCCGTCACCTTGGGATACACGTACCGCGAATCGGGATCGGTGTGGGACAGATCGACCGTCACCCGGAAATCCTTCTCCGCGATCCGCGCATAATCCTCCACCGCCACCCGGTAGCGGAGCGTCACCTTCGAAGGGAAAAACTTCGCCGACCATCCCGCCGGAGCACCCATCGCCCGCACCGGGACGCGGATCGTCCCTTCCGTATAGGGCTTTACCGTCAAAGACACGGCCACCCGCGGAGGCTCTACCCGCACTTTGCGCAAACCGGAAGGCAGCTCGACGACCACCGAATCCGTCAGGGAAGCCGACAGGTTGCGGTACGTCCGCTCGGGCAAAACGATCCGGTCCAAGGTTTCCAACTCCTCCGGCGTACCGAAAACTTTCACCTGCGCCGGTTGGATCATCACCGGATCGAACATCCCATAACCCGGGCGAAAACTCGTACGCACCCCGGCCAATTCGATCGGGACAGTCTTGACTACCTCGTCGCCCATGTTTAGGTAGATCGTATCGGCATCGATCTGTTCCACGCGGTCGGTGGGCAAGACCGCATGGGCCATCAGTTCGGGATGCTTGGCCGGCACCCAGAAATGACGTCCGTGCGCACTTTCCAGCACTTTGGTCAGATCGACCTCCAGCTGCCGCGAACCGACAGCATAGCTGAGCATGTTGAACCCGTTCATCTGCACCGCGATCCCGATCTTTTGCGTGGAGAGTTCCCGCGAAGAATACCCCGTCGGGGTATTCGTATAGACCGGCGAAACGGTAGCGGACATCACGTAGCCGTTTTCCACCTGTTTCAAAAACCAAATGACCAGGATTCCGACAAAAATAGCCAGCAGCACCACCAGCGAACGGTTGTGCCGAACCTTGACATCGAATATGCGGCGCAGCTCCCCCTTGATATCCGGATCCTGCGACGGATCCTCCCGGGGGGATTTCGGCCGGGCCTGCTCCTGTTCCATACCACGAAAATAAACAAACGAGGGGGAAACAACAAAAATAACAGGTGCACAATAACATTTCCCGGGACAATTGCTATCTTTGTTCAATAAACATCCATCGGCCTTCCGGCGAGTTTTCTCGCGCCGACAGAAAACCTCCGGAAAGCAACCATACGAAAAACACTGAAACCAAAAACCTGACAAGCATCATGGACAATTCTTCCGTCTTTCCCCATGGCATAAAAACAGGCGTCATTGCCGGGGTAGCCGCCATTCTGGTAACGCTTTTGGCCTATGTACTGAACATCAACATGCTCGGCTGGACTTTTCAAGGAGTGAGCTACCTGGTACTCATCGGAGTGATGATCTACGGACTGCTCGGTTTCCGCAAAGCCAACGGAGGCTACATGGCTTTCGCCCAAGGCATCCTCATCGTCCTGGTCGCCGGGATGATCTGCGCCATCATCAACTACTTCTTCGGCCTGCTCTATTACAACGTCATCGACCCCGGATTCGAACAGCAAGTCATCGACAACTCCCTGGCTGCCTATGAAAAAATGGGCATCGCCGTAACCGACCAGGTAGAAGAACTCATCCGCACCAATGCCGAAGCCAGCACGCATTTCTCCTGGAAATACTTTTCCTTTGCCATCGTAGGAGCATTGATCATCTGGACGATCCTGGGGCTTATCCTCGGGGCGATCTTTTCCAAGAAAGACCCCAACGACATCCTGTAAACCCGAAATCATTCAACACATACACACTCTCGTCCGAAATGGAAAAAAGAATGTCCGTCGGCCAGTACGCCTTCTATTACGGAGTAACCACCGGCTTTGCCCTGGCGCTTATCTCGCTGCTTAGCTACGTACCCGTACTGGGGACGATCGCCTGGCTGCTGCGCCTGCTCGCCCTGGTATTCCTCACCATGTACTTCGTGCGGCGTTACCGCGACCAGTTCAACAACGGCGTACTCACCTCAGGCGAAGGCTTCCTGCTCACCTTCCTCATGTTTCTTTACATCGGCATCATCGCCGCCCTGTACACCGGAGGGCAGATCGCCCTGATGGCCGCAAAGGACTCGCAGGAGCTCTTCCTGCTGCTGCAGCAGACCTACCAAGATGCCGGGATCGACATCCCCGACCAAACCATCCGCGATGTGATCAAGATCGTGCCTTACGTCGTCGGGATTTTTTACATTCTCGGACACCTGGTCGTCGGAGCGATCTTCGGGGCCATTTACTCCTCGTCCTTCCGACGGGATGCCCCCTATCCTCCCGAAGGACAACCCATGAACTGATCCGCTCCCGGGAATCGTTCCCGGGGACAGCAACCGAAAAAAGAAAGGGACACCGAACATGCAAATATCGATCGTCATCCCGCTGTACAACGAACAGGAATCCCTGCGCGAACTCAACGACTGGATCCGGAGGGTGATGACCCGCGAAGGGTTCACCTACGAAGCCATCTATGTGGACGACGGCTCCACCGACGGCTCGTGGCAGACCATCGAAGCGATGGCTGCTGACGACCCGGCCGTGCGGGGGGTCAAACTGCGGGGCAACCAAGGCAAATCCCTGGCCCTGCGCGCCGGATTTCGCGCAGCGGAAGGCGAAGTCGTCTTCACGATGGACGCCGACCTGCAGGATTCGCCGGACGAACTGCCCGAGATGTACCGCATGATCACCCAGGAAGGCTACGACCTGGTCTCCGGCTGGAAAAAGAAACGCTACGACCCGCTCTCGAAGACCCTCCCGACCAAACTGTACAACTGGGTCGCCCGACGGGCCACCGGGCTCACCCTGCACGATTTCAACTGCGGACTGAAAGCCTACCGCCGCGAGGTCGTCAAATCCATCGACCTCTACGGCGAAATGCACCGCAACATCCCGATGCTGGCCCAGGAGGCCGGATTTTCCCGCATCGGGGAAAAGATTGTCCATCACCAGGCACGCAAGTACGGCCATTCCAAGTTCGGCTTGAACCGCTTTATCAACGGTTTCCTGGACATGATCTCCATGGTGGTGCTCCGCCGGTTCGGCCGCCAGCCGATGCACTTTTTCGGCACACTGGGCTTTCTGATGTTCGTCGTCGGGTTTTTCAGCGCCGCATACGTCGGCTTTTCCAAACTCTGGCTGCTCTACCACGGACAAAAAACCATCCTGGTGACCGACAACCCCTGGTTTTACATCACCTTGACGATGATGATCCTGGGCGTGCAGTTCCTGATGGCGGGATTCGTAGGCGAGATGATCGTCAAAAGCCGCAGCCGCGTCCCGGACTTCTATCTGGACCGTACGCTGGGCAAAGACGAACAACTGAAAAAAGAAGGCTGAACGAACCTTTTCACCCCCTCCCCGCCCAATCCGATCCATGCAGGGATAGGGACCGACCTTATACACGAACACAACCAAAAACTTTCACGATATGGAACTGAAAGAATTAGCGTTGGAGCGAGCCAAGACGTGGCTTTCCGACCAATACGACGAGCAGACGCGCCAACAGGTACAGCAAATGATAGACCAGGACTCCGACGAACTGGTCGATGCCTTCTACAAGGACCTCGAATTCGGCACCGGCGGCATGCGCGGCATCATGGGCGTAGGCACCAACCGCATGAACCGTTACACCATCGGCGCCGCCACCCAAGGATTGGCCGACTACCTGAAGGAACAGTTCCCCGGGAAACCGATCTCGGTGGTGATCGGCTGCGACGTCCGCCACAATTCCGACACCTTCTCCCGGATGTGCGCCGAAGTCCTCTCGGCCAACGGCATCAAAGCCTATCTGTTCGACGGCTTCCGCCCCACACCGGAGATCTCCTTCGCCATCCGTTACCTGCACGCCCAGAGCGGCATCATCATCACCGCCTCGCACAACCCGCCCAAATACAACGGGTACAAAGCCTACTGGGACGACGGCTCGCAGGTAGTTCCCCCGCACGACACCGGCATCATCGACCGCGTGGCCAAAGTACACGTGGGCGACATCCGCTTTACGCCCGATGAACAGCTCATCGAAACGATCGGACCGGAAGTAGACCGTGCGTTCGTCGAAGCCGCCGTCGAACACGGCAGCTGCGACACTACAGGACGTGAAAACTTCAAACTGGTCTACACCCCCATCCACGGGACTTCGTTCCGGGCAATGATCCCTGCGCTGGACCGCGCCGGCTTCCACTACGTAACCGTCAAGGAGCAAATGGTCCCCTCGGGCGATTTCCCCACCGTCCAGTCCCCCAACCCGGAAAATCCCGAAGCCTTGAAGATGGCCACCGACCTGGCCATCCGGGAAAATGCCGACATGGTGGTAGGCACCGACCCGGACGCCGACCGCATCGGCATCGCGGTGCGCAATCTGCACGGAGAACTCGAACTGCTCAACGGCAACCAGACCAACACCGTACTCATCTCCTACCTCCTGGAGCGCTGGCGCAAACAAGGCCGGCTCAACGGAAAACAATTCATCGGCTCGACCATCGTCACCTCGGACATCTTCTACAAGATCGCCGATCTGTACGGAGTAAAGTGCAAAGCCGGGCTGACGGGCTTCAAGTGGATTGCCGACATGATCCGCCGCGCTGAAGGCCAAGAAGAATTCGTCGGAGGCGGCGAAGAGAGCTTCGGCTTCATGGTGGGCGATTTCGTGCGCGACAAGGACTCCATCACCACGACCATCCTGGCTTGCGAAGTAGCGTCCGTAGCCAAAGCCAAAGGCTCGTCCTTTTTCCAGGAACTGCTCAAGATCTACCAAAAGACCGGCATGTACCGCGAAAGTCTGGTAAACATCGTCCGCGAAGGCGTTTCGGGAGCCCAACAGATCAAAGCCATGATGGACACCTTGCGGGAAAACCCGCTCAAGACCATCGACGGCTCTCCCGTAGTGCGCATCGACGATTACAAAACTTCCATCTCGAAGGACCTTACCACCGGTACGCAGACGCCCATCCAGATTCCCAAATCGGACGTGCTGATCTACTACACGGCCGACGGCACCAAGATTGCCGCGCGCCCCTCGGGTACCGAACCGAAGATCAAGTTTTACTTCAGTGTCAACGCACCGCTGCCCTCTCTCGAGCAGTACGAACAGGTGTGGAAGGCTCTGGGAGAAAAACTCCAACGCATCGAGAAGGAAATGGACTTCTGACAAATCCTCCCGCGATTCCCCCCGAAAATTCGGGGAGCGTACAGACGCAAAGCGGGGCGGTCGAAAGACCGCCCCGCTTTGCGTCTGTACGCTCCCAGTTTTACCCCGCACTCAGATGTTGTAATCGTTGACCGCCAAACGGCGCGGTATCGTGCGCTTGAGGTACAGTTTGGTGCCCACCGGCGGCTGAACTCCCGCCTTGATCCGGTTTTTGGCATAGAGCGACTCGACCGTCATCCCCAGTTTCTGTGCGATCGAATACATCGTATCGCCCTGAGCCACCGTATAGAAAGGCTCCGCCCCGGACGTTTTTTTCTTTACCAGGAAAAGATACTGCCCCGGAATGAGCTGCGAATCGTAGCGCAATTCGTTGTAGTCCAAAATCTTCTTCAACGGCACATCGAACCGCTGCGCAATATCCCAGGGCGTATCGCCCGGGAAGGCCACCACATACAGCATCCCTTTGTTCGCATGGCGGTACATCGCATCGCGCTCGGCCGAGAAGGAGGACACCGCCCCCGCACGCACCGTATCGGACGAAGCCAACCTCCCCTGTTCAGCCCCCTGAAGATCGAGCTCGTGCAGGGAATAGTTCTCGATAATCCGGATCAGTTTTTCGGCATACAGCGGATCGGTCGCATAACCGGCTGCCTTCAGCCCCTTGGCCCAAGCGCGATAATCGGTCGGATCCAGGCTGTAGAGCGAAGCATACCGGTCGCGTTTGAGAAACGCCGAATGGTCGCGGTAGGAATCCTCCACCTGCTCGTATTTGCGGAAACACTCGTTGCGCCTATCGTCGTCCTTGCGCACGCTTTTCCCGGTCCAGTCCTCCGCACACTTGATCCCGAAATGATTGTTGGCCTCCACCGCCAGGAAACTCGTCCCGGCCGCCGACTCCAACAGTCCCTGCGCCATGATGATGCTGGCCGGGATACGTTCCGAACGCATCTGGCGGATCGCTATGTCCTTGTACTTTTCGATATAGTCCCGATAGACCTGCGAGATGCCCTGCCCCCGCAGCCCCCAAAGGGAAACCGCGACCAGAAAAAAAGAGAGAAATCCTTTCATACCCAAAATCTTCATCAAGTTCCTAACAACCGCTCATATACCGGTCGGATTTCTGGTAGGAATCCTTCCGGTCGAAAGCCTTGCCCTGGAAAAGGAGCAGCCACACGAAGCCCACCGAAACAGCCGCATCGGCCACGTTGAACACCGCCGGGAAAAACACGAAAGGCTCTCCCCCCCAGATGGGCAACCACTGCGGCAGAACCCCCTGCCAGAAATGGAAATAAAACATATCGACCACCTTCCCGTGGAACAGCGGCGCATACCCGCCCCCCTCGGGCAGGAAAGTAGCCACACCGACCGCCGGATCGTTGAAGACAAGCCCATAAAACATCGAATCGATGATGTTTCCCACCGCCCCGGCAAAGATGAGGGTAAGCGGGATCACCAAAGTCGCCGAAGCATGACGACGGGTCAGGTTCCGGATCAGCCACAACAGCAGCACCGACACCACGATACGGAACACGGTGAGCAACAGCTTGCCCGCTTCTCCTCCGAATTCCATCCCGAAAGCCATCCCGGGATTTTCGACAAAATGCAGGTCAAACCACGAAGTAACCGGGATCTTCTCTCCCAGATACATATGGGTCTTCACCCAAAACTTGAGCGCCTGGTCGGCCGCCAGGACGAGAAAACTGATCAGAAATACTTTTTTCAACGGTTACGGCGTTATTATCTTCCTTCGTATTGTCCCAAAAAAAGGACACACGAACCCATTATCCGACAAAGCTATAAAAGATTTCCCAAACAGGGGCATTCCTCCCGTTTTTTTTGCCCGGTATCCCCTTCCCGTACAAAACCCTCCCGATTTTCCCACCTCGTCATAAAAACAGGAGGAAACTCACCGTCATATCGTCAGTGCCATTGAAAACTTTATTCTTCTCCCTTGCCGAAGCCTTTTCCTTTCCCTAACTTTGTTCGGTCCCCCCTTTCAAAAGAAAACCAAAACGCCGAACCTCGCTATGAAACGACCTGTCTTAAAAGTAAATGCCTCCCGGCTGAAATTCAAATACTACCACGAACCCAACCTGTATCAGTCCACCCTGCTGGTCTTCTCGATCGTCGTGCTGATCTGCCTTTTGGCCAATGCCATCCTCATACTGCCTCCCGAGGTATCCAAGATCATCCGCATCTACGACAACACCCTCTGTTTTTTCCTCCTGGCCGAATTTTTCATCCGTTTCTTCCGGGCGGAAAACAAGTGGAGCTTCATGCGTTACGGATGGATCGACCTCTTGTCCAGCCTGCCGGCCTTCGGCACGGGCTACATCGGGGATATCACCCGCCTGGGACGTATCCTACGCATGGTACGGATCTACTACACCGCCCGCTATGCCATCCGCCAACTCAAGCAAAACCCCGGCGAAGGCGTCTTTCTGCTCATCTACGGCACCATCCTTTCGCTCTTGATGGCTTCCAGCATGGCCATCCTGCTGGTGGAGACCTCCCCGCAGAGCAACATTCTCACCGCATCCGATTCGCTGTGGTGGTCCATCACCACCATCACTACCGTAGGCTACGGGGACCTATACCCGGTTACCGAAGCCGGCCGCATCGTCGGAGCGGTGCTGATGGTCTGCGGTATCGTCGTGATCGGCGCCATCTCGGCCTCCATCTCCACCTGGGTTTTGAAAAAACGCACCTGACCCCGCAAAAAAAAACGGGACCGTTCCCCCGGAGCGAAAATATCCCGCATTTTTGCGCAGCAAACCCCGCAGATTGACTAATTTTGCACCGTAAAATCCAATCTTAACACATCGATGTTCAGAACGCATACCTGCGGCGAATTGTCGGCCGCCAACCAAGGACAAAAAGTTACCCTGGCAGGTTGGGTGCAGCACCTGCGCGACCTGGGGCAGATGGTATTCATCGACCTGCGCGACCGCTACGGCATCACCCAGTTGGCTTTCAACGAAAAGTCGGCTCCCGGACTGCTGGAAGCCGCCAAAAAACTGGGCCGGGAATACGTCATACAAGCCGAAGGTACGGTCATCGAACGCGCCTCCAAAAATCCGAACAACCCCACCGGCGAGGTAGAACTGATGGTCGAACGCCTCGAGGTGCTCAACCCCAGCGACCTGCCTCCCTTCACCATCGAGGACGAATCGGACGGCGGCGAAGACCTGCGGATGCGTTACCGCTACCTCGACATCCGGCGCAATCCGGTCAAGAACAACCTGCTGCTGCGCGCCCGGGTAACGATGGCCGTGCGCAAATACCTCACCCAGCAGGACTTCGTGGACATCGAAACCCCCTATCTGATCAAATCCACGCCCGAAGGGGCCCGCGATTTCGTGGTTCCTTCCCGGATGAATCCCGGCGAATTTTACGCCCTGCCCCAGTCGCCCCAGACCTTCAAACAACTGCTGATGGTGGCCGGGATGGACAAGTACTACCAGATCGTACGCTGCTTCCGCGATGAAGACCTCCGGGCCGACCGCCAGCCGGAATTCACCCAAGTGGACTGCGAAATGTCCTTCGTGGAACAGGAAGACATCCTCAACACTTTCGAAGGGCTGTTCAAATACCTGCTCAAGGAGATCCGCGGCATCGAGATCGACCGCGTTCCCCGCATCACCTACGCCGAAGCCATGCGCAACTACGGATCGGACAAACCGGACATCCGTTTCGACATGCGCTTCCACGAGTTGAACCAGGCGATGAAAGGCAAAGGCTTCTCCGTATTCGACAACGCCCCCCTGGTTGTAGGCCTGGTGGTAGAGGGCTGCGCCGGATACTCCCGCAAACAGACCGACGAACTCACCGACTGGGTAAAACGCCCGCAGATCGGAGGCAGCGGTCTGGTATACATCAAGTACAACCCGGACGGCACCTTCAAATCGTCGGTAGACAAGTTCTACTCGCCGCAGGACCTCCAAGCCGTTGCCCAGCAGATGGGCGCCCATCCCGGCGACTTGATCCTCATTATGGCCGGCGCTGCCGACCGCACCCGCAAAGCGCTCGGCGCCCTGCGCATGGAACTGGCCACGCGCCTGGGACTGCGCAACCCGGACGTTTTCGCTCCGCTCTGGGTAGTGGACTTCCCCCTGTTCGAATGGGACGAAGAGACGCAGCGCTACTACGCCATGCACCATCCCTTCACTTCGCCCAAACGGGAGGACATCCCCCTGCTGGAGACCGACCCCGGCGCCGTACGGGCCAACGCGTACGACATCGTGCTCAACGGCAATGAAATCGGCGGCGGCTCCATCCGTATCCACGACCGGGAAACGCAGATGATGATGTTCCGCCACCTGGGCTTCACCCCCGAAAAAGCCGAGGAACAGTTCGGCTTCCTGATGAACGCCTTCCGCTACGGAGCACCGCCTCACGGCGGACTGGCCTTCGGGCTCGACCGGCTGGTAGCCCTGCTGGGCGGCAACGAGATCATCCGCGACTTCATCGCCTTCCCGAAAAACAACTCGGGACGCGACGTAATGATCGACGCCCCCGCTCCTTTGGCCGCCGAGCAGCTCGACGAACTGAACCTGACGGTCAAAGCCCGTTAGTCGCCCCGCAGCAGCTACGGACAGCGGACGGTTTTCCATAACCCTTTTATCCACCGCAAGATGGCACGCAAACGTTCGTTTTGGCAGCGCGCCAGGCTGCGCGCCGCATACCTCCGACGGATCCTCGCTTCTCCCCGGGAAGCCTTCCGCCGCTTCGGCATGTGGCGTTACCGGAACATGTCGCTTCGGCGGCTGATCCTGCTCTCCGCCGTGCTGGTCGGGCTGTTGGGCGGGATCAGTTCGGTCATCCTGAAAAACCTCACCCACCTCATCCAGCACTTCGTCGAGAACACCCTGGTGGGACAAATGGGCTTCAACGGGTTTTACTTCGCCTTCCCCATCGTCGGCATCACCCTCACCCTGCTGGTGATCCGCTACGTCATCCGCCGGGAAGTCGGGCACGGCATCCCTAACGTACTGTATTCCATCTCACGGGGAAAATCCCTGTTGCCCTTCCGCTCCACCTATGCAGCACTGATCACCGCCCCGCTCACCATCGGCTTCGGCGGATCGGTCGGCCTGGAAGGCCCGGCAGTGGGCACGGGCGCAGCCGTAGGGTCCAATTTCGCCCGCCTGCTCAACCTGGATGCCAAAACCCGCTCGCTGCTGCTGGGTTGCGGGACGGCCGCCGCCCTCTCGGCCATCTTCAAAGTCCCGATCACCGGCATCATCTTCGTGATCGAAGTCTTTGCCCTGGACCTGACCATGGCCTCGCTCATCCCGCTCATTCTGGCTTCGGCTACCGGCATTCTGGTCTCGTACGTCTTCATGGGGCAATCTCTCACCCTGGATTTCCGCCAGGACGCCTCGTTCCATCCGGGCAACATCCTCTACTACGTGCTCCTGGCCCTGTTCACCTCGTTGGCTTCGATCCACTTTACCCGCATCTACTCCCGGGTGGGGAAATTCTTTGAAAACCGCCTGCACTCCCGTCTGGCCCGCCTGCTGCTGGGCGGACTCGGACTGGGCTGCCTGATCTACCTGATGCCGCCCCTCTACGGCGACGGCTATGCGACGATGAACAGCCTGCTGGCCGGCGACTTCACCTCGGTCATCGACTTCCCGTGGGCGCACAGCTGGACGGACAACCCCTGGATGGCCGTGGTACTGCTGGTGGTGCTTCTGTACTTGAAGATGATCGCTACCACCGTTACCTTCGGCGCAGGAGGCGTGGGGGGCACTTTCGCGCCGACGCTGTTCATGGGGGCCGTCGCAGGCCTGGCCTTTGCCCAGGCGGTCAATCTGGTCCACCCCGAAGCCGACCTCTCGCTGTCCAACTTTTCGCTGGTGGGCATGGCCGGGATGATGGCCGGGGTGATGCAGTCGCCCCTGTCGGCCGTATTCCTGATCGCGGAAACCACCGGAGGATACGTACTGATCGCCCCGCTGATGATCGTCTCGGCCCTCTCGTTCGTGATCACCAAATTTTACACCCCGTACAGCGTCTACACCGAAGAGCTGGCCAAGAAAGGCGACCTGCCGGGACGCGACAAGGACAAAGCCATCCTGCGCGAAATGGAACTCGACGAACTGATCGAGACCGATTTTGTCAAGATCCCGGTGGATGCCACCCTGGGCGAAGTGGTACAAAACGCCGTAGCGCGTTCCTCCCGCAACATTTTCCCCGTCGTCTCCCCGCACAACCACCTGGTGGGCGTCGTACTGCTCGACGACCTTCGGCAGGTGATGTTCGACCCTTCGCTCTACACCAAACTCGGCGTGAGCGACCTGATGATCCAACCCCCGGCCGTGATCGACACCCAGACCGACACGATGGAAACCATCGCACAGAAATTCCAAAAGACCGGCGCCTGGAACCTGCCGGTGGTCGGCTACCACAACCGCTATGCAGGCTTTATCTCACGCGGGCGGATGCTTTCCACCTATCGGCAGAAAGTAGTGGAAATGAGCCGCGACGCCGAACTCTTTTAACCCCCCCCTCTCCCGCCTCCGACCTTCAGCACAAAAAACCCCATCCCCCGAAAGCCCAAAAGCCTCCGGCAGAGAAACAAATCCCTCAAAAAATACTGGAAAAAAACGTCAGCGGGATACGAAATCGAAGTACCGCCCAATGATGATCTTGAACCACGCGGAATACTTCTGCGGAAAGGCCTCCATATCGGCCTTGAGTACCTCGGGAGAAATCCACCGCCAGTCGTCCACCTCTTGCGGGTTGCAGAGCGGCTCCCCGGAAAATTCCCCCACCAGCACATGGTCGTATTCGTATTCCGTCAGACCGGTATCGAGCCCGGCACGGTACACGAACGAAAAGACCTCCTGCAAAGGAACATCGAAGCCCATCTCCTCACGCAGACGGCGATGCGCCGCCTCCAAAGTCGTCTCGCCGGGAGCCGGGTGGGAGCAGCACGTATTGGTCCACAGGCTCTGCGAATGGTACTTGGTTGCCGCCCGCCGTTGAAGCAGGATCTCGCCCCGGGGAGAAAACACGATGACCGAAAACGCCCGGTGCAGATGTCCCCCATCGCGGTGCGCCTCCATCTTTTCCATCGTGCCCAGCGGAGCGTCGTTTTCGTCTACCAGCACGACCAGGGATTTTTCTTCTTCCGTTTGTTTCACAGCAGGATCAATCGAGATAAGCCGTCAGTTTCTTGAATTCGTCGCGCCGATCCTTGCCTTGGTAAAGGATCGCGTACACCGCCTCGACGATCGGCATGCGGATGTCGTGCTGGCGGATGAGCTGCATCACCCCGTAAGTAGCGTAATATCCCTCGGCCACCATGTTCATTTCGAGCATGGCCGACTTGACGGTGTATCCCTTGCCGATCATCGTGCCGAACATTCGGTTGCGGCTGAAATAACTGTAACCGGTGACCAGCAAGTCGCCCAGATAGGCCGAATCCATGATGTTGCGCCCCTCCATCGGATAGACCACCGACATGAAATTGTCCATCTCCCGGATGGCATTGGACATGAGCACCGCCTGAAAATTGTCCCCGTAATTCAGCCCATGGGCTATCCCGGCTGCCACCGCGTAGATATTCTTGAGCACAGCGGCGTATTCCACCCCGATCACATCGCGGGAGAGCTTGCAACGGATGTACGGCCCATTGAGGTACGAGGCCATGTTCTCGGCAATGGGTTGGTTTTGACAGGCGACCGTCAGGTACGAGAGGTGTTCCATCGCCACTTCCTCGGCATGGCAAGGACCGGTGATGGCTCCGATACGACCGGGAGCTATCTTGAAACGCTTGGAGAGATACTGCCCCATCACGATGTTCTTCTCGGGGAGAAGCCCCTTGATGGCCGAAAAAAGGATCTTGCCTTTCATCGGGACCTTCATCCCGCGGATCTCCTTGGAGAAAAACGCGGAAGGGATCGCAAAGATGACCGTGTAGGCATTTTCGACCACCTCGTTGATGTTGCTGCTGATGCACAGTTTCGAAGTATCGAACTCCACGGCCGAAAGATAATTCGGATTGTGATGTTCGCGCCGCAGGTAGTCCGCCGACGATTCCGAGCGGATGTACCACCCCACGCGATCCATGTTTTCACACAGCATCTTGACGATGGCCGTTGCCCAACTGCCACCGCCCACGACTGCTACTTTGTAGTTATTTTCGTCCATAATTGTTGCCGGGCGATCCCTGCTTTGCAAAGGTAGCCTTTTTACCTCGCCCGGGCAAGCCCTGCGAAAATTCCTCTTTTTTGCCCTTCCGACCTCCTACCGAGGACAAAACAGCCACCACCGAGCCTTATCCCAGCCCAGCCGCTTTATCCAAAAGTACGAAAAAAACGCCGCAGCGCTACCCGCGCTGCGGCGTTTTTGTACCCCCGGAAGGAATCGAACCTTCATCAATGGTACCGGAAACCATCATTCTATCCGTTGAACTACGGAGGCAATACCGGGACAAAGATACATTTTTTTCCCCTTACAACGCAAGGGGTATTTTCCCCCGGGGGAAAAGCAAACTTTTTGCCTGCCGGAGGCGAGCGGACCGAGCCCTAATTTGCGTACATTTACTCCAAAAGCCACAAACGCCATGAAACCCCGTGAAAAATTCGTCAGCTGCGGCCCGGAAAGCCTCTCGGACCAGGAACTCCTCGCCATCCTGATCGGCTCGGGCACCGCCGGCCTGTCCGCCCATCAGATCGCCGCCGGACTCCTGGACTACACCTCGGGCAGCCTCGCACGCATTGCCGCCATGAGCCCCGGCGAACTGTGCTCGGTCAAAGGCATCGGCCAAGCCACCGCCATCGAGATCGGAGCCTGTTTCGAAATCGCCCGCCGCGCCGCCCGGGAAACGAACGAAGCCCCCATGATCCGCACCGCGCAGGACGTATTCACCGCCCTCGAACCCGAAATGCGCCACCTGGACCACGAAGAGTTCTGGGTCCTCCACCTCGCCCCTTCCGGGAAAATCCTGATGCGCCAACGGGTAAGCCAAGGCGGTTTCAGCGCCGCCGCCATCGACCAGCGCATGATCTTCCGCCGGGCATACGCCTTGGGCAGCGAAGCCATCATCCTGTGCCACAACCACCCCTCCGGCTCGCTCTCCGTATCGCCCCAGGACATCCGCGCCACGCAAGAGATCCACAGCGCCTGCCGCCTGCTGGGCTTCCGCCTGGCGGATCACGTCATTTTCGTCCCCGGAGGATACATCAGCCTGGCCGAAAGAGGACTTTTGTAAACACCCCACCAAAGAATCCCCGAACAAAGCCATGATAGATTTTAGTTCTTTGTATCAAAACGTTAAAGACAAATTTGCCGAAGAAGATTTTGCATCAGGTCTAAACCTCTTGCGGGATACTGCTCACCGAATCCTGGAAGGGGGGAAATTGCCTATCTCCCAAGAGGACGTCGAGCTTTTTTTGCAAAAGGCATATTGGGCCATAGAGCGTGCGGCGAATTACCACCGAGAAGCCTTCTGGGATCGCGATTTGCAGGTGATAGCAGCGGATATAAAAATGACCGGGTTAAAAATCATCCGCAAGTACGATGTGCAGGATGTCAGCGTGAAAATATCGTATGTGCGTTCAGCATCTTCGCTTGAGAAAGATCCGGTGAAAGTAGCGGCCTTGGACAAAGAGTTCGACGAGTTGTCGGCTTTGTATGCCGCGCAGTCCCGCCGCAAGAAGTTGTGAGGGGCTTTTGCCCGGTAGAAAAAACCTTAACGTTTCAACCGGAAACGAATGTAGGTAATGGGCGTTTGGGTTTCGAGGTATTTCTTTTCGTAAAAAGTCTGGATGGTCTTGAGCTCCTCGGGCGCATTGTCGTCGCGGTACAGGTCGTGCTGGGCGTAGAGCACCTCATGCCCCAGGCCGTGGAGCAAGCCCAAGGTATAGCCATGCAGGAAAGCCGAATCGGTCTTCAGATGGATCAAACCGTCTTTCTTGAGGATCCGAGCGTATTTCTCCAGGAAACCTTCGCCGGTAAGCCGGTGCTTGGTCCGGCGGTATTTGATCTGCGGGTCGGGGAACGTGATCCAGATCTCGTCCACTTCGTCCGGAGCGAAACACCGGTCGATCAGCTCGATCTGCGTGCGCAGAAAGCCGGCGTTGGGCATCCCTTCCTCGGTAACCGTCTTGGCACCCCGCCACAGACGGGCCCCCTTGATGTCCACCCCGATGAAGTTCTTTTCCGGATGGCGCCGCGCCAGTCCGACGGTATATTCCCCCTTGCCACAGCCCAGCTCTAGGACAATGGGATGGTCATTGCCGAAAAATTCCTCCCGCCAATGCCCCCTCAACGGAAAATTTCCTTCGAGCAAGTCCTCCCGCGAAGGCTGCAGCAACCGCGAAAAAGTCTCGTTCTCCTGAAAACGCTTTAGTTTGTGTTTGCTTCCCATCGACAAAAAAATATTGCACTGCTTTTTACTGCCCGGAACGGATCGCCTCCACCGGATCCATCCGCGCTCCCATATACGCCGGCATGATCCCGGCCAAAAGACCGATCACCGCCGAAATCACCACCCCGATGTTGATATTGGTCATCGACAGGTAAAACGCCATTCCCGAAAGGGCCTCGGCCGCCGCCATCGCACCCCATACCATCAGGATACCGATCAATCCGCCGATCAGCGAGAGGAACACCGCCTCGAAAACGAACTGAAGGAGGATAAAACTGTTCTTGGCCCCCAAGGCTTTCTGGATACCGATCTGATTGGTCCGCTCGCGCACGCTCACGAACATGATATTGGCAATGCCGAACCCGCCCACCAGCATCGAAAAACCGCCGATGATAAATCCCGCCAGATTGAGCATCGAGTACAACGGCGCAAAGGTATTGGCGATCACCGAAGGAACGTTCAACTCAAAATTGTCCTTGGCATCGGGCGCCAGACGGCGGATCGAACGCATGTGCCCGCGCAATTCGCTCAAGAACTCATCCATGTCGGCCTTCTGGGCGTCCGTCGGATTGACGATCACGTTGCCCCCCGAACGGTCGGTAATGGGGGTGTACTTGCGGTAGAAATTGACCGGAATAAAGACCCGGTTGTCCTTCGAAACCCCGAACATCTGCTCGCCCTCCTTCTCCAGCGTGCCGATGATGCGCAGTTTCTGTCCCCGGTAAAGGATCGTTTTGCCCAAAGCCTGCTCGTCCGAGCCGAAACTGTTGGTATAAATATCGTACCCTACCACCGCCACCGGCGTCCCCGCCGCGCTTTCCACCGGCGAAAAGAAACGCCCCTGGGTTATCTTCATCTGCTCGATGTTTTCATATTCCTGGGAGACTGCCAAGATCTGAAAATCGGTAATATTCTCGTTGTTTATCTTTATCTGGCCGTACCCCTGCAGGTAAAACGCGATCCGATCCGCGATCTCGGGCAACTGACGGCGCAGCGCAGCGGCCTCTTCCAAGGTAGGATAAGGCCGTTTCTGAATGTCCCACCATTCGGCGTTCATCACCATCCCCCAGGGCCACTTGTCGATATAGACCACCTCGGCCCCCATCGAAGCCAGGTCGTCGTCCACATTTTTCTTGAGCGAATCCACCGCAGCCAGCACCGTAATGATGCAGAAAATACCGATGCTGATCCCCAACAAGGACAACAACGTACGCAACTTGTTCTTCACCAGGGCATCCCAGGCGAACTTTACGCTCTCGGTAAACAGGATGATCGATTTTCGCATGGCCTTTTCTCGATTTTGCAATAGCCGCTGACAAAGATAGTGAAAGCCGAGCGCAGCGGAAAGATGAAAACGAAGTTTTCGATCTTAACGCAGCCGAGGGCCTCCTGTCTTATCCAAAGATAGGGAAAGCCGAGGGCAAAGCCGCGAGGGAAAACGAAGTTTTTCCCCGAGGAGTTTGCCGAGGCGCATCCTGCCCAAAAATTCCCCCCGATACAACTTTTCGAATGCTCACTGAAAGCACTCCCTGTCTAAGTCTATGAAAAATCAACCGCCATCCTTTTAAAATTTTCATACTTTCCCTACCTTTGTGAGGATTAATATCATCATCATTCGGACAATGAACACCTTGTTTTTAGGACTGGGATACATCGGACTGCCCACGGCCGCAGTAGCCGCCAGCCGGGGATTGCAAGTAACCGGAGTGGATGTCAACCCCACTGTGGTGGAAACCATCAACCGGGGAGAAATTCACATCGTCGAACCGGGACTGCGGCAAGTCGTACACCAAGTTGTCGCCGAAGGCCGCCTGCACGCCACCACGACCCCCGTAGTGAGCGACGTTTATCTGGTCGTCGTTCCCACCCCCTTCAAAGGCAATCACGAGCCGGACATCTCGTACGTGGAGACCGCCACCCGCTCGGTCATTCCCCTGCTCAAGGAAGGCGACCTGTTTATCATCGAATCGACCTCACCGGTAGGAACCACCGACAAGATGGCTCACCTTATCTTCGAACACCGTCCCGAACTGCAAGGCAAACTCCACATCGCCTACTGCCCCGAACGCGTGCTGCCCGGAAACGTCCTGTACGAACTGGTGCACAACGACCGGGTGATCGGCGGCATCGACCCGGCCTCGACTGAAAAAGCCGTCGCTTTTTATTCCCGGTTCGTCGAAGGCCAGTTGCACCGCACCAATGCCAAAACAGCCGAAATGTGCAAACTGACCGAAAACTCCTCGCGCGACGTGCAGATCGCCTTTGCCAACGAACTCTCGCTCATCTGCGACAAAGCCGGCATCAACGTCTGGGAACTCATTGCCCTGGCCAACAAACACCCTCGCGTAAACATTCTCCAGCCCGGTAGCGGCGTAGGCGGGCACTGCATCGCGGTGGATCCGTATTTCATCACGGCGGACTTCCCGGTCGAATCCCAACTCATCGCCAAATCACGCGAGATCAACAACTACAAAGCCTTCTGGTGCGCCGACAAAACCAAGCGCGCCATCGAGGACTTTACCTTGAAAAACGGCCGCAAACCCCGCGTCGCCCTGATGGGCCTGGCCTTCAAACCCAATATCGACGACCTGCGCGAAAGCCCCGCCAAATACATCGTCTCCAAGGTCATGGAAGGCGAAGACGCGGACTACATGATCGTCGAGCCCAACCTCACGGAACACAAGGTCTTCAAACTCACGGATTACCAAGAGGCTTATCAGCAGGCCGACATCGTCGCCTTCCTGGTTGCCCACGATCCGTTCAAGACCCTGCCCTACGACCCCGGGAAAATCATCCTGGACTTCTGCGGCATCTTCAAGAAATAACCCTCCCCTTCCTAGCCACCCCTGCCATGAAAACCGTCATGCTCGTCTTCGGAACCCGACCGGAAGCCATCAAAATGGCCCCGCTGGTAAAGGCCTTCGAAAAACACCCGCAGGACTTCACCACCCTCGTATGCGTGACCGGACAGCACCGGGAGATGCTCGACCAAGTGCTTCACCTGTTCGACATCGTACCCGACTACGACCTGAACATCATGAAGCAGGGACAGGACCTGTACGACGTTACTGCACGGGTACTGGTGGGCATGAGAGACGTACTCAAACAAGCCAAACCGGACGTCGTCCTGGTGCACGGGGATACTACCACCAGTACAGCTGCCGCCCTGGCCGCTTTTTACCAGCAGATTCCCGTCGGACACGTCGAAGCCGGACTGCGCACCCACGACATCTACAGCCCCTGGCCCGAAGAAATGAACCGCCAGATCACGGGACGCATCGCCACCTACCATTTCGCTCCCACCCCCTTGGCGCAGGAAAACCTGTTGAAGGAAAACATCCCCCCTCAACACATCACCGTAACGGGCAATACCGTCATCGATGCCCTGTACGCCGTGGTGGAAAAGATCCAACAAGATCGAAGCCTTTCCGGAGAACTGACCGAACGTCTGCAAGCCGCAGGATACGATCCGTTGCGCATCGGGCAAGGACGACGGCTGGTGCTGATCACCGGACACCGCCGGGAAAACTTCGGCGAAGGATTCCGCAATATATGCCGAGCCATCAAAACCCTTTCTGAAAAATACCCGGAGGTCGATTTTGTCTATCCGATGCACCTCAACCCGAATGTCCGCCGGCCCATCGCCGAGGTGTTCGGCCAGCAGCACGGAGCAAACCTCTTCTTCATCGAACCGCTGGAATACCTGGAATTCGTCTTTCTGATGGAAAAAAGCACCTTGGTACTCACCGACAGCGGAGGTATCCAGGAAGAAGCTCCCGGCCTGGGAAAACCGGTACTGGTCATGCGCGACACGACTGAACGGCCCGAAGCTCTCGCCGCCGGAACAGTGCGCTTGGTCGGTACGGACTACGACCGCATCACAGGCGAGGTATCCCGCCTGCTGGACGACAAGACTTACTACGAATCCATGAGCCGGGCGGTCAATCCTTACGGCGATGGGTTGGCGTGCGGGCGGATCGTGGCACGTCTGCAATGATTCTATCCCCATCCCTAAACAATGACCACAGATGCCGAAAACAATAAGCGCATCGCAAAAAATACAGTCATCCTGTATTTTCGCATGGCGCTTATCATGGCTATTGCCTTGTACACCTCCCGGGTGGTCTTAAATACCTTGGGAGAAATCGATTACGGGATATACAATGTAATAGGCGGCGTCGTCCTCATGTTTACTTTCCTCAATGGAGCCATGGCAGCCTCCACCTCGCGTTTTATCACCGTCGAATTGGGGAAACAGGACTACGGGCAACTCCGAAAAGTATTCAACACCACACTTGTCAATCATTTGATCATTGCCTTAATCATTCTTCTTTTGGCAGAAACCATTGGTCTGTGGTTTGTACAAAACAAGTTGGTCATCCCGCCGGAAAGGATGTCGGCCGCTCTGACGGTGTATCAATTTTCGATATTCACCTGCCTGTGCACGCTCTTGCAAACTCCGTTTATCGCAACGATCATTGCGCATGAAAAAATGAACGTTTATGCTTGGGCAAGTGTTGTAGATTCAGTGCTTAAACTAGCCATCCTCTATTTATTAGGAATCTTTCCCGTGGACAAGCTCAAGTTATACGCCTTGCTGATGTTCTGCGAGACAGGATTTATGTTCTCATTTTATTTTATCTATATCAAAAAATCTTTCCCATACTGTGCTTTTCTGTTGCCAAAAGACAAAAAACTATACAAAACCTTATTTACATACTCCGGATGGTCTTTGTTCGGCGACTTTAGCACATTAACCCAAGGACAAGGGCTCAATATTCTTTTAAACATGTTTTTCGGACCAACTGTCAATGCCGCAAGAGGGATTTCTTATCAGGTTCAAGGAGCTATCACACAGTTTTCCAACAACATCATCACGGCCGTACGCCCCCCCATTATCAAATACTATGCCCGCGGAGAAATCCAAAAGATGATCCAACTGGTATTCAATGCCTCGAAATATTCCTTCCTGTTGGTTTTTGCGCTCTCACTACCCATTTTTCTGGAAATAGAATATATTTTGAACTTATGGCTGAAAGAAGTGCCTGAGTACACTCCCTCCTTCACAAGGATCATTATCCTCATCGTGCTAATAAGTGCTTTCCGTACGCCAATTATCACCTCGATGCACGCCACCGGTAAAATCAAGATCCCCAATGTCATCTGTGGGAGCATCCTCATTTCTACCGTGATTTTTGCCTACATCGCATTGAAAATGGGATATGGACCCACCTCGGTATTCATTGTTTCTCTTGTGATTACATTCTTGAACATGTGGGTGGAACTATATCTGATACAACGACTGGTCGGCTATTCGATCCCTCTATTCATCAAGAAAGTATTTCTCATCAGCCTGCTCATCGGAATCCTTTCCGCCATCGTCCCCATCATCGTACAGAATCATATGGAAAGTTCTTTCTTCCGGCTGTTAGTGGTGGGGGTCTCTTCTGTTTGTTCCGTCTTGTTATGCACCTACCTGATCGGTATCGACCATCACCTGCGGGAAAAAATAAACCAGCGCCTCCTGAAACTATTTCTAAAATTCACCAAACACTAAAACATCATGCTAAAGAAACTATATCGCGCCTTTCAAAATTTCATCAAGTATCTGCGTAAGGGAGGAGTCGTATATGTGAACGTCTCCCAGGTAACCTACACAGAATGCCTGAAAGGAAGAAAAGCCCTCATAACCGGAGGAGGAAGTGGGGTCGGCTATGCCATTGCCCAAAAGTTTTTATCCTCCGGAGCCGAAGTTACCATTACCGGACGTAACCCGGACAAATTAGCACAAGTCGCCGCACACCTCAACAGCACAAGACTGCACACCCTGGTCTGGGACGCAGCCAATATCTCGAGTACTGAGAAGAAAATCAACGAAGCCATCCAAATAATGGAAGGGCTCGACATCTTGGTAAACAATGCCGGCCTGTATACTTTTCTCCCTTTTGAAAAGATCGACGAAGCGGAATGGGACAAAATCATCCATACCAATCTAAAGGGCACTTTCTTCATCTGCCAACAAGCAGTAAAATACTTCAAAAAGGAAAAAGAAAAAACGAGGGTAAAAAAGATCATAAACATTTCCTCCACACGAGGATTTCAGGGAGATTGTGGCCCCTATGGTATTTCCAAATGGGGAGTAAACGCACTCACAAAAGGATTGGCCAGAGATTACACCCACGAAGGCATCCTTGTAAACGGCATTGCGCCGGGAATTATCGCAACCCCCCTGAACGGTATCGATCCCCGAGGAAACGTATTCGACGGCTCCAACAAAGAGCACCGTACAGCCATTGCAGAAGAAATCGCCGAACTGGCTCTTTTTCTGGCAAACGACTCATCCAATCACATTACCGGTCAAATCATAGCCTGTGACGGAGGCGAAACCCTGCTGTAAAAATGACCATTGTACTGATCTTACTTTTAGCCATCATTCTAGCTCTCTTTATCATCAACCACCTATTGAAACGCACTTGGTGGTACCGCAATCTGTTTGTCGATGCCCGGAAATTCACAGAAGGCATTCCAAACAACTTACAGATTGTCAATCTGGGGAGCAGCCAACCGAAATTCGCCTTTGACTATCAGGACACCGCCTGGAAAGGCATGAACATGGCTCTTGCCCCACAACCCTTCCTCTACGACTACCGCATCCTCAAACAATATGTATCACACCTGCGCAAAGGAGCCTTCGTGTTGATACCTGTCTGCCCCTTCAAATTTTTCGTTTACAAATATGCCAATGATGCGACAAACCGCAAATACTACCCTTTCCTGCAACCGGAAAGCATCGAAGGATACTCTCGTTGGAAAAAATGCAAGATTCTGCGATTTCCTGTTCTGATGGCTGGAAAACGGATACTGAAGATCGTCAAAGACGAGAAGAAAGATTCCCGTATGGATCTGGAAGACAACCCCATGAACCAAGAGCAACGAAAGGCCGATGCAAAAAAATGGGTGAATGGATGGAAAAAACAATTCTCCCTCGATGACCTGAATCACATCAATCTTTCAAAAAAAAACCAAGAGAGTATTGACAAAAACATTGCGATCGTCAAAAAGATTCTTGCGCTCTGCCGGGAAAAAGAACTACGCCCCGTTTTTATTCTCCTTCCGGTCACAAAGGAATTGGGGTCTTTTTTCCCCGACAGTTATCTTGCAGAATATGTCATCGGAAATATAGAGCGATGCAAGGCAGAGCAGGAACCTGTTCTCAATTTTTTCCGCGACGATCAATACAGCGATGCCGGATTATACATCAATTCATTCTTTTTCAACAAGAAAGGGAGAACTCGATTTACAAAAGAGCTCATAAAACGATTAGGCGAATTATGAATATTTCGATGCAAACCTTGCGAGGTCTCGCCATCATGGCAGTGGTTCTCACCCATGCACAATTTGACCCGACACAGATCCAAGCGAATTACATCATTCAAAATCTCATAAACATAGGCGTAGCCGGATTTATCTTTTTATCCGGATACTTTACAAATCAACAAAAGGTAAAAGAAAATCCCTTAAGCTTCATAAAACATCGCTTCAAGCGCCTAATCATCCCATATATCTTTTGGACTGTTTCTTACCTCGCCTTCTCTTATATCAGAGGCACGCGGTATTCTTTTGAAGAAATTGCAAGAGAAGTCCTCCTTGGATATGGAACCTTGTACTTCATCCTCGTTTTATTCTATCTCACATTGTTTACTCCCTTTATAGTAAAGTTTAAAGATCACAAAATCATCAACATTCTTTTCTACGCAGTAACCCCCGTTACATTAATATACTGCTATTGGCATCAATTAGAGATAGGGCCTCTTCATTTTACAGGAGCACGTATGCCGACTGCTTGGTTTATCTATTATTATTTAGGCATAAAGATGAAGAATTATACCCCCACATACTCTACCAAAAGCTTAATTATGCTTGCATGCTTGGGATTCGCCTTGGAAGTGACAGAAACGGGAATCCTGTCGCTTTTCACCAAAGACACTCAATTTGCGGCCACCCCCTTGAGATTCACACCTTTTGTATACATCATGTCTTTTATTCTCATCTTTATCAAAAAGAAAGATCATATCACAAAACCCAATGCATTGAGTAAAATAGGAGACTTGTCCTATGGCATTTATCTATTTCACATCATTGCAATAGCCTTTGTTGCCTATGGTATTCGGATGCTGTACAACATGACGGATCCCGTATCGAATTCGATGGGAATATCGGCTCTTTTTTATATCCTGTGCGTTTTTCTTATTTTTGCCATAACCCTGTATGTTTCATATTATACAGTAAAATACGCATCCAAAATACTGCCTGTTAAATTACTGACCCTGATCGGATTTCAAAAATGATAGACATAAAGAGAAATGAAGATTGCTGCGGCTGCAATGCATGCCAACAAGTCTGTCCCAAAAAATGTATCACCATGGAGGTCGATGCCGAAGGCTTTTGGTATCCACATGTCAATCTCGATCTGTGCATCGACTGCAGCTTGTGCGAAAGAGTCTGTCCCGAGATCAATAAAAAATCATACACGCTGCGGTTTGACAAACCCAAAGTGTTTGCCGCATACCACACCGATGAACACATCCGTTTGGACAGCACCTCCGGAGGGGTTTTCTCAGCACTTGCCAACCAAATGTTCGATCTAGGAGGATATGTAAGCGGCGCTGTTTATAATCCGGATCATACCGTATCCCACATCGTAACCAACGACCGAACCCGCTTGGACGAATTGCGCAGTTCAAAATACTTGCAAAGTCACACCGAAAACATCTACAACGAGATAAAAAAACTGTTGCAGGCAGGGGAGAAAGTCTTAATTTGTGCCGCCCCCTGTCAGATAGCGGCCTTGTATCTCGTATTGGGAAAAGACTATGACAATCTGATTACCTGCGATTTCATTTGCCTGGGTGTCAACTCCCCCAAAGTATTTCTCAAATACATGGAAATGCAGGAAAGAACCTATGGAGGCAAAGCCTGCCAAATCAAATTCAAGGACAAGACCCATGGTTGGCATCGTTTTTCCATGCGGATAAATTTTGAAAACGGGAAACAATATTGCAAAGACCGTTATAAGGATTCTTTTTTTATCGGATATCTGCGAGAAAAAAACTTTGCGCGACCTGCCTGTTATGAATGTTCTTTCAAAGACATGCCGCGAAAAGCCGACATTACGCTGGCCGATTTTTGGGGTATCGAAAAGATCGACCCTTCGATGGATCAAGACAAAGGGACCTCATTGGTAATCGTCAATTCCGAGAAAGGAATGCGATATTTCGATTCCTTGGGAAATGTATTGGTAAAAAAAGAATTCACGCTGGAACAAGCAGAAAAAGAAAACAAAGCTCTTTTCTCATCTCCCGTTCCCCGAAGCAACAATCGAAAAGAATTCTTTGAGGATTTGGACAAATACCCTTTTGAAAGGGTCGTAAAAAAATATATGAAGACCTCTGTCTTTTCCCGATACAAAAGAAAAGCCCTAAAAATAGGGCGCGTCTTTCTGATGATGGGAGGGTCCATTGCCTCGTGGTGGAAATTTATCCGATACAATTTTGCAAACGGAAAAGTTAGCCGCAAACGCACCTCATGGCTCTTCCCGCTGAAATACACGCGCATCGAACTTCGGGAAAAAGCCAGGATGATCCTGAACCAAAACCTTATCTTGGGATACAAACAAGTCAAATCTTCCCACATGGAAACCCGGCTCCTGATAGAGGAAAACAGCTGCATGGAGATCCGCGGAAACTTTACTGCTTATGCGGGCTCATACATACGGGTCGTAAAAGGTGGTCATCTCACGCTGGAGGGAGGATTCATCAACGAAGGTTGCCAGATTACCTGTGCTTCTCACACTACCCTTGGAAAAGGATGCACCATCGGTCGGGACGTAGTCATCCGAGACTACGATGGCCACACGATAGATCTGCCCGGCTATGAAATTGCCAAACCCATCCACATAGGCGAACACGTATGGATAGGCAACCGGGCCATCATCCTCAAAGGTGTCACCATTGGAGATGGCGCAATCGTCGCCGCCGGGGCACTGGTTACCGGGGATGTACCAGCACATACCATTGTAGCCGGGATCCCCGCGCGCATCATAAAGGAAAACATAAACTGGTTCTGAAGACACTCATGAAGAAAGTATTGCTTATCGGCATAAGAGGTACCTACAATTACGGTTGCGAAGCAATCGTCCGAGGAACGACAGTTCTACTGGAAAAGAATATACCGGAGATCGAAGTGTACTATGCATCCTATAATTACGCAGATGACCGAAAAAGATTGGAAGGATGTAACGTGCACCTGATCAACAGAAAGCCCTCGTTCATTCACCGAGTGGTAAGAAAAGGGTTGTCCATCTTGGGGATCAAATACAATATGCCGTATGACCGGCTTTCCTGGGTAAAAAAATATCGTTTCGATGCCGTATTTTCGATCGGAGGCGATATTTACACTTTGGATGCCCAGAAGAATTACAACCCTTCCCTCCCTTTGTTTTGTGAAAAACTGCAGGCATTGGGACTGAAATACATCTTATGGGGGGCTTCCATCGGACCTTTTACCGAAAACCCGGAAGCGGAAGACTTTTTCAAGAATCACCTGAAAAGAACCGACCTGATCGTATGCCGGGAAGAAAATACCCAAGAATACCTCAAACGACTGGGGATAGAAAAAAATGTGGTATTGGCTCCAGACCCTGCATTTTCCGTCCCGGATCCATTCCCTGCTGCAAAGGAAGCCGACAAAACTCACATAGGAATAAACCTTAGCCCTCTGTCTTCGCTTTATTTTTACAAAGACCTCGAGGAAGCTGCCAAGCAACAAGCGCATATCGTAACAGGGATTATAAAAAAATACAATACCGATATCTACCTCCTTCCTCACGTACTCAGTCCGATCAGCACAAATGACAATGACTTGTATTTCTTAGAAAAAATATATGAAAATATCCCGGAAAAACACAAAAACCGCGTAACCCTTGTCAAAACGGATCCAGGTTTCATCGGACTGAAAAGATACATAAAACAATGCAAAACCGTCATTGCAGCCCGGATGCATTGTGCCATCAATGCACTGTCTTGTGGCATCCCGGCTGTATTCCTGTCTTACAGTGAAAAATCAAAAGGACTCTCGAAATATGCGTACGGAACCGACAAGTATGCCATAAAGTTATCAAATGCCAAGAGCTTGGACGGATTGGACTTACTCCACATGCCGGAGATAAAAATGGCATTCCCGGAGGGCCGGGAGAAAGACATATTTGGTAAATTGCAGAATCTATTAAAGAAATAATGCTCTGCCATATTGTTTTGTCTTGCGCGCATTGCATAACGACTTCCTATAAAAAGAATAACGATGCTGAAAGCCCTTCTAAAAGTCATATTGTTTTTAGCAACCACTCTAATTTATTTGTATCTGCTTCCGGGCAATAGCTATTTTTTTTATCTTTTCTATATAGTAGTCCTGAGTCTTTCGTTCCGCTATGACCGCAAATATACCGATGTTTACTATCTATCTTACTTGATCTTTTCATTTTGGGGCATCGTTGCTGCTGCGAGCTATTATATTTCGTATGGAGAAACATTTGCCCCATATGTGGATGATACATTTTATTTTAAGAATATAAACAATGTTCTTTCCGGAGAATTTGATACGAATCTAACGCTATATGAAATTATTGTCGGACTCATTTACCTGCCTTTCTCTTCCTTCAAAGAGATCGTCCACCTTGATCTGTTGCCATTCAACTGGTTTATCGGATCATTGGCCGTAGGGCAGGCTATAAAATTGGCAAGGCAATTTTATCCGCTGAAAAATAAAATTTATACCCTTGGTGCCTTCCTGTTAATTGTTGCAAACAGTAATTTTTTGGAAGGATCCGTGCATTTATACCGAGACGGTTTTATGGCTTTTTTCCTGTTAATTTGCCTGAATAAGGCCACCGAAGGAAAATATTTTGTTGCCCTTGTTTTTGCCGTATTCACAGGATTGATCCGGGGAGCAAACGGAGCTTTGGCTTTATTTTACATTGCCATCATGTTTATCTTTTCTCGAAATCTCATCCGAAGCAAAAGCCAAGCAGGTGTAGTGATCTCCATCTTTTTGCTCGTTGCCATTTTGGGAGACCAAATGATCGGATACTCCAATTATATGAGATCGTTTAACAGCGAAGGATCTACGGATAATATATCCATGACCGAGCGTATTTCAAACCGATACGACAAGTTCCTCGATGAAGATATGGGAGGGATCGGAGGAATGCTACAAAGCGGAAATCCCATATTGATGGCTGCAGCCCTTCCCATTACCATGATCTCTCCCATTCAAGTAAAGCCCTTTGTCCGTGCAGAATATTCCGATGCCTGGGGATGGATCGTCAGATTCCGATCAGAAAGTTTTTGGGAAATAGGAAACATTTTGTTATGGAGTTTTTGTTTCTATCCGATAATTTTGGGCATCTGGATTATGATCAAAGACAAAAACTTGAAACATTTCGGAGCCATACTCTTTTTCCTAACCACACTGATAGCCATATCGTATATTTCCATGCAATTGCGGCACAAGATCGGATACATTATCCTTTTTCCCATATTGTATAATGCTTATTATACTCATCGGGAAAAGTTCAATCGAAGGAACGTGATCTTTATACAAGGATGTACATTTGCTGTTTTATTGCTATACAACATATATTCTTTATGAAAATAAAAACTCGAAGATTAGCCTTTTCTGAAAGATAATACAAAAAACATCATGAAGAAAATCATTCTCATCACCAAAACCGCATTGGAAAAGATCCCGCCCGTGATCAGCGATCTGCATATTCTTCTTGACTTAGGCTATCGCCCCAGCCTCATTGTTACCGGTATTTCCGATGGCCTGAAAAAAGATCTGGAAGAAAAGGGAATAACCGTACACCAGATACCGGACAAGCACGGGCTTCCGATCATTGGCAAGTTATGGAGCTATTATCGTTTCCGACGATTTTGTGCGAAAACAACAAAAGAATATACCGCAAAAAGCCAACCCCTTTTGTGGATCGAAGGGGGGCATACCATCCTCGCCTTAGGCAAATCCATCAAAAAATACGACTACATTTTGCAGATATCCGAATTGCATGAAAGATCCAAACTGCAACTCAACGCCATAAGACATGTGATCCATTCCGCAAAAGCAGTATTCATGCCCGAATACAACCGGACTGTCGTGTATCAAGTCTGGTTTCACCTTGAAAAACGCCCGACAGTCTTACCCAATAAACCTTATCTGCTTCCCAGCGAAGAACAATTGTACAAAATCAAAGAAAAATACACCGATACTCTATCCCTGTTGCAAGGGAAGAAAGTGATTTTATACCAAGGCTTGATCTATCCTGATCGATCTCCGGAAAAGATCGTGCAAGCAGCCAAAAACGTCGGAGGATACCAAATGCTTTTTGTAGGTCGTGCCACTCCGGGAATGATGGACAAGCTACTATCTATCGATGATAGCATCATACACATTCCTTTCCTTCCCTTTCCAGATTATTTAATATTTGCTACTGTTGCACACATAGGATGCGCTTTCTACAAATCCGATAGCCTCAACAATATATTTTGCGCACCCAATAAAATAAATGAATATTCCGCCTATTCCCTACCCATGATCGGGAACGATATTCCCGGATTAAAATACTTGTTCGAAAGCACGGGAGCTGGTGTAGTCGTCGATGAAAACAACATCATGAGCATTGAGCAAGGTTTAAAACGACTGGAATCTGATTATACTTACTACAAATCCAATGCCAACAGGATTTACAACGCATACGACACAAAAAAAATAATTGCTGATACGCTGAATCAATTATGAAGCTCCTCATCAATCTATCTAATCACTTAGGAGGTGGAGGCCTGCAAGTCGCCCTCTCCTTCCTATCTGAATGCCGCCAAATCACAGACAATGAATATCACGTATTCATGTCCCCGAATGTCGCCCGACAAGTCGACCGGACGTCGTTCGGAAAGAATTTTTTCTTTTACGACATCCCTTCCGTTCCCTTCTGGAAGTTGAGCAGGGTACTATCTCCTTTGGAAGAACAAATCCGGCCGGATGCGGTGTTCACCATTTTCGGGCCATCCTACTGGCGCCCGAAGTCCAAACATTTGGAAGGGTTTGCCAGAGGATACTGGATTTATCCAGAATCTTCTTTTTTCAAAATGATGGATTTTTGTTGGAAAATTTCTTATCACCTCCAAAAAAACATCAAATTATTTTTTTTTAAAAAAGAAGCCGATGCTTATGTGGTAGAAACTGACGATGCAAACAAACGGGTTCGGACATTGCTAGGATTTGATCCCGTGTATACTGTATCCAATACATGCGGGGCTCAATATTTTCAACCGGAACCCGTTGCAAAAAAGCTTCCTGAAAGGCAACCCGACGAATTCCGACTGCTTACCGTAAGTGCTTATTACCTGCATAAGAATCTGGAAATTATCCCCTCGGTCATCGACATTCTAAACAATAATCCTTCGGGGAAAAACATACGGTTTGTATTAACATTAAAGCCGGAAGACTATCAAAAGATCATTCCCCTAAAATACCGAGATCAAGTACACAATACAGGACCTGTTCCCGCAAAAGAGTGCCCATCTCTGTATCGGGAGTGTGATGCCATGTTTCTTCCCACATTACTCGAATGTTTCTCGGCCAATTATCCGGAAGCCATGGCCATGGAATTGCCTATCCTCACATCCGACTTGGATTTTGCACACTCTATTTGCCGAGATGCTGCTCTCTATTTCAATCCTGTCGATCCAAAAGATGCTGCAGACAAGATTCTAAAACTGGCTGAAGACAAATTATTACGAAAACATCTCGCCGAAAAAGGGAAAAAACGTCTTACAGCATTCCCTTCAGCACAAAAACGTGCCGAACACTATCTGGAACTTTGCAAGATGCTCTCCGAAAACATACAAAATAACACAACCCTGCTATGAGCATAACGGACATTCTTCGAAAAAACGGGTTCAAAATACCCCCTCGATTGGGCATCGTCATTGGTCGTATCCCCAACCGTTACAAACCGTTTTTGGGAAAACTGTATCAGACACGCCGACAAGAAATCCGTATGTTCGACACCTTGTCCGACGATCAGAAGAAACGTTTCATCTTTTCCCGAGTAAAGAACATTGTGGATTTTGCGGTAGCCAATGTACCTTTTTACCGGGATTATTACCGTCAATGCGGATTTTCTCCGGAAAAACTAGAAACATTCGACGAGCTGGAAAGAATCCCGGTTATCAGCAAAAAAATCTTGCTGAACTATCCTTTGGAATATCGAACGGCCGAATGTGTGGCAAAAAAACACGTGGTAAACACCGGCGGCTCATCGGGTCATCCTCTTTCGTTTTACATCGAACCTTCCTCGACCGCACACGAATGGGCACACATGTTCACCATTTGGGAAAAATTAGGATATCGCCCCTGGAATGCCAAAGTACATTTTGCTGGACGGAGCGACGTGAAAAACGCCATCGAATACGATTTTGCCCGAAATAGTTTCGAAGTGGACATGTATAAACCTTTCGATTCATACATACACGCGTTGGAAAAAATCGTGCGTAAATACAAATGCCAATATCTGCATGGTTATCCCAGTGTCTTGTACGACTTCGCACAATATTGCCGACAGCATCCGGAATCCAGGGCCATGCTTTCCCAATATTTCAAAGGAGCCTTTTTGGGATCGGAATATCCTTATGCGCATTTTCGTGAGGAAATCGAGCGCACATTCGGCCTCGACACCGTATCCTGGTACGGACATACCGAACGATGTGTTCTGGCATATGAGAAAAACGAGAAATTCTGCTACAACCCGTTTCAGACATACGGTTTTACCGAGGTAACAGGCGAAGGACATTTGACCGGGACATCCTACTACAACCGAGCCAGTCCTCTGATCCGATACGACACAGAAGACACGGTAACCGATTTCCAAAAAGAAGAAGGGCTATTGTACAGTTTCCGACTGGAAAACGGCCGAAGCGGACAATTCATAACAGACCGGCAGGGCAAGAACATTTCGCTCACCGGGCTTATCTTCGGACGCCACCACCGGCTTTTCGACTACTGCTCACACCTCCAAATTCAACAGCAGAAACCCGGAGAAGCAACTATCCTGTATGTCCTCAACCAAAAACTTCCCTCCGATTTCGATCCGGCGAACCTTTTTGACACGACCAACGTCCAAATCGACTTTTCGTTCAAAAACCTTCCAGAACCCATCCGTACTCCGGCTGGAAAAATAAATATCCTTGTCAAGCAACTACCATAAAATTGCACATTACTCCCTCCGGTACTTTTTGAAAAAAGCCATCCCATACGATAAAGAATCAGAAAAAAGCTCTAACTTAGGGCAAAATAAAACCAGCACCCCCACGATGAAACAAATCATACAAGACCTTAAAAACGGCGCTACGATACTCGAAGAAGTCCCCACTCCCCTGGTAAAAACAGGTTGTGTCCTGATCAAGACAACCCGGACTCTGGTATCGTTGGGGACCGAGCGAATGCTTGTGGAATTTGGCAAAGCCAACCTCATCGAAAAAGCTCGTCAGCAACCGGACAAAGTAAAACAAGTGCTCGACAAGATAAAAACCGACGGGCTGATGCCTACCTTGGAAGCCGTATTCAACAAACTGGGACATCCCCTTCCGCTGGGATACTGCAACGTCGGACGGGTTGTAGCCGTAGGGAAAGGAGTCGTCGGCCTAAAAGTAGGCGACCGTGTCGCCTCCAATGGAAATCACGCCCAATACGTATGCGTACCGGAAAATCTGGTGGCAAAAATCCCGGACAATGTCAGCGACGACCAGGCTGCCTTTACCGTGATCGGATCCATTGGACTTCAGGGTATCCGTTTGCTCAATCCAACCTTGGGAGAAACGATCGTCGTAACAGGTTTGGGGCTGATCGGGCTGGTTGCCTGCCAATTGCTACGCGCCAACGGTTGCCGGGTAGTCGGCATAGATTTCGACCGACAAAAAGTGAAGATGGCTGCTGAAATGGGGGTCATCGCCATTAATCCTGCAGAAGGAACCGATCCAGTCAAATTTGTCGAAGACCTCACCGAAGGGGTCGGGGCGGATGGGGTACTGATCACCGCCTCGTCCAAAAGCAACGAAATCATCCATCAAGCGGCACAAATGAGCCGCAAGAAAGGGCGGATCGTTCTGATCGGTGTCATTGGGCTGGACATCATGCGTTCGGATTTTTACGAGAAGGAACTCTCGTTTCAGGTATCCTGCTCATACGGGGCTGGACGTTACGATGAAAATTATGAACAACGAGGCAACGACTACCCGATCGGATACGTCCGCTGGACGGAAAAACGGAACTTCCAAGCTATCCTCCAAGCTCTCTCCAGCGGCCAATTGCATGTGGATCCTTTGATCACCGAGCGGGTCCCCTTGGAACAGTATCAAGAGATCTATGGCGACATGCGCAAAGCCGGCAGCATTGCCTCCCTTCTGATCTTTCCGGAAGATTCCTCGGAAACCCGAACCGTCCGTGTGGTATCCTCGCACGATTACCAAACGACAGGCCGAGCATTGGGGATCATCGGAGCAGGCAATTTCGCTTCATCCACGATCCTTCCGGCCTTGAAAAAGGCCGGAGCGGATGTCAAATACCTGGCCAGTGCATCCGGACTGTCGGCCAAAATATTGGCCAAAAAATCGGATGTACCTTTTGCCACTTCCGATTATCGGGAACTGCTTCAGGATCCGGATATAAGCACCGTGGTGATCACCACCCGACACAATCTTCATGCGCCGATGGCTGTAGAAGCGCTTCGCGCAGGGAAACACGTGTTCGTCGAAAAACCTTTGGCGCTCAACCGCACCCAAATGGACGACATTGTCAAGGCTTATAACGAAAATGAAGGGAAATATTCGGTTGTCGTAGGGTTCAACCGCCGGTTCTCTCCTTTGGCCGTAAAAATGAAACACCTGCTGGGTGAAGGGCCGAAAAACATCGTAGCCACGATGAATGCCGGATTCATTCCGGCCAATGTGTGGGTACATGATCTGGAAATAGGAGGAGGCCGTATCGTGGGAGAAGCTTGCCATTACATGGATCTATGCTCCTATCTGGCCGGAAGCCGAATCACAGCCGTGTGCATGAATGCCATGGGACTCGATCCGGAAGAAAACACAGACAATGCTTCGATCCTTCTTCGGTTTGAAAACGGATCCAATGCCGTGATCAATTACTTTTCCAATGGAAGCAAATCCTACGCCAAAGAACGCATCGAAGCCTACGCACAGGAAAAAACCCTGGTGATCGACAACTGGAGATCGTTGAAAGGTTACGGAGTAAAAGGATTTTCCGGAATGAAGACACGGCAAGACAAAGGGCATAACGCCCAGTTTGCCGCACTGGCACATTTTGCGGCACATGGAGGCGCCCCAATTATCCCCTTTGAGCAGGTCATCAACGTCACCCAGGCTTCGTTCGCTGCCATCGAGTCGTTGAAAGGAAACTGTTGGATTGAGATCGAATAATCCTCACTGTGAACATCCCCCGGTATTTCTATACGTTGCGGGACTTGAAATTCCGCCAGATATACTACCAGGTATGGTATCGTCTGCGCAGGCGCCTGTGGGATCCCTCCATAAAGGGGAAACGTATGTGCCGGGCTCCCCTTGTCTCTCGGAGAGCCCCCATAACGCGGTTCATTGCCCCAACCAAGAGTCTTTTCCGGGACGACACTTTCGTCTTTTTGAACATCCCTGGAAAATTTCAAGGATGGAACGATCTTTCCCACGGAAGATTGTGGGCATACAACCTCAACTATATGGACTACCTGCTGCAGGAGCAGCTCGATGAAAAAGAAGCTTTGAAATGGATCGAGCGTTTTATTGCGGAGGCCCCTGTCAACTTTTGCGGATATGAACCTTACCCGATTGCATTAAGAAGCATCAACTGGATAAAATTTCTGCTGACCGAAAGGGGAGGGATCGACGAGATGCTCCGATCCCGCATTCATGACTCCTTGTTTGCCCAGTATCGGATACTCAACGAGAGTTTGGAATACCACCTGCTGGGAAATCATTTGCTGGAGGATGGTTTCTCGTTGGTGATAGGAGGCTTGTATTTTTCAAACAAGAAGTGGTTTGGAAAAGGGCGGAAGATCGTAACCGACGAACTGAACGAGCAAGTATTGGAAGATGGGGGACATTTCGAACTCAGCCCAATGTACCATCGCATTTTGCTCGGGCGCTTGTTGGACTGTATCCACATGGTGCAAATATATTCCGATTCTTTGCCCGGCACAGGAGACCTGTTGCATTTTTTGCGGGAAAAAGCATCACAGATGCGGGGATGGATGAATCATGTGCGTTTTGCTGACGGGACATTCCCCCTTTTGAACGATTCTGCCGAGGGAATCTCTTATACGGACTTGCAATTGGACGATTATGCCGACCGTCTCGGCATCCCGGCTTCTACCAGTTTCTTGAGTAGTTCCGGATACCGAAAGATCGTCCACCCCCGGTACGAATGCTTCGTCGATATCGGCCGCATCGGTCCGTCTTATATCCCAGGACACGCTCACGCAGATACCTTCAACTTTGTCCTGAGGGTCGATGGATGCGATACGATATGCGACACAGGTATCTCTACATACGAAAAAAACCAGCGGAGACACTACGAACGTTCTACCCAAGCACACAATACGGTTATCGTAGCGGGAAAAAATTCGTCGGACGTATGGGGAGGATTCCGCGTCGGACGCAAAACCGAGGTAAAAATAGAAAAAGATACCCCTGAAGAGATCATCGCCCGGCATAACGGATATCGCCCGATGGGTATCGTTCACCGCAGGGAATGGCATTTTGCCCCGGCGGGCATCGAGGTAACGGATCGCATTTTTGACCCCCATGCACGGGAACACATCGCCATTCTGAACTTAAGTCCGGATTTCATTCTCGAAGGCAATGTTCTGCAAAATGAACGGACACGCATCGTGATACGGGGAACCGAAAAAATAGAAATCGTCCCGGAACGCATTTCCAGAAAGTACAATGAATTTATTGAGATAAAAAAAATCCGGATCCGATTTTCGGATACCTTGAAAACTCATATCGAAATACTATGAAGATTCTGGTCGTATCCTGTTCGTACTATCCCGAGATAGGTGCCGCTCCCGTACGGATCACCAATCTGGCCGAAGGGCTGAAAGAAAAAGGCTGTCAGGTAGATGTATTGACTTGTATGCCCAACTATCCGAAAGCCCGGATATTCGATGCTTACAAAGGAAAATTTTTCCTGCACGAGAAAATAAACGGGATCGACATCTACCGGTATATCCATTACCCTTCGAACTCAAAAAAAACACTCCCTCGCGCCATCAGCATGGTGTCCTTCGGAGTGATGCTGTGGTTATTCGGACTCCGGATCAAAAAAATCCGCTCGTACGATCGGGTAATCGTCCAATCTCCTCCCATTGTCAGTGCTTGGTCGGCCATGATCCTGTTAAAAGGACTGTACCGTCGGAAAACTATTTTGAACATTTCCGACCTGTGGCCTCTCTCCGCCGTAGAATTGGGTGCCGTACGTGCCGGAAGCCGTATGCACAAGATACTATGCCGAGTGGAAAAAAGCATGTACTGCCATGCTGATGCCATCTGCGGACAATCGCAAGAAATTTTGGACCACATAAAAGCCATTGGCGGAGAGAAGAAACCCTGCTTCCTCTATCGGAATCTGCAACGGGGGCTCTCCGGGCCGTCTTCAACAGAAAAAGCTCCCCGCACCGAAGGATTCCAGATCGTCTATGCCGGACTGTTGGGCATTGCCCAAGATATACTTTCCATCGTGCAGCACATCGATTTTGCCGCACTCGGATGCCAGTTTCACTTGTACGGCTCCGGAAACCAAGCCGACGAAATAGAAACATTCCTGAAAGAACATCCCCGTTCAAATATTCATTTGCATGGAACTCTGCCCAAAAAAGAATTGGCAGCCATTCTACCTCGGTATCATGCCTCTATCGTTCCGCTGACCACAGCCATAAAAGGAGCCGTTCCGTCCAAGATATTCGACTTGGCCGCTGCACAGGTTCCTATCTTGTTTTGTGGCGGAGGAGAAGGGGCTCAGATCGTGGAAAAATACGGGATCGGACTGACCTCAACCCCTTCGGACTACCCAGCACTGGAGAAAAATATCCGGATTCTTTGCGGGATGTCTCCGGAAGAATACGACCGAATGATCCGCCGTGAGGGGAAGGTCTGCGAAAACGACTTTAACTTTGACAAACAAATGACACGTTTTTGCTCCTTCTTGGAAAGCATGAACCACTGAACGCCGCTTTGCATATCCCGGGATAAAACATTAGTTTTACGGAAAATTTTTGCCATGAAAGGAATCGTCCTGGCCGGAGGCAGCGGCACCCGCCTGTACCCCATCACCAAAGGGGTCAGCAAACAACTGTTGCCCGTTTTCGACAAACCGATGATCTACTACCCCCTGTCGGTACTGATGCTCTGCGGCATCCGGGAAATTTTGATCATCACCACACCGGAAGACCAGGCTGCATTCCGCCGTTTGTTGGGAGACGGGCACTCGCTGGGTTTGCAGTTGGAATACGCCGTACAACCCGCCCCTGAAGGTCTGGCACAGGCTTTTCTGATCGGACGCGAATTTATCGGCAACGACAGCGTATGCCTGATCCTGGGCGACAACCTCTTTCACGGGCAAAGTTTCTCCGCCATGCTCCGCGAGGCGGTCCGCACCGCCGAAGACCAGCAGAAAGCTACCGTATTCGGCTACTACGTATCGGACCCGCAGCGATACGGCGTAGTGGAATTCGACCAAAGCGGCAACGCTGTATCCATCGAGGAGAAACCCGAACACCCCAAATCGAATTATGCCGTGGTAGGCCTTTACTTTTATCCCAACCGGGTGGTAAAAGTTGCCGAACAGGTAAAGCCCTCGGCGCGGGGAGAGCTCGAAATCACGAGCGTAAACCAAGCCTTCCTGCAGGACGGGCAACTGAAAGTGCAACTGCTGGGACGCGGGTTCGCATGGCTGGATACCGGCACGTTCGACAGCCTGTCGGAGGCTTCGACTTTCGTAGAAACGATCGAAAAACGACAAGGCCTCAAGATCGCCTGCCTCGAGGAGATCGCCTACAACCAAGGATGGATCTCGCGCGAAGCCCTGCGCGAGGCCGTTGCACCGATGGCCAAAAACAGCTATGGACGATACCTGCTCGATCTGGCCGAAAAATAATCCGACGAAAGCCATGGAGATCATCGAAACCGACATAAAAGACGTACTGGTGCTGCGTCCCCGAGTATTCGAGGATGCACGGGGATATTTTCTGGAAAGTTACAACCAGGAGGTCTTCGACCGGGCGGTAGGCCGCCCTATCCGTTTCGTGCAGGACAACCTCTCCCGCTCTTCGTATGGCGTGGTGCGGGGATTGCACTTCCAGCAAAGCCCTCATGCGCAGTCCAAACTGGTCAGCGTCGTTTCGGGACGGGTATTGGACGTAGCGGTGGACATCCGGAGGGGTTCACCTACATTCGGACGACACGTGGCGGTGGAACTCTCGGACGAAAATCACCTGCAACTGTTCATCCCCCGCGGTTTTGCGCACGGATTTGCCGTATTGAGCCCGCAGGCCGTCTTTACGTACAAGTGCGACAATTTTTACGCTCCGCAAAGCGAAGCCGGCATTGCCTTCGACGATCCCGCTCTGGGCATCGATTGGCACGTGCCGACTGGCGATGCGATCCTCTCGGAAAAAGACCGGCTTCATCCGGTGTTGGAACATGCCAAATGCTTCGATGACAACGAACCGCTCTACTGAAGTGAAATTATTGGTAACCGGCGCAAACGGACAACTGGGGCGCTCGCTGCAAAAGATCAGCCCCGACTATCCGCAATACGAGTATCTTTTCACCGATATGCCCGAAGTGGACATTACGGACAAAGCGCACGTCTCCCGCCTGGTAAAAGAACAAGGTATCGACCTGATCGTCAATTGCGCAGCCTATACGGCGGTAGATCGGGCGGAGAGCGAACCGGAACTCGCCGAGCGGATCAACGCCTTCGGCCCGGCTGTTCTGGCCCAGATTGCCGTTGAAAACCACATCGGGGTGATCCACATCTCCACCGACTATGTATTCCCCGGCACGGGCAACCGTCCGCTGAAGGAAGACGATGTGCCGGATCCCCGCAGCGTCTACGGGCGTACCAAATGGGAAGGGGAAAAAGCACTCGAGGCCTCGGGATGCGATGCGACGATCCTCCGCACGGCATGGCTCTACTCGGAATTCGGGAACAACTTCGTCAAAACCATGCTCCGGCTCGGAAAACAACGTCCCGAAGTATCGGTGGTATGCGACCAAATCGGGTCGCCGACCTATGCCGAAGATTTGGCCCGCGCCATCCTGCTGTTGGCCGGAAAGCCCTCGAAAGGGTTCCGAAGGTATCATTACACGGACCGGGGAGAGGTTAGTTGGTACGATTTTGCCCGGGCCATCTTTGAACTGTACGGCCTGAAGACTCCGGTAAAATCCATCCGAACGGAAGAATATCCCTCCGTAGCCCCAAGACCTGCCTACAGCGTACTCTCGAACGAAAAAATACAAGAGGAAGGCATCCCCGTCCCCCTGTGGAAGGATTCGCTGCGACGATGCCTGGAAACGATCAAACAACAAGAGAAATGAAGGAAAATCGCCATATCCTCATCACCGGAGGCGCCGGTTTTATCGGCACCCACGTGGTGCGTCTGTTTGTCAACAAATATCCCGACTACCACATCGTCAACCTGGACAAACTGACCTATGCCGGCAATCTGGCCAACCTGAAAGACATCGAAAAAGCCCCGAACTACACGTTCGTAAAGGCCGACATCTGCGATTTTGAAACGATCCTCTCGCTGCTGCAGCAACACCGTATCGACGGTATCATCCACCTGGCGGCCGAAAGCCACGTGGACCGCTCGATCAAGGATCCGTTCACCTTTGCCCGCACGAACGTCCTGGGCACCTTGAGCCTCCTCCAGGCAGCGAAACTCTACTGGGAATCTCTCCCGGAAGGCTACCAGGGGAAGCGTTTTTACCACATCTCGACCGACGAGGTTTACGGCGCGCTGGAACTGACCCATCCGGAAGGCATCAAGCCGCCTTTTACCACCACAGCTTCCTCGTCGCAGCATCACCTGGCCTATGGGGACAAGTTCTTTTACGAAGATACCCCGTACCAGCCCCACAGCCCATATTCGGCCTCGAAAGCCTCGTCCGACCATTTCGTGCGGGCTTTTCACGATACCTACGGCATGCCGACGGTGGTTACCAACTGTTCGAACAACTACGGGCCGTATCAGTTCCCCGAAAAACTCATCCCGCTTTTCATCAACAACATCCGCCATGGAAAGCCGCTGCCCGTCTATGGGAAAGGTGAAAATGTGCGCGACTGGCTCTACGTCGAAGACCATGCACGAGCCATCGACCTGATCTTCCATCAGGGGAAAACGGCCGACACGTACAACATCGGGGGCTTTAACGAGTGGAAAAACATCGACCTGATCCGCGTGCTCATCCGCACGGTCGATCGTTTGCTGGGGAATGCGCCGGGGACGAGCGAACACCTGATCACCTACGTGACCGACCGGGCTGGACACGACCTGCGCTATGCGATCGATTCGACCAAACTGCAGAGGGAACTGGGCTGGGAGCCCTCCCTGCAATTCGAAGAGGGGATCGAAAAGACGGTTCGCTGGTATTTGGACAACCAAGAGTGGCTCGACCAGGTAACCAGCGGAGAGTATCAGAACTACTACCGAAAGATGTACGGGGCGAAAGCATAAGCCATCCTTCCTCACGGAAAAAAACAAATCCGACCCTATGGAAACTCCGGACTCCCCGATGGAAAAAGGCTACCTGCATGTCTATACCGGCAACGGGAAAGGCAAGACCACGGCAGCCTTCGGCCTGGCCCTGCGTGCGGCGCTGGCCGGTAAGCGGGTATTCGTGGGACAGTTCGTCAAGAGCATGCGCTACCACGAAACCGGGATCGAATCGCTCCTTCCCCGGATCCACACCGAACAGTTCGGACGGGGCTGCTTTCTGGACCGGTCGGCCGAAGAAGAAGACCGCGCGGCTGCGCGGGAAGGTTGGGACCGCTGCCGGGAAGCTCTCACGGGGAAACCCTACGATCTGGTAATCCTCGACGAGCTGAACATCGCTCTGCACTTCGGCTTGCTGGATGTGCAGCAGATCATCGAAGACTTGAGGGGACGCGGGACGCATGTAGAAGCAGTCGTTACCGGGCGATATGCACCCCAAGCGCTCATCGACGCGGCCGACTTGGTAACCGAGATGACCGAAGTAAAACATTACTACCGCAAAGGCGTGGAGAGCCGCGAGGGAATCGAACGGTAACTTTACAGGCAGGCAAGACAAAACCTCGTTGGGCGGGCAAG
>JFBN01307389.1_pt1 | contig 41447 bp, 42 predicted proteins | sample 768741 | NCBI WGS metagenome assembly JFBN01 (sample SAMN01983846, study PRJNA193217) | chicken gut metagenome | biome: terrestrial biome; isolation source: ceca of Broiler chicken | host: Gallus gallus | place: United Kingdom: England | collected 2010-09-07
CAAATATAAATAAAATAAATAATTTCTAATTAATAATATTTTAATAAAATATTATGTAATATTTCACTCAAATATATTAAATTAATTTTAAATACAAAAATTAAAGAAGGTGCTTTTAGATAAACTAATTCCAACTTGGAATGAAAAATACAGTATTCATGACACAATGATTGACATTCAACACCAAAAACTTTGTGAACTTGCAAGCAAGGTTGAAAGTGCTGTTTATAAATTTGTAAAACGAGAAGAACTCAAAGAAATTTTAACAGAACTTTTTAACTATATGAAAGAACATTTTAGTAATGAAGAAGATTATATGCAAGAAATTCATTATCCTTATTTAAATAAACACAAAATCATGCATAAAATATCATTCGTGATATGTCTTATCTTATACAAAACATAAAAACCACTAATGATTTAAAAGAGAAGCTTTACACAGTTTCTAAAAAATGGCTTTTAGAACATATACTCTATAAAGATGTGAAAGTTGAACAATACAGAAGATCTTCTTTAACTTCTGAAGATGATGGGGAAGTAAGCTTTGAAGAAGTCAAAGAAGAAAAAGATGATGAAAATACAGTTTATCTTTATACATGCGAATGCGTAGAACAAATGCATGATGTATCATTTGGAATTCATCAAAAAATTCAACTTAAGGGCGTAAAATTTAAATGTAAAAAATGCAAAGAAGCCATACAGTTTTATAAAAAATATTCAGAAAATTTCTAATTAACTATTTATGCGTTAAAATAATAAATAAAGTATAAGTTAGACAAAGAAGGAAATTTAAGGATAAAAAAATAAAATATTTTATTTTGGATAAATTTGACTATTCCTATCCTATACTAACCAAAGATACAAAATGCTCATTTTGTGAAAATTTTTTCTCGATAGAATATAGCTCAAACTTAAAAACAATAGAAAAAGAATGTCCATTTTACAATAATAAAATGGACATTAAGCTTAAAGACTAAGCCTTAGTTTTACTTACAATATTAATAATATTTGAAGCTACTTCATCAGCAAGTTCTAAATGAGAAGTAAAACCTACACAAGAACAATTAATCTCGCCTAAAACATATTTATCATTGCCCTTTTCATCAGTATCTAAAATAAAATCAGCCGTCCAAATCAATGGTAAGTCGTAATTGCCTAATTTTTCCCTTACCTTAGGAAGCTCGCCTAAAAACATATCCACCAAAGTTTTCCAATCTTCTGGCTTATCATAGCGATATTTTGCCCCACTAAAAAGCGTAGCAGAAAAAGCATCAGCATCTTCGGCTGGTTTTTTATGCACTACATTTACAGGGGTGTTATAAAGCATTAAAAGTCTGATTTCACCTTCTTTAATGCGCGGTAAAAAAGTCATATCCACAAGCATACCATTATCACCTATGATATATTGCTCGCAAAAATCCATAAATTCCCCAAGCTCTCTATGTTCTACATGATTATCCTTAGCTTCTGTACATTTGATTTTTGTGTTTAAAGGCAAACTATCTCCACTAACATTACCCTCTACACTCACACGCCAAATTCCCTCTCCTGTAGAGCCACGATTTTGTTTTAAAACCCTTTCACCTTTAGCCAAACTTTTTGGAAAATTTTCTTTAAAAGTCTTAATATCATAGTAAGCATAAGTATCGCTTGGAACAAGATCAGTATCTGCTAATTTTGTAAGTGCATCTTTAGCACCATAACCTATCATAGCATCAGGATGAGGCATACCTACAAGCTTATCGGCACAAAGTTTTCTTAACATATCAAAATACTCATTTTCTTCTTTAAGATTGCCAGGATTGATGCGAGAAACATAACCATCAAAATTTTCTTTTACATATTTGTAAATTTCATCTTTTTTACCCACTTCAAAAAAAATCACCTCAGCATTCCAACCCTTAGCTTTTAAGGCATTTACCATAGGCATAGTATCTTTTCTATAACCATCTTCACCTTTATCACTCCCACCTTTAACTTCGAAAAAAACAATATTTTTTTTCATTATTTTACTCCTTATCTAAGATATAAATAATTATTGCATAAAAATATTACAAAAATTAAATAAAAATATTTATATATTTTATCTAGCGTTTATAAAACTGCTATTAGTCTTATAAGCGATTTCGATTAAGCTTTTACTTATCAAGCTTGATGCTTGTCCTTCTAGGCGGTTAAGAAATTTATCAATCTTATCTTCTTCTTTCCAAACAGGATTTGAAACATTAGCAAGTTTTTCAAGCTCCTTTTTAGCATTTTCATAATTACTAAGCCCATCTATAAGACCAAGCTCCTTAGCCTTGGCAGCTAAAAACACTCTTGCATTTGCCCATTGATCTTTTTTGTTAAGATCTAATGCTCTTTCCTTGGCAACAAAACCTGTAAAAAGATCATAACTTTGATCAATTAAACCCTGTAAAAAATTTCTTTCATTCTCATTCCAAGCTCTTGCAAAAGTTCCAGCACTTTTAAATTCACCCGCTTGAATAGTTTGTTCTTTAATACCGAGTTTATTAGCCAATCCACTTAAATCAGCTCCTTGCATAATCACACCGATAGAGCCTATAAAACTTGCCGGATTGGCTAAAATTTTATTTGCTCCAACTCCTGCTAAATAACTTCCACTTGCCATAGTTCCGCTTGCATAAACAAGCACAGGCTTTTTAATTTTTAAATCCTTTATAGCTAGAGCTAGTTCCATACTAGGAGCAAAAGCTCCACCAGGAGAGTCTATAACAAAAAGCACTCCTTTGATATTGCTATCATTTTTAGCATTGATAATTTTTTCCAAAACCGCAGAGCTGTCAAAAATTTCACCCTTTAAATCAATGCGTTCTAAATTTGCAAGATTAGAGCTTGAATTTGCACTAGGTATTAAAATCCATATAATAATCAACAATAAAACAAAGGTTTTAAAATAAGTATTGATAAATTTTATACCGCATCCTAAAGCCTTAAAAAATGATTTTAAAATTTGCATTCTTTTCCTTTTATAAATAATTTATCTACTCCCTTAGCATTTAAAATAAACTGCAAAGGAGCTTGCTTTTTATCACATTCTCCTAGCTCAAATACGCTAAAATCAGCAATTTTACCTTTTTTAAGCTCTCCTAAATTTAAATTTAAAGCCCTTGCAGGATAAAGTGTTACCATTTGCAAAAGCTTAGAGGCTAACTCCAATAAATCAAAATTCTTATGTATAAGCAAATTCGCGCGCATTTCATCAAGTAAGGACAATGAAATATTTGAGCTAAGTCCATCGGTTCCTAAATGGATATTTAATCCACTTTTTAAAGCCGTTTTTAAATCTAAGCTTTTTTGACTTAAAAGGCGATTTGAAAATGCACAATGTGTAATAGAATGTAAATTTTTATCTAACCATTCATATTCTTTTAGATAAACACAATGCGTAAAAAGAGTCCTTACTCCTTTAAAGAGTTTAGCAAAATCCTTTGGTGTATAAAGAGGCTTAGGATGAAGTGTGAAATTTTCAAGCCATTTTTTAAAACCCCCTTTAGACTCTCTAAGCCAGATATTTTCAGCCTTACTTTCTAAAAAATGCGTACTAACTAGTAAATTTTGCTTTTTAGCTAAATCAAGAGCAAAATGAGCCAAACTAAGATGAGTTGAATAAGGAGAATGAATCGAAATTGCTGGGATAAAAAAATCATTTTTAAATTTCAAAGAATTTTCAAATCTTTTTAAAAATTCTTGTTTTTTATCTTCAACTTGATTTTCATTTGTACCCAAAATTTCATTAAAAAATACTATACGCATACCCTTTTGACTAGCCTTTAAACAAGGATCTAAATCACTCCCAAAACTTGAAATTTCACCTATAGTGCCTATACCGCTTTTTTGCATTTTTTTAATGCTTTGAAGTATTAATTCTTCTTTGGCCTGTGCATTTAACATGGAACGAGAATTTATAACACTTTTAAGCCAAATTAAAAATTCTCCAAAATGTAAAGTTGTTGAATTTGCACTAAATTCTAAGTGTGTGTGAGGATTTATAAAAGCAGGTAAAATAACCGAATTTTTAGGTGTTTTGATGATTTTAGCCTTGGGATATTTTTTTCTTAAATTATCCAATTCACCCAATTCTAAAATTTTATCTTCAAAAACAAAGGCTTGATTTTCTAGTATCGTAAAATCTTCATCGCATAAAAAAAGATATCTTGCAGTAACTATAAACACGATTTTCCTTTCAAAAATTACATTGTAGCAAAAATTTATTTTTAAAATGTTATAATAAAAGGTTAAAAATAAATTTTTAAGGTTAAATCCATGAAAATAATGATTATCCAAGGCCCAAATGTTAATATGCTTGGCGTAAGAGAAGTGGGAATTTATGGTGCTATGAAAATGGAAGAAATTCACGAGCAAATGAAACTTGCAGCATCGCAAAATAATGTAGAACTTGACTTTTTCCAAAGTAATTTTGAAGGTGAAATCGTAGATAAAATTCAAGAATGCCTTGGAACAGTTGATGGAATTATTATCAATGCAGCAGGTTATACTCATACTTCAGTAGCTATTCGCGATGCTATTGCAGCAGTAGCTTTGCCTACAATTGAAGTACATATTAGCAATGTTTATCGCAGAGAAGAATTTCGTCAAAAAAGTCTTATAGCGCCTGTATGTTCTGGAACTATTGTTGGTTTTGGTCCTTTTGGCTATCACTTGGCTTTAATGGGTATAATTCAAATTTGCGAACAAATAAAAAATTTGCGCGCAATGCAACAAGCACAACAAACGAATAAATAATAATGCTAAAAATTCAAGGAGTAAAACACTTTGAAAAAAGTCGTTTTTTTCCTTTTTTTAGTCAAAATATACGATCTTTTAAATATTTAGCTCTTATAGGCTTAGGAAGCAATATAGAGCCCGAAAAAAAAAGATTTGATATGCTTTTTCGAGTAATGATGGATGATAAAAGATTTAAAATTTTATCCACATCTCCTATGTTGATAAATGAAGCCTTTGGTTTTAAAGAGCAAAAAGATTTTACCAATGCTGTTATGTTGATACAAACTAGTTTGCATGCACGAGCACTTTTGAAAGTTTTACTTTACTATGAAGTAAAATTTAAACGCAAGAGAACTTTCAAAAACGCTCCTAGAACGCTTGATTTAGATCTTTTATACTTTTCACAAAAAGTCAAGCGTGATAAGTGGTGTGAGGTGCCTCATAAAGGGGCTAAAGAAAGAGTGAGTGTAATTTTGCCTTTAGGCATGATATAAGGAATATAAATGGGACAACTTATACATACTTTTACTGTTGAAGATACAGAACAAATTATACCCAAAGTAAAAGAAGATTACGGAGATAAAGCTTTAATTATAACAAATAAACAAATTCGTCCTAAAACCTTAAATCGCAGTGCGCTTTATGAGGTTATGGTAGCCATAGAAGAAAGCGACTATGAAGAACACTTAAAAAAACAAGGAAAATCTTTACCTGCAAAAAAAAGCTCGCCAAAACCATCTTCTACCTCTCTTGCAGAAGAAAAAATTAGATCTCAAATCCCTCAAGAAGATGAAGATGTAGTCTTGGATTTCTCAAACACTCGCTTAAATACAAATTTAAACACTATAAAAAACAATGACTTAACTAAAAAAACCTATCAAGATTTTCCGCAAAACAAAATCAACCCTCATCAAAATAAGACTCTAGGCTTTGATGATTTCAAAGAAAAACTAAGTGAAGTTAGCAATGAAATTTCTAAAGTCACAAACACACCTTTAGAAAATTACACCCCTAATCCAAATTATAATAAAAAAATAGAAAATTTTGAAAAGCAATTTGAAAAACAAATCAACAAGCTTAATGATAAAATAGATCTTCTTGCAGATATGATGTGGGACGATAAAGCTGAAGCTAGAAAAAATCTTATGATACCTCCTGAATTTGCAAGTATTTATAAACAAGCCAAAGAAAGTGGAATGCTTGAAAATCATCTAGAAGCGATTATGAAAGCAACTATAGAAAATATGCCAGCTGCTATGAAAATCAACAAAGATGCGGTTCGAAGATATTTTCACTCACTTTTAAGAAATATCTTGCCTTGTCGTGTTGAAAGCGATATAAAAAAACAAAAAATCATGATGCTAGTAGGCCCAACAGGAGTCGGAAAAACAACAACCTTAGCTAAGTTAGCTTTTCGCTATGCTTATGGAGATAAGCGTTATAAAACAGGTATTATTACGCTTGATACTTATAGAATCGGTGCAGTTGAGCAACTTTTTCAGTATGCAAAAATGATGAAACTTCCTATTATTGATAGCATAGAACCAAAGGATTTAGATGAAGCGATAAAAAGCTTAAATAATTGCGAAGTAATTTTAGTTGATACTATAGGAAATTCACAATACGATCAAAGCAAACTTGCTAAAACTAAAGAATTTTTAATGCACTCAAATGCAGAAATTGATGTAAATTTAGTGGTTTCTGCAAACACCAAACATGAAGATTTAATGGAAATTTATAAAAATTTTTCATTCTTAAATATTGATACTTTGATTATTACTAAATTTGATGAAACAAAGGTTTTTGGAAATATCTTCTCTCTTGTTTATGAAACAAATATTCCTCTAAGCTTTTTCTCTATAGGACAAGAAGTGCCAGATGATTTAGAAGTAGCCAATAGTGATTTTCTAGTTCATTGTATTTTAGAAGGGTTTAACAAAGGAAAAAATAATGAATAACCAAGCAAATAAACTTCGCAATCTCATGAGTCAAAATGGAACCAAAAAATCCCAAAACACTCATTTTATAGCTATTACAAGTGGAAAAGGTGGCGTTGGAAAAAGTACGATTAGCGCGAATCTAGCCAATGTTTTAGCAAATAATGGCTATAAAGTTGGGCTTTTTGATGCTGATATTGGCTTGGCAAATTTGGATGTCATTTTAAATGTACGCATACAAAAAAATCTCTTGCATGTTTTACGCGGAGAATGCTCCTTGGAAGACATTTTAATAGAAGTTAAGCCAAATTTATGGCTCATCCCAGGCGAAAGTGGAGATGAGATTTTAAAATATAATGATAAAAATATTTATGAGAGATTTTTAAATCAAGCAAGTATTTTAGATGAACTTGATTTTCTTATTATCGACACAGGTGCGGGTATTGGTGGAAATATTTTAAATTTTTTAGAAATGGCTGATGAAGTTATAGTAGTAACTGTTCCTGATCCTGCAGCAATCACTGATGCGTATGCAACCATAAAAACAACTTCTAAGACAAAAGAAAATTTACTAATGCTCTTTAATGTTGTAAAAAATGAAAATGAAGCTTTAAAAGTTTTTGAAAATATTAAAAAAGTTGCAGATGCAAACATTAAAAATCCTTTAAATTTAGAATTCTTAGGTCATTTAAGCGCTTCTAAAGATGTAAGCGGTAGTATTAAAAAAAGAACTTTATTTAGCGATGAAAACACAGCCTCAAGTGATGAGATTAAAGCCCTAGCTTCCAAGCTTTTATATAGATTGGAACGGAAAGTGCTTGATAATGTTTCAAATCGTAGTTTTTCAAGTTTTTTTAGAAAAATTATTGAAAGATTTTAGCAATAAAGAGAAGAGATTATGAGGCCAGAAAATTACGTAGCATTTTTCACTGTTTGTGGATTTTTTATAGGACTTGCATTTAGCATTATTAGTATAGATGAAGCCTTTGATATACTGATTTTTACTTGTTTTATTACTTTTATGTTTTATGTTTTTGTTCATATTGCTATTATGAATTTTATAGATGTAAAGAAAATTAGTGGCAGAATCTTTAATAAACACGATTATGAAAAAACTAGCAATAATATTATCAACGATTTAGTTATTCGTGAAAAGAAAATGGATATAATTTTAGAAAAGCTCAATGAAGAAAGAGAAGAGCTAAAGAAAAATGAATTCAAAGAAAGACGAAGAAATGCTAAAAGAGCCGCCTAAAGCTTATGCACAAATGCTAAAGAAAGAGCAAGATGAGCTTGTGCTTTCTTACATGCCAGCTCTGCGTGCTATGGCTTTTAGACTAAAAGAACGCTTGCCTTCAAGTATAGATGTTAATGATCTTATTAGCATAGGCGTTGAAGAAATGATAAAGCTTTCACGCCGTTACGATAAAGAACAAAATGATAACTTCTGGGGTTTTGCAAGAAAAAGAGTTAACGGCTCTATGCTTGATTATCTTAGAAGTCTTGATGTAATGAGTCGAAATAATCGTAAAATTATTAAAGATATTGATGCAATCATGGATGAATATTTTTTAGAACATGAATGCGAACCTGATGATGAGTATCTAGCCAAAAAACTTGATTTAGATGTAGAAAAAATCAAAGAAGTAAGAACAGCTCATGCTATTAGCTATACCTTGCCCATTGATGAGCAAATCGAACTTTATAACGAAGACAACACTTTAGAAAAAATTGAAAAAGAAGAACTTTTAGAAAAAATTCACGAAGTGCTAGATGATCTTAAAGAGCGCGATCAGTTAATTATTCAGCTTTATTATTATGAAGAATTAAGCCTAAAAGAAATCAGTGAAATTTTACAAATCAGTGAAAGCAGAATTTCACAAATTCACAAAAAACTTCTTAAAAAACTTAGAGAAAGGCTAGTGTAATGGCTGAGATACTTTCCCAAGAAGAAATTGATGCTCTACTTGAAGTTGTCGATGATAACACCGACACACCCATAGCCTCAAATTCAAAAGATGAAAAAGATGAAAGAAATATCGTTGTATACGATTTTAAGCGTCCAAACAGAGTTTCAAAAGAACAACTTAGGACGATTAAAGGCATACATGATAAATTAGCAAGAAATTTAGCCTCTCAAATTTCATCGATGATGAGAAGTATTGTTGAAACTAAACTTCATTCAGTCGATCAGATGACTTATGGAGAGTTTTTAATGTCTTTGCCAAGCCCAACAAGTTTTAATGTTTTTTCTATCAAACCTTTAGATGGAAACTGTGTTTTAGAAATCAATCCAAGCATAGCTTTTCCTATGATAGACAGGCTTTTAGGTGGTCAAGGCGATAGCTATGAAGCTTCGCGTGAGCTTACGGATATTGAGCTTAATTTACTTGATTCTATTTTGCGTATCATTATGCAAAGACTTAAAGAAAGCTGGGCTACCGTAACTGAAATTTATCCTAGTATAGAAGCTAAAGAATCAAGTCCAAATGTTGTGCAAATCGTATCTCAAAATGAGATTGTTATCATGGTAGTAATGGAAATCATCATAGGAAATTCAAGCGGAATGGTAAATATCTGCTATCCTGTAGTACATTTAGAAAGTATATTAAGCCGTTTAGCAAACCGTGATATTATGATGGGTGAAACCTCAGCCAAAAAATCACGTAACAAAGAGCTTAAAACTTTAATCGGTCGTGCTGAAGTGGTATATGAGGCAATTTTAGGAAAAACTTTAATTAATGTTCATGAATTTTTAGAACTTAAACAAGGCGATATTTTAAGGCTTGATAGAGAAGCAGACGATAAAGCTATAGTAAGTATCGATAAAAAAGATGTTTTCTTAGCACAAATTGGATTGCATCGTTTTAGAAAATCTATTAAAATTTTAGAACTTATACGCACAGATAAAGATGAAATCAAAGAAATTTTGGAAAAATACGAAGAAGAGCGTAAAGCTAAAGCCAGTGTTTATGATGAGCCTGAAGAGGAGGATGAAGAAATATGATCAATGATTTTTTAAAAATGTTTACAAATGAATGCATCAGCACCATTGAAGGTTTAACAGGAAAAAGTGCTGAATTTAGCGAATATAAAGAATTTGATGTCAATACAAGCGATACTTTAAAAGCACCTTTAGTGTATGCTATATTTAATATAGCAAATGGTGGAAAAATAGGAATTTTAGCTGGTGCTGTTTTAATGAGTGCTATTGGTGAATGGATGATGGGTGAAGAAGAGATCACCAAAAACGATAAACTAGGTCCTGATGAAATGGATGCAGCTAAAGAAGCCATCCAAAATATCATTTCAGCATTTTCTACAACCTTAGGAGCCCAAAAAGACATTCCAAAAATGGATTTTAGCATAGAATCTTGTGAATTTGTGCCCGAAAGCGTAGATTTTAAAGATTTTAAAAAATTATTTTTATATGATGTAAAAATAGGCGATTTAGAAGAACAAGTTTCTTTAGCCATGGATCAAACACTCCATAACATCCTAAGCGGGAAACCTGCTGAAACAGGAAATACAAGCACTGATTCTAATCACAATACTGAAGAAAAAGCGATAATGCTTAGCGAAGAGCTTAAAAATATCAATCTTATCATGGATGTGCGTTTGCCTGTTCGTGTGCGTATAGGCAATAAAAAAATGCTTTTAAAAGATGTTTTAACTATGGATATAGGCTCAGTTGTGGAGCTTAATCAACTTGCAAACGATCCGCTTGAAATTTTAATTGGGGATAAAAGAATTGCTTATGGCGAGGTAGTAATTGTCGATGGTAACTTCGGCGTTCAAATTACAGAAATTGGTTCTAAAAAAGAAAGATTAGAACAACTAAGATAAAAAGTTTTAGCCTACAAATTAAGAATAATAAATATAAACGAATTAAAACTAAAACAAACTAAAAGGGCTGAAATCAAAATGTAAAGATTTTGGAGTGTTTAACTTAAAAAGTTTTAGCTCTTTTTTAGGAGCAACAATTAAAGCATAACCACCTTTATTATATCTATCCCAAATACTAAAAAATTGACTTTTAGAACTTATATATTCTCCATGGCTTGGATCAAGCACTTGTAAATAATTACCTTTATGATTGATAATTATAACAAAATGTGGAAAGCGTGGATCATCTTCAATTTTTACAAGCATTGGAATATTTACAAGTTTATCCAAGTTTTCTCTATTGATTTGATATGAATTGCTTTGAAAGCCCAGTTTTTCAACTGCATCGTTTAAATCTGCAAAGCTTACCATATCCGTATAAAGTTCTTGTCCGCTCATAATCTTTAAAAGTTCAAGTTCATCAAACTTTTTTTTGATCATCAAGTATATTAAGTAAAGTTGCTAAAGATGAAGCACCACAAGATTGCTCATAAGTTTGTCTTATTACTCTTTCGTTTTTAATTTCTTGATAAGACTTAACTACCCATTCGGCTTTTGTACTCAAAGCAAGAATGGGTAAAAATAATAAAATTTTTAGAATTTTTTCCATAAGCTTATCCCAAATATGCTATCAGGAGAAGCAGAGCTTCCTCCAAAACTAGCATTAACAGAAACTGCGGTATCTGAATTAATGCTATAAGTAGAACCTAAACTTAAAGTTGGAATAGAACGCACTTCAGAATTTTGATAGCCATTGATTTTTTGTTTCATTTGAAATCTTTGCTCTGCTCCTAAATCTAAAGTAATTTTAGGACTTAGAATAATAGATAAATCCCCGCCCACATAAATACTATTTCCATACTCTATTTTAAGAGTTTTAAATTTTCTTGATTGATTATAACCAAATCCTGTATAAATACTATAAACTACAGGATCGCTATATCCCCTTAAACTAGCTTGTAAGCTTTGTGATTTCAGATAAAAGTTTTTGGTTTGATTGATTGCTTTTTCTCTTTGAATAACTGCAGTTTGAAAGGTAATTTGTGGAATTAAATCTGCAATGCTATCGCCTGTATAAATAAAACCTAGCCATAGATTATCAAATCCTATGCGATCTTTATGGGAATATGCATTTGTGAAAAAATTTGTATATTCTTGTCTTGCATAACTTCCGCCCCCTGAAATAAGTATGTCAAACTTAGGTGTTAGGGCATAAATGAAAGTTTGAGTTAAAAACACCTGCTTTGTATCATTCCAAATTGTAGGATCTCCGCCTATTGTTATATTAGGATAAAGAGAATACGAATTTGTATTTCCTGTACTTAGCAAAGAAAAGCTTGTAATACTTCTTAAGCCTATTTGCTTTTTAAATAAACTGTCTATATTTAGTTCATCGCTAGCAAAAACACAATTAACTAAAACCATAAATGTTAAGAAAATTTTTTTCATTGTCAATCCTTACATTTTAAATAATCAGCTCAAGTTAATTTTAAAATTTAATCCTTGATATTGAAAAGTTTATTATTCTAAATAAAGTATTTTAAAATCTTTAAATATTTTTACTTGCTTAATATAATTTAAGATAAAAATGAAAATTTATTACAAAAGCAAACAAGCTAAAAATAAAATTTTAAGTATTTAAAGAAAATTCACTTAACTTTCAAAGCAAGATTAAACTTTTGCTAGAATAAGTCGATAGTAGTTTTAAAGAACTTACAAAAAGAATTTATGAAAGGATTTTCAATAAAAAAGATTTTTGCTTTATTAGCTTTAACTTCTTTACTGACTAGCTCTGTTTTTGCTGAGGATTTTTTAGCTAAACTCACAAAAGGTGCTTTAAGTGATACAAGCCCGGGTGTCAAAGAACTCAGCCTTGAAGAGATGAAAGAAGTGAAGGGTGGGTATTTAGTCCGTTTTAAATTTTTTAAAGATCGTCCAAATTTAATTTCAGAAGTTTATGCAATTGCAGATTTTTCAGAATACGAACTTAGCAATCTTAACAAGGATCTATGTGGTGCAGGAGAAGATAAATGTCAAAATCCTAGTAGAGACAGATTATTTGCTTGGTTGCAAGTCAGTGCGAATTCCCCTGCTGATTATCGTCCTGTATATAAGGTAAAAAGACAAATTAAATATTCAAATTTAGGACAACCTTATGTTTTATTTACTTATGGAGTTGCTGTTTATGATAGAAAAAATGGTCAAATTTATCAGTATAATTCCTCTCCTATGCTAAATAACAATAGAATTATAAGAGAAATCACACATCAATATAAGTATGCAATAGAAGATGCTATGGGTGGTTGGAATCCAAGATTGTTTTAGTATTTTAAAAAAGGATTTTTATGATAAGTCTTAATTCTCACTATCCTAATATCAATTATCCAAATAATGCTTTAAGCATTAAAAAAGATGAAAATAATAAATATACTTATACTAAAAAAGATGAGCCAAAAAGTGAAGAAGATGCTTATTGGGAAGATTTTGTGCAAAAATACTTTGGAGAAATGCTTAGTAAAGAATATGCGAACAAATACGGCTATAATGGATCTCCTGATGTAAAAGAAGTAGAAAACTCTTTATATAAAAGATATATGGAAGATAAACTAAGCAAGGATGAAATAAAAATACTTAATGAATTTGGCACAGACTATCTTGTAGAAGGCGTAGATTTGACCGCACTTATTAGACGAAAAGTTGATCTTTTAAAAACTCTTACAAGTATGAATGAATTTGAGAAAATATGGGGTGCTGAAAGGGCGCAAAGAGAAAAACAATTTTTTAATGAACTTGGTAAGCCACTTACTCAAGAAAATATAGATAGGTTCTTAGCTAATAAAAACAATCAAAAAGAAGACAAAAAAACTTTCAAACCTATACAGGCAGAAAGTAAAAACAAAGAAACTTACAAAGATGATAGTACAAGAAACGAGCTTGTAAAAAAACTATTAGAAGGTAAATTTAGCACAAGTAAAGAATTAGAACTTCTTTTTGGTATGAAATTTAGCGATGATGATACAGGAGAATTTAATAAAATCCTTTCTTTAAATTCTACACCAAAAAGTATAGATATTAAAGCTTAAGGATTTAAAAGTCTTTAAATTCCTAATCTTAATAAAATAAACCTATTAAAACTTATAATAAAGAACTTATTATAAATTTTTAGCTAGAATGGAATTTATTTTAACTAAAGGTTGAAAAATGAATGAAAAAATAAGCCAAGATTTAGAAAAATTTGCTAACATACCAAACCTAAAAAATGCCGTAACTTTTTTTGGTTCAGCAAGACTTAAAGAAGATAATTTTTATTATCAGCAGGCTAAAATTTTGGCACAAAAATGTGTTCAAAATGGTTTTTGTGTGATAAGTGGTGGAGGTGGTGGTATTATGCGTGCAGCCAACGAAGGTGCTTTTTCACAAAAAAATAATACAAATTCAATGAGTTCTGTAGGGTTTAATATATTTTTACCTCACGAGCAAAAACTTAATGATTTTGTAGAATATAATATTACTTTTGAGAGCTTAGCCATACGCAAAATGGCTCTTATTGAAAAGAGTCTAGCTTTTGTGATCTTCCCAGGCGGCTTTGGAACACTTGATGAATTGTGTGAAATTCTTACATTAAAACAGTTAGAATTTAAAAAAGATGTTCCTATTATTTTGTTTGGGGGTGAATTTTGGCGAGGTTTTGATGAGTTCGTCAGAAATTCTTTACTCAAACTTGAAGTGATTTCTAAAGGAGATGAGTTAAAGTATAAAATCACTGACGACTTGGATTTTATAATTAATACTTTAAAGGAAATTTAATGAAAATTCTAGTCGCTATGAGCGGTGGAGTTGATAGTACAGTCACTGCTTATAAACTTAAAAATTTAGGTCATGAAGTTATAGGTTGTTATATGAAACTTCATGGCAAACCAAATTATCACGAAGAAAATATCAAAAAAGTAGAAAAAGTTGCAAACTTTTTGCAAATTCCTTATCATATTTTAGACTTACAAGAAGATTTTAAAAACAAAGTTTACATGCCTTTTGTGGATACTTATAAAGAGGGTAAAACACCAAATCCTTGCGCTTTATGTAACCGTTTTATCAAACTTGGAAAACTTTTAGAATTTGCTAAAAGTTTAGGTTGTGAAAAACTTGCCACAGGGCATTATGCAAGACTTGAAAACAACTTAATAAAAACCGCAGTAGATGAAAGCAAGGATCAAAGCTATTTTTTGGCCAGTGCAGATAAAGAAGCTTTAAAATATCTTATTTTTCCGCTAGGCGAAATGAAAAAAGAAGATGTGAAAAAATTTGCTTCCACTATAGAGGTTTTAAAATCTTTTGCCACCCAAAAGGAAAGTTCTGAAATTTGCTTTGTTGAAGATACTTATGTGCAAGTTTTAGATCAGTTTATGGATACAAAAATTCCTGGAGAAGTATTAGATAGTAGCGGAAAAGTAGTAGGCAAACATGAGGGCTATATGCACTATACCATAGGCAAAAGAAGAGGCTTTGAAGTGCGTGGAGCGCATGAGCCGCATTTTGTTTTAAAAATCAATCCTAAGCAAAACCAAATCATCGTAGGAACCAAAGAAGAACTTAAAATCAGTGAATTTAACCTAAAAAATATCAATCTTTTTATAGACGCTAAAGAGCTTGATTGCGAAGTAAAAATCCGCTATCGTTCAAAATCCACACCTTGTAAGGTAGAAATTTATGAAGATAAAAGTGCAAAAATCATCCTAAAAGATCCTGTTTATGGGCTTGCTAGCGGACAAATGGCAGTCTTTTATGATCATGATAAAGTCATAGCAAGTGGTTTTATAGAATAATTTCTAGGAATTAATTCCTAGAAATTATTAATAAAATCCTAAAATTTTCCACCAAATAAGCCCAACAGCTATCATCACTACTATATCAACTATGGAAATCACAAAACCTATACTCCACCATTTTTTAAGAGTTACACAGCCTGTTCCAAAAATAACAGAAGCCGTTCCTATTGCATAGTGAGTTAATGCCATCATAACATTACCTGAAGCTATCATAATAAAAGCATAAAAAAGTGGTGGTGCTCCTAAGGCAAGCTACACTATAAAAAACAAAAAACATTGCTGATATATGAGCTGTAATGGAAGCAAAGAAATAGTGTGTATATAAAAAAAGCAAGGCTTAAAAATATCATAATAGAAATTTCCCCAAGTCCCATAGCAGAAGCAAATTCACCTTAAGCTTCAGCTAAAAACTGTGTAACGCCAAGTTTGCCAAATAAAGTTGCCATCATTACAAGAGCTGAAAACCATACTAAAGTATTCCAAGCAGCTTTTTCAGCCAAAACTTCCCTAAAAGTTAAAACTCCACTAATCAACACCAAAGACAACCCAAGCAAAGCCACACTAGTCGCATCAAGAGAAATTCCAAAAAAACAAGCCCAAAGCTCCAGCCCATAAAAGTAAAAGCGAGACAAAAACACTGAGCATGATTTTTTCACTATTTTTCATTTTTACAAGTTCTTTTAATTTATCTTTAGCAAAAGTAGAAGCATTAGGCGTGGATTTAATTTCTAGCGGAGAGAGAAAATAAAGCACCAAAGGCATCAAAAGCATAGCAGCTATACCAGGTAAAAACATCCCTAAAGCCTATTACCCCCAAGTTAAATACACTTCTAAATTTGTAGCTTGTGCTATAAGATCAACCACCAAAGGATTTGGAGCTGTAGCTGTAATAAACATAGCTGATGAAATAGGATTGGCTCTTGATAATTTACCAAAGAAAGATAAGTGCCTATTTTATTTTGTGTTCCATCTTCAGGAGTGGATTTAAAACTTCTTGCAATAACTTGAACTATAGGATTTATGATAGCCCCTGCTCTTGCAGTATTTGAAGGAGTAACTGGAGCTAAAATAGTTTCACAAAAAGCTATAGAATAAGCAATACCTAAGGTTTTTTACCAAGAATACTGATAAAATGATAAGCCAAATGCTCTCCAAGTCCTGTTTTAATAACTCCACGAGCCACAATAATAGAAATCACTATAAGCCAAATAAGAGAATTTGAAAAACCACTTAAAGCATCTTTTATACCCGTTTTAGATTTTAAATTTGATATAGCAGTATTTACCTTTTCATCTTATGCTCTTTTGATATAAAAAATCAAGTGCTGAAGTATTTAAAGGAAATTTTAGTCTCATCAATAAGTTGTTGCGTAGAAGTTTTCGAAGTAGCTTTGGTGTAAATTTTACTTAGATTTTCAATTGGGTAGTGGTAATACCACTAAGAGCTACTATGGCAATAGCTATAAAAGGCATTACTTGTAAAATCACCGCCATAATCACAGCAATAAAAAGCCCAAGAAAATGCCAAGAATTATCTTCCAAACCTACAGGAGTAGGTACAAGCCAAAACACAGCTGCAATTAAAATACACAGCACCAACAAGGGAATTTTCTTTCTATCCATTGTTTATCCTTTGATATTGGTAATGTAATTTACAATGCTTAAATTCTAGTTAACTAATATTTTAATAAATCTTAAAATTATAATTTTTAAATAAATTTTTAATTTATAAAAAAGCTAGCCTAATTGAAAAATGGGAATTTTAAAATGAATAAAACCCTTCCCCAGATAACTGCGGCACACACTAAAATCAAGTGCTCTGCTGTGTTCCCACCCTGAAGCGGTGCTTAAAAATAGCATTGCACAGGTCTAAGAAAAGGCTTAAAAATTATATCATAATATACTTAAAAAGCCTTGAGTTGTTAAGATTCAATATATAAATTTGCAATCAATCCATTGTTTTTATAAGAATTCTAAAAATTCATTTGTAAAATTATTATTTTATTTTCAAAAAATACGATATAAAAATAATTATTACATCCAAAAAGGAAAAATATGGAAGTTAAATGGAGTAGAGATTTTAGCATTAAAAATATGCAATTAGACAAACAACACGAACTAATTTTTGAAATTACCAATCTTGCAAATGATTTAGCTCTAAACATTCAAGATAATAATACACAACACAAAAATGATTTAAAACAAATTCTTGTAAAGCTATTTCAATACATCAAAATTCATTTTAAAGATGAAGAAAAATTTATGGAAAGCATTGATTTTCCTTTGATTGAAGAACATAAAAAATCTCATCAAATATTAGTAGAAAAAACTAAAGAGCTTTTAGAGCATTCAGATAATATTGTAAAAATGTCTCAAGAACTTTCCATATTAACCAAAGATTGGATTTTAGATCATTTTGCTAATGAAGATTTATGGATAGCTAATTTTACAAAAAAAACCCTACACCTTCAAGAAATCCATTATACCTTGGAACAATACATAAAACTAAAATCAATCAAACAAGACCTAAGAGCTGAAAAAACTCATGATTATATTTGCAATTGTTCTTTGCGTATCCATGCAGTTCCACAGACTATACATCAAGAGCTTGTTAGCAAAGAAAATACCTTAAAGTGCGAAAAATGTGGGCAAATTTTAGTTCATTTGGATTATTTTGATTTGAATCAAAATTTCGAAAAATTCAATGCTATTTTTGAAGATGCACTACAAAATCACCATTTCACGACTCAAAAAAATGATATGGGGGGGGGGATAGATGAATTTTCAAGTAAAAACCTTAGAAACTTTCAATCCTTTTGAAAGTTTAAATCATGAACAAGCAAACACAGAACAAATTCTTGATTTTAGAGTTATAGATTTTAAACTTCTGTGTTCTAGTGTAAAACCAGCAAAAACAAAAACTTATGAAAGAAAGGATTTTGACTTATTTTATGCAGATGATTTTTTTGTAAAAAACTACAATACCATAGTGCAAAAATTTCTTATAGAAATTTACCCAAAAAACCAAAGTTTTCCTTTTACAGTCAAACTTAGATCCAACTCCAACCTAACCCATCTAAAAGCCAGTATCAACCTTACAGAAAATTTTAAATATTATCCTAATTTAAAATTTGATATTTTACAAAATATCTACAAAATAATGATCAAACAAAAATTTTTAATCTTAAGACTTGATAAAAATTTATTTGACAAGATTGATGATTTTATCTTATCAATACAAAAAAGTCCATCTATTAAAGAAATAGAGCTTGAAATTGCCAAATGTGTAGATAAGATTGAACATAAAAGTGATGAAATTATTTATCATAGAGATGTTAACGAAGAATGTTTTGACGAAAATATTAACTATGATGAAGGAAACTACTGTAAACCTATTGAAAAAATGAGCTACTTTTTGAATACATTTATAGAATTCTTGGAAAAGAAGGACGAAATTTAAGAGGAGAGATACTTCATTTAAATCCAATAGCCTTTCTTGATAATCCTTTTATCATAAAAGATGAAAGCATTTACACAGAAGAATTAGAAGATAGAATTAAATATTTTAGCGCCAATTATGGATTTTTAAACAAAGATCATACAGGATATTGTATCGCAAATAATTTAAAATTATCACAAATAGGGCTTAAAACAACCGGTTCAATCAAAACAAATATCGATGAAAATATAAACTTAGAAATCACTAATTTTGATATAAGTGATGATGCTATTAAATCAGGTATTGTAAATGTTCAAGCTTCAAATATAAAAGTAAATGGGAATGTTGGAGCAACAAAACTTTATGGAAAAAATATCAGTATCAAAGGCTTAACTCATGCAAAAAGCGAAATTTTTGCACAAGATATTTTTATTACAACACACAAAGGAACTTTGCAAGCTGACACTGTATATATAAAAAATTTAGAAAATGGGACAATTATAGCTAAAAATGTATTTGTTGAAAACTGCATGGGTGGAAAAATAGAAGCAGAAAATATTTATATTTGCAATTTACTAACGGATAATACTTTATATCCAAGAAAAAATCTAATCATAACAAACAATATAAAATTTAAAAACAATATCGTAGTTTCACCACTAGTTTCTATTGAAAACAACTCAGATACAGAATGCGAAAATCTTAAAAATCTAAGCCTTAAAATAAAAAGTAAGCTTGATGACACCATAAGCAAAATGCAAAATTACTATGATTATCTAATCAAAAATCAAATCAAAATCATCAAACTTCAAAAGACTAAAAATCCTAACGCCATAGAAATGAAATTTTCAAATCTTTATCACGATATCATAAAAAAATACAATCATCTTAGCATTTCGTATAAAAAATTTATAAAATTAAAATATCAAATTGATGCGAAATTAAATTTCTTAAATGAAATGGTTTACAATGTAAAAATATACATAAAAGCCGAAAATATCGGAGAGGATAATTTTTTAAAATTTTATCCTAACACAAACACCAACCTTGAACTAAAACATCATATAAATTTAAAAGACTATGAAAAGGTTTTATATCTTGAAAAAGGACAGCAAGTAAGTTATATTAAATCAAGCCATAATTATAGCGAAAGCGACATAGAAGAAATTAAAATTATTTTTGAAAAATTAGAAAAAGATAATTCCTAAGAATTATCTTTTCATATTAATGGCTTTTTGTATCATCTGATCACTTGTAGTGATACTTTTTGAGCTTGCATCAAAGGCTTTTTGAGTTACGATAAGGTTTGAAAGCTCTGCGCTTAAATCAACATTTGATTGTTCTAAGAATCCGCCTTTAAATTTAGCTGTATTAACAACTTGACCATCTTTCATAATAAAACTTGCATCACCGCTATTTGCCGTTGCTGCAAAAATATTATCTCCCATAGCAACTAATCCTTGCTCATTGATAAAATTATATAAAGCAAGCTTTCCAACTATGGCATTTTTACCATTGCTAAATTGCGCAACAATACTTCCATCATCGGATATATTATATTGTTCAAAAAACCCTTCAGCTACACCATCTTGTTGTGTAACTACATTTTTTTCGACGCCTTCTTTAATATAAATCCCACTATAACCCGAACCAGGCTTGTTAGCATCATAAGGAGAACCTAAATCAATATTAATTGTTCCACCATTTGGATTTGCAATGCTTGTAATATTGTTTTGAAGCAAAGCACCATTTTTATCAAAAACCATATTTCCTTCAGTCGGATTGCCTACGGCATTGCCATTAGAATCATAAATTTGTGCAATAGCTTTATATTGTATATTATCGCCTTCTTGCGGTAAAACTCTTTCAAGTGTAACCCTTAAAGTGCTTTTACTTCCATCTGCATTATAAATAGGGGATTCTAAAATATCTTTATTGGCTTTTTGTTGCTCTGTTGAAATTTGAGCTGTATCAAGCTTGATGCTATTTTCATCCAATCCTTTTAAATCAAGCTCGTTACTTTTAAAATTTAGATTTTCATCTAAAGTCGCTTCAAAGCTTGTTTTTACGCCATTATCATCAGTGAAATTTAAAATAATCCTATCACCCGCTTTAGCACTAAACACATCTTCTTTGCTAACACTACCACTAACTACATATTTTCCATCTTCAGTTTTTGTAATGTTAAATTTACTAGGATCAAGATCTACTTTAACTACTTCTGTTGTTGTGTTAGTATTTAAACTTCCACTCCATTTTACATTTTGAGTTACTTGAGGAGGTAAATACATATTCACAGGTACTTTAATAGCCCCTTGAGAAGCGGTTGTGCCTATACTGAAAGAATTATTTGAATTTACAGTAAAACCATTATTTACCGGAGTTCCTGTGTTAAGATAATCCCCCATAAGCCCAGCAACTCTATCGCTATAGTTAATACCAGTAAAAGCAGGATTCATTGTTCCTAAAACAAAATTTCCATAAGAATCTACCAAATATCCATTGGCATCTCTTCTAAATGATCCATTTCTAGTATAGTAAGCATTGCCATCAGCCCCTAAAACCCCAAAAAATCCTTTTCCTTGCAAAGCCACATCAAATTCGCCATCACTTGCAACAGGAGAACCCTGTTCGAAAACAACTTGAGAAGATGCTGCACCGCTACCATAACCACCTTGAGCAGGGTTGGTTGATTGGGTTGTTATGGTAGTATAAAAAATATCTTTAAATTGAGCATCAGAGTATTTAAAGCCCGTGGTATTGACATTTGCTATGTTATTAGCAGTGATATCAATACCAAAGCTATTGCTTTTTACTCCAGAAATCCCATTATAAAATGAATTCATCATGGCTTATGCCTTTTCCTCTTTGTCGCCATCTTCTGTAGATCCAGACCCAGAAGAATCTCCATCGCTTGAACCACCACTTGAGTCTCCACTTGAACCGCTTCCTCCAGTAGATGAAGATGAACCAAGCTTATAATCTGTTATTTCTTGTATTGCATCAAAAGGAACTTCTTGTCCAGCCATTTTTGCATAGGCAACACCATCTTTAAAAACAACACCTTCGATAGGATAAGTTCCGTAATTTGCAGTGATTTTTTCACCATTTTTATTATTATAAACCATTTTAACAGTGTACTCACCATCACCTGCATAAACCCCATCGTTATTTCTTCCTGGCCACTCCATAGTAAATAAACCTTGAGAAATAGATTTAGCATCGCTTTTTTCACTGAAAACAAGTTTATTATTGCTATCATAAATTTCTAGCGTAACACCGTTTTCATCAGAATCTTCAGGCAAATACATTTTAAGAGCGATAAGCTCATCTGCACCTGTAAGTTTGATTTTATTATCTGAAACAGTTGCCATTTTACCAATAGCCCCTAAAGCTGAAGTACTCATACTTGTACTAAAAGAATCAGAAAGCTTTTGCATAGTTTCAACCATTTTTTGCATAGTTGTATTGGTATTTTGCTGCATTTCAAGTGCGCTAAGCTGCGAAGTTTGAGTAAGCATTTTATCGCTATCCATAGGATCTGTTGGATCTTGATGTTGAAGCTCTATCAAAAGAAGTTTTAAAAACGCATCCTTATCTAAGGTAGCGTTTGGATTGCTCACTATTCCTGAGCTACTGCTTGAATCTGTTCTAGTTGTTCCACTAGTACTTCCTGAAGAAGTAGTACCTGAAGTTGTAGCAGTGGTATTTAAATTCCAATCCGATGATGATATCATTATAAACTCCTTTTTATTTAGTTTTTTATTATTTAAGCAATAAGTGTTCCAATTTAAAAATACTTCGCTAAAACAAGCTCTAGATTGACTTTTTCACTTTCATTTTTTCCATCTAAAGCATCTTTAAAACCATATCCACTACGATTTTTTCCTTGATTTTGATTTTGCTCTCTTTTGCCTTGATCACTAAAATTCATTTCAAGTCCAGTAAATCCCATATTTACAAGAGAATTTTTAAACTCGGCTTGATTTTGGATAAACAAATTCATTGCATTGGCATTGGAGTTGAAATTGATATGAAGGTTATTACCTCTTTGTATCAAAGTTACCTCCACTTCTCCAAGATTATTAGGATTTAGAGTGATACTAAGTTTAGTAATAGGCGCTTTGTATTGATCCACAGCCTCTTTTAAATCTTGTGAAAAATACTGCAAAGTTTCTTTAGGAGTGATATTGCGAGCATTGTTTTGTGTTACTTTATTTAAATCTTTGACTAAAGAATTTAACTCATCTAAGCTATTTTTATCTACATTTTCACTGTGCGTTTTTGTTTGCTCTTGAGTAAAAGTTTCTTTATTATTAAAATTTGCATTATTTTCTTTGTTTTGAGCTACTTGAGTTTTATTTAAATTTTCAAAATTTAATTTTTGATCAAAGAAATTTTGTTTTATATCTTTATTTTCTTTGTTGTTGTTTTTAGACTCTTTATTTAGATTAAAATCTTTTTGTGTTAAATTGGAAACTAAATTCTGAGTATCTTTAACAATTTCTTTATTTAAATTTTTATCAAGATTTAAATTTTGATCATTGTTCTTTAAATTTTTATTTTGATCTTGTATATTTTCTTGATTTAAATTGTTTTTTTCTTGATTTTTATTTAACTCTTTATTAAAATCTTTGTTTAAGTCTTTGCTTTCTTTATTTAAATTATCTTGGTTTTTTTGATCTTTTATATTTAACTCTTCTGTTAAATTTTTTGCAAACTCATCATTTTTGATATTTTTTAAAGTATTTTTAGCATCTGTGGTATCTTCTTCTATTTTTGATTTAACTTTATCGTTTTTTTCGTGTTTGCTTTCTTTGGATGAAAGTATGGAATCTAAATTTTTTAAAGTTTGAGAAAGCAAAGAACCGCTATCTTTAGAATTTGTTTTTTGCATAGAATGAGTGCTTGTAGTATGAGTTGTATTTTCTAAATTGTGATTTAAATTTTTACTCACATTGGAAATTTTATTATTGATGATTTCTTTAAAAACATTATCCACAGCACCCTTAAAAAAATCAGCCTTATCTAAATTTGGAAAAGTTGCTTTAAGATCAAGAAGACGATCTACTTTAATATTTTTTACATTTAAGCCCAGATCTTTAGCTATGTCCAAAAGCTCACTAAGATTTGATGCACCTTTTAAAGCATTAAAATTAGCCTCTGTTTTAATAAGACTTGAAAGTTGAGTAGAAAGATTTGCTAGTTTAACATCTGCTGTATCTGTTTTTAGCTTATCCAACAAAGAAAGAATTTGCATAAAAGAAGCAGATTCGAAAATGCTTATCTTATCGCTCTCATCAAAAGCTCCTTTTTGAAGTCTGCTCATCGCTTCATTAACAACTTCTTTTTGACTGATCTTCATATGATCAGGTAAAAATTCATTGGTTTCATTGATAGAATTAAGCAAAGAATTTAAAAAACTTTCCGTATCATCTTGAGTTGAATTTTTACTATCACTACTTTCATGTTCTTTATTTTTACTAGTTTTACTAAAAGAACTGCTAGTAGTAGAAGTTTTACTCGGCGTAAGATTTAAAACATCATTTTGCGGAGCTAAATTTGACATCACTTTTCCTTCAAAAAATTATTTTAAAAATTTATCTACCATTACATTAGGAAATTTTTCTTTCAAATAAGAATCTTCATATACTTTAATCATCTTATCTTCATTTAAAGCAGTTAAGATATTTAAAAGCTCTTCTAAATTTTTAGCATTTAAAATTTTCTCTAAATTTTCTTCATTTTCTAAAATTTCTGTAAGCTCACTTGAAATTCTTGCCATTTTTTCGTTTTCATCTGATCTAAAAGTTTCTAAAAGCTCTAAAACTTGAAGCAAAACTTCATTTTTTCTTTCAGCTAGATCACTTTTAAATTCAACAAAAATCTCTTCATTTAATGGTTTTGACATTTTAACTTCCTTTTTAAAATTTTAATTTCATAAGTTTTTAAAGCAAGAAGTGTTCCAAGTTTTGATACTTTGTAGTTTAAGTTAAATTTTTGTATAATTTAAGCTTTTAAAAATTTAGCTTTGGAGAAGAAAATTTGGAAAACATTAGAAATATAGCAGTTATAGCTCACGTTGACCATGGTAAAACCACTATGGTAGATGAATTGTTAAAACAATCAGGCACCTTTAGCGAAAGAGAACAAATTTCAGAACGCGTTATGGATAGCAACGATATAGAAAAAGAACGCGGTATTACCATACTTTCAAAAAACACAGCGATCAATTACAAAGGTACAAAAATCAACATCATAGATACTCCAGGGCATGCTGATTTTGGCGGAGAAGTAGAACGTGTTTTAAAAATGATTGATGGAGTTTTGCTTTTAGTAGATGCTCAAGAAGGCGTTATGCCACAAACTAAATTCGTGGTTAAAAAAGCTTTATCTTTAGGGCTTAAACCTATAGTTGTAATCAACAAAATAGACAAACCAGCTGCCGATCCTGAAAGAGTGATCAATGAAATTTTTGATCTTTTTGTAGCCCTAGATGCAAACGATGAGCAACTTGACTTTGCTATAGTTTATGCTGCAGCAAAAAATGGTTATGCTAAGCTTGATCTAAACGATGAAAGTGATAATATGGAGCCACTTTTTAAAACCATACTTGAACGCGTTCCAGCTCCAAGTGGTAGTGATGAAAATCCTTTGCAGCTTCAAGTTTTCACTTTGGGGTATGATAATTTCGTAGGTAAAATAGGCATTGCTAGAATTTTCAATGGGGTTGTGAAGAAAAACCAAAGCGTAATGCTTGCAAAAGCTGATGGTACCAAGGTAAATGGTAGAATTTCAAAACTCATTGGCTTTATGGGCTTAGAAAAAATGGACATCGAAGAAGCAGGAAGTGGAGATATCGTAGCTATAGCAGGTTTTGAAGCTTTAGATGTGGGTGATAGCGTTGTAGATCCAAACAATCCTATGCCACTTGATCCTTTGCACATTGAAGAGCCGACTTTAAGTATAGTATTTTCTGTAAATGATGGACCATTAGCAGGAACTGAAGGAAAACATGTAACTTCAAATAAAATCGCTGAACGTTTAGAAGCTGAAATGAAAACTAATATTGCTATGAAATACGAAAGCACAGGCGAAGGTAAATTTAAAGTAAGCGGTAGGGGCGAACTTCAAATCACTATTTTAGCTGAAAATATGCGTCGTGAAGGTTTTGAGTTTTGCATGGGAAGACCTGAAGTTATCGTAAAAGTTGAAGATGGAGTTAAAACAGAACCTTTTGAACATTTAGTTATCGATGTGCCTGAAGAATTTAGCGGTGCGGTAATAGAAAAACTTGGCAAAAGAAAAGCTGAAATGAAAACCATGGCACCAACGGGCGATGGACAAACAAGACTTGAGTTTGAAATTCCAGCACGCGGACTTATAGGTTTTAGAAGTCAGTTTTTAACCGATACCAAAGGCGAAGGCGTGATGAATCATAGCTTTTTAGAATTCCGTCCTTTTAGCGGTGCGGTTGAAAAGCGTAATAATGGAGCGTTAATTTCTATGGAAAATGGCGTGGCTTTAGGGTATTCTTTGTTTAACCTTCAAGAGCGTGGAGTACTTTTCATAGAGCCTCAAACTAAAGTTTATACCGGTATGATTATAGGTGAGCACTCTCGTCCAAATGATTTAGATGTTAATCCTATCAAAGGAAAGAATCTTACCAATGTAAGAGCAAGTGGAAGCGATGATGCAATCAAACTTGTGCCACCTAGAAAATTAAGTCTTGAAAGAGCTTTAGAGTGGATAGAAGAAGATGAACTTGTAGAAGTTACACCTCAAAATGTGCGTGTTCGCAAACGCTATCTTGACCCAACTCAAAGAAAAAGAATGGAAAAAGCAAAATCTTAATGGATTTAAAAAGCTTAGAAAATAATAGACTTTATATACTTAAACGCTTAGGAATCTTAAAATTCCTAAGCATTATCGAAGCCTTACTTGTAGGTTTTTTAGCCTTTGTTTTTATAAGAGATGCCTTAATCGCAGTAATTTTAGCTGTTTTTGTAGGTGTTTTTTTCTTTCGTTTTACAGCTAAAAAACTAAAACTCGCACAAAAAGAATTGCAAATTAATGCTTTAAATTTATTTTTGCGTCGTTTTGGGGTAAAATTTAAAAAGCAAAGTTTAAGCCAAAAAGACTTTTTAAAATTAGGACTTACAAAGGATTTGAAAGAATTTAAAAGTCAAAACTGCTTTGAATTTAAGGATTTTAAAATTTATGATATTCAGTTTTTGGACGAAAATAAACGCTTTTTTTGCGGAATTTTGCTCGAAATTTTAAATGCAAACAAAAATCCTAGCTTTGAAAACGAAGAACAAATTTATATCAAACTTCAAGATAAAAATTTCACTTTAAATCATGTTTTTTCTAAAGAAAATCATTATCTTATTGCTACTTTAAGCAATCCTTTCTTTATAGATGTAAAAAAAGATTTAGAAAGCAATTTCAAAGATTTAGAAGAAAATCTAAATTCTATAAAAAACAAACTATTTAAATAATTAACATAAAGTTAATATCATAAAATTTTAATAAATATTAATTATATACTTTAAATATATATTACTTTTAGTAACACTTTAAAATTTAATTTTATTTAAATTATTCTTATTATGCTTAATATTTAAGAAAAAATACACTAAAATCAATTTGAACTGCAAATAAAAAGGAGGAAAATCATGAAAAAACACATTTTATTGCTTGGTTTATGTCTTAGTTTGAGTCTTAGTGCTAAAAGCGTGAGTGATTACAAAGTAGGAGAAGAATTAAGCGACAAGGAAGGAGTAGAGTATTTTAAGGAACTTTCCAAAAGACCTGTGCAAGAATGGCCAAATAAAAATTTAAGCATCAATGATGTTCCAAAAGGTAAGCAAGGGGATTTAATCCGTTATGGCATAGAGCTTTTAAGCAAGACAGAAAGTACTCTAGGACCCTATAGCAAGCTAAAAAAGACAAGCAACGAAGTAAACTGTATTTCCTGTCACATGGACAATGACGGCAATGGTTTACCAGGGACAAAAAAATATGTTATTCCATTTTTAAATATCCTAAACAATTATCCAAGACTTGATATAGAAACGATGAAAATCATCTCTGTTGAAGATAGAATTCGCGGAATGGGTGGAACTGACTCTCATAGATTTCCTAATGATTCTAAAGAAATGAAAGCAATTTTAGCTTATTTTAAATGGCTAAAAGAAGCTTATGGCATCAAAGACGGCGTAAAGCTTGAAGGAGATTTTTTCGCTAAGATGAATTTTCCAAATCGCCCAGCTGACCCTGTGCGTGGAAAAAAACTCTTTGAAGAAAATTGCGTTGCTTGCCATGGCGAAAGAGGACTTGGGGTAAAAAATGATAATTACGAACAAGGTAGCGGACATTTATATCCATCTTTACTTATCTATCCTGATGGTGGACACATGGCTATGATACCATTTTTAGCAAGATTTTTAAAATCAGCCATGCCTTTTGGTGCGAGTGCAGATAATCCTATATTAAGCGATGAAGATGCACTGGATATAGCAGCTTATGTCAATACAGGTTTTGTAAGAATGCCTATAACCACTACAGAAAATCGTGCAGGACTTGATACAGCTTATAGCAAATCCCCATCATTAAAACCTGAGTATTTTGCCTCACCGCAACAAAATTTAGATCCTAAAGAATACATAAAAGTAAAATACGGACCTTGGAAAAATCCAAATCACTTCCCAGGAGAATGATTAATTTTGGGCTTAGCCCAAAATTAATCCTCATCTTTTGCTAAATTTTCAAGACTTTTAATCCCTTCTTCGCCTATCAAATTTCCACCTTGTAAGTCGCTAAATATCGCATTTAAAGAACTCACTATGGCAGTGGAATTAAAACTTAGATTTTCTATAGCTCTTTCTCTTTTTTTCCATATATTTTGCAAAGCCCTTTTTTCAGCTTCTAACTCTTCTTTCATATTTTGGTAAGTTTTGAGTATAAAAGTGATTTGCGTGTTAAATTCCTTGGAATTTAAGTATTCGTATAAAATGTGATTTTTTTCATCTTTGTTTTGCAAAGCATTTTTGAGTTTATAAGAATTTATAATGCTTTCTCTAAGCACTGCTAAAACGCCTTTGAATTCATTAAAAGTACAGATCAAAATTCCTTCTTTAAAATGCGTTTTTTCTTTATCTTTTGGCATAGTTTTTGTGATCAAAACCGCTATATCACTTTTTGCGGCTATACTGTCTAGTTTAAGTTTATCCAGCCATTCTTTGTTAAATTCTTTAGTGCGTTTACTCTCATACAAAATACTTCCACAAATATTTCCAAAATTATCCTTTACTATATGCAGACAATCAGCTCCATTTACGCCTTTTGGCACTTCTTTTATTTCATCGCTTAAATACTCACTTTGTATGTATTCTTCTATGAGTAGTTCGGCTGCTTCGCCTTGGAGTTGCTGTGAGCCTTGTTCTATCCTGCGTTGTGCGTCTTCTAGCTTTTGAGCTACACTTTTAAAATTCGTTTCTAGTTCTTTGTATTTAAGATCTTGCTCTTGAGTACTTTTTTGAAATTCAAGACGCATTTTTTCTCTTTCAAATTCCAAATTTTTGCTTTCTTGTTCTTTAAATTCTTTAAAAGCCTCTTCTTTGGCTTGAAATTTCAATCTTTCTTCATTTTCTTTTTGCTCTCTTTTTAGTCTTTCATTTTCAGCCTTTATGCTTAAAAACTCGCTAAGTTCTTTGCTTTTTTTCTCGAGTTCTTCTTGCATGATTTTCATTTCATTTTCATGCTCTTTGTTAAATTTCTCGCTGAATTCTTTTTGGAAATTTTGCTTTTGTATAAGAAGTTCTTGTTCAAATTTTTGCTTTTCTAAAAGAAGCTTTTGGCTTACTTGCTCGTTTATGAGTTTTTCTTGTTCTATCTTTTGAGTTTTTAAATCATTTAAAGCTTTGGTATATTCAGCTCTTTTAGCATTTACCTCATCATCAAATTCTTTTTTTTGTTTTAGCATTTCTTGCTTAGCTTTATCTAAAATTTGAGCATATAAAGCAGTGCTGATATCGATAAAACTTCCACAACTTGGGCATTTTATTTGTTCATTTTGGTTTAAATTTTGCATAAAAAATTTCCTTAGAATTTTTCTCTAAATTTAACATAGAAAAACAAAGATTATTCTAAGATTGACTTGTTAAAATCATTCTTTTAAAATAATTAGGATTACAAATGCAAAAACACACCAAAATTCACGGCTTTGCCAAATTTAAACTTATCATTATCCTTGCTTTGATGTCAAGCATAGCGCCACTTTCTACAGATATGTATTTACCCGCACTTTCTCATGTAGAACAAAGCTTTCAAACTAATTCTTTTTTAACCCAACTTAGTATCGCAAGTTTTTTTATCGCTTTTGCCTTAGGACAGCTTATATATGGTCCTTTAAGTGATATTTTTGGGCGTAAAATTCCAGCTTTGGTAGGGATATTTTTCTTCATCGTTTCGAGTTTGTTTTGTGTGATTATCGATGATATTTATGCTTTTATCGCTTTGAGATTTTTTGAAGCACTTGGGGGTTGTGCAGGTGTGGTTATCGCAAGGGCTATTGTCAATGACTTGTTTGAGATCAAAGAAGCTGCAGGGATTTTTGCTTTGATGATGGTTTTTAGTTCTCTTGCTCCTATGCTTTCGCCAACTTTTGGGGGAATTTTGCTAGAGTATTTTTCATGGCATAGTATTTTTGCGACTTTGTTTGCTTTAGGAATTTTACTTTTTTTGATGATACTTTTTGGTTTAAAAGAGTCCGCACCTCATCTTAAAAACAAAAAATTTTCCCATCATGAAGCGATGAAAAGCTACAAATTTGTTTTAAGCGATAAACGCTTTTTGGTTTATATACTATGTGCTTCTTTTGCTTTGGCGGCAATGTTTGCTTATATCACAGGATCAAGCTTTGTTTTTACGCAGTTTTTTAGCTTAAGTGAGCAAAAATTTGCCTTGCTTTTTGGGGTAAATGCTTTAGGTTTTGTCATCTGTGCAAATATCAATGCAAGATTGGTTTTAAAATACGAAAGCGAAAAAATCTTAGCAAAAGCTTTGATGATAATGTTTATATCGACCGTGATTTTACTTGTAAATGCTTTTTTTCACCCAAATTTCTTGCTTTTTGAGCTTAGTATTTTTACAAGTATCGCTATGCTTGGTTTCATCGCACCCAATACCACGACTTTGGCTATGGCAAGGTTTAAAGAACATAGCGGAACTGCTTCTGCGGTGCTTGGAACGGTGCAATTTGGTTTTGCAGGCTTTATCTCCTTCGTGGTTGGAGCTATTAACGCAAATACACCGATAATCCTTGCTTTTGTAATGTGTGCTTGCGTATTGGTTGCAAATATGATATATTTTCTAATCAAAATAAAGGAGAAAAAATGAAAACAAATAATATCTTTATGGCTTTAGCCATAGTTTTGGCAAGTTTGATTCTAGCTTTTGGATTTAACAAGGCTTTAAGTGATTTTAAAACACTTGAAAGAAGTGTAAGTGTAAAGGGTTTAAGTCAAAAAGAAGTCGAAGCGGATACTTTGATACTTCCTATAAAATTCACAAGATCAAACAACAATCTTACAAATTTATACGAAGAACTAGAACAAGATAAAGAAAATATCATTAAATTTTTAAAAGAACAAGGCGTAAAAGAAGATGAGATCAGCTATAACTCGCCAAATATCATAGATCGTTTAAGCGATCCTTATAGCAACGACACTCAAGCTACATACCGATACATAGGCACTGCAAATTTACTCATCTATACGCAAAATGTAAAGCTTGGAAAAAGCATACTAGAAAACATTTCAAGTCTTGCAAAATTTGGCATAGTAACGAAAATCGATAATTATGACATAGAATACCTTTACACCAAGCTAAATGAGATAAAACCTCAAATGATAGAAGAAGCAACGCTCAATGCTAGAAATGCAGCGATAAAATTCGCACAAGACTCAAACAGCCATCTAGGCAAGATAAAAAAGGCTTCTCAAGGGCAATTTAGCATCAGCAACAGGGATAAAAACACACCTTACATCAAAACTATAAGAGTGGTTTCTACTATAGAATACTACTTAAAAGACTAATGATAAAATTTCAAGCTAAGCTTTAAGGCTTAGCTTGGCACTATGGAATTTTTTCGTGCGGTTTTTTGGAGTGAGAAAATAATCAAAACTATACTTAAAGTATAAATAATTATTATAATATTTTCTAAAAAACTATTTGTTTCATGTCTGATAGCAAAATTAATCATGCTAAATAAATTATAAGGACTAATGGCGAGCATTAAAATAAAAATCACTAAATAATAAAAAATAAAAAAAGTTCTAACAAAAAATAAGCCTATAAAAGAATATAAAAGTATCAAATAGGTTGCATTGCTATCATTTAGAGCTTTTATATTTAAAATATTTTTTAGCATTTTAAGCAAATCGCTGTCTTTATTAAAAAATTGCATTAAATTTCCATCTCCATATCTTAAACCAAATAAAATAGAAGTAAAAAATCCTACAATAACAATAAACCATTTTAAATTTAAAATCAAATTAGTGTGATGATCGCAAAGTTTGCGATAAAATAAAAGTTGCCATCTATCAACTACATCTTTAAATGTTTTGCCTTTTTTATTTTTTAATTCTATTTCTTTACAATAAAGCTCATATTTATGAAAATTTGAAGCATCTAAAAGATTATTATCTTTTATCAAAGCACTTTTAAAAATCCTAAAAGAATCTCTAAAATCATTTGCAAATTTATCTAAAGGTTTTTTATTTTCTTTTTCTTTTATATCTTTATTGAAATTTTCATATTCTTGTTTGATTTGTTTTTTTAAGTCATCAAATACAAAATTTGAAGTTATATTTAAAGCATTAAAATTACCTTTTAAAACTACTTGAGAAAAATTCGGAATCTTATGAAACTTTACTCCATAAAAACAAGCTATATCATCAAATTCACACTCGTGAAAATCAGCATAACTATAAAATTCAGAATTATTAAAATAAGCATTATCTTCAAAATGAGTATTTGAAAAATTTAATTTTACTTGATTATCTTTATCTTGCTTATATCCAAATTCGCAATCCATAAAATAACATCTATTTTTAAATTTATTTTTCCACAAATTTATTTTTTCTATAGCACAGTTTTTTATAAAAAGATATCCTTCAAATTTGTTTTCTTGTAAATCTAAGGATGTGATTTTTTTATCTTGATTATCATGGCAATCTCGAAAAACTAAATGGCTTGAAAAAATATTACTATACATACATATTTTTCTTTTAAATTTACACTGATTAAAAGTTAATGTTTTTTCAAAAATAATATTTTTCAAATTTAATGTTTTTTCAAAAGTACAATTGTAAAAGTATAGTTTGGTTTTAACAATGCGATTATTCTCTGATTGCTTGTCATTTAAACTAATATTACATTCGCTAAAAATAATATTACACTGGGTAATAGCATTATACTGGATATTGTTCATATTATCACATAATGAAGATAAATCTAGTGTTGCCTTGCAAACCAAATACCATTTTTCATCATCGGAAAATAACCCATCGCTTTGCCTAAAGTCTTCTTTTCCTTTTATTTTTTCTATTATTTCATTTGTTTCTTTATGACTTGGAGTAAATATATTTTGTTTATCTATAGATAAAACTTTGGACAATTCGTCAATATCAGCAGTTTCTTTGCCATCACTTTCACTCTTATCATTTTGATGTGTTTTTTCACAACATTTCTTTAAGGTATTAAGTATTTTTTCAAGTATTTCTTTTATCATTTAATCCTTCCTATCTTTTTTAACTTGGCACTATGGAATTTTTTCGTGCGGTTTTTTGGAGTGAAAATATACAAAGCAAAAGGATAATGCCATATAAAACACTAGTGGATTTTATGGTGTTTTCTGTAATCTCGTCTTGATTTATAATCTTTAAAATCCCTTCAAAACTTGATTTAAATTTCAAAAGAGCCAAGACACTTTTTAATTTATCTTGACTGTCTTTTTGATCAAAAAGAGCCATTTGCTCAGGTGATAGTTTTTCAGATATAGAAAAATTACTTTTTATCGCATATAAAATATCTATTTCTTGACTAAAATTTAATTTTAAAAATTTATTAAGTTGAGCAGATACAACGCTATTGTTGTTTTTATTGTCTATCTCTTCTATGATATTTTTTACATTTGATGTGTTATTTTCTAGCTCATTTAAAACCTTTTTATAATCACTTACATATTTATCATTATACACTTTAGATAAAATTTCTTTTAATTTTTCTTTATTTGCTATTATCAAAGCTTTAGCTGAATTTAACTCTGTAAAAGAAATATTTTGATCTTTTAAATGGAGATTAAAATCATTTTGCAATATGCTTGCTAGATTTACAATAGCACTCGCATTTAAATCATTTAAACTTTTTTCAAATTGACTTTCATAAAGCTTATCTGATGAAAATACACCTGTAAAAGGATTTATAAATTGTGGTTTTGTTATAATCGTTGCAATAAAAATCATATAAGCAAAAAATCTCACAAGAAAAATAAATAATTTAATTTTACAAATAAAAAAAAGATAAAAAATCAATACGCCTAAAAAATAAATCAAAAAGCAAAAAATTGAAATATACTCTGATGATAAAAACAATATCATAGATATTGTAAAAGCACCACAAAGCATAAAAATCAAAATAACGGCATATTGATACAATTGTTTTTTAACATTAACAAGCATTAAAGCAAATACAAGCAAAATAATATAGCTTGCTATAATTATCGATACTGAATTAAGGGATAATATAAAATTTATGGTTTTTGAAAATACAAAACCCATAAAAGCATACAATGAAATCATTAAAATTGTAAAATTTAAAATTTTTAAGAAATTTGTATGGTGATTGCTAGTATTCCTATAAACTTGTAACAAAACACAATCAGACCACAAAGTAAAATCTAGCATCTTTCTTCCGGAAACTATTAATTTTCTTTTAATTTTATTAAATTTTATCCTCCAAAAGATTATAAATTTATTTATATCTAAAGGATAAAATGGTTTTAGAATAAATGTCAAAATTTTATATATAAAAAATACAACATAAACACAATAAAACATTATTGTAAAAAATGGAGCGACCAAAACTAACTCAACAAATATTAATATATTTACAGATAAATGTCCAATTATTTTTAATAAAAATATTATAAGAGGTATAATTTTTGAATAATTAAATTTTTCATAATCCTTAGGATTATATACTTGATTTTTAGATTCTTTTTTTAAATTGTCATTTTTATTTTTACTTAATTGAATTTCCAATTCTTTCTCTTTCGCATAAAGTTCTAATTTATGCCATTCTTGAACTTCTAATTTATTGTTTTGAGTAATTAAAACATCTTTTATAACCCTGAAAGAGTCTTTTAAATTTTTGGCATATCTTAATTGGTGTTCGTTTTGAATTTTAAAAATCTCTTTTTCATCTTGTATTCCTTTGGTTTCGTTTTTGTAACTTTCATCTTTATAATTATCTTCTATATATTGTTCTAATGATTTAAAATCTAATTTGTCTATATTTACATTTGTTAAATTTACAGCTTTTGGTTCCTTAAAATAACAAGCACTGAAATTTGGAACTTTTTCAAATCTCACCCCATAAAAACTAGCTGTTTTTTCAAATTCACACTCGTGAAAATCAACATAATCTTTAAAGTGAGCATTGTTAAAATAAATATTATTGGTAATTTTAGAATTATGGAAATCAACCTTATTCTCAAAAATACAATCTTTAAATAATGTATTTTGCGCATTATTATAGTATTTATTATCAGGCAATGGTGTGCCTGATGCAAAATAACTGAAATCAACTTCATTTTTAAAGATACAATTTGAAAAATCAACTCCATTGTGAAATTCTTTATATTTATTATCTTTTAAAAAACGCAAAGATACTTTGGATTCAAATTCGCAATGAGAAAAATTTAATCTTTCAAAGCAATTACAATTTATATAAACTTCTTTCTTAAAAATACTTTTATAATTTTTCCCTTCATAACCATATCTATTTTTTAAATACTCAAGAACATTTTTAGGAATAGCTTTGGAATCTCCTATAATTTGATAAGAAAAAAAATAAGCAGGAATAAAATTTTGCATAAATGAGAGCGTCTTTAGCGCTTCTTTGTTTTTATTGTCTTCATTTTCTTTTAATATCAATCTGAAATTAAAATAATAGATAATATTATTTTCATCTTCTATTTTATCTATAATTTTTACATCATTAAAATTGTTTTTATTATTTTTTTCTAAAACTTCATAAATGATATATGGGTGCAATGGTTTAGCTAATTCTCCAGCATTTAATTTTTTCTTACATTCAAACTTAGCTAAATCTAAAGAAATAATTAAATTTTCATTTTCTAAACCCATTATAAAAATACCGCTATTTGGTATTTCTAGTTCGATATTATGTATATTTCTTTCCATTATTTCCCTTCTATAATTTTTATTTCTTCTTCGGTGAGATTGTAAAGTTTATAAACCAAAGAATTGATTTTGTTTTCTAGTTCTTGGGTGTTTGCGTTTTTGTCTTGTTCTTTGGCTTTTAAAATTTCATCGACTAAATTTATAAGCTCATCGACTATGTTTTGATTTTTAGAATTTATTTTTGGTATAGGTAAATTTTCTAGAGCGTGTTTGTTATATTGATAACCTTTTGTCCCTAATTTGCAACCTTGAGAAAAATTCTTATAATAATATGTAATTAAATTTGATGATAATAATCCTAGTAAATATTTTAAATTTTCACAGACTATAAAAAAAGCTGTTTTTTCTAAAAAAATTCCTTTATTATCATAGACAAAATATGCTCCTTGAGTTGTTTCAGGATACACTATCTTTTCTTTTTCAAATTCTTCATAATAAGCGATATTGTCTTGAGTTTCAAACCATTTATTGCTAGTTTTCTTTCTGCAACCTTTTTCTCCGCTTTGTTCTATGCGTGGTAAAAATTGAGATAAATATTGCTTTAAAGCAGGATATTGTTCTATATCGATTTTTAAACTTGGAAAAGTTCCTATCACCCAAAGTCCTGCCCATTCATAACTATATCTTTTTATATCACGTCCGCGTAGCATTTTGCGTATGAGTTTAGCGGTGCGTTCTTTTTCGGCTTCATCTTTGCAATTTGCTAAAATTTCATTTCTTTTTTCAGTGGTGATGATAAAGGCTTCATTATAGCCTGTTAAAATTCCACGATATATATTAAGCCCATACCATTCTTTAAGCGGAGTTCCTATGCGTTCTATCTTAGCCTTTAAGGCACTAGTATTCTCATCGCTAAAAGTGAAGCTTTCTTTGCTTAAAGAATTTTGCGAAAATTCTGCAAAGTCCTTATATAAGCCGATGTTATAAGCACAAGTTTTTAAAATTTCATTGCTTAGGGCAAGGTATTTGAATTTATTATCTTTGCTTTTTGATTTTTCAAAACAAAGTATGGAAGTATCCACTGTAGCACTATCAAAAACTTTTATGCCGTTTAAATCAGTGTATTCTAAAAACTTAACATTTTTAAGCAAAAATTCACGCAAAGCTTCCCCATATCCTGCACGCGTGTATTTATTAGAAGTGATATAGCTCAATACCCCCCCCCTATCTTTTAAAACATTAAATCCTAGTTCATAAAAATAAGTATAAATATCGCTCGTGCCTTTATAAACCTTATAATTTTTAGCTAAATGGGGCTTGAGTTCTTTAAGCTCTTCTTGTCTTATATAAGGTGGATTGCCGATGATGAGATCAAAGCCTTTGAAATTTCCATCATCGTCCAAAATTTCAGGGAATTCAAAACGCCATTCAAAAGGATGATTGCTTTCTAGGTTGAAGATATTGTCGTATTCTTTTTTAAGATTTGCAAATTCTTTTGTGGCTTCTTTTTCATCAAAGTCAAAAAGAGTCAAATTCGCACTAACAAAGAATTTCAAATTTTCATCATCTACGGCTAAGAAATTTCCGTATTTTTTAGAGTATTTTTCACATTTATCATTAAAGCTTTTCATTTCTTTTTTAAATTTATCTGCAAAGCAGAAATTTTTAAAAGAAATTTTGAGATTTTTTATCTCTTGGTTGATGTGGCTTTTATCTGTGTAAAAGCCTTCTTTATAGTCTTTTACTATGCGTTTGTATTTGTTAATGCGTTCTTTGATGTTAGGATAGTGGCTTAGGCTTTTGCCTGTTTCAAAGTAAGACACCAAAGAATTTCCGCATTTTATGTTTATATCAATGTTTGGCAGGGTTTTAAGATCGTGATAATTCCCATCATCAAAGCTTTGATAAAAACTATGTTTTAAAAGCTCTATCCAAAGCCTTAGCTTGGTGATCTCGCATGAGTTAGGGTTGATATCGACTCCAAAAAGGTTGTTTTCTATGATGTCTTTTTTGGTATGAAAAAGTTCTTGCTGGATAAGATGGGCTTTATCTTTAGGCGTGCTTGGGCGTTTATACTCTATAAACTCGCCTTTTCTACCCGTGATGAGAATTTCATCGTTTTGCACTTCTAGGTAAAACTCTTCATCAAAAAGATTTAGCTCATCATAAATGCTTAACATAACATTTAAAGCAGAAACCAAAAAATGCCCGCTTCCCACTGCAGGATCGCAAATTTTTATAGAGTTTAAAAGCTCTTTTTGTGCTTTTTTGTCTTCTTTTCTTAAAGACTTTCTTAGTTCGCTTATATCTTTAGCATCAAGATCAAATTGAGCGTTGAATTTATCAAGTACAACTTTTGTAATGCTTTCTTTGCACATATAAGAAGTGATAAAGCTTGGCGTGTAAAAACTTCCTTCTTTGTAGCCATTGAGTTTTTCAAACACATTTCCTAAAACGCTTGAACTTATGAGTTCTTTTTGGCTTAAAATTTCGCTTTGCTCATCATCGCTACCAAAATCAAAGCTATCCAAAAATTCAAACAAGTATTCTAAAAGCCCCACTTGTCCTTTTTTAGCTTTACATTTATCATCTTTTAGCACAGTGTTTTTATAGTAAAAAAGCTTTAAGTCATTGCTTAAGCTTGAAATTTCAAGTGTGTTTTCTATGCTTTGTTTTTCAAACAAAGAAGAATTTAGATAAGGCAGATAGGCAAATTCGCTTTTCTTTCTCGTGCTTTTTTCTTTGGCTAAAACTTCAAAGAAAAGTTCGCTAAGCTTGTCAAAATCAGGGATTTTTTTGAAATTTAAAAATTTCAAATTTTTATCATCATTAAAACGCACCAAATTTGACTCTATAAGCTTTAAAAACAAAATGCGATTAAGCCATAAGATCAAAAGTTTTAAGATGGTTTCAAAATTTTCTTCTTTAAGCTTAGAATTTATAGCGGTGTAGAAAGTGCCTTGCTCTTCTTTGCTTTCTTCACTTTTTGCGATGATGAGTTTTGAGTTTTGTTTGCTCTCACAAAGCCCTAAGATGTATAAAAGCTCTTTGTAAAAAGCGTTGTTGAGTGAATTTGCATCGTTGGGGTTAAACTCACTTAGCAAAAAGTCTCTATGAAAAGTTTTATAAATACTTGCTAGGTTTTTAAAATTTGATTTTTGTTTGTCTTTTAAAAACGTCAAGTCAATCAAAAAGCCTTTTAAGTTTTCTTTGGAATTTTCTATGAGTTTGGCTACTTCTTTATAGAATTCTTCAGTATTACCTTTGAAAAGTGAATTTGGATTACAAAATTCTTCAAAAAGTTTTTTAAAACTTGGATTTTTATAAAAAAGCTCTTCAAACTCACTAATTTTAAAAATGTAAAATTTATAAAAATCTGTGATGATAATAAATTTTAAGCTAAAACTATACTCTCTATTTCTAAAATAATATAAAATAGTCTCGTGTAAGGCTTTAGAATTTACTTTTGTATGAGTGATAAATTCTTTTGAATTTGGCTTTTTAGCCTCAATAAGAACTTCTAAGTCTTTACTAAACTCATCTTTAGAGATGGATAAGTCAATCTCACTTTTGCCTTTTTGCTTGGTTTTGATGTGGGTTTTGAAATTTAACATGGTTAAAAATGGACTAAGTGCATTAGCTACAAGATAATCTTCATTTTCACTTTGCGAACTTTCAAGTCTTTCTAGATATTGCATTAAAGCCTTGCTAAATATATCAAATTCATTTTGCATGATTTGCTTTTTGCGGTAGTATGGGTTGAAAAAATCTTTTTCATTTAGCAAAGTGAAATGCATTTTTAACCTTTATAAAAAATATTTTGTATTTTATCAAATTTTACTTTTATATAAAATTTTTTAAGAATTTAATATATCATTAATACCTTTATATGCTTCCTGTATAGGTTTTTTAATAAAAAAATCATTTAAAATTTGAATAAAATCTTTTTTAGAATTTTGATTTTCAATTAACCAATAAATAAAAGCGTATTCTCCTTCTAATTTTTCATTGTTTATTAATTTATCACAATAATAGTGATTTTGATATTTTCTAACATTTTCTTCTTTTACATCTTTAAATAATTTTAAACATTCTTTATATTTTTCATTTTCTATATCTTCTTCATCATCATTTGAAATTTCAAATGTCAAACCAATAATATCATAGTAATTTTTTTTAAAATAAATATATAGACATGGATATATGCTTTCATTCTTATAATCAATAGGATAAAATATAAACACACCATGATTAACACGATTTTCTTCTATTTTATTGCCGATAAAAGTTATATCACCTATTTTAATTTCCTTGTGTTCAAAACTATCAAAAAATTCTTCTATTATATATTCGCAGATGTTGCTCCATTTATGCTGGATAATATCTTTAGCTTTCTTATAGTTTTCTTCATTTAAATTTTTAAGCTCTGATTTATTTTTGTTATATCTATATAAAATCATCGCATTTTTTAAATTTTGCATTTTTATATTGTTTTGAAAAATAAATTCTAGTACATCATCTCTTTGAGTATACTCATCTGTCATATACCATTGTAAAATTTCCCAAACTATAATCACTAGGACTAGCACACTCATCTTGATGCAAATATATAGTCAATATGTTTTTATAACAATCTTTTATATTTTTGATATTTTTTCTTACAAAATTAATATAATCTTTCAATTGATTTTTTTGATCTTTTGCATAAATTTTATTTTCTATTATAATATATCTTTTATCACTTAATGTTATTAAAATATCTATCCTTCTATCTATTATCTTTTATGCAGGCTTCTATTTCTACGCTTTTTATATCTTCTATGTTTAAATTTTCAAATTTCGTATTTACTAAACTCTTACCAAGTTTTTCTAAAAATACCTTTGCAAAATTTTTTTGATAATGATCCTTATTTATATCAATTAAATAAGCTATAAATTTAGAATGATAATTTTCTTTTGTTTCAATATTCAAAGCATCAAATATATTTATATCACTCAAACCATTATTCACATCTTTTTCAAATTTAATATCTTCTTCAAGCAGCCTTTCAATAAATTTTTCCATGTATCACTTTCCAAATTTTATACAATTTTACATGTAAATAAATTTTTAATTACAAACTAAAAAAAACTGATTGTTAATTTTATAGGCAAGTTAAGCAGAATTAACAAGTCCGCAA
>JFBN01307130.1_pt1 | contig 41068 bp, 39 predicted proteins | sample 768741 | NCBI WGS metagenome assembly JFBN01 (sample SAMN01983846, study PRJNA193217) | chicken gut metagenome | biome: terrestrial biome; isolation source: ceca of Broiler chicken | host: Gallus gallus | place: United Kingdom: England | collected 2010-09-07
TTCGAATCCCATACGCGTCACCACTCATTCGGGCGGTTAGCTCAGCTGGGAGAGCGCCTGCCTTACAAGCAGGATGTCAGCAGTTCGATCCTGTTACCGCCCACCATTAGAAAACACACTCCTTGAAATCTCAAGGAGTTTTTTTGTATCTAAAATCAAATTACGGGAGAAAGTCATGGCAAAAATTCTGGCAGTAATGATAGGCTGCGCTTTCGGCGGCGCATTTCGGTTTTTGATTACTACGTATGTAAATAAACTGGGTCATTTTCCGTATGGAACGTTGACTGTGAACTTAATCGGCTGTTTTTTAATCGGCATTATTTCCACTTTGCTGACGGAGCGTTTTACAGGCGTGTCGCCGTATTTGTCTCTTTTACTGACAGTGGGATTTCTCGGCGGGCTTACGACATTTTCTTCTTTCGGCAATGAAACGATGCTGCTGCTCAAAACGGGACTGGTTATGCAAGCAATGCTCAACGTGGCTTTGAATACGCTCGGCGGACTGCTGGCTGTATGGCTTGGCATTATGCTGGTGCGGATAATCTATTCTTAAAAAAAAGACGAGGTAAATGCCTCGTCTTTTTTAGTGGAAAAGTTTTGTTAAGCTCAAAATCAAATACGTAATACCGCCGGCAATTAACGGACCGACAGCAATACCTTTAAAGAAAAAGACACCGACCATCGTGCCGATAACAAGTGAAGTTACAATCGTCGGCGTATCTTTCAACAGATTTACGCCCCAGCCGCCGGCGGCAGCGGCAAAGATACCGGCTAAAAGTGCTAAGATGCCCACAGGTGATTTGAAAGTGTCAATCATCATAGGAACGGTTATTCTGCCATTGGCCAGCGGCAGTAAAATGGCAATGGTAAGTAAAATAATACCGTAATTCAGTCCGTTGGCTTCGACGAAATTCATCAATGCCGTAAAATGAAAAATTTTTAAAAGCAGGATGATGCCGACTGCATAGAATACAGACATATTATGGCCGATATAGCTTAAAAGCAGCAGCACGCCGAGAATAATATATTCGCTGTACAAAATCAATGCCTCCATTTTGCAAAACTGCGTATATTTTAGCATATAATTTTGCTAAACACAAAAATTTTTAATAATTTTTGCGAAACCTATAGAATTTTACGATAAAATCTGTTACAATATAACAAGTTTCTTTATTATAAAAGCATGGTAATTTGTTATTGCTTTAATCAGTTAAACTATTAAAAGAAAATATAACTTTATTACCATAAGGAGGATTTATTTTTATGAAAAAATTATGGACATTATGTTTGGCAATGGTATTCGGCGCGATGATGATTGCCGGTTGCGGCGGTAATGAACAAAGTTCTTCTGAAGGCGGAGCAGACAGCAGCAAACCGATTGTTATCGGTCTTGATGACAGCTATCCGCCGATGGGTTTCAAGGATGAAAACAATGAAATTGTTGGCTTCGATATAGACTTGGCGAAAGAAGCGGCAAAACGCTTAAACCGTCCGGTGGAATTCAAGGCAATCGACTGGTCCAGTAAGGAAGCGGAATTACAGAGCGGACGCGTTGACATTTTGTGGAATGGTCTTGATATTACGGAAGAACGTAAACAGAATATGTTGTTCAGCGACCCATACATGAAAAACCGTCAGGTTGTGTTCGTGCCGGTTGATGTGAATGTAACTTCCATTGATGAATTGAAAGGCAAAGTAATCGGCACGCAGAGCGGCAGCACGGCGGAAACTTTCCTGGATAATAATAAAGAATATGCTGACCAGTTCAGTGAAGTTAAAAAATACGGTGATTATATCGACGCATTCATGGATTTGGAAAACGGACGTATTGATGCTGTAGTTACAGACGAGCTCGTAGGTACGTACTACATGCAGAAACATCCGAACTCTTTCAAGGAAACAACGATTGTTGTCGGTGAACCTACTGATTTCGGTATAGCTTTTGCTAAAGAAAATACGGCTCTGCGTGATGAAGTGCAGAAAGTAATGAATGAAATGAAAGCTGACGGCACTATCGCTAAGATTTCCGAAAAATGGTTCGGCAAAGATATCACAAATGAATAATGAATAAATAAAGCGAAAACCTCTAACAGACCTTGATTTAGCTGTTAGAGGTTTTTTGTCTATAAATTTAAAATCGTTACGGCGGCAATGATGATGAAAGCGCCGATTAATTCAATGAAACCGAAGTTGATATGAAGGAAGATGATGGATAAAATTATGGAGGCGAACGGTTCAAGCGAGGCAAAGACGCTTATCTGCGTAGGCGAGAGATATTTTGTGCTTTCCAGATAAGCGCAAAAGGCGATGGCCGTGCCGAAGATGATTACGGCGGCGAAGGAAACGGCGGAATTTAAATCGAAGATGCCGGTAAACTGCCAGACCGGCTGATAAAAGCACATTACAGCGCCGCCGATGAGCATTCCCCAGCCGATGACGAGCGTAGAGCGCCACTGTTTAATAATGCGGCGCGGCTGCAATGTGTAAAAGGCGGAAAAAGCGGCGCTGGTAAGACCCCAGATTAAAGCGGCCGGAGAGATGGCGAGCGTGTCGAACTGCCCTTTCGTTACGAGCAGGAATGTACCGAGCATGGCAAGAAAAATGGAAAACAGTTCCAGTTTGCGCGGTATGCGGTGTGTCGTCGCGAGCAGGTAAAAGACGATGAATATCGGCATGAGATACTGCAAAATCGTGGCGGTGGCGGCATTGCTGTGCACAATTGTGCCGAAATAGGTATACTGAACGCCGAGCATACCGAATATGCCGAAGATAATCAGAGCCCATTTGTCTTTAGTCAGCCAGATGGAAAAGATGTCGCCTTTATGTAAAAGTGCGTCGATTATAAGCAAAATGATACCGGAACTGATGAGGCGGGCGGTGACGAACCATTCAGCGGTAAACATTTTATCGGTGAACAGGTGCTGTGAGATGACGCCGGATGTGCCCCAGAGAACCGTGCCGGTGACGATTAGTAGAATGCCTTTTGTGTTCATAAATTTCTCCTTGTCGATTGCTGAAATTTATTGTGCTAGTAAAACATCGAGCTTGTAGCCAGCAGTATAATAATTTATATTCGTTCGATGTTGTCACTTAACCTCACTAAATATAAACTATTATACTGCTTTAAAAAATCAACTAGCATAACAGATATTGCTGAAAAATTTTTTCTAATGTATTTTGGCATGAATTTTATTTTTAGTCAAATTGTATGGTAATTAAGTAGATTTTTCATATATAATATGGTAATATATATATCAACAAATAATTATTATCTATTATAAAGGAGTGTTGAATAATGGAAATGGCGGCTTTATGGAAACTCAGTTACGGAATGTATGCAATCGGCACGCTGGACGGCGAAAGACCGACGGGCTGTATCGTGAATACGGTCATCCAGATTACGAGCGACAATCCAGTAATTGCTATCAGCATGAACAAGAAAAATTATACGTATGAATGTATTAAGCGCAGCGGCCGTTTTGCCGTATCCGTTTTATCGGAGCAGACTTCGCAGAATGTAATCGCCAAACTCGGTTTTTCATCCGGCAGAGATACGGATAAATTTGACGGTGATATTTTTGACTGGGAATATATGGATGGGCTTCCAGTAGTGAAGGAAAACAGCTGTGCGCATATTACGGCGGAAGTTGTCTCCATGACGGAAATGGAAACGCATTTTGTGATTTTGGCGCGTGTGAAGGATGCGGTCGTTACATCCAATTACACGCCGATGACGTACAAATACTATCATGAAGTAATCAAAGGCAAAGCGCCGAAGAATGCGCCTACTTATCAGGCACCGGAAGCGAAGCAGGATAAGGAAACGTGGGTCTGCGGTGTATGCGGCTACATTTACGAAGGCGATTTGACACAGGAACCGGATGATTTTGTCTGCCCTGTCTGCAAACAGCCGAAATCCATGTTTGAAAAACAATGATATTAATTAGAAAAGTAAAAAGGCGACAGAAAATCAATTCTGCCGCCTTGTTGTTTATTTCTGTTTTTTGTTTTTGGCACGAGCTTTTGCTTTAGCTTCCTGTTTCTTTTCCTGTTCGCGTTTAGCATAATCCACGCCCCAGCTTTTCATTTTATGTTTGAATGCGAGCATTGGGTGGCGCAGGAACATTCTTTTCTGCGTACTCTGCATGATGTCGCGGAACTCTTTCGTCTGTTTCGCGCCGAAGCACGGACGGTCGCAGCGTTCGCAAATCGGTTTGGTGATGCCGTAAGGACAGCGGGCTATTTTTACCATTACCGTGCTGAGCAGCGCCGTACATTTCGGACAGAGTTTCGTTCCGGACGTGCCGTGATGGCTGTGGCAGTAAACACCGAATGTTTTACGGATTTCTTCTTTTTCCTTCGGTACATTGTTTTTTATTTCAACAGGTTTGCGCTTTGGCAAAATTTTTGAAAAAATTCCCATGATGATATCTCTCCTAATTAGTAATATTTAGTATAAGTTCTCATTTAATTGTACGGTTTATTACAATTTATGTCAAGGATAGGTGCTGTTTATAATAAGACATCCTTTGTGCTTGCAAAACATCTAGCCTGTAATCATCAGTATAATACTTTGAAAAATAAACTGGCACAATAAGTAATAATAAGGAAATTTTTGGTATTTGACAACAATTAAGTTTTATGATACTGTCATTTGTAATAATGTAATAAGATTTAGAGGTTTATGAGGTGTATGTTTATATGATAGAATTGAAAGATATAGTAAAAACCTATGATACACCGAACGGTCCTGTACATGCTTTGAAGGATATCAATTTATCGGTAAAGCGTGGCGAGATTTACGGAATTATCGGGCTGAGCGGTGCGGGCAAGTCGACTCTGGTGCGGTGCATAAATATGCTGGAGCGGCCAACGTCCGGCCATGTTATCGTTGACGGCAAGGATTTGACAACGATGAACGACAGCCAGCTTCGCCAGGCGCGCAAGGATATCGGCATGATTTTCCAGCATTTTAATCTGCTGTCCACTTCCAACGTATATGACAATATAGCTTTTCCGCTCAAACTGGCGGGAAAATCGAAAGAGGAAATCAAGGCGAAAGTGGAACCGCTATTAAAACTGGTAGGGCTGGAAAACAAGGCGCATCAGTATCCGTCCCAGCTTTCCGGCGGACAGAAACAGCGCGTGGGCATTGCCCGAGCTCTTGCCAACGATACGAAAATTCTGCTGTGCGACGAAGCGACGAGTGCGCTCGACCCGCAGACGACGAAAGCTATTTTAAAGCTGATAAAGGACATCAATCAGAAATTGCAGCTCACTGTCGTGGTAATCACGCATGAAATGCAGGTAATAAAGGAACTCTGCGACAAGGTGGCCGTGCTTGACCGCGGCATTATTGCGGAAAACGGTACGGTGCTGGAAGTGTTCACCAATCCGAAGGAAAAGATTACGAAAGAATTTATCAGCGTGCTGAGCAGTAATGAACTGCCTGCGGCATATCGGCAGGGAAAAATCAGCAAAACGTATATTAAGGACGCTACAATGCTTTTGCGTCTCACGTTTATCGGCGAATCGGCCGACAATCCGGTCATGGCCAATCTGGCGCGCCAGTTCCCTAAACTGGATATAAGCATACTGTTCGGCGACCTGTCGCAAATTCAAATGGTGCCGTACGGCCGCATGATTGTGGGTCTTGACGGCAAAGAAGACGATATTAAACAGGCAATTGCTGCGCTCATGGCGCAAGATTTGAAAGTGGAGGTGATAGGATATGTTCAGCGACGCTCTACTGTTACTGCCTAAGGCTTTGGGCGAGACCGTATACATGGTGGGAGTGTCCATGGTCATCGCTTCCGCAATCGGTATTCCGCTCGGCGTGCTCTTGCTGGCAACGGGCAAAAATCAGATTTTGGAACTGGGCATAGCCAATAAAACGCTGTCGGCAGTCGTCAACTGCGTGCGTTCCATTCCGTTCATTATTTTAATGGTGGCAATTATTCCGTTTACCCGTCTGGTGGTAGGTTCTTCCATCGGCACGACGGCGGCGATTGTACCGCTCATCATTGCGTCCATTCCGCTTATCGGGCGGCTGGTGGAAACTTCGCTCAGGGAAGTGCCGTACGGTCTTGTCGAAGCGGCTCTGTCCATGGGGGCTACACCGTATCAGATTATCCGCAGAGTTCTTCTGCCGGAAGCGATGCCGAGCATTGTATCGCAGCTGACGACGGTTATCATCGTGCTTATCGGCGAGTCGGCGATGGCAGGTGCTGTCGGCGGCGGCGGTCTCGGGGATTTGGCTATCCGTTACGGCTATCAGCGCTTCAATCCGGAAGTAATGCTGGCGACAGTCATTGTACTTATCGTTTTGGTACAGGTGATACAGTTACTAGGTAATTTGTTGGCTAAAAAGCTAAACAAAAAATAAATATTTCAAGAGGAGGATTTATTAATGAAGAAAATCTTAACTATTCTGGCGGCTGCGTTGTTTGCAGTGGGCGCGCTTGCCGGCTGCGGCTCAGACAATGCTGCCAAAGATAACGGCAGTGCATCCGGTGAAAAAACGGTGCTGAAAGTGGGAGCAACCGCAGTACCGCATGCTGAAATCTTAGAACAGATTAAACCGGAACTGGCAAAAGAAAATATTGATTTGCAGATTGTGGAATTCAATGATTATGTTCAGCCGAACTTGGCACTGAACGACGGTGAACTGGATGCGAACTTCTTCCAGCATCAGCCGTATCTGGATGAATTTGTAGCTGAACACAGCGTAAAACTTACGAGCGCCGGCGGCGTGCATATTGAACCGATGGGGATTTACTCCAATAAAGTTAAAGCAGTTGATGATTTGGCGGACGGCGCAACCGTTGCCATTCCGAACGACCCGACAAACGGCGGACGTGCACTGCTTTTATTGGCAAAAGCAGGCGTTATCACTTTGCAGGACAATAACGATATCAAAGCTACAGTACAGAGTATTACAGCCAATCCGAAAAACATTCAAATTCAGGAAGTTGAAGCAGCTCAGCTGCCGCGCGTACTTGATGATGTAGATGCAGCCGTTATCAATACGAACTATGCAATGCAGGCCGGCTTCGTACCGGAAAAAGACGCACTTATGATTGAAGACAGCACTTCTCCGTACGTTAATATCGTAGCCGTTCGCGAAGGCGATGAAAACAAACCGGCAATCCAGGCTTTAATGAAAACTTTAAAATCCGATACGGTGAAAAAATTCATCGAAGAAAAATATAAAGGCGCTGTAGTTCCGGCATTCTAAGGGAATTATCAGGCGGAAAAAACAGACAGAAGCAGCAATGTTTCCGTCTGTTTTTCTATTTGGAGCAAATGTAGTATAATATAAATAGTTTTATTTGTTGTGATGATAAAACATCAAGCCTGTAGCCAGCAGTATAATACTTTGTATATGTTCGATGTTGGCACTTAACCTCATTAAATATAAACTATTATACTGCTTTAGGAAATCAACTGGCACAATAGGTAAATAGTTTTATATTGCCGGTAAAATTGCAATCATACTGTTTCATAAAATAAACCGGCAGGACAAATAATATTCTGTATATAGCTGATAAAGCGGAGGGATAAAAATGGGTAAATTGGAAAATAAGGAAGATAAAGCAAAAAAAATGAAAAAAACGAAAAAGACAGCTGCGAAAACGGTCAAAGTCGTAAAAAAAGCAAAAACGAAAACGGAAAAGCCGGCAGTTGTCAATGAAAATGTTTTCAGTCAGCGTTTACATAAACATTATGATGAGCTGAAATGGCTTTATTGTGAGCTGTATCAGGATGATAAGCAGCCGCTTGTTCATTTTGACGAGTTGATGAAGAAGATAAAAGAATTCTATATCGCCAGACCGAATTACTTGAAGGCGCTGGATATCGAAAGAGAACAGCAGCCGGACTGGTACAAGGGCAATAAGCTGCTCGGTATGATGATGTATGTAAACTGTTTTTCTGGTACGCTGAAGAACTTTGAAAAAAGACTGCCGTACATTCAGGAAAGCAATGTAAACTATTTGCATCTTATGCCGCTATTGTCTTCACCGAAGGGCAAAAGCGACGGCGGATATGCTGTGGCGGATTTCCGCAGTGTGCAGGAAGATTTGGGCACGATGAAGGATTTGGAAAATCTGGCGGAAAAATGTCATGAAAATGGCATCAGCGTCTGCCTCGATTTCGTCATGAACCATACTTCCGATGAACATGAATGGGCACGCAAAGCGCGCAGCGGCGACAAGGAATATCAGGACAGATATTTCTTCTTTGATGATTACAGTATGCCGGAACTGTTTGAAAGAGACTGCCCGCAGGTATTCCCGACGACGGCGCCGGGCAACTTCACGTATCTGAGCGATATCAACAAATTCGTCATGACGACGTTCTATCCGTATCAGTGGGATTTGGACTACCGCAATCCGGTCGTATTCAATGAAATGGTCTATAATATGCTGTTTCTCGTAAATCAGGGTATTGATATCATCCGTCTTGACGCTGTGCCGTACATCTGGAAACAGCTCGGCACGAACTGCCGCAACCTGCCGCAGGTGCATACCATTGTCCGTATGATGCGCATGATTTCGGAAATTGTAAGCCCGGCTGTACTGCTTTTGGGTGAAGTCGTTATGGCTCCGGATAAAGTTGTACCGTATTTCGGCACGCCGGAAAAACCAGAATGCCATATGCTTTACAACGTAACGACGATGGCGACGACGTGGCACACGGTGGCAACGCGCGATACGGCACTGATAAAACACCAGATGGATATTTTATCTTCTTTGCCGAAACAGTATATCTTCCAGAATTATCTGCGTTGCCATGATGATATCGGCTGGGGACTGGACTACGATTTCCTGCGCCAGTTTGGCATAGATGAAGCTGCGCATAAAAAATATCTGAACGATTTCTTCACGGGCAAAGTGCCGGGTTCATTCGGTATCGGCGAACTGTACAATGACGATGAACGTTTAAGAGATGCCCGTCTTTGCGGTACGACCGCTTCGCTTTGCGGTATTGAATACTATGACAAACTGAAAGATAAGGACGGTATCGAAAGAAGCATACAGCTCGATTTGATGCTGCATGCGTTCATGCTGTCGCAGTCGGGTATCCCAGTCATCTACAGCGGCGATGAAATCGGCCAATACAACGATTACAGCTATAAAGAAGATGAAGACGCAGATAAACGCGCCGATTCTCGCTATGTACACCGCGGTGTATTCAACTGGCGCAAAGCCGGCAGACGCAAAATCAAAACGGCAATCCAGGCAAAGATTTATCAAAATCTGGCTAAAATGGAAAAAATCCGCAGCTCTTATGATGTATTTAAGGCTGATGCGGATATGTACACTCTGCCGACATGGGAAAAATCGACGCTGGCTGTAGTAAGAGAAACGGCGCAGGAAAGATTTATCGGTTTATATAACTTCAGCGAAAACGAACAGATGGCATGGATTAACGAAACAGACGGTCTGTACACAGAACTTTTGACAGATACGAAAGACTTTAAAGCAGCCGGCATAAAAATGGCACCATACAGCTGTTTATGGTTATGGCGAAAGAAATAAAGAGGGGATTGTTCATTTTTCTTTGAAGTCAAAGAAAAACGAACCAAAAAGAAACCTTTTAACGTTTCGCTTACGCTGCACTGGGCGAGCCTTCGTAGCCTTTCTATGAAGATAGGCGGTACAATGGCTCGAAACGTTTTGAATTTGGCTTGTGCCTTCGGGTATTTAGCAGAAATTAAATTTGAGCTGTTGGCACTGTAATTTGCTATTCATGCTGAATTTTTGTCTGCGTTGGAGATTTTCACGGTAGCTTTAGCTATTAAGAAAACAGTTTTTTAGCTCTGTTTTTAGTTTAAATGTTTGAGCGTAAGCGAGTTTTTAAACGTTAGAGATAAAAAACTGTTTTCTTAAAGTGAAAATCTCTTAGCAGTGCACGAACCAAAAGGTTTCTTTTTCGGCAACTTTTCTTTGCCATCAAAGAAAAATTGCCCGCGCAATATAAGAATAAATTAAGAAATAATTCTCTTAGCCATATATTGCGCTGAACAGTACTTTTCCTAACAAAAAAAGAGCTACCGTATATAATTCATACGGTAGCTCTTTTTCTTTTTATTTTATTTGTGTCATTAAAATTCTATCCACGCGGGCTTTATCCATGCTGATAATTTCAAAGCGGTAGCCGTCCCAAATGCGGACTTCGGCAACTTTGGGGATATAGCCGAAATAGGAAGTGATGAAACCGCCCATTGTCTTGAAATGGCCGTTTTCCTCATTCGGCAGTTTTTCAATATCAAAGCGTTCTTTGAAATCGTCAATATCGTACAGACCGTCGATATACCACGAGTTTTCATCGCGTTGAATAATCTGCGGCGTATTCTGCACCGGTTTGCCGGTGATATCGCCGAGTACTTCGTTGATGATATCGAAGATAGTGACGAAACCGACGACACCGCCGTATTCGTCGAGAACGATGGCTTCATTAACTTCGCTCTGGCGGAATTTTTCCAGCAGGCGGAATGTTTCCATAGCGCGCGGTACGAACATCGGTTTGCGGACGAGTTTTTCCAGATTGAGCTCCTGCTTATCAAGCAGTGTGTTCAGAACGTCTTTGGCGTAGATAATGCCGACGAAATCGTCCAAATCATCCTTGCCGACGAGAAAGACATTGGCAGTCGTTTCCTTAATTAATTTCAGGTTGGTTGCCAAATCGTCCTCAAGGTCGAGCCAGAGCATCTGGGTGCGCGGCGTCATCAAGTCGTATGCCGCCTGGTCGCTCATATGGAATATGCGGTCTACAATATCCTGTTCGGCTTTTTCAAATGTGCCTTCTTCCGTGCCGCGTTCAATCAGGTCTTTGACTTCATCTTCTGTAACGTTGTCGTTATTTTGCGGATTAATGCCGAAGATAAGCAAAATCGTATTGGCAATGCCGGTGAAGGCGGAGATGAGCGGCGAGAGGATTATCTGCCAGAATTTTAAAAAGCCGATGATTTTAAGCAGGCAAAGTTCCGGGTTGTTGAGCGCAATTTTGCGCGGCAGTGTTGTGCTGAGTACAAGACAGAGCAAAATGATGATGAATGTGCTGAATACGAGGGAGATAGGCTCGATGTAGTCAACAATCGGCGCGATGGCGATGCTTTGCAGCTGTGTCGTCAGAAACGGCGCAATGGCAATCCCCGTAAACAGGCCGATTAGAATGTTGGAACTGACGTTGCCGACCTGCACCGTGATGAGATATGTGCTCGGGTCATCAACGATTTTCAGAGCTTTTGCCGCTTTTTTGTAGCCGTCGTCAATTAATTTCTCTATTTGATTTTTATGTGAATTGGTAACAGCTATTTCTGCAAAAATGAAAAAAGCGTTTAAAATGATTAAGATAAACGTTAAAATAATGAAAATATTTGTCTCGGGACTATCCAAGAAAAACCACTTCCTTTAAAATTTTTATATCCATTATATCACTTCTGCCAGGCAAATACCATTTAGGGAAAAGAAATTTTGTCTTTTTCACAAAAAATTTACAAATAAGTGTTGACAAACAGCTGAAAGATAATATATAATAATCAACGTTGCTGATAGCAATAACAAATGCGGAAGTAGCTCAGTGGTAGAGCACCACCTTGCCAAGGTGGGGGTCGCGAGTTCGAGCCTCGTTTTCCGCTCCATAACTCAATGCGGAAGTAGCTCAGTGGTAGAGCATCACCTTGCCAAGGTGGGGGTCGCGAGTTCGAGCCTCGTTTTCCGCTCCATTTGCAAATCTCCCAGTAATTTTTACTGGGTTTTTTTGTATCCAAAATTAAATAGAAAAATAGAGGTGAATGGTATTGAAACCGTTTGTGCAGGAAATCGCGGCAGGCATAGTGCTTATTATGCTGCTGGCTGCATTCACGACGGGACAGTTCAGTGATTTGCACGATGCGCAGGAAATTGTGGCAGGTATTATTTTATTAGTAACTTTAATCGTGTTTACGCTGGGGAAAAGCCCGATATTCCGTGTGGACAGAGCGGGCATGGCGATAGTCGGCGCGTCGCTCATGACGGGGTTCGGCATAATGACAATCGGTGAAGCGGTAGAAGCCATCGATGCCGAAACGATTGTTGTACTGTTTTCGCTGATGGTCGTTGTGGGCAATTTAAAGCTTGCCGGTTTTTTCATGTATTTGGGCAGGCTCGTATTCACGCACATTCATTCATGCAGGACGCTGCTGTTGGCGGTGATTTTCCTGGCGGGAATATTATCTTCCGTCGTCATCAATGATATCGTATGTCTTTTGTTCACGCCGGTCGTCATTATGATTTGCCTTAAAGTCAAAGTAAATCCCGTGCCGTATCTTCTGGGCGTGGCGATGGCTTCTAATATCGGCAGTGCCTGCACGTTTATCGGCAATCCGCAGAACGTTTTAATCGGCAGTCTGTCGGGAATACCGGCACTCGATTATTTTGCGATAGCCGCACCGCTGTCTTTGATAGGTCTTATCCTGCTGTATCTGTTTATCCGTTATACATACAGACAGGATATGGAAAAAACATTTACGATAGAAACGAATGAAACGAGCAGTCTCGTTATACATAAGTATTTGATAACGAAAACGCTGCTTGTGCTGGCGTTTGTTATAATTTTCTATCTGCTCGGTCTGAACCTGACACTAACGGCAAGTTTCGGCGCAGCTTTTCTGCTGATTAATACGCGCATAAAACCGGAGCGCATTTATGAAAATATTGATTTCAATTTGTTGATTATTTTCATCGGTCTGTTCGTCATCATTGCCGGTGTGGAAAAAAGCGGTCTTTTGAGCCTTATTTATAACTTTCTGCCGCCGCAGTACATGGAGGAAATACCGCTGTTCGGCATAATGGCGATTGTCCTGTCCAATATCGTGAGCAATGTGCCGGCCGTTTTGCTTTTGCGCTATTATATACCGGCAGACGAACAGGTTTTGTGGCAGGCGCTTGCGCTGCTTTCAACCATTGCGGGCAATCTGACCGTATTCGGCTCCATTGCCAACTTAATCGTACTGGAAATAGCAAAAAAACAGGGTATAAAAATCACATCGAAACAGTATCTGAAAATCGGTTTTCCGCTGACTGTCCTGCTGTCGGTAATCAGTATCGTATGGTTTGAGTGGATGCGATGAATTTTTATGAGAAAAACAGTTGACATTTTATCTTTTATTGAGTATAATAAATTCAGTCGTTAAGGCAACTGCGGAAGTAGCTCAGTGGTAGAGCACCACCTTGCCAAGGTGGGGGTCGCGAGTTCGAGCCTCGTTTTCCGCTCCATATGAAATCAGTCCCCAGTCGGTAAAGGCTGGGGTATTTTTGTATAAAAGCTTGTCATTATTGAAGTATTGTGATATCATTCATTTAGTATAGTAGGTGTACTGTGCTATTTTATATATGACAGTAACATATACACTAAGAAAAATGTTTAATCGTCAAACAACAGGAGGTTTTTTTTCACAATGAACGTTACTACAGAAAAGATTGAAAATCATAAGGTGGTACTTACAATCGAAGTACCAGCTGAAGAACTTGATAAAGGTATTAAGGCTGCTTGCAAATCCCTTGCAAACCGTGTAAATATCCCTGGCTTCAGAAAAGGCCATGCACCGCGCCGCATTCTCGAAATGCACATCGGCAAAGAAGCTATCATGGATGAAGCATTCGACCGTGTAGCACAGAAAGCATTCGACGCTGCTTTGAAACAGGAAAATCTTGACCCGGTAGACCGTCCGCAGGTTGATATCGTAACTTTGGAAGAAGGCAAAGACGTAGTATTCAAAGCTACAATCACTCCGGTGCCGGAAGTTACGCTCGGTGAATACAAAGGCTTGAAAGTTGCTAAAGATGCCGTTGTAGTTACAGACGAACAGATTGACGAACAGGTACAAAACATTTTAAATCATCATGCAAAAATGATTGACGCTGAAGAAGGCGCAGCAGTTGCAAACGATGATTTCGTTACTTTAGACTTCAAAGGTGAAGTTGACGGCGTAGCATTCCCGGGCGGCGAAGGCAAAGATTATCCGCTCCAGATTGGTTCCCATTCCTTTATTGATACTTTCGAAGACCAGCTTGTAGGCCTCAAAGTCGGTGAAGAAAAAGACGTTAACGTAACATTCCCGGAAGAATATCATGCAAAAGATTTAGCTGGCAAAGCTGCTGTATTCCACTGCAAAATCAACAGCATTAAACATAAACAGATGCCGGAACTTACGGATGAATTCGTAAAAGAACATACTTCCTATGAAAATGTTGAAGATATGAAAGCTAAACTGCGTGAAAACACGGAAAAACGCATGGAACGCGAAGCTGATACGAAACGCCGCAACGAAATCTTAAAACAGGCTACTGACAATATCACTGTGGAAATTCCGGACGTTATGGTGGAAAACCGCGTAAGCAATATGGTTCAGGAACTGGCTGTAAATCTGGAAAATCAGGGCATGAACCTCGATGCTTATCTCAAATACACGAATATGGATATGGACAAACTGCGTGAACAGTACAAAGAAAGCGCTGCTATCGCTGTTAAAACTGACCTCATGCTGGACGCTGTAGCTAAAGCTGAAAACATCAAAGTTGAAAATGCTGATATCAATGCTGAAATCGCTCTGCTGGCTGCAACATACGGCACAACTCCGCAGGAAGTAAGCAAAATCATCAAAAAGAACGGCAGCATCGGCAATCTCGTAGCAACTGTTCTGCACAAAAAAGCTGCTAATTTCGTAATTGACAGCGCTGTAGAAGCTTAATTTTTATTAGTTTAATTTTTAATTTAGAATGTTTTAGTCGGGGTGAATAACATGAACTATGTACCAATGGTAGTTGAACAGTCGGGACGGGGCGAACGCGCCTACGATATATATTCCCGCCTTTTGAAAGACCGTATCATTTTTCTGGGCGGTCCTATTGATGATAATGTAGCCAATGTGGTAATAGCACAACTGCTCTTTTTGGAGTCAGAAGACCCGGATAAAGATATTCACCTGTATATTAACAGTCCCGGCGGTGTGGTTACTGCCGGACTGGCTATTTATGATACTATGCAGTATATCAAGCCGGACGTATCGACGATTTGCATCGGTCAGGCTGCCAGCATGGGTTCCGTGCTGCTTGCCGCAGGTGCAAAAGGCAAACGGTATGCACTGCCGTATTCGCGCATTATGATACACCAGCCGCTGGGCGGAGCTCAGGGTCAGTCGACCGATATCCAAATTCAGGCGCGTGAAATCCTGCGCATACGCGATATTCTGACGGAAATACTGAAAGAACATACGGGTCAGTCGATAGAAACGCTCATGGCCGATACGGAAAGAGATAATTTCATGTCGGCAGTGGAAGCGAAAAACTACGGTCTGATTGATGAAGTTATCGTTCGTACTGCTGCAAAAAAGAGTAAATAAATAGTTTTGTGTGTAAGAGTGGCGAGACTATTTGCAATATGCGTAAATCGCCACTTTTTATAAATAAAAGGGTTGGGCATAAAAAGAGGTGAATATTGGTTGAAATTCGGTGAAGACAAAGGACAAATGAAATGTTCATTCTGTGGAAAAACTCAGGAACAGGTGCGCAAGCTTGTAGCCGGTCCCGGAGTGTATATTTGTGATGAATGTGTGCGACTTTGCAACGAAATTGTCGAAGAGGAAGTCAGCGACGGCGAACATATCGAATTGAGAGATTTGCCGAAGCCGAAAGAAATATACGATGTTTTAAATCAATATGTAATCGGGCAGGACGAAGCGAAGAAATCGCTTGCGGTAGCAGTTTATAATCATTATAAACGCATCAACAGAACGCCTCGACAAGATGATGTTGAACTGCAGAAATCCAATATTTTAATGCTGGGGCCGACCGGTAGCGGCAAAACGCTTCTTGCTCAGACTTTAGCAAAAATATTGAATGTTCCTTTTGCTATAGCCGATGCAACGTCGCTCACGGAAGCAGGATATGTCGGTGAAGACGTGGAAAATATTCTGCTCAAGCTGATACAGGCGACGGATTACGATATCGAAAAAGCGCAAAAGGGCATTATCTACATCGACGAAATCGATAAGATTGCCCGCAAATCGGAAAATCCGTCCATAACGAGGGACGTCTCCGGTGAAGGCGTTCAGCAGGCTCTTTTAAAAATTCTGGAAGGAACAGTTGCCAATGTGCCGCCGCAAGGAGGCAGAAAGCATCCGCATCAGGAACTGATACAGATAGATACGACGAATATCTTATTTATCTGCGGCGGTGCTTTTGACGGCATTGAAAAAATAATCGACGCCCGCCTCGGCCATAAGAATATCGGCTTTGGCGCAGACGTGAAAAGCAAAGTAAAACAGAATACAGGCGATTTATTAAAGCATGTTTTGCCGGAGGATTTGTTAAAAAGCGGGTTCATTCCGGAATTTATCGGACGTGTTCCTGTTGTTGTAACATTGGAATCTCTGGATGAAAAAGCTTTAGTGGATATTTTGGTTAAGCCTAGAAATGCTTTAGTAAAACAATACGTTAAACTTTTGGAAATGGACGGAGTAAAACTCCATTTCGACGATGAAGCATTGCATCTGATTGCCAGAGAAGCACTGGAACGCAAAACCGGCGCCAGAGGGCTTCGGGCAATTTTGGAGCGGATTATGCGCGATGTAATGTTTGAAGTACCTTCGAAAAAAGGTGCGGTTTCTTGTGAAATAACGAAAGACACTATTAAGAAGAAAAAAGCTCCTGTAATAACTTACGCTGAGAAGAAAGCTTGAAAATCGGCTAAGTAGCAGGTCTATCAATACGACAAGAGTAAAGAGTTGTTGCAAAGTCAATCAGGTGGCAGCAACTCTTTTTTCTATAAATAATCTATACTCATTGGGAGGATAATTTTCGTGGGGAAGAAAAGTACACTGAGTTTTTTACCGCTGCGAGGGATGGTGCTGTTTCCGAATAACGGCGCTCATATTGATATCGGCCGCGACAAATCCATAGCGGCGCTAGAGGAAAGTCTGGCGCATGACAGACTTATCATGCTCTGTGCGCAGAAGGATATCGAAACGGAAGACCCGAAAATAGACGACGTTTACGAAGTTGGCACGGTATGCCAGGTTCAGCATGTATCGAAACTGAATAACGGTATTATGCGTGCTCAGATTGAAGGCTTATATAGAGCTAAAATTCTTGATTACCGCGACGACGGCTTGTTCATTGAAGTCGATGTCGAAGAAATTGAGGATGATAAACCAGAAGATAAGGAAATTCAGGCTTTAATCAGAGCATGTATTTCCAAATTTGAAGACTGGGTGAAACTCAGCCATAAAATACCGCCGGAAGTGATGATAGCCGTGAATGTGGCTATGGACGACGGTCATATTTTGTGCAATGTAATCACCAATCATCTTAACTGTAAGTTTGAAGACAAGCAGGAAATTCTGCAGGCTGTAAAGCTCAAGGAACGGTTGGAAGGACTGTATAAACTGCTCCAGAAAGAAATCGAGATTATGGAGCTGGAAAATAAAATCGTCATGAGCGTAAATCAGCAGATGACAAAGACGCAGAAGGATTATTATTTGCGCGAACAGATTAAGGCTATTAATAAAGAACTGGGCGAAGATGATGACATTACGATGGCGATTGATGAATACCGCAGCCGTATGGAAGAAAATGATTACCCTGATTACGTAGTCGAAGCGCTGGAAAAGGAACTGAAACATCTGGAACGCACCAATCCGTCCTCGCCGGAAATGGGTGTCGCGCAAAATTATATTGAATGGCTGCTCGATTTGCCGTGGAACAAGGAAAGCAATGAGCAGATTGACGTAGCCGAAGCCAGAAAAATTCTGGATGAAAATCACTACGGTCTGGAAAAAGTCAAAGAACGCATTATCGAGTATCTGTCCATAAAGACACTGGCACCGGACATCAAAGCGCCGATTATCTGCCTTGTAGGGCCGCCGGGTGTCGGCAAGACGTCCATTGCCACATCCATCGCCAAAGCGCTGAAACGCAAATTCGTGCGTGCCTCGCTCGGCGGCGTGCGCGATGAAGCGGAAATACGCGGTCATCGCCGTACTTATGTCGGAGCTATGCCGGGGCGCGTCATTGAAGGTATAAAAAATGCCGGCAGCAAAGACCCGCTGTTCTTGCTGGATGAAGTGGATAAAATGGCTTCCGATTACCGCGGCGACCCGGTATCGGCGCTCCTCGAAGTGCTCGACCCGGAACAGAACAATACTTTTTCCGACCATTATATCGGTCTGCCGTTCGACTTGTCCAAAGTTATGTGGATTATAACGGCCAACGACCTTGGCAATATTCCGCGTCCGCTGCGCGACCGTATGGAAATAATCACGCTGCCGAGTTATACGGATGTAGAAAAACTGCATATCGCCAAAAAACATCTCGTGGCAAAAGTGAAAAAAGCCAACGGCCTTAAAGCGTCGCAGGTCAATATCACGGACGAGGTTATCAAACTGGTCATTGAAAATTATACGCGCGAAGCCGGTGTGCGTGAACTGGAACGCCAGCTGGCTAAAGTGTGCCGCAAGGCAGCGTATAAAATCGTCAGCGAGCAGAAAAAATCGGTTCGCGTAACGAAAAAGAATTTGACCGATTTTCTCGGCAAGGCGAAATATACGGAAACGAAAGCGGAAAAAGAAGCGCAGGTCGGTCTGTGCACCGGTCTTGCCTGGACGGAAGTCGGCGGCGTTATCCTGCCGGTGGAAGTAGCCGTACTCAAGGGCAAGGGCAATGTTATTTTGACCGGTCAGCTCGGCGACGTGATGAAAGAGTCGGCAAGAGCAGCGCTCACGTATATCAGAAGCAGAGCGGATGAATTCAATCTGTCGGAAAAATTCTATGAAGAAAACGATATCCATATCCATTTTCCGGAAGGAGCCGTGCCGAAAGACGGTCCGTCAGCCGGTATTACTATGGCGACGGCAATCGTTTCCGCGCTTACGGGCAGGAAAGTCAAAGCCGATATCGCCATGACGGGCGAAGTTACACTGCGCGGCAGAGTGCTGCCAATCGGCGGACTTAAGGAAAAATCGCTGGCAGCTTACCGCGAAGGCATTTATACGGTGATAATGCCGAAGGAAAATGAACGTGATATTGATGAAATTTCCAAAGAAGTAAAAGATAAGATGACATTTGTTCCGGTAAAAACAATGGATGAAGTTTTAAAAATTGCATTGGTGGATTAAATGACAGAAACGAAAGATAAAATAAATATAATAAGAGCCAAATATACAGCGTCCGCCGTAAAAAAAGCGCAGTATCCGGCAGAAAGACTGAAGGAAATCGCGTTTATCGGCCGTTCCAATGTGGGTAAGTCCTCGCTTATCAACTCGCTGACACGTGTGCATAATCTGGCACGTGTCAGCGGACAGCCGGGCAAGACGCAGACGATTAATTTCTTTGAGCTTACGGCACGCATAATCGAAACGGGCGAAGACAAGTTGTTTCATCTGGTGGATTTGCCGGGCTACGGCTATGCAAAAACAGCGCAGACGAACCGCAAGCAGTGGGCAAAATTCATTGAGGAATATTTTCTGAACTCGGAGCAGTTGCAGTTTGTCTGCCAGCTTATCGACATTCGCCACGCGCCGATGAAATCGGATATCGAAATGTTCAACTGGCTGGTGAAAAACAATGTGCCGGTGCTGATTATCGCGACGAAAGCCGATAAAATCAGCCGCGGCGCAGTGGCAAAACAGGTGGCGCAGATAAAAAAGATGCTCGGCGTGAAGGAAATAGACATTCTGCCGTATTCCTCCGTGAAGAATGCGGGCAGAAGCGAACTTTTGGAAGTAATTTATCAGATGCTGACGGACTGAATACAAAACTCCTGACTTTTAAAGTCGGGAGTTTTTTTGTCCGCGTTTATTCTTCATTGGAGAAGGAATAATGTTTTTAATAGAAAAAATTTTTTCATATTTGTATTTACTATAAAGAAATTCTGTATTATAATTGTCATAAATAGTTAAATGTAATAGCGATATATAATATTTATAATAATATACAAATATATAATAAAGAGAGGATTTTTTCAATGATTGAAAGAAAAGAATGGGAAGGTTTCAGCGGACGCCTTTGGAAGGAAGAAATCAATGTTCGTCAGTTTATTCAGGACAACTACACTCCGTATGACGGCGACGAGGCGTTTTTGGCTGATGCGACGGAAGCAACGCAGAAATTATGGTCGGTAGTACAGAATTTGCAGAAAGAGGAACGGAAGAAAAACGGCGTTCTCGATATGGAAACGGAAATCGCCTCCGATATCACCGCATACGGAGCGGCTTATATTGATAATTCGCTGAAGGATTTGGAACAGATAGTCGGCCTTCAGACAGACAAACCGCTGAAACGCGCCTTCATGCCAAACGGCGGCATAAAAATGGCAGTGCAGGCGTGTGAAACGTACGGCTATAAAGTAAATCCGAAGCTGAAGGAAATTTTCACGAAATATCGCAAGACGCACAATGCAGCCGTATTTGATGCGTATACGCCGGAAATGATGAAAGTTCGTCATAATAAAATTTTAACGGGTCTGCCGGATACTTACGGGCGCGGACGCATTGTGGGCGATTACCGCCGCGTGGCACTGTACGGTATTGATTACTTAATTGAAGAAAAAATAAACGACAAAAATCATTGCGGCGACGGTACGATGACGGATGACGTTATTCGTTTGCGTGAAGAAATTGCTGAACAGATTAAATGCTTGAAACAGATGAAGGAAATGGCGCAAAGCTACGGCTACGATATTTCCCAGCCGGCAAAAAATGCCAAAGAAGCAGTACAGTGGCTGTATTTCGGTTATCTGGCGGCAATCAAAACGCAAAACGGTGCGGCAATGTCCATCGGCCGTGTGAGCACTTTCCTCGATATTTACATTGAAAGAGATTTGCAAAACGGCGTTTTAACGGAAAAAGAAGCGCAGGAAATAATCGACCATTTTACGATGAAACTGCGCATGGTGAAGTTCGCCCGTATTCCTTCGTATAATCAGCTGTTCTCCGGCGACCCGGTGTGGGCGACGCTGGATGTTGCAGGCACAGGCGTGGACGGCCGTTCCTTCGTAACAAAGACGGATTTCCGCTTCCTGCATACGCTGGAAAATATGGGGCCTTCTCCTGAACCGAATTTGACGGTATTGTATTCTTCCAGACTGCCGGAAGCTTTTAAAGACTACGCGGCAAGAATTTCCATAAAGACGAGCTCCGTTCAGTATGAAAACGACGATGTAATGAAGCCTATCTGGGGCGACGATTATGCTATTTGCTGCTGTGTATCGGCAACGCAGACCGGTAAGGAAATGCAGTTCTTCGGCGCGCGTGCCAATCTTGCCAAATGTCTGCTCTACGCTATAAACGGTGGCGTTGATGAAAGAACAGGCGAGCAGGTAGGGCCGGCGTACAGACCGATTACGTCCGAATATCTGGACTATGATGAAGTCGTGGACAAATACGATAAAATGATGGACTGGCTTGTTGGTATATACGTAAATACATTGAATTTAATCCAGTATATGCACGATAAATATTATTATGAAGCTTCGCAGCTTTCTCTGATGGATACGGATTTAAAGAGAACATTTGCAACGGGCATTGCCGGTTTCTCGCATGTTGTCGATTCTCTGAGTGCTATTAAATATGCCAAAGTCAAGGTAATCCGCGATGAAAACGGCATAAGCAAGGATTTTGAAATCAAAGGCGATTTTCCTCGTTATGGCAATGATGACGACCGCGCCGACGAAATTGCTGTAGGTCTTTTGAAAACATTTATGACAAAATTGAAAACGCACCATACGTACCGCAATTCCGAACCGACGACCTCTATTTTGACAATCACATCAAATGTCGTATACGGTAAGGTAACGGGTACGATGCCGGATGGACGCAAGGCGGGCGAACCGCTCTCGCCGGGGGCAAATCCGAGCTACGGTGCAGAACAGAACGGACTGCTCGCGTCGCTCAACTCTCTTACAAAACTGCCGTATGAATGGGCACTGGACGGTATTTCCAATACGCAGACTATCAATCCGGGGGCACTGGGCAATAATGAAGATGAACGCGTGAAAAATCTCGTTCAGGTTATGGACGGATATTTCGACCAGGGTGCACATCATCTGAATGTCAATGTATTCGGCAAGGAAAAATTGATTGACGCCATGGAACATCCGGAAAAAGAAGAATATGCAAACTTTACCATTCGCGTATCCGGCTATGCCGTTAAATTTATCGACCTGACGAGAGAACAGCAGCTTGACGTAATTGCAAGAACGTGTCATGAACATCTTTAATTGAATTTTTGCAGATAAAAAAGGAGCGTAACAGCTCCTTTTTGTTTTAAGGAGAGATTTTGATGGAAAAAGTAATGGGAAGAATACATTCCGTAGAAAGTTTCGGCTCAGCCGACGGCCCGGGCGTGCGCTATATAATATTTTTGCAGGGGTGCAATATGCGCTGTCAGTACTGCCATAATCCCGATACATGGAAAACTGACGGCGGTCAGTTTTTATCGGCGCAGGAGGTTTTGCAAAAGGCGTTGCGTTATAAAGCTTATTGGAAAAATAACGGCGGAATTACTGTGAGCGGCGGCGAAGCGCTGTTGCAGATTGATTTTGTAACGGAACTGTTCAGGCTTGCCAAACAGAAGGGCGTTAATACGTGTCTTGATACATCGGGCAGTGTTTTTACGAGAGATGAGCCGTTTTATGCAAAGTTTGCGGAACTTATGAAGGTTACGGATGTTTTCATGCTGGATATAAAACACATTGATGATGAGGAACATAAAAAACTGACGGGCAGGACGAATAAAAATATTCTCGACATGGCAAAATGTCTGTCTGAAAACGGTAAGGCGATGTGGATACGTCATGTACTGGTGCCGCAGATTACGGATAAGGATGAATATCTGCAAGAGTTGCGCGCGTTTATTGATACGCTCAGTACGGTACAGCGCGTGGAAGTATTGCCGTATCATACGCTGGGCGTGTTCAAATGGCAAAATCTCCATATATCGTATGCGCTGGAAAATATAAATCCGCCGACAAAAGAACGTATTGAAAATGCTAAAAATATATTAGGGGCTGTTTAACAGAGATTTATCATAAAAAAGTGAAGCGCGTTCATATTTGCTTGACTGTATAATTGATAATTTGATACAATTAAAATCAGATATTTTGATAAATGAGGATTATACTATGCTTACAGATTTTGATAAATCGTTGCTGAATTTAATTCAGCGCAATCTGCCGATTGCCGAGCGTCCGTTTCTGGAATTGGCAAATATACTGGGAACTACAGAAGACCACGTGATTGAACGGCTGAGGTATTTGAAGGAAAACGGCTATATCAGACGTATCGGACCGTTTTTCGATTCGGGCAAACTGGAATATAAAGGAACGCTCGTAGCGCTAAAAGTAAAGGACGGCTATATGCAGCAGGTGGCTGAGTTCATCAATAAATATCCGGGCGCAACGCATAACTATCAGCGCGAAGGAGAATACAATCTGTGGTTTACGCTGCTCACGCACAGCGAAGAAAAACGCACGCAGATTTTAGACGAAATAAAAGCGCAGGACGGCGTGGAAAAACTGATGAACCTTGTATCGAATAAAAAATATAAAATCAATGTACAGTTTAAATTGAAATGATATCTATTGTGCGAGTAAAACATCAAGCCTATAACCAGCAGTATAATACTTTATATTTAGTGAGGTTAAGTGACAACATCGAACGAATATAAAGTATTATACTGCTTTAGAAAATTAATTGGCACAATGGGTAAATAATGTAAATGGAGCGGAATATGGACTTATTGGATAAACAGATTATCAGGATTATGCAGGATGAATTTCCATTGGTGAAAGAGCCGTATAAGGAATTTGCCAAAAAACTGAATATTTCCGAGCAGGAATTATTAAATCGCCTGCGAATTTATAAACAGGAAGGCAAAATCCGCAAGATGGGCGCAGTGCTTCGCCATGTGGAAGCCGGTTTTCGAGCGAATGCGCTTTGCGCCTGGGTCGTGCCTGCCGATAAAATTGACGAGATAGCGCAGAAACTGGCGGCATGCCCGTCGATTTCGCATTGCTACGACAGAAACACTACGCCGGACTGGCCGTACAATGTGTATACGATGATACATGCGCATACCCGCGAAGAATGTGAGGTTATTGCGCGCAAATTGGCGGCCGAGAATAATCTTTCGCAGTATACGATGCTTTATTCCGTGAAGGAATGGAAAAAGACGAGTATGCGCTATTTTGACGAAGCGGAAGATGAATAATATTTTTAGAAGGTGAATAGAATGATTTCAGAAAAAATGTATGAACTGGGCACGAAAAAGTCTACAATTCGTACTATTTTTGAATACGGGCGCAAACGCGCTCTGGAAGTTGGCGAAGAAAATATCTATGATTACAGTTTGGGCAATCCGAATGTTCCGGCACCGGATTTTATCAAACAAGCAATCATTGATATTTTAAATGAAATGGACCCGTGCGATGTACACGGCTATACCGTAGCACCGGGTAATCCGCAGGTCAGAGAAATTCTGGCTAAAGATATAAACCGCCGTTTCGGCACGCATTTTACGGGTAAAAATCTGTTTGTCACGGGCGGTGCGGCAGGTGCTATCACGATTGTATTCAAGGCACTGGCGGAAAAAGATGATGAGTTCATTACCTTTGCGCCGTATTTTCCGGAATACAAATGCTTCGTGGAGTCAGTAGGAGCACAGCTGAAAGTCGTTCCGGCGAAAATCGACGATTTCCAGATACAGTTTGATGAATTTGAAAAAATGATTAATGAGCATACGAAAGCCGTTATCATCAATTCGCCGAACAATCCGAGCGGTGTCGTTTACAGCGAAGCGACGATTAAACAGCTGGCGGAAATTCTGACTGTGAAATCGAATGAATACGGTCATCCGATATTCCTGATTTCCGACGAGCCGTACCGCGAAATCGTGTACGACGGCGCAACCGTTCCGTACATACCGAACTATTATGCAAATTCTATTGTATGCTATTCATACAGCAAATCGTTCTCTCTGCCGGGCGAACGTATCGGCTATATCGTAGTGCCGGACGAAGTGGCGGATTTCGGCAGAATTTACGGAGCCGTTGCCGGAGCGGCGCGCGTGCTTACTCATGTAAACGCACCGTCGCTTTTCCAGCTCGTCATCGCGCGCTGTGCGGGCAAGCCATCCAATATCGCGCCGTATGAGGAAAATAGAAATCTGCTCTATAACGGTTTAATCGAAGCCGGTTTCAAATGCGTAAAACCGCAGGGAGCCTTCTATCTGTTCCCGCAGTCGCTTGAACCGGATGATTACGCTTTCTGTAAAAAGGCGCAGGAATATGACCTGCTGCTTGTACCGGGAACGGATTTCGGCTGTCCTGGTCATTTCCGCGCTTCTTACTGCATAAAACGCGAAACGATCGAAAAATCTCTGCCGGTATTCAAGAAACTGGCACAGGAATATAAAAAATAAATCAATCTTCATCAGCTTATCTGGCAAATAAAATCGGGGGATTTTTATTAGATGAGGTGATTGAAATGTCATTTATGGATAATTTTTATCTGACAGGCAAAACGGCAATCGTAACGGGCGGAGCAAAAGGGCTGGGGCTCGGCATGGCGCAGGCTCTCTGTGAAGCGGGGGCGCAAGTGGTGATAATATCGTCAAGCGACAGTGCCAAAGCGAAAGCGCAGGAGCTTTGCGGGCAGGGCTTTGACGTTTACGGCATTAAAGCCGACCTGTCCAAGCGTGGGAGCGTACAGGCGGCATTTGATGAAGCGTTAAATCATTTTGGCGGCAAGCTGGATATACTCGTGAATAATTCCGGCATGATACGCCGTCATAAATCGGAAGAGTATCCGCTCGAAGATTGGGATATGGTAATAAATTTAAATCTCAACACTGTGTTTCAGCTCTGCCAGCTTGCCGGAAAAGTCATGCTGAAGCAGGGCAGCGGCAAGATTATAAACATTGCCTCCATGCTTAGCTTTTTCGGCGGTTATACCGTGCCAGCCTATTCCGCCAGCAAAGGCGGCGTGGCACAGCTCACAAAAGCACTCGCTAATGAATGGTCGGGCAAAAACGTGCAGGTCAATGCCATAGCGCCGGGCTATATGGCAACGGATATCAATCAGGCGCTCATGGACGACGCTGGCAGAAGCCAGGAAATTTTAAGCCGTATACCGGCGGGCCGCTGGGGAACGCCGGAGGATATGAAGGGAATTGTCGTATTTTTGGCGTCCGCCGCTTCCGATTATGTAAACGGAGCTATCATACCAGTGGACGGTGCATATCTGGCAAGATAAAAATAAAAAAGGAATGTAACAGATTATATTAAGAGTATAGTCAAGTACATTCCTTTTTGTTTTGCGGCAGCACATAGCTATTAAATAAAAGTAATATTTAATTTTTTGGCGATATCGATATATACAGAGTATGTTCGTTTATCAAAACAGGAAAATATTACCTCAATATCATAATCAGCATTGGCTTTAAGCCAGTTATCAATAGTAGTTAGAGCAATGCGCGTTGCTTCTTCCAGCGGATAGTGATAAACGCCGGTGGAGATTGCCGGAAAGGCGATGGAGTGAATATCATATTTTTTGGCTAAATCGAGTGAATTTTTATAGCAGTTGGCAAGGTCTGTTGCATCGCTGTCTTTGCCGGAATAAATCGGGCCGACCGTATGGATGACGTATTTTGCTTTGAGCTTATAGCCTTTGGTGATTTTCGCTTCACCAGTATTACAGCCGCCAAGCGTGCGGCACTCAGCCAGAAGTTCGCGCCCTGCCACGCGGTGAATTGCTCCGTCCACACCGCCTCCGCCGAGCAGCGTTTTATTAGCGGCATTGACGATTGCATCGCAGTCGAGTTTGGTGATATCGCCTAAATCAAAGAGAATTTTTTGCATAGAAACACCTTCTTAATTAAATTATCTGATAGGAATTTTAGAGATGGTAATTTTCGTTTTATTCAAGCCGTAGGCTTTGAGAAAATGGGCAAGTTCCTGCTTATTCTGGCGGCACATTGCACCGAGCGTTATTTCAGGAATGAGTTCGCTGTCCCAGACATGCGCCAGACACAATTTGTGAAAGCTGCGGATTTCGTTTTTGAATACGGAAAAATGCGTTTGCTCTATCGCTGTATTTTTCAGTGATGCCTGAAACTTATCGTGCAGCGGTTTGAACGTTTCCGGAACAATGATATCGCGGCTCATGCTCAGAAAATCCTTTTTCATCATCAGCGTTTTCGGATAAAACAGCAGGCGGAATTCGTGTTCATCGGCAAAATAGCTGTTTTTGGCAAAATTCATCAGCTTATTGTAGGCAATAACCAGCACGATAAAACCATATTGTTCGATATATTTTTGAAACGGCTCGTTGTAAGTGCGTACCTGCTCTTCAAACAAGGTATAAAAACGCGAGCAGATTTGCACCAGTTTATCCAGAATTTCCGTGTCGCTGTAGAGTATTTTTTCCAGCTCTGTTATGGAAAAATGCGAATAATCCTTAAAGTTCACATTCAGCTTATCCATGTTGATACCGATACATACACCGCTGTAACCGGCGGCATACCGTTCCCAGTGCGACAGATTGTCTTTTTTGTCCGTCAGGCTCAGCGAATAGCCGTCCGTTTTCTTGAGATATTTTTTCAGCTCCGGCCGGTGAGCAGAGAAGCTCTTTGTCAGTAAAGTCAGATACTGCCGGAAATTATCATCTGTTGTGCTGGCGATGATTTCCTCCATGTCCTTGAGCATATGGTTCACCGTGTAGTATCGCTCGGATTTATCGTTGGAGGATTTCAGATTGGTCAGCCAAAGTTCGCGGCTGACGATGATATTGTAAAGTGAATTAATTGATGTATAGTGATAGAAAATATTGCGCCCGTCCATAATCGTACCTCGTGAAATGCTTTTAACTTCATTATGCGAGCAAAACACAAGAAAAGCAATAGTTTTCAGCAAAAAGAAAAGACTGCTTCATAGTGAAACAGTCTTTTCGGCATTCGTTTTAGTTATCGCTTTATTTAGCTTTAGAAAATAAACTAATAAAGTAAAAAGCCAAACTCTCTACAGTTTGGCTTTTTCTATGATTTTATAAGAGGAAGCTAACGCTGCGAAACGTTAATAATTGCTTTGCTCTTTTTCTATCTATGGTCATTATACTACAAAAAATAAAGAAATGCAAAATCAACTTTATTGTTGATATTAGCGTTATAATGTAGAAAACCTCGAGAAGCCGTCAAACTTTACTCGAGGTTTTTCTGTTATTTACATTACTTTTATCATTGATATTATATCATATTTGTTGTGAGTTTCAAGATTGGTATGAAATAGCTACTGATAAAGCGAAAATGTTAAACTTTCCATTTATGTTTATGAAATTTTATTTTGTTATTGTATCGCAAAGAAATCGTTTTGCTAAATGTTCAAATCTAATATTAGGTTGAACATCATTAGCTGGAATAAATAGATGTTTCCATGTTTTATAATTATTAGCTTTTGCCCAATTTGAAGCAACTTCACAATACGTTACAGCTCTATTTCTTTTAGCAATAACGTCTGGATTATTAATTTTATCTTCACCTTTTATTTCTACTAAATAGCATAGTTCAGTTGTTTCAACTACAAAATCTGGAATATATCTTTTACCATTATTATAAGTTATGTTAAACTCTTTATTTGCAGGTCTTAACCAGTTTTTCACGGTAGCATCGTTTTCTATTATTCTTGCAAAGAGCAATTCAGGATAGCTATCAAATTTTGCAGTTGAGAAAACACCTTTGTTTATTCCGTTAAATAATATGGATTTAATATTTTCTTTGTAATTATCATATAAATCATGTGTATATGAATAAACATAGGTTTGTTTTAAGTTATAATTACTAACATACGATACAGCTTCCTCGATAAAGCCTGTATTGCAAGAAAAATGTTTCATCATTTGATTATAAATTTTATCAGCAATATCTCGTTTATACATCATGATTATATTTTTAGTGTTTAATTCACCATAGTTATTTGTATAGTGCTGATAAACTTGAGTGATTAATTTAAATAATAAATCACTAACTGTTTCATAATCAATTTCCGGTTTTTCTCTAAGTAAAGAAACGAGCTCTTTTTTAGGATTGTAACCTTCAAAATTTATAGATTGTCCAGATATATAACTTGTATCTTTGGCATCTTTTAAATTTTGTATCAAAATGGTATTTTCAATAGGAGTATGATTAAATTCATCTAAATTTAAGTCAAAATCAGTGAATTTATAATCCTGAACACCGTTTTCAGCTACTTTTATATGTGGAATAGGTATATATTTTTCAACAGTTTCTTTATAAACTTTATCAATCACGTTATTAGCAAATGCCATTAGTGGTTCTTTGTTTTCAAAAAAAGTTTCTCCTAAATCTTTCTTTTCTACATTTGTAATTACATTTTGAACTAGAGAGTTTTTTTCTTGTTTGGATAGTGGTTTGGCATTGTATTTTTCTATATGGTCATTTATTTTATCTCGAATATTATTATACATATTTTCAACAGATTTATTAGATTTATCAAAGCCAAGAGATTTCTTTAATTTGTCAACATCGTTTTTGAAGTTTAAATTAGGTTGTGTTATCTGCTCTTTTGGTTTATTTAAGTCTTCTGCTTTTATAATATTTTTAGCATTAAAAATGGAATCTCCTTTTTGGGCTTCTTCTAAAATATCTTTGAATTTATCATGTGCAGTTAAAACTACAGCATCTATTTCTTTATCACCGGTTCGTTCTCCATATGGAAGGCGTAAACCTCTACCGATCATTTGTTCCCGTAATATTTTAGAAGTGGCTGTTCTCAATGGAATAATTGTATATAAGTTATTTACATCCCAACCTTCCTTTAAAGAATTTACATGAATGACAATTTCTATTGGATTGTCTGTTTTTTCTACGTCTAATAGTTTTTTTAAATTCTCATCAGTCTCGATTTTTGTATTTTTAGAATGAATAGTAATTACTTTGTTTACATAGTATCCATTTTTAAAATCACTAGAGGTTATATACTTTTCTATCCATTGAGCGTGTTCTATATTTTTACAAACAATTAATACAAATGGTTTAACTATTCTTTTGTTATTGTTTTTAGCATAGATTAATAGTTTTTGCTTTATATATTCATGATGAGCAATTCCATCAGAAATCATTAATTTATCTAGCTGTTCATCACCAAAATTGTAAAAATCAATATCTGCTCTGGTTAAAGCATACGGTGTTCGTACGTAGCCATCTTCGATTGCTTGAGCTAGTGAGTATTCATATACTACATTTTTAAATGGAATTTGTTTAGAACCGCTTTTTACAAAAGGAGTAGCTGTTAATTCTAAACCTAATAATGGATTTAAATCATTTAGTGCTTCCCAGCCTTTTTTAGCACGATAATTATGTGATTCGTCCATAATCAAAACTAAATCATCTAATTTGGATAGTTCTTGATAAAAAGATTGTCCCCAATATTCACTTACACTTTTCATTTTTGTATTTTCTTTATCAAATTTAGAAATGTTGTAAATGTAAATATTTATGTCGGACAAATATAAATTGATGGCTTTATTTCTATAATCATCATCTGTTATAACGTTAGGTAATTGAGAAAAGCAACCTAAGCCTTTAAATACATATTTGGGATTGCTGGGATAACTTAAATCTAGTTTTAGTTTTTCATATATTGTTGTATTAGGTGCTACAACAAAGAAATTTCGTATATTGTAATTTGTATATAGATAAGCAATAAAAGCTCCCATTAATCGGGTTTTTCCTACGCCTGTAGCTAAAGCAAAAGTTAATGAAGCAAAATCTCTTTCAAAATCAGTGCAAGTAGGATAGAGCTTGTTTATCTTCAATAATGTTTCCTGCAAATTCATTTGTTTAGTAAAATCTATATTATTGATAATATTTTCCAAGCGGTTTAAAGATTCTTTTTGCGGTGTTCTTAAAGACATTACACCGCTTATATATTCTGTCGTATAAAAAGAATAATTATTCATCACATTCACCATTTTCTTCATAATCATAAACAGGCGGATGTATAATATTTAAATTATAGTCATCTTTGTTGAATTCGCATTTGTTTAATAACATCTGAGGGATTTTCTTTACTTTTATATTTTTAAATGACTTATCACAATCTTTATCAAAAGATTTGCAGGCAATAATAAGATATTCGTTATCTTGCATACTTATTGCTATATTTTCAATGTAGGATTTTGTTACATACTTGGTGGTTACGAATAGGTAGGAATTCTCATTGCCTTTGGATTGTTTCCAAAAGATTTCTTTTGATGGCTGATATTCAAAACCTTCATGGAGAGCCACTGCACTTGCCAGCATTTCCGGATTATATTCCTTATTGATTATCGGTTCACCGAAAGCATCTTCTTTGATTAAAGTTGGAGCTAGTTCATAAAATTTATAACCGCCGCCGCCGCGCCAATTAACTTTTTTTGATATACCATTAACATCTTTTCCATCTATAACTCTATCTAATCTTGTTTTACAATGTGTATAGCAATGATTACCTAGTTCTATTCCAATCCATTTTCGTTTCATTTTGTGTGCAACAGCAGCTGTAGTGCCACTGCCTAGAAAACTATCTAATACCAAATCATTTTCTTCAGTAAAGAGATCAAGTATTCTTCTGATAAGAGCTTCTGGTTTTTTGTTACTTGGAAAAGATACACCGCCTTCATTTTGGGTGTTTTGAAAGTCTATATCTGTCCATAAATCTCCTAACAATTGAGCAAATATTTCTTCATCATCAATTTTTATAATAGAAGCTTCTAATAAAGAAATACGACTTCCATTGTATGCAAATCGTATTATTCCGTTATCATCTTTATATTTTATGATAGTGTTTGGATTTGCTTTACTTTGGCGTTTAGCACTATCTGATATAGAATTAACAAAACGAAAAATATTCTTTTTATGAGAAATTATAAAATCATAGAAAATTGGATTGCGTAGAAAGCTTTTTTTGATAGTTTCTCCTTTTTTTAGTATTTGAGAGTTGATTAAGACATCTTTTAATTTTAAAATGTTTATTGGATTATTATTAGAATCATATTCTAAAAAATAATTGTAATGTGTATCCCAATCTTCTTTTTTTATATATTGGGGATGAACAACGATATTATTACTTTTTTTGTATAAAATAATATTATCTTTATTTCGTAATATTGTTTTATTTTTATGTGCAGTTTTAGCACCAGAAATACTATTCGAACGAACATTTATTTGCGCTATAAATTTATTTCTTCCAAATAATTCGTCTAAAATAATTCTAAGATATGGCATTTCGGTATCATCAATTTCAATTGCAATAATACCATCTTCTGATAATAAATTTTTTAATGATTGTAATCTTTTATACATTAAATTTAACCATATACTATGTTCTAAGTTATCATCATAATGTTCAAAAGCTGCTCCTGTATTATATGGTGGGTCTATATAAATACATTTTACTTTTCCTGTAAATTTATTTTCCAGTGCTTTTAATGCTAATAGATTATCACCATGTATAAGCATATTTTCGCAATTCTCATCATTGCAATTTGAAAGTTCTTTGTTCTCAATCAAAAGTCGTGGTTCTACTTTGATTTCTTCATCTTTCCCATACCATGTTAATTCTAGTTTATTTGGCATATATAACTCCTTAAATTTTTGAATTTTTACATATAGCATAAAATTTTTCTTCAAAATCTTGTTCTGATGTTGTAAAGTGATATGGTTCATATTCGCCATATGCAGACGGTCGGTTGATTGTTACAAGTTGTATGTTATTATAGCCGTTCTTTAAATCTACTAACTGTTGACCGTATTTAGTTTGTAGGGTATATGAACTTATTTTATTAAAATCTTTGGCTATTAAGTAGCACATTATTTAAAACCTCCTTGTTAAAAATAATGAGCTTTTATTTTCTATATCATACTATAGAAGAAATGGAAAAGTAAAGTAAGGACTTAATAAGTTTGTATACAGCAATTTTTTACAAGAAAAAGAGCTTGATTTTTGGTAAGATGACAGGTAAAACAATTACTGGCAGGTGATTTTACAAAGATGAATAGGCGACAACGGCATATCTATTATGATACGGATTTGCAGATTGAAATTTATGAGTTTAAAGGTATCGGGCAGAAGTTCGTCAGTCATTTTCATGCGAATTATGTAATCGGTCTAATGGAAAAGGGCAGTAGGAATTTTGTCTGCGGCGGGCGAAAATATGTGATTGCCGCAGGTGATATTCTGTTGATTAATCCGCGGCAGGCTCACGGTTGCGAACAGATTGGCGGGGAAAATCTGCATTTGTGTTTCGCGCTTTAATCGGGCTTACGCCGAGGGTTTATAAAAATATAATGAAGGAAGTGGACAAGTAAATGGGTCATTTGATTGCATTATTGACGGTTTTAATCTGGGGGACGACGTTTATTTCGACGAAGATACTGCTGGAGGATTTTTCGCCGGTGGAGATTTTGCTGATACGGTTTGTGCTGGGATTTTTGGTATTGACGGCGATTTATCCGCGCTGGCTGCCGTTTAAGGAGAAAAGGCAGGAGATATTATTTATGCTGGCGGGGCTTTGCGGTATATGTCTGTATTATCTGCTGGAAAATATCGCGCTTGTCTATACGCAGGCTTCCAATGTCGGCGTTATCATATCGGCGGCTCCGTTTTTCACGGCGATTGCAGCGCGTTTTATTATCGGCGATGAACGGCTGAACTGGAATTTTTTTGTCGGTTTCGTGCTTGCCATGATAGGTATCTGCTGTATAAGTTTCAGCGGGCAGGCGGCTTTGCAGTTAAATCCGCTCGGCGATATTCTGGCGCTTTTGGCAGCGATAGTGTGGGCGCTGTATTCGATACTCGTCCGTCTGCTCAATCAGTATGACTGCAATATGGTGCAGGCGACACAGCGGATTTTTGCCTACGGTATAATTTTCATGCTGCCGATTGCCTGTTATGACGGATTTGACGTGAGTACTGATTTATGCCTGAAGCCGGTTAATCTGTTTAATCTGCTGTATCTTGGCATCGGTGCGTCGGCGCTTTGTTTCGTGCTGTGGAACTGGGCGGTAAAATTGCTCGGTGCGGTGAAGTCGAGCGTATATATTTATCTTACGCCGGTAATAACGGTGGCTACAGCGTATATCGTGCTGGATGAACAGCTGGCGCCGGTCGCACTTTGCGGTGTGTTTCTGACTTTGGCGGGGCTTATTGTATCGCAGTACAGGGAGCTGAAAAAGTAGGGAGGAATTATCTGTGTGTTTACAAAATTACATAAAATTTCAGCGAAGAGTTGGCTTAATCTTGAAATTTAAAGTCATTTATGCTATATTAGAGAACAATACTACAATATTTTATGATATTGTAGTTTTTATTTTGTGTTAAAGAGGTTAGATAATGGTAGATATTTGGGATATTACTATACCGGAATTTACAGGCGAAGAAACGCGCAAACTGTATATCTATCTGCCGACGTCGTATGACAGCGAGCAGGACAGACGGTATCCGGTACTGTATATGTTTGACGGACAGAATGTTTTTTTTGACAGCGAAGCGACCTATGGTAAATCATGGGGCATGAAAGACTACATGGATTATACCAATACGGAAATGATTATCGTGGCACCGGCGTGCAATCAGCATCCGGACAACGGCAGACTTAGAGAATATTCGCCGTTTACATTTAAAGACCCTGAATTCGGTACTATTAAAGGCTACGGCAAAATCACGATGAACTGGATAATCAATGAGCTCAAACCGGAAATCGACAAGGATTTCCGCACGTTGCCGGACAGGGAGCATACGTTCATTGCCGGCAGTTCTATGGGCGGGCTCATGAGTCTGTATGCGATAACGAAATACAATCACGTTTTCTCCCGCGCCGGTATTTTCTCACCGTCTGTCTGGGTGGGCGCGAACAGATTGGCAAAGATGATAAAAAATGCCGATATTGCGCCGGACACGGTGATTTATATGGATTACGGCGAATTGGAGCTCAGCAATCATAAGGACATGCTGCGTCAGTTTGTTAAAATTTCTTCTATATTAATGAAGAAAAATGTGCGGGTGAATACCCGTATTGTGCCAAACGGTACGCACAGTGAAGCCAGTTGGGAAAAACAGGTGCCGTTTTTCTTGAATACGATTTTGTATGAACTGGAATAACACAGAGTATAAGCTTATCGAGCTGCAAAGCAGTCTGTATATTTAAATACGGGCTGTTTTGCGGCGATGGGCTTGATATAAATAGTTGAATAATTTGAAAAACTTTTTGCAAAGGACAGTGATGAAGTGGATACACAGTATTTTAAATGGTACAGCCCGCATTTGAACCGCGATATGGAGATTAAGGTATACGGCTGGGGCGGCCGACCGGTGCTTTTCATTCCGTGTCAGGACGGCAGATTTTTCGATTTTGAGAATTTTCATATGGCGGATGTCTGGGCGCGCTGGATTTACGAAGGACAAGTAATGGTTTTCTCTATTGATACGATGGATAAGGAAACCTGGTCAAATAAAAACGGCGACCCGCGCTGGAGAGCCGAACGCCATGAACAGTGGATGAATTATATTACGGATGAAGTCGTGCCGTTTATGCGCGACGTGGTGAACAGACATAACGGCTGGACGGGATATCCGGGCGTAATGGTGTTCGGCTGCAGTCTCGGGGCGACACATGCGGTCAATCTGTTTTACCGCCGACCGGATTTGTTCGACAGACTGTTGGCGCTGAGCGGTATTTATACAGCGGAATACGGCTTTGACGGTTATATGGACGATATCGTCTACAACAATTCGCCGGTGCATTATCTTGCCAATATGCCGAATGACCATCCGTACATTCCTTTGTACAATTTGAAAAAATCCGTTATTTGCGTAGGGCTGGGACCGTGGGAAGTCCCGGATTCTACAAGAGCGCTGCACGGGATTTTGCAGGCGAAAGGCATTAATACATGGGTTGATTACTGGGGCTTTGACTGCAGCCATGACTGGTATTGGTGGTATCGCCAGGTGGAATATTTCGTGCCGTATTTATTAAGTTAAAATATTAAAAGCATGAGAGAAAAGGGGACATAGTATGAAGAATTTTATTTTTATCTCGCCGAACTTTCCGGAGAACTACTGGCATTTCTGCCGTGAGCTGAAAAATAACGGGCTTAATGTACTGGGCATTGGGGATGCGCCGTATGACCATCTGACGCAGGATTTAAAAGACAGCCTCAATGAATATTATAAAGTCGGCAGTCTAGAAAATTACGACGAAGTGGCTGGCGCAGTCCAGTTTTTTATCAATAAGTACGGTAAAATCGACTGGCTCGAATCGAACAACGAATACTGGCTGGAACGCGATGCTCGCCTTCGCACTGATTTTGGCATTGACAGCGGTTTTAAAAACGAAGACATGCCGCGCATTAAGTATAAATCGAACATGAAGGCATATTATGCCAATGTCGGCATTCCGACGGCACGCTATCATCTGGTGGATACATGGAGAGGCTGCGTTGATTTTGCCAATACGGTCGGCTATCCTGTAATCGTAAAACCGGATAACGGCGTGGGCGCAAGCAGCACGTATAAACTTAACGACGAAAGCGAATTGAGCTATTTCTTTGCGACGAAAAATTCCTGCGTGCAGTACATAATGGAAGAATATATCTACGCGGAAGTAAATTCGTATGATGCCATTATCGACTCGCACGGAAATCCGATATTCGAAATCGGCAACGTGACGCCGATGTCCATCATGGATATCGTGAACAATGCCGATAACAGTATTTTCTATATCGTGAAGGAACTGCCGGAGGATACGCGCCGATTGGGCAGAGCTACGGTGAAGAGCTTCGGCGTAAGAAGCCGTTTCGTGCATTTTGAATTTTTCCGCCTGCTCAAGGATTATGAAGGTCTCGGCAGACAGGGCGAGTTGATCGGTCTGGAAGTAAATATGCGTCCGTGCGGCGGCATCAGTCCGGATATGATGAATTTCTCGCAGAGCACGGATGTGTATAAAATCTGGGCGGATATGATTGCGTACGACTCTTCGCTCAAAGGCATCGGTGAAACGGCTTACTGTGCGTTTGCCGGCCGCCGCGACGGTAAGAATTTCGTCATGAGCAATGAACAGATAATGGAAAAATACGCTGCCAATATGAAGATGTCCGGCCGCGTAGCTGATGTACTTTCCGGTGCTATGGGCAATCAGATGTTTATCGCCACCTTCCCGACGAAAGAGGATATGGACAGATTTTATAATGATGTGCTTGCCTGCTGGTAAAATTTTTTATCTGTAAGTTAGAGTTGGCTGGAATTACAAAAGCCGGAGCTTTGCGCTTCGGCTTTTTGTCTGGCGAAAATATTTTTGTGTTATAATATAAACAAATTGTTTTTAATGGGGTAGTTTTAATGGATAATCAGACAATGCTTGACCGGATATTTGCGGGGTATGACGGTTTTTTCGCTTCGGAAAAGAAAATTGCCGGTTATATTATGGAAAATCATAAAAAAGTAATCAATATGACGATTAAGGAACTGGCGAAAGAATGCGGCGTGAGTGAAGCGTCTATTTCCCGCTTTTGCAAAAAATGCGGCGCGCAGAGTTTTCATCATTTGAAAATTGAATTGGCGCGCGAACGTATGGCAACGGATAAAAACGTGAAAGTTTCCAACGATATAGCGCGGGATAATATACCGCAGTCGCTGCGAAATATTTTGGCGAATAAAATTGAGGAACTGACGGCGACGATAAATATGATTAACCCGGCAGAGCTGAATGAGATTTTAAATAGAATACAAAATGCGCGTACGGTTCAGGTGGTGGCTGTCGGCAATACAATTCCGGTGGCGATGGACTGTGCTTTTAAATTCAACGAGATAGGCATACCGACCGTTACGGGCTCAATCTGGGAGACGCAAGCGGCGTACAGTCTGAGCCTTAGAGAAGATGATGTGCTGATTGCCATATCCAATTCGGGCGAAGCTAGCAAGATTTTCACTTTAGTGCAGTTGGCGAATGAGCGCAATGTGACGACTGTCGGCATTACGAACAATAAAAATTCGGCAATCGGCCGAGCCGTTAAATATCATATACAGACGGCGACGCGCGAAAAATTGTTTTTGAATGAATTCTGTTTTTCGCGTATATCCGCCGCGACAATAATAGAAATTTTATATCTGTTTTTGACCATAGGGCAGAAAGATGCCTATGCAAGACTTAGTAAATGCGAAGAGCTGTTTGCTGCTGAGAAATTATAAGAGCGGCCAGCTCTTTTTTTATTGACAATAATAAATTATTATGGTAAGTTAAATGCGTAAATGAATTTCATATAAAAAAATTACAAGAAAATAATTTTATTAAAGGCTGTGTTACAATGAAAAAACAATGTGCCAAAGAAGCTTTAAAGCTGATTGCGGACAATATGACCGTTGGTCTCGGCGGTGGCAGTACGATTGGTTATCTGATTGAGTATATTAAAGAAACCAATCTGCATGTAAAAGCCGTTACGCCTTCATATAATACGGCGGTTTTGTGCAAGGCGGCGGGGATTAGCGTTGTGCCGACGTATTTGGCAAGTCATCTTGATATAGCATTTGACGGCTGTGATGAAGTGGATTTAAATCTGAATGCGCTGAAGAGCGGCGGCGCTATTCATACAAAAGAAAAAATTATTGCCTCGATGGCGGCTAAATACGTTCTGCTTGTAGATGAGACGAAAGTGACGGAACGACTTTCGTTTAAATATCCGGTGGCGATTGAAGTGATACCGGAAGCGGTAAGTTATGTAAAGGAAAAACTTCAGTGCACGGCGGAAAAAGTGCAGCTGCGGCAAAGCGGAGCGAAAGACGGCGTGACTGTCAGCGACAACGGCAATATGATAATCGATGCGTATTTTGGCGATGTAAAAAATGTGAAGGAACTTAATCGGATGCTGCTGATGACGGCGGGCATTGTAGATACATCGCTGTTTTACCAGATTGCGGACATGGCGATAGTGGCGGGAAAAGACGGTATACATATAATAAGAAAGGATTGAAGAAAATGAAGTATAACTGGGGAATTGTCGGAACGGGCTGGATTGCGCATGAAATGGGACAGGCGCTGAAGAACGTGAACGGCACAATTTACGGCGTATGCAGCGGCAAAATCGCTAATGCGCAGAAATTCGCCGACGAGTTTAATGGTGAACATGTTTACGCTGATACAAAGGCGATGTTTGCCGATGAAAATATCGATATAGTCTATATTGCCACGCCGCATAATTCGCATTATAAAATCATGAAAGAAGCGCTTTTGCAGGGCAAGCATGTTTTTTGTGAAAAAGCGATTACCGTTAATGAAAAACAGCTGGAAGAGTGCTATACTATTGCTGAAGAAAAAAATCTCGTTATCTGTGACGGTACGACCATACTGCATATGCCCCTGTATAAAAAATTAAGAAAAATCGTAGCAGACGGTGTATTGGGAAAAGTCAAAATGGTGCAGGTCAATTTCGGCAGCTGCAAAGAATATGACGTGAATAACAGATTTTTTTCTAAAGAATTAGCCGGCGGAGCGCTACTTGATATCGGCGTATATGCCGTTTCCTTTGCCCGCTTTTTTATGCGCAGTAAGGCTAATGTCGTGTTGACTACGGCGAATTATTTTGAAACAGGCGTGGATGAAACTTCTGGCATTATCCTGAAAAATCCGGAAGGGGAGATGGCAGTAATCGCGCTCACCATGCGTGCCAAACAGCCGAAGCGCGGTATTGTCGCCTGTGAACACGGGTATATCGAAATAAACGAATATCCGCGCGCCGCTGAAGCTGAGATTGTTTATACGGCGGACGGCCGCAGGGAAAAAATAAGCGCAGGCGAAAGCAAAAAAGCGCTGGAGTATGAAATAACGGATATGGAAAATTATGTAGATACAAAAGGCGGCAGAGAAAACTTGCAGATAGTGCGCGATGTTATGGCGACACTAACGGCAATACGCAATCAATGGGGGATGAAGTATGAATTTGAGTAGAAAATATTTCTTTTTTGATATTGACGGTACACTGACGGATGAAGCAACGAAAAAAATTGTACCGAGTGCTTTGGCGGCATTGCAGAAACTGCAGCAGGCAGGCCATTTCGTAGCGATTGCGACAGGACGCGCTCACTATAAAGCGAGAACGTTCATGGACGAAGTGGGACTGCACAATATGGTATGTTGCGGCGGCGGTGCGCTGGTGGTGAACGACAAGTTGGTACATAATAAACCGTTTGATTTAGAGATGGCGAAAGCTTTGATAAAACAGGCGGATGAACTGGGCTACGGCGTGCTTTTAATGCTGGACGATTCGATTGACGTTTATGCGAAAAATGATAAATTCCGCGAGCAGGTAGGACCGCGTCAGGAACCGACCAATTATATAATCGACCCTAATCTCGATTACGATAAACTGACGAAGGTCATGAAGATATATGTATCAATCAGCGCTGAAGAGGAATACAAACTGACGCTCAGGGACACGCTGGGTCATCTGCGCTATGTAAAAGATTATCTGATGTTCCAGTACGATGAAAAACATCAGGGCATTTTGGATATGCTCGACGTAGTGCACGGCGATAAGAAAGATGTCGTCGTGTTCGGTGATGATTACAACGATTTGGTAATGTTCGACAAAGAATGGACGAGCATCGCTATGGGCAACGCCTGCGATGCGCTCAAAGCCAAAGCCGATTTCGTAACGAAGAAAAACGTCGATGACGGCATCTATTACGCCTGCGAAAAATTCCGCTGGTTCGAAAAAATATGAATTGTTCATTTTTCTTTTGAAAGGTCAAAAGAAAAACGAACCAAAAAGGAAAAACCTTTTTAACGTTTCGCTTACGCTGCACTGGGCGAGCCTTCGTAGCACTTGTAAGAATATAGTCGAAACAATGGCTCGAAATATTGGAATTTGGCTCGTGCCTGCGAATATTCAGCAAGAACTTAATTTGAGCTGTTGACACTGCAATTTGCTAGTCATGCTGAATTTTAGTCTGCGTTGGAGATTTTTACGGTAGCTTTAGCTATTAA
>JFBN01432874.1_pt1 | contig 40859 bp, 40 predicted proteins | sample 768741 | NCBI WGS metagenome assembly JFBN01 (sample SAMN01983846, study PRJNA193217) | chicken gut metagenome | biome: terrestrial biome; isolation source: ceca of Broiler chicken | host: Gallus gallus | place: United Kingdom: England | collected 2010-09-07
AATCTCTTAGCAGTGCACGAACCCAAGCGTTTTCTTTTTGGGTACTTTTTCTTTGCGCGACAAAGAAAAAGTACCTGGTGCAATTACATTGCACCAAACTTTATAATATGAATTGGCTTAAATCTCTGTTTTTGATAATACCGCCAAGTTTTTCGTTTACGTAAGCGGCATCGATTGTAACGTTTTTATCTTCCAGCTCCGGTGCTTCGAAGGATAAATCTTCCAGCAGTTTTTCCATGATAGTATGCAAACGTCTTGCGCCGATATTTTCCGTCTGTTCGTTGACTTCACAGGCAACCTGCGCCAATCGTTCGATAGCGTCTTCGGTAAAGTCAATCGTTACGCCTTCCGTTGCCAGCAGTGCTTTATACTGTTTTAAGAGAGCATTCGTCGGTTCCGTCAGTATGCGTTTAAAATCAGCCTCCGTAAGGGAGCTCAGTTCCACGCGGATTGGGAATCGGCCCTGCAATTCTGGGATTAAGTCGGATGGTTTGGCCATATGGAACGCACCGGCAGCGATAAACAGGATATAATCCGTTTTCATCTGGCCGTATTTAGTGGAAACGGTCGAGCCTTCGACAATAGGCAGAATGTCGCGCTGTACGCCTTCGCGTGATACGTCCGGACCGGAGGAAGAGCCTTTTACCGCCACTTTGTCGATTTCGTCGAGGAAGATGATACCGTTGCGTTCGGCAATCTGCAGTGCTTCATGGGAAATCGCTTCCATGTCGAGCAGTTTCTGCGCTTCTTCCTGCGTGAAGATTTCGCGTGCCTGTGCTACGGTTACTTTGCGTTTTTTGCGTTTTTTCGGCATGAGGTTGCCGAGCATATCCTGAATATTGTTGCTCATGTCTTCCATGCCGGAGCCTGCGAACATGCCGATTACCGGTGCATTTTTCGGTTCGACGCTGATTTCAATCATATCATTTTCCAGCTCGCCTTTTTGCAGACGTTTTCTGCACCATTCGCGGCCGGCGGAATATTTCGGTTCTTCTGCCGGTTTTTCTTCTTCCGCTTCGTCGTCCTTATTGCCGCCGAAAAGTGCGTTTAAAGGATTGGATACGGATTTCGTTTTCGGTTCCGGTACGAAGATGTCGAGGATGCGTTCTTCCGCCATTTCTTTGGCTTTATCCTGCACTTCTTCCAGTTTTTCCTGTTTTACCATGCGCACGGCAGCTTCCGCCAAATCTCTTACCATGGATTCAACGTCGCGGCCGACATAACCGACTTCCGTAAATTTCGTCGCTTCCACTTTGACGAACGGTGCTTTAACCAGTTTAGCCAGGCGGCGGGCGATTTCCGTTTTGCCGACACCGGTGGAGCCGATCATTAAAATATTTTTCGGAATGATTTCATCGCGCATTTCTTCCGGCAAATGACGGCTGCGCCATCTGTTGCGCAGGGCGATGGCTACGGAGCGTTTTGCCTGTGCCTGTCCTACGATATATTTATCGAGTTCTTCCACGACCTGGCGCGGAATTTGTTCGTTGAATTTCACTGTAAAAACTCCCTTTTAATTCAATTCTTCTACAATAATATTATGGTTTGTGTAAACGCAGATATCGGCTGCCAATGTAAGTGCTTCTTTGGCGATTTCACCGGCCGATAAATCGGAATGTTTGACGAGGGCGCGGCCTGCCGCCAAAGCGTAAAATCCGCCTGAACCGATAGCGGCTACGTTACCGTCCGGTTCGATTACTTCACCGTTGCCGGAGATTAAAAGCAGCGTATTTTCGTCAGCGACGAGCAGCAGTGCTTCCAGTTTGCGCAGTACGCGGTCCATGCGCCAGTCTTTCGCCAGCTCTACGGCTGCGCGGGTCAGATTGCCGTGATATTCCACGAGTTTCGCTTCAAATTTTTCAAATAAAGTAAACGCGTCGGCAACGGAACCGGCAAAACCTGCCAATACTTTATTATTATATAAACGGCGGACTTTGCGGGCGTTGGCCTTCATGATTGCCGCCTGTCCGAAAGTTACCTGTCCATCACCGGCGATTGCCGTTTTGCCGTCTTTTTTCACGGCGATGATAGTGGTCGCTTTAAAACTTTCCATTGTATCAACTCCATTTATTCGTACTATACTAATATTATCAGTTTTCCTTGTTTATTTTCAATACATCTGTACTAAATTTTTCTAAAAATTCCAATGCACGCTGAGCAATTTTCTGTTTTTTGAGCTTTTTATCGCGGATACGTTCATTTAGCGGCGGCATCAGACCGAAATTAGCATTCATCGGCTGGAAGTGTTTGGCTACGGCCGACGTTATATAGTGGCACATGGAACCGTGCGCCGTTTCCGGCGGGAAAATCACCGGCGCTTCGCCTTTAGCCAGATATGCGGCATTGATACCGGCGACAAGACCGGAGGCGGCAGATTCGATATATCCTTCTACTCCCGTCATTTGTCCGGCGAACAGCAAATCATCCTGTCCGCGAAACTGCAATGTCGGACGCAGAAGTTCCGGCGAATTGATGAATGTGTTGCGGTGCATTACGCCGTAGCGTACGAATTCCGCATTTTCCAGTCCCGGAATTAAGCCGAATACGCGCTTTTGCTCCGGCCACTTCAAATGAGTCTGAAACCCTACTATATTATACAGGCTGTCGGCTGCATTGTCCTGACGCAGCTGAACGACAGCATACGGCCTTTTACCCGTTTTCGGGTCATCCAGCCCGACCGGCTTTAAAGGACCGAACAGCAGTGTATTTTCGCCGCGGCGCGCCATTTCCTCCACCGGCATGCAGCCTTCAAAGAATTTGGCTTTTTCAAATTCCTTAATCGGCGCAAGTTCCGCATTTACCAGTTCATGCCAGAAATGCTCGTACTGCTCTTTGTCCATCGGACAGTTGATGTAGTCTGCCGTGCCCTTACCGTAGCGGGAGGCGCGGTATGCTTTCGTCATGTCGATACTTTCTTTGGCAATGAGCGGCGCCGCTGCATCGTAAAAGTAAAAATATTCCTGACCGGTGAGCTCTTTTATGGCATGCGACATTCCGTCGGAAGTGAGCGGACCGCTGGCGATAATCGTAACGGCGTTTTCTTCGCGCGGAATTTGCGTTAGCTCTTCGTTTATCACCGTGATATTCGGATGATTTTTCACCTTGTCGGTGATATATTGGCTGAAGCCTTCTCTGTCTACAGCCAGCGCGCCACCCGCCGGTACGCGGTTGATATCCGCCGACTCCATGATGAGGGAGTTTAAGCGGCGCATTTCCTCTTTTAATAAGCCTACGGCGTTTTCCAGCCCTGCGCCGCGCAGTGAGTTGCTGCAGACGAGCTCGGCAAATTTATCCGTCTTGTGCGCAGGCGTTGACTTCACAGGGCGCATTTCGTACAAATCGACTTTGATGCCGCGGCTGGCAGCCTGCCATGCCGCTTCGCTGCCCGCCATGCCTGCGCCGACAATAATAACTTTCTTCACATTAAATCCTTTCTATTCACCAATATTTAATTTCCTGCTTCTGTTTTATCTGTTGTTTCGTTTTCCTCTTGTTCTGCTTTTTCCGCTTCTTTGGCACGCGCCGCTTCCAGCTTGGCCAGCGCGGCTTTGTGCTGTTTTTCCTTTATCTTGTTTATCTCTTTGTTAATCGGCGTATCCTCTTTACGCGTTGCGCAGTCGTCATTACTGCAGTATAAAATGGTGCGTCCGTTCTTGAAGCGGTGTCTGAACAGGAACGAACCGCATTCCTTACATACCGTCGTCAGCGGCATATCCCAGGAAACATAGTCGCACTGCGGATAATTTTCACAGCCGTAGAAAACAACGCCGCGGCGCGTGCGCCGTTCAATGATTTTGCCGCCGCATTTCGGACACGTTACGCCGGTATCCTTGATAATCGGCTTCGTGTTGCGGCATTCCGGAAAGCCGGGACATGCGAGGAATTTGCCGTAGCGTCCCTGTTTTACGACCATCATGCGGCCGCACAGTTCGCATTGCACGTCGGAAACTTCATCCGGCACTTCCACTTCGCCGATTTCTTCTTCGGCGTGTTCCAGCGTTTTTTCAAACGGCACGTAAAATTCGCGCAGGAGGTCATTTTTTTCGATTTTGCCGACAGCGATTTCATCGAGCTTATACTCCAGTTCCGCCGTGAATTTTTCATCGACGATATCCTTGAAGTATTTTTCCAGCAAATCGACTACAACGAAGCCCAAATCGGTCGGTTCGAATTTTTTGTCGGAACGGACGACGTAGCCGCGCGCCAAAATCGTTTCGATAATCGGCGCATACGTGCTTGGACGGCCGATACCCTTTTCTTCCAGCGTCTTGACGAGTGAAGCGTCGTTGTAACGCGCTGGCGGTTCGGTAAAGTGTTGCAGCGGCTCGATTTTCTGCAGAGAAAGTTCATCGCCTTCCGCCAAATCCGGCAGAATGATGTCTTTTTCCTTCTTGTTGTCGCTGTCGTTGTACACAGCCGTAAATCCGGCAAATTTCAGCTTCGAGCCGGTGGCTTTCGCCGTGTATTTGCCGCCCTGCATCGTTACGCTCATCATGTCATAATTCGCCGGCAGCATCTGCGAGCCGAGAAATCTCTGCCAGATAAGCTTGTACAGTTTGAGCTGTTCCTTCGTCAGATATTGCTCGACAGAAGCCGGAGTAAGCTGAATATTCGTTGGACGCACCGCTTCATGCGCATCCTGCGACGATTTCCCGGCAGCGTACACATTCGGTTTTTCCGGCAGATATTCCTTGCCGAAATTCGCTTCAATAAATTCGCGGGCTTCCGTCAGCGCAATATCGGATATGCGCGTCGAGTCGGTACGCATGTACGTGATAAGACCGGTCGGACCTTTGCGGCCGAGACTTATGCCTTCGTAGAGCTGCTGCGCCACCATCATTGTTTTGCGGGAGGTGAAGCCGAGCTTGCGCGCCGCGTCCTGCTGCAGACTGCTCGTCGTGAACGGTGCGGGAGCTTTGCGCTGGCGTTGGCGTTTTTTGATTTCCGTAACTTTGAAATCAACATCTTGCACAGCGGCGCAGATTTCATCCGCCTGCGTTTTGGAGTCGATTTTGATATCCTCTTTTTTCGCCGATATCATCAGTTTCTTGTCGTCAATGGCAATAAGTTCCGCCGCAAACATATTGGAGCGCGGCTTTTTCTTGAATTTAAAATCGACTGTCCAGTATTCTTCCGATTTGAATTTCTGGATTTCCTTTTCCCTGTCGCAAATCATCTTCACCGTAACGGACTGCACGCGGCCGGCGCTTAGACCTTTGCGGATTTTTTTCCACAATAGCGGGCTGAGCTTGTAGCCCACGATACGGTCGAGCATGCGGCGCGCCTGCTGGGCGTCCACTCTGTCAATATTGATTGCCTTCGGGTTTTTCACTGCCTCCTGAATGGCAGGCTTCGTTATTTCATTAAATACAATACGGCATTTCTCATGTTCGTCAATACCCAAAATATATGCTAAATGCCACGCAATAGCTTCTCCTTCACGGTCGGGGTCGGATGCCAGATAAATCTTTTCGGCTTTTTTAGCTTCTTTTTTCAAAGCCTTGATTAAATCGCCCTTGCCGCGGATATTGATGTATTTAGGCGCGAAATCATGTTCCACATCTATGCCGAACTGACTTTTCGGCAAATCGCGCAGATGACCCATGGAGGCCATTACCGTATATTTCTTGTTGCCTAAATATTTTTCAATTGTCTTTGCTTTTGTTGGAGATTCTACCACCACTAGCGTTTTTTTGTTCATTCAACGCACCTCTGTTGTCGTATATAAAAATTAGGACTCGTTTCTTTTATCAGTCCTTTTATTTTCATTTGCAATAAAATGAAAGCGATATTGGAAACATCTATTCTTAGTTTATATATTATTTCATCCGTGCATTTCGGCTCCGTCAGCGAAAGATAATCGTAAATGGCTTTTTCTTCCGCCGTCATGCTGGGCAGTTCGGCTTCTTTGACCGGCTTTACGCTGAACGAACGGTATTCGTCCATGATATCCTGCGCCGACGTTACAAGTTTTGCTCCCTGCTGAATTAACTTGTGACAGCCCTGGCTTTTGAGAGAATAAATATTTCCCGGTACGGCAAAAACGTCTCTGCCTTCACTGAGCGCCAGCTCCGCCGTTATGAGCGAGCCGCTTTTTTTCGCAGCCTCCACCACCACAACGCCCCGCGACAGCCCTGTGATAATACGGTTGCGGGCAGGAAAATTGCCCGGTGTCGGCGGCGTACCCAGCGGCAGTTCGGAGATGACCGCTCCCGTTTTTGCAATATCCAGTAAAAGTTGTTTGTTCTCCTGAGGATAGGCTATATCCAGACCGCACCCCAGCACGGCAATGGTTCGCCCCGTTTTCAGAGCGCCGATATGAGCATTCGTATCTATTCCTTTGGCAGCGCCGCTCACTATCGTGAAACCGGCTTTAGCCAGCTGAGAAGCTATGCTCTGTGCAATCTGCATGCCGTACGGCGTACACGAGCGCGCCCCTACAATGCCGATGCCGTCTTCTGCCGCCTTTAGCTCGCCCCGATAATACAGCACGAACGGCGGGTCGAAAATCTCTTTCAACATTGCCGGATAATTTTCATCCGTCTCGACGCAGATTTCCACATCATAATGCTTAAATTCCTTTTCCAGCTGCCGGAGCGGAAAACTACGCCTGAATTCTATCAATTCAGACAACATCTTTTCCGTCAGGCACTTACTCTGTGCTAAAGTTTTTTCATCTGCCGCCCACACCGTTTCACCGTCGCCGAAAAAGTCGCTTAAGCGGCGCAGTGTCCTGTTGCCGATGTGCGGCACTAAATGCAAAGCTGCCCAATAAATATTTTTCATTTTACTTTTTCATATTCTTTCCTACATTAAAATTAACTCATAACGATACGCATTGCTTCGGTTTATCTTCTCAAGCAGCAGGATAATACTTTATATTCAGTGAGGTCAAGTGACAACATCGAGCGAATATAAAGTATTATCCTGCTGCTATAGCTTGTATTTTACCGACGCAACGAGTTATAACGATACATCACCGCATATATTCTATTATTATCACTATTAAGTCGCCATTTGTCAAATATTTTATACTTAATTAATTTTTTCGGCAGGTATTTTCAAGCGCAAAATAGAATAAATATCATATCTATTTAAGCGAAATTTTAAGAAATGAGTTGATTTTTCATGAGTACCCTACTTATCATATTAGCCGTCATCGTTACATGGATTGCCTGGTTTTCCGGCAAATATTTCTGGAACCGCAAACGCTTTTTCATCTCCGCCTTCATCTTTTTGCTCTGGATTGTAGCAATCGGCACCATCAGCGCCTGCCGCCAGCAGTATATAAGTTAAGGAACCGGCGTTATCATGCAAAATATTTTTTCTTTTTCGATGACTCCGGCACTTTGCACATTTCCAACGACGTCAGCAAATTCGTCTATGCCGGATACGTCTTTACTTCCCGCAAGGATATCGACAGTGCGCGCGTCCGCTATACAAATCTGGTCAAGCAAATCCAAAAAGCGCTCAAAACCTCCCGCGAGCTGAAAGCCTGCCGTCTCCGTCCGAAATACAAGCGCGCTCTGTACAACGTACTGCGCCGCGAAAACAGTCTGGCGCTCGTGGTAGATATAGCCAGAACGTATGACAAAATTCTCTACTCGTCCCACTCTGTCTGCCGCTATAAGGATTATATCCTGAAAATCGTCATACAGACGGAAATCGACCGCTTAATCGAAAAAAACATTTTAAATCCGCATGATGATATTTCCGTTTTTATCTACATTGATAAGCCCGATAAACTTTTAAGGTTCGATGTCTTAAAAATTTATACTTTAAATTGTGTTCAATCTCCTAAATATGGTATACTAATGATATACAGAAAAAAAGAAACACAGCACTTAGAAAAAGTAAGCAGAACTTCGAATATGAAGAACTGTGTAGAGGGCTATTGGCAAGCCCTTTAAGAATAAAAATCAACTGACATTTTGGTTGAGCTTCTTAAGAATCCCCTGTCTTTAGACATAGGGAGTGTCAAATAATTAAATTACAGGTATTAAATCTTGATACACTGTTTACATTTGAGATGCGATGAATGCCATTAAGCGTATGCTAAGTACGCCGGCTCAAATGGGGCTGTCAGCAATGACAGCCTTTTTTATTGCCTAAAAACCATAATTATCTTTGTAATACAAAAAGGAACTGAAGTTTTTTTCAGTTCCTCATAAAATTATTGATTAGCTTTTTGACGGTATTTTTCTCTCAGTGCCAGTTTGTGCTTCATGGCGAAAATAAAATCTTTTGCTCGTTGCAAGTCGTTTTCATCGGGATGCTTGGCGGCATTTTCCCAGCGTTTTTTATTGCGTTCATTTGCCGCATGCGGGTCGTTCTTATCCGTACTATTTTGGCGGCGGGACAAAAGCGCTGGATTTATCCTTCCCTGACTGGAAAACGTCCCGAGCACGTCGCAGCCCTCTCCCAGTTTGGCAGCGGCGCGTGCAAAAGCCGTTACAGCATGTTCGCTGCCCACTTCGGCACCATGCGTCTGAAACAACACCACCGTCTTGCCGGAAAGTTCCGCTAGAAATTTCTGCACCGCTTTATCCGGCGCACCGCGCGTCAGCCAGTAGCCGACAGCGATATAATCGTAATCATCAAGCGAAATCGTACCAATCTCCCTAATGGAAATAATATCGGCTTCACCTTCGTCAAAAGCACCGTACATAGCCTCGGCAATCTGTTTCGTATTGCCCGTTACACTGGAATAGACAATCAGCCATTTATGCAAAGAAAAACCTTCTTTCTGTTTAAAATCATATACCTGTTGTGCTAGCTGATTACCTAAAGCAGTATAATAGTTTATATTTAGTGAGGTTAAGTGACAACAGGCAGCGAATATAAACTATTATACTGCTGGCTACAGGCTTAATGTTCTACTAACACAACAGGTTTATTATATACGAAACTTTTTATTATTACAGTTGTTTTTACAACAAAAATCCCTGCTATACATGATAACAGGGATTTTTTTATTTATGCCATTTTGCGGATTGGATTAAATGTGAAATTTTCTCCGTCGACATCAATATCTACGGTATCGCCTTCTTTAATATTGCCCTTGATGATTTCCTTGCTGAGCTGCGTTTCCACCGTATGCGCAAGCAGACGGCGCAGCGGACGAGCGCCGAAATTCGGGTCGAAGCCTTCGTTGGCAAGTTTATCGAGCGCTTCATCCGACCAGGAAAGCGAGATGTTGACCTGATGCTGCAGACGGTTATTGAGATTGTTGAGCATGATGGCGGCAATTTGTTTAACCTGCTGTTTGTCAAGCGCTTTGAATACGATTATATCGTCGACACGGTTCAAAAATTCCGGACGGAAATAATCTTTCAGTATATCTTTGACAAGTTTCTGCGCCGTGGCAAAATCGTTCTGGTTCAGAATTTCATGACTGCCGAGGTTGGACGTCATGATGATTACCGTATTTTTGAAGTTTACGACACGGCCTTTGCCGTCGGTAAGTCTGCCGTCGTCGAGAATTTGCAGCAGCACGTTGAATACGTCGCGGTGCGCTTTTTCGATTTCATCAAGCAGAATTACGCTGTACGGACGGCGGCGCACTGCTTCGGTAAGCTGACCGCCTTCATCATAGCCGACATATCCCGGAGGCGCGCCGATTAAGCGAGCAACGGAATGTTTTTCCATATATTCGCTCATATCGATACGAATGATACTGCGTTCGTCGTCAAACAGGCTTTCAGCCAGCGTTTTGGCAAGTTCTGTTTTGCCGACACCGGTCGGGCCGAGGAAGATGAACGAGCCGATTGGACGGTTCGGGTCCTTGATACCGGCACGAGCACGGATGATGGCTTCGCTTACGGCTTTGACGGCTTCGTCCTGACCGACAACACGTTCATGCAACACATCTTCCAGATGAACGAGTTTTTCACGTTCGCCAGTGAGCATTTTCGTTACAGGAATACCTGTCCAGCGGCTGACAACCTGAGCAATATCTTCTTCCGATACCTCTTCTTTTAAAAGGCGGTTGCCTTCGTCATCCTGCACAGCTTTTTCCATTTCGGCAAGTTCCTTCTGCAGCTGCGGCAGTTTGCCGTATTTGATTTCGGAAGCTTTGGCGTAGTCGCCGTTTCGCTGTGCCTTTTCCATTTCCGTATTAGCACTGTCCATTTCCTTTTTAATGGCGCGAACACGCACGATACCCTGTTTTTCCTTGTTCCATTTATCCATCAATTTATTTTCTTCAGCCTGCAGTTTTGCTTTTTCGTCGACTAATTTCGCCAGTTTTTCCTTCGAAGCTTCATCCGTTTCCTTGTTTAACGCTTCTTCTTCAATTTGCAGCTGCATGATTTTGCGGCGCAGTTTTTCAATCGGTTCCGGCATGGATTCGATTTCCGTGCGCAGTTTGGCAGCAGCTTCGTCGACGAGGTCGATAGCCTTATCCGGCAGGAAACGGTCGGAGATATAGCGGTCGGACAGTACAGCGGCGGAAACGAGCGCATTATCACGAATTCTTACGCCGTGATGAACTTCATACCGTTCTTTCAGCCCGCGCAAGATGGAAATCGTATCTTCCACCGTCGGCTGGTCAACCATTACCGGCTGGAAACGGCGTTCCAGCGCTGTATCTTTTTCGATATATTTGCGGTATTCGTTTAACGTCGTAGCACCGATACAGCGCAGTTCGCCGCGCGCCAGCATCGGTTTCAGGAGATTGCCCGCGTCCATAGCGCCTTCCGTTGCTCCCGCGCCGACAACCGTATGAATTTCATCAATGAACAGCAAAATCTGTCCGTCGGATTTGGCGATTTCATTCAATACGGATTTCAGTCTTTCTTCAAATTCGCCGCGGTATTTCGCACCGGCAATCAGCGAGCCCATATCGAGCGAATAGAGAGTCTTATTCTTCAGCGATTCCGGCACATCACCGGCGACAATACGGCGGGCAAGCCCTTCAACGATAGCCGTTTTGCCGACGCCCGGTTCACCGATTAATACCGGATTGTTTTTCGTACGGCGGGACAGAATTTCAATCGTACGGCGAATTTCCTCATCACGGCCGATAACCGGGTCGAGTTTGCCGACTCTCGCCATCGCCGTCAAATCACGGCCGTATTTTTCCAGTGATTTATAACCGCTTTCCGGATTGTCGCTGTTTACATTCTGTTTGCGTTCCGCTTTAATAACGGACATGATTTTATTCTGATGCAGATTGAATTCACGGCACAGTTGCTGCATTTCATCATCGCTGTCACTGACAATGGCCAGCAGCAGATGTTCCGTACTGATATAATCATCCTTCATATTTTCGGCAAGTTTAGCCGCACGGCCGAGAACGCGCACCATTTCCGTACTCATGCCCAGACGGCTCTGGCCTTTAACGCTCGGAATTTTTTTGAGCATTTGTTCCAGTTTCGCCTTGAGCATCGGCAGGTCGACTCTGCATTCACTGAAAATAGTGGCAAGCAGACCTTCCGGTTCTTTGATGAGCGCAGCCAGAACATGCGCTGAAGTTATTTCCTGATGATAACGAAGCGCTGCTTCCTGCTGAGCGGACTGCATGGCTTCGAGAACTTTTTGCGTATATTTTTCTTCACCCATGAAGAATTCCTCCAATCATGATGTTTATTTCTATTGTTATTACATTCTTAATTTATAGTAGGCTCTTTTTGCTTACTAAAGTCATTATAAAGTCAAAAAGTCAAATTGTCAACAATATTTTTCGACTTTTTGACTTTTTATTTTTTCTTTATAACGTTATATAGAAAAAACAGGCAATCTGTTTTGAAAGACTGCCTGCTTATTTTATTTCTTTATTCTGTTTGCCATATTATTCAGTTGTGTTACCTGTTTTATGAATGACAGCGATTTAAACGGTTTGCCGATTAAGCCCTGAATATAGTTTAATAGAATATTTTCCGCCGCCAGTAAATCCGCGCCTCTCACCTGAAATTTTGGCGGATTTTCCCAATCGAGCTCCAATAGGTTCGTAATGAACCGGCGCAGTGAAACGGGAAAATTATGCGCTCTGTGCCCGCTGCATTCGTCGCAGAGCACGCCGCCCTGCTGCGGATTGAAATAGGCATCAGCTGTAATCTTCGTACCGCAAAGAGTGCAGTGATTATAATGCAGCTGGCAGCCCGTGTATTCAAAAATCTGATAGGCGCTGGCGATTGCGCAGATACGCGGATTGTTTTTCGTAAGGCACGGCAGTATTTTGAGCAGTGTCTGATAAATTTCCGCCTGCGGTTCATCTTCGCTGCAAAGTTCTTTGGCAAGTTCAGCGATAAACGAACCGTAAGCCATCGCCGTCAAATCCTCATACAGCCCGGCAAAAAAACCTTTATGCTCGCATTGCCGAACGGTATCCATCCGTTCGCCGCGCAGAAGCTGCACATCGAGCCACGAAAAAAGCTGCATAGCAGACGACAGCGGACTTTTCGGCCGTCGGCAGCCGTACGCCGCCGCCGTGATTTTGCCGTATTCCGGGGATAAAAGCGTAACTATCTTATCAGCATTTCCCCAATTTTTCACGCCGATTACCAATACTTCCGTCGTATACAGTGCCACTTACGATTTATTTTCATTTTGCTGAGCCGACATTTCCTGAATTTTCGCCAAGTCTTTTTTTATGTCGGCTCCCGGCATTACGCCGCCGGCGGTCAAAATGTATTGAAAAGCATCTTCTACGGAAATATCGGTGAAAATTATATCTTTTTTCGGTACGAATACGTTAAAACCGGAGGTCATATTGAGGCTCCACGGCAGAAATACCGACTCGTATTCTTCTTCGCGGCTCAGGTACGGAGCTATCACGTTCGACGGTTTGGGCATTAAAAAACCGATTGTCTTTACGCCCGGATGAGGATACGGTATCAGCACCACCTGACTGAACATGGTTTTGGACTCAAACAGCATGGTCGAAACGCGCTTGACACTGTTATAAATAAATTTTACAACAGGAATTTTATCCACAACTGACTCGAAATAACTGATAATTTTCTGCGAAGCCCATGTCCATGTGGATGTTATCCAGCCTGCCACCAAAATCATGATAAGCAGCAGCGCTACACCGGCTCCCGGAAATTTTAGGGGAATATAGCTTTCGACGATACCTTCAATTATGGTGAAAATCGTGGCAATAACAAAATAGGTGATAGCAATCGGCACTAAAACTATAAGCCCGTTGATAAAATAATGTGATAATCTGTTCATCTCAAGCACATCTCTCTTAAATATCTAGTTTTACGGATTTTTAAAGCCCAGCTCACGTAGTACATTTGTTCTGTCGCGCCAGTCTTTTTTGACTTTAACCCAAAGGTCGAGCTTCGTCTTGGAACCGAGCATTGTCTCGATATCCTTGCGCGCCATGGATTTTATCTTCTTGAGCAGACTGCCCTGTTTGCCGATGACGATACCTTTCTGCGATTCGCGTTCGACATAAATCGTGGCGCGGATATCTACTTTGCCGCCTTCGCGCGCTTTCATTTCCTCAACTTCCACGGCGATGGCGTGCGGCACTTCGTCCCGCGTCAAATGCAGGACTTTTTCGCGTATCATTTCCGCCGCAATCAGCCGTTCCGGCTGGTCGGTTACGGTATCGGCAGGATAATACTGCGGTCCTTCCGGCAGATATTTGTTAAGCTCAACGAGCAGACTGTCCAAATTCATTTTTTCTTTCGCCGAAATCGGTACGACACCGGCAAAATCATATGCCTTCGTGTATTTTTCAATAATCGGCAGGACGGACTGGCGGTCAATCAAATCCAGCTTGTTTACGATTAGAATTACCGGTTTTTTCGTCGCCTGCAAGCGTTCCATGATGTAGCGCTCACCGCCGCCCAAATCCTCCGTCGCGTCCACGACGAACAAAATCGCGTCGACTTCCTGAAGCGTACCTTCCGCCGCCTTCACCATATATTCGCCCAATTTGTGCAGCGGTTTATGGATACCCGGCGTATCGAGGAAAATCACCTGTTCATTGTCCGTCGTGAGCACACACATGATACGGTTGCGCGTCGTCTGCGGTTTATCCGACATGATGGCAATTTTCTGCCCGATAAGGCTGTTGATTAACGTTGATTTTCCTACATTAGGACGGCCGATAACGGCTACAAAACCTGATTTAAACTTTTTATTTTCCAAAAATATACTCCTTTTTCATACTTATTCTGTCTGTTATTTTATAATTTTATTTTTCAATAGTAAAGTTAAAATTTCATTAAAATTATCTGTTGTGCTGGTTGACTGTCTAAAGCAGTATAGTAGTTTATATTCAGTGAGGTTAAGTGCCAACATCGAGCGAATGTAAACTACTATACTGCTGGCTACAGGCTCAATGTTTTACTGGCACAACAGACCGAAATTATTTTATCTGCTAATTCCCAGTTTTTCCATGACAAAATCTTCTTCGCGGCGCATTTCCTTGCGGTCGTCCTCTTCTATATGATCATAGCCGAGAAGATGAAGCATTCCGTGCACCGTTAAAAATGCCACTTCACGCTCTACGCTATGGCCGTAGTCGCTTGCCTGTTCCACGGCTTTTTCCACCGAAATGATGATGTCGCCGAGTACATTGACCGGCGCGCCGCCTTCGATTTCCGGTTCGTCGCCTTCATTCAAGGCAAAAGAGATTACATCCGTCGGGCGGTCAACATTGCGGTAATCACGATTTATCTCATGAATATGTTCATTGTCGGTGAATGTAATGCTCACTTCCGCATTGTCGAGCCCGTACAGTTCGCCCACCGTGTAAGCGGCTTTGCGCACTGTGTCTACAATTTCCACGTCGATTTCCAGATTTTCCGGCATACTGCTCAATATTATTTCCATAATAAACACTCCATTATATTTTTCCCGTATTTTTATGTTCAGGGTGCGCTGCTTCGTACGCATCATAAGCTCTGATTATACGCGCCACTACATCATGGCGGATTACGTCCCTATCGTCAAACTGAATTACGGAAATTCCCTCAAGTCCGTCCAGAATTTTCGTCGCCTGCGTAAGACCGGAGCCTACGCCGCGCGGCAGGTCAATCTGGCTCAAGTCGCCGTTTACCACCATTTTGGAACCGAAACCGAGTCGCGTCAAAAACATCTTCATCTGGCGCGGCGTCGTATTCTGCGCTTCATCTAAAATAACAAACGCCCTTTCCAATGTGCGTCCGCGCATGTAGGCAAGCGGGGCGATTTCAATAATATTGCGCGTCAGCATTTTCTGATACGTTTCCAGTCCCAGCACGTCCTGCAAAGCGTCGTAAAGCGGCCGCAGATACGGGTCGATTTTCTCCTGCAAATCGCCCGGCAGAAAACCGAGCCGTTCACCTGCTTCTACGGCAGGACGGGTCAGAATAAGCTTGTCCACTTCATGATTGCGCAGCGCCATCACCGCCATGACCACCGCCAGATACGTTTTGCCCGTACCGGCAGGACCGAGCCCGAAGGTGATACTGTGGCGGCGGATAGCATCGACGTAGATTTTCTGGCCGATTGTCTTGGGACGCACGCATTTTCCGCGCGATGTAACGATTAGAATATCCGTGAACAGCGATTGCAGTTCTTTGGACTGTCCGGCTTTAACCAGCTTTATACTGTAGCGTACTTCATGCATGGTGAGCTTCGTTCCCTGGCGGTACAGCAAAAGCAGCGCTTCAATAACCTGCATGGCGGCATTGACTTCACCTTCTTCACCGTTGATGGACAAATCTGTTCCGCGTCCTACAATGCGGCAGGCAAAGCTGTCATTGAGCACACGCAGATATTCGTCGTTTTCTCCCAAAATACCGATTGTTTCTGTTCTGTCTTGAAAAGATACCTTTAATTCAGCAAAATTTGGCAAAAGCTTATTTCCCTCCATATTATTCTTAAAATATTTTAAGCATATACTGTATTATATCATAAAAATGAAAAAATACTGAGCCGTTTTATATGAAATTCCTATGAAAATCTATTGTGTTAGTTGATTTTTCAAAGCAGTATAATAGTTTATATTCAGTGAGGTTAAGTGACAACATCGAACGAATATAAACTATTATACTGCTGACTTAAAGACTCCATATTTTACTAGCACAACGGATTATGAAACAAATAAGGAGCCGATAAAATATATCGGCTCCTTACAATTAATTTTTCAGTCTTTGTGTATTATGCGTTTAATGCCGTACCGTTTCAGATAATATACTGATTTCGGCATCTCCAGCACTTGCGCATACATTATAGCATTCATGATATTTTCGCGCTCAATGTCTATCTGCATTTTCTTTTTCGTATCGGCTGACCGGATTTGCGTGCGCTGAATGTAATCCGTCGGCGCATTTTCCTGCCGATACTGTTTTTTCTGCTGTAAATACTCCTGATAAACATTGTTTATGTCATACTGCACAGCAGGCTCTTCTTTGACGGGTTCCGGGATAAATTCCGGTTCCGTATAAACGACGGGCTTATCATGGCTTTCCTGCGGCTTTGCCATCATGTAGTCAAGCGTTCTTTCCGATTTTACAGGTTGCGGCTGCGGCTCTTTGGGCAAATCCGGCGGAATTGGCGGTGGCTGATTTTGGCGGCGCGCTTTGCGTCTGGCATTTTGAAACAATCCGTTTAAAACGATTATGGCTACGAAAAACAGGAAACTTAATAAATCTTCCATTTTATTTTATCGGTACCTGACCCTGCGGCACTGTACCGTCTCCCGTTCTGCTGATAGCCTCGCGCATCTGCGTATCGGCGTTGATGTTGTTCAGATTGTAGTAATCCATTACACCGAGCTTGCCTTCGCGCAGAGCAGCCGCCAATGCGTGCGGCACTTCTGACTGCGCTTCGACGACGCGGGCTTCCATTTCCTGAGTATATGCCTTCATTTCCTGTTCTTTTGCTACCGCCATAGCACGTCTTTCTTCCGCTTTTGCCTGCGCAATCCGCTTATCCGCTTCCGCCTGGTCGGTCTGAAGTTCCGCCCCAATATTGCGTCCTACATCGACGTCGGCAATATCAATGGAGAGAATTTCAAACGCCGTTCCGGCATCCAGCCCTTTGCCGAGCACCGTTTTTGATATATCATCCGGATTAGCCAAAACGTCCGTATGCGCTTCCGACGAACCGACCGACGTTACAATACCTTCGCCGACACGTGCGATAATAGTCGGTTCACCGGCACCGCCGACCAGTCTGTCGATATTTGCCCGCACTGTAACGCGTGCCTTGATTTTCAGCTCGATACCGTTGCGCGCCACAGCCGACACGACCGGCGTTTCAATGACTTTCGGATTAACGCTCATCTGCACCGCTTCGAGCACGTCGCGACCGGCAAGGTCAATCGCCGCACTGCGTTCAAACGGCAACGGTATCTGCGCCCGATGCGCCGCAATGAGCGCGTCAACAACCTTATCGACATTACCACCTGCAAGATAATGTGCTTCCAACTGATTTACATTTACATTAAGCCCCGCTTTATTAGCCTTAATCAACGGCAAAACGATTTTCTGCGGCGGCACGCGGCGCATACGCATACCGACAAGCGTAAAAATACCGACATGCACATTCGAAGCGAGTGCCGAAATCCACAGCCCAATCGGCACGAAATGCAAAAACAGCATTATCGCGACGATGACAAGTACGATAATAAATCCTGAACCGATTATTGCTTCCATAAAACAACCTCCCGAAAAAAATTATTCTACCCGGCGCACGATAATCCGCACACCTTCAATTTTTACAACGCGAACTTTTTCCCCTTTGGAAATAAATTTTCCTTCCGAAACGACATCGACCGGCACGCCGTCGATTTCCACCGAACCGGACGGACGCAGTTCCGACAAAACCACTCCTTCTTTATTTAAATACTTGGAATAATCCATACTGCTTACATATCCCTGTTCCGTTGACGAGGTATTCGTCAAAATGAGTTTTTTCCACAGTCTGCTCGACGGCAATTTTTTCAAGATGACGGCAAAAATGATGATGGCGATTACGAGCGATATTGCCATCATGTAAATAGCATTGATATCGCCGCCCATGGCGAGAATTAAGCTGTACAAAATCGCCACAACCCCGATACCGGCTAACAGCCCGATTGTCGGCGTCAGAATTTCAATGATGATGAAAATAACGCCGCCGATAAACAGTGCAATCTGATACAGACTGACAAGCCCCTTCACATAACCGCTGCCCCAGAACACGGCGGCGGCAATCAGACCCAAAAGTGCACCGACACCCGTCCCGCCGGTTTTAATTTCCACCAGTATGGACAGAAAAATCACAATCAGCAAAAGCGCCTGCACCATAGAAGAATCTATAATAAAATCCATAACTGATACTCCTTTCCCTATTAATTCAATCGTATATGATATATATTCAACGTATCAGCTGGTCTTTCCTTTATTTTCTTTATTTCGATTTCTTTGCACCAAAGAAAAATGAACGTAAGCAAATATTAGTAAAAAACTCATCTGGTACATTCATATTGTTGTTTATGCCTGTTCCGAGCGCTACGGACGGGCGGTTGGCACCGTGAAAATCCGTTCCGCCGGTTGGCAGCAGATTGTATTTTTCAATCATATAACGGGCAAAAGCTCTGTCTTCATCGCTGTAATTCGGGTAATATGCTTCCATGCCGTCCAGTCCCATTTCGTGCAGGTATTTTATATGCTGCTCCTGTTCGCTTCTATTATTATTAATGAAGCCGATTTTCTTATGGAAATGCGCCAGTGACGTTACGGCTCCCGCCGCGTGCATCTGGGCTATTGCTTCTTCCGCTTTGGGATTTTCCACGATACCGAGTTTCAGTTTGCGGAAAGCCGGGTCAATGTATCTGTCCCATAAATACTGGATATCGCCGACAGCCGACTGGTTTGTTATGAGATAGCGCAGTATGGCGTATTTGTCCACGCCGTCGCCGGTAGCGTACGGTCTGACTTTCTCCATGGAAATATCCAAGCCCTGCTTGTGCAGATAATCGACGACGTTGGCTATGGAAGCCGATTTTTTAGCGCGCAGCTGTGTATAGAAATTTTTAAACGCCGTGCTGTTTTCATCGAAACCGAGTGCTACGACGTGAATTTGATGACCGTCATAATTCAGGCTCATTTCCATGCCGTTTATAAATTTCACTTTATAAGCCATGCTGGCGATTTTAGCCACCGTATTGCCGAAAATTGTGTCGTGGTCAGTCAGGGCAAAAGCATACAGTCCCTTCTCGCTTGCCAGTTTCGCAATTTCGCCCGGCGAATACGTGCCGTCGGACATGGTGGAATGTACGTGTAAATCTATCATAAAAAAACCTCCTTAATTTCAAATACATTATATTTTCTTACTTATTAATTCATGCGTACGGAAAAAATTATAAATGGATTTGGCAATATTTTCACTGATGCCCGGCACGGAGGACAGTTCTTCCACCGTGGCATTTTTTATATTGCCGATATTTTCAAAGCGGTCAAATAGTGCCTTGCGCCGTTTTGCTCCCACTCCGGCTATATTATCGAGCAGTGATACTTTGTTGCGCTTCGTGCGAAGCTTGCGGTGATACGTTATGGCAAAGCGGTGCGCTTCGTCGCGTATCTGCTGAACGAGATACAATGCGTCCGACTGGCGCGGCAAAATTACCGGCTCAGGCGAATATTCTGTAAAAATATATTCAAACTGCTTAGCAAGCCCCACCACAGGCACGGTCATGTGCCCTGCTCCGCGGATTATTTCCAGCGCGGAGCTGAGCTGCCCCTTGCCGCCGTCGATTATGATTAAATCCGGCATATCCTCAGCTATTGCCTTGCCGTAGCGGCGCATTGTTACCTCGCGCATGGACATGAAATCATCCGGCTTGCCTTCCGTCGAATTTATCTTAAACCGACGGTACGACTCCTTATCTGGCTTGCCGTCCTGAAAAACCACCATTGAAGCTACCGTTTCCGAGCCCTGAATATGTGAGATATCGAAACATTCCATGCGCAGCGGCGGCTTTGTAAGGTTTAAATACTTCTGCAAATCATATACAGCGCCGATATTGCGGGCCTGATTGTCGCGCAGTCTGCTTTCCTGGTCATGCAGATATTTTGCGGCGTTTTCATTGGCCATCTGCACGATATCCTTTTTCACGCCGCGTTTCGGCACAATGATTTTCGCTTTTGCTTTTTTCGTTTCCAGCAGCCATTTTTCCAATAGCGCCGTTTCTTCTATATCTATCGGCAGCAGAATTTCCTTTGGAATGAATACGGCATCGTTGTAATACTGCTTGAAAAACGCACTGAGGCAGTTTTCACCGCTGTCATCTTCATTTCCCGTCAGCAGAAACTGATTTCTGCCGAGAATTTTGCCGTTGCGGACGAAAAAGACCTGCATGCACGTGCCGAGCGGTGAGCTTGCCATGCCGACGGCGTCCATATCGCCCGTATCCGTCAGTATTTTCTGTTTTTCCGTAATCTGCCTGATAGCCGCAAGCTGATCGCGTATTTTTCCCGCCAGTTCAAATTCCAGCTTTTGCGCCAGCTGCTGCATTTTCTCCGTGAGAGCCGTTTCGATTTCCTCCGTTTTTCCTTCCAGAAACCAGCAGACAGAGCGTACCATTTCCTTGTAAGTTTCCTTATCAACAAAACCGGCGCACGGAGCCGGGCAGCGCTTAATATGATATTCAAGACACGGTCTCTCGCCCAGATGCTTGCAGGTGCGCAACGGAAACAGACGGCGCAGCAAATTGAGCGTTTCCTTCATCGCCGTGCTGCTCGTATACGGACCGAAATAACGGCTGCCGTCTTTTACAACGCGCCTCGTCGTGATCAGACGCGGGTAATCCTCATTGAGCGTCAGCTTTAAATAAGGATATGTCTTATCGTCGCGCAGCATGATATTGTATTTAGGATGATGCTTCTTTATCAGATTACATTCCAAAATCAGCGCTTCAAGCTCGTTGGCCGTGATAATCGTTTCCAAATCCTCAATATGCGAAACCAGCGCCAGCGTCTTTGCCGAATGATTGCGCGAAGACTGAAAATACTGGCGCACGCGGTTTTTCAGCTTTATCGCCTTGCCCACGTAAATAATCTGGCCGCGCCTGTTTTTCATCAGATAAACACCCGGCCTGTCCGGCAGAAGTTTTAATTTTTCTGCTATAATATCATTCATTCAAACACCTCGCTTCATACAGTATAAGTTTTCATCTGTTGTTAATAGTATATTATAATTAAATTCGTTGTGCTAGTAAAACATCTAGTCTGTAGCCAGCAGTATAATAGTTTATATTCGTTCGATGTTATCACTTAACCTCACTAAATATAAACTATTATACTGCTTTGGAAAATCAACTAGCACAACAGATGATTAAAAAACAAAATATCAAATATTTCAACAAAAAAATCGTAAAATATTGTATAATTAAATATTATATATTCATAAGAGAAGGTGATTGCCATCAGTATCAGTGAGGAGAAAATAGAACAGGCGGACAAATTGGTTCATCAGCTTTACCAGACGACGCGCGCCATGAGCAAAAGCGTCAATCGCGCTTTGGACAGTACCAATATCTACGGTTCGGAATGGACGATTTTAAAAGCAATTCATACGCAAGGAACAATGACGCAGACGGCGCTGGCGAATTATTTGAATATTGAGCCGGCAGCCATTTCCAAGACACTGCGCCAGCTGGAAAAGAAAAATCTGATTATGCGCCAATGCGGTACGGATAAGCGGGAAAAATACATTTATCTCACGCCGCTGGCCGTAAAACAGTACGATACATGGTTTGAGGTTATCAAACAGAACTGCAAACGCGTACTTGCCGCCGTCAATGAGGAAGAGCAGCTCCTGTTAATTCGCCTGCTAACGAAAATCCGCAATCACGTAAATGATGATATGTAAAAAAACAGACCAGCCATACTCATAAGTATAGGCTGGTCTGTTTTCGTTGTTTAGGAATTTGCCTGCTGATACTGTTTGAAATTCTTGATAATCGCAATCGGTGTTTTTTGCGAAGCATTGCCGAACGGATTGTCGATTAGGAGTTTGGCTACGAGCGCACCGTTGCAGCCGTCCGTCACGTCGACGATACGCGAACGCTTGAGGTCATTTACGTCGGCGATAACGGCACCGAAGCAGCCCAGACGCGCTTTCAGACTGTCTACAACGTTTTTCGTATTTTCCGGGCCGTAGACAATCATTTTATCAAACGGCGGCATCGTGCCCGTTACATCGTCGATAAGCGCCGTCTGGCGGCCGGCGATTTTATAGAACACGCCGGATTTGCCGATGAGTTTTGCCAGAAAGCCGATGAACAGCCCTGCGGCCACGCGGAAATGGCCTTCTTTTATCATGAGCGACTCCATGCCGTGCGGCGAAGCCAGACTGCCGTAATCCGGAATAAAGCGGCAGCAGAACTGAGCCAGCGCGGAGATTTTCAAATCCTCCGGACGGATGTACAGACCCTGCGTGATGGCTACAACGCTTTCGGCTACGGAAATTACATCGTTCTCGCCGATTTTATCTTTTGTATATCTTTCAATCGTATCTACAATATCGTCTTTTTTCGTCAGGATACGTGTAGGGATTGGTATAATTTTTACTTCTGACATGATTTACCTCTTACCTTCCTTTATCTTTACCTTTTCATCTGTTATCAATCTGCAAGTTTGATACCGACCAAATCAGCAATTTCTTCCGCCGTAAGCACAATCGTCTTTTTGGAAATTTCCCACGGATGGCGGGAAACATGCTGATAAACAATATCAAGCGGTAAATCAACCATATGAGTAAGTGTGTTTTTAATATCATTGTTTTTGCGGTCAATCAGTTTCACGCGGATAACGATATCGAGATTTTCCTTCTTCTGAATTAATACGGCTTCAAAATAATCGTCTTCACGCGGAGTGCCTTTAAGCTCGGCTTTGGCCTCTACCTTTACGCCGTCGAACTGTTCATACGGCAACAGCGGGCGCACGTAGCAGTCCATGATGGTCAAGCACTGTTTGCCGTCGTTGGCGACGTTTATCGTAGTGCTCAGGGAAATACTGTCCTGCGTTATCTCGTCCACCGTGAACGGCGTATGTTCGTCAGCTTTCATGTTGACAATACCGTCGCCGATAAAGCGGATGATGGCTTCGTTGAGCAGCATCAGAACCAGTAAAATAATAAGAACCCATAAAACAATTGTGATTAAAAAATCCACATCAATGCCTCCAATTTGTTATTTTGCAAATATAGTCAAATCCACGTCCGTTATCGGCGGGATATCGCTACCTAAAATAAGTTTAGCCATTTCAGCGGAATTTTTCTGCTGAGCGGAAAAACGGATTTCCAAAGACCCCTGCTGACTCTGCGTGTTCAGCAGATTTTCCCGGCGCAGGATGTCCGCCGCATTTTTGGCCGTTTCAAAAGCAGGATCGATGAGCGCTACATCCGTGCCGAAATAGCGGGCAAGAACGCGGCGGATAATCGGATAGTGCGTGCAGCCCAAAATCAGCGCATGAATGTCCGTGCCTTCGAATTCTTTGGCATAACCCTTGACGGCGGCTTCAATCTCCGGCCCTTCAATGCAGCCGCGCTCGATGAGCGGAACAAATTTCGGACATGCCAGTCCGTAGACCTTTATGTCCTTGTCGATTGCTGCCGCTGTATTTTTGTGCAGGCCTTTATTAATCGTCGCCGCCGTAGCAATAACACCAATATGCTTGTTGGCTGCCGCCTTCGTCGCCGGAACGATGGACGGGTTCATCGGAATGAGCGGAAACGGCGTTTCATCCTTGATGAGCGGATAGCCGTACGAAGTCATCGTATTGCAAGCACAGACTGCCATTTTCACGTTGCGCTGAGCAAAATACGCCATAAACTGTTTTAAAAATAAGGTGATTTCCTCCGGCGTACGGCAGCCATACGGTGCTCTGGCACAGTCTCCGACAAATATAAAATTTTCATTCGGCAGTAAACGGCGCAGAGCTTTAAGTACGGTAAGCCCGCCCAGCCCCGAATCAAAAACGCCTATTGGTGAATTGCTGTCCATAAAAAAACTCCTTAATCCATTATTAATTCAATGCCGCACGCATTTTAGCATAATATTTTTCCGGCAGGCGGGTAATGTGCCCTGTCTGTCTGCTGGTAAACACGTTCTGCGTAAAACCTTCCACTAATAAAGTATTATCACTGTCGCGATAAATCTTGTAGCTGAATTCCATTTTTACTTTAGTCAAAGCCACAGGCGTCGTTTCAATGCGCAGAACATCGTCGAATTTGCCCGAAGCTATATATTTGCATTTTACTTCCGTAATCGGAAAAACATATCCGTCGTCCATCATTTCGCTCAGCGTGATACCGATGCGTCTCAGAAAATCAACACGGCCGATTTCAAACCAGCGAATATAGTTAGAATGATGTACGACAGCCATTGCATCCGTATCATAAAAATTGACACGGTGAATAGTGGTGCTGACCATAAAATCATCTCCAAAATAAAATACCGCTAAAAAGCGGATAAACTAGAGTTCATTATACTAACATTTGCCATGCTTTTCAAGGTAATTTCATAAATTATCGCCGACAATTCTCATCTGCCGGGACGTTTCAGCCGATACGATATTTTCGTATCCTTTTTCGTGAAGCAGACCCATAAATCACAGGCGGTGCAGAAAAATTTTCCCTTTGCCTCTGGACGGACGACATGACCGAGCTTGCGGCGGCATACGGGACATTTTATATCCATACAGATTTTCTCCCTTCTGAGCTTTTTGATTTCATTCCTATTATAAAACCTTTTTTCGTTTAAATATAGATAGTTCTTTGACTTATTCTGTATAGTCTGATAAAATTTGATGTAGTTTTAATTGCAGATTTGTATCTGCATTATAAATTTTGTTAGGAGTTGAGATTTTTGTTCGGCTTTATTAAAAAATTTTTAGGCGATAACAATGAAAGTGAAATTCGCCGCATGCGAGGCATCGTTTCCAAGATAAATGCTCTGGAACCGAAGATGCAACAGCTGAGCGATGGTTCTCTATATGGTAAAACTGATGAATTTAAAGACCGCATAGCAAACGGCGAAAGCCTTGACAGCATTCTGCCGGAAGCATTCGCCACTGTGCGCGAGGCTTCCCGCCGCGTACTCGGCATGCGCCACTACGATGTGCAGCTCATCGGCGGTATCTGCCTGCATGAAGGCAAAATTGCGGAAATGTGCACCGGTGAAGGTAAGACACTCGTTGCTACGCTGCCTGTATATTTAAACGCGCTCAAAGGCGAAGGCGTACACATGATTACGGTCAACGATTACCTGGCCAAACGCGACAGCGAATGGATGGGTAAACTGTACCGCTCTTTGGGACTTACGGTAGGTCTTATCGCTCACGATATGGATTTTCCGTCGCGTAAGTTCGCTTACAACTGCGACATCACGTTCGGTACGAACAATGAATTCGGGTTCGACTATCTACGCGACAACATGGTCATTTCCCGCGACCAGATGGTGCAGCGCGATTTGAACTACGCCATCATCGACGAAGTGGACAGTATCTTAATCGATGAAGCGCGCACGCCGCTCATCATTTCCGGTCCGGGTGCCAAATCAACGGACATGTACGCCATTATGGCAAGAGCCGTTGCCAATCTGAAAGAAGGCGAAGATTACACCTTAAATGAAAAGGAAAAAACCGTTTCGCCGAATGAATCGGCCGTTGCCAAAATTGAAAAGGCGCTCAATATAACGAACCTTTACGACAGTTCCAATATTGAAATGTCGCACTGCTTCACGCAGGCACTGCGCGCCAAAGCGATGATGAAACGCGACCGCGATTACGTGGTGCGCGACGGCGAAATCGTCATTGTCGATGAATTCACGGGCCGCTTGATGTTCGGCCGCCGCTATTCCGACGGTCTGCACCAGGCGATTGAAGCCAAAGAAGGCGTGAAAATCCAGCGTGAATCCCAGACACTGGCAACGATTACGTTCCAGAACTACTTCCGCATGTACAAAAAACTGGCCGGCATGACCGGTACGGCAAAAACGGAAGAAAACGAATTCATCAAAGTCTACAAGCTGCCAGTTATCGTCATCCCGACGAACAAACCGATACAGCGTATCGACCATCCGGATGTAATCTATAAAACGAAACGTGCGAAGATAAAAGCCGTTATCAATAAAATTAAGGAATGCCATGCAAAAGGCCAGCCGGTGCTTGTTGGCACGACGTCCATCGTTCAGTCCGAAGAAATCAGCGGCTTTTTGAAACGACAGGGTATTGAACATAAAGTTTTAAATGCCAAATACCATGAAATGGAAGCTGAAATCATCAAAGACGCCGGTCAGAAAGGTGCTGTAACCATCGCCACGAATATGGCGGGCCGCGGTACGGACATCACGCTCGGTGAAGGTGTGGCTGAGCTCGGCGGTCTGTTCGTAATCGGTACAGAACGCCATGAATCCCGCCGCATTGACAATCAGCTGCGCGGCCGTTCCGGCCGACAGGGCGACCCGGGTGCTTCCCGCTTCTTCCTGTCGCTGGAAGACGACCTCATGCGTCTGTTCGGCTCTGACAATATCGCCAACATCATGGAAAAACTCGGCATGGGCGAAGACGACCCGATTGAACACAAGCTTGTTACCCGCTCCATAGAGCAGGCGCAGAAAAAAGTCGAAGCGCGCAACTTTGATATCCGTAAACACGTTATTGAATATGACGATGTCATGAACCAGCAGCGTGAAGTCATCTACGACCAGCGCCGCAAAATTCTGCTCGGCGAAAACCTGCATGAAAACATCATCGACATGGTTCACCGCACCATCGACAGCGAAATGGACAGATTTGCCAACGAAAAACTGTATCCGGAAGAATGGACGCTGGACGGCCTCATCAAGGAAGCGGAAAACATCTATGCGCCGAAAGGCGTGCTGGTGCAGTCCGAGCTTGAAGCCATGAGCCGCGACGAACTGAAGGACAAACTCTACAAAACGGCAGAAGACAATTACAATCAGCGTGAAAAACTGTTCGGCAGCGAAGTAATGCGCGATTTGGAACGCATTATCATGCTCAAAGTCGTTGACAACAAGTGGATGGAACATCTTGACCATATGGATATGCTCCGCGAAGGTATCGGCCTGCGTTCCTACGGTCAGAGAAATCCGCTCGTTGAATACAAAATCGAAGGTCATAATATGTTCCAGGAAATGATTGACTCCATTCAGGAAGATATCGTCAGCCTGATGTATCGCGTCAACGTTGTACGCGAACAGCCGCCGCAGCCGGAGGACAGACTGAAAAACGCCACTGTAAATCACGGTGAAAGCATTTCCCAGTCGCCGCAGGCGAAAAAAAGCATGGTGGGCAGAAATGACCCTTGCCCGTGCGGCAGCGGCAAAAAATACAAAAATTGCTGCGGCAGAAATAAATAATATCATGCCGATAGAACATTGAACCAGAAACAGCAGTATAATACTTTATATTTGTTCGATGGAGTATTATACTGCTTTATAAATTAAACCCGTTGTATTGGTGAAACATTGAGACTGTACAAGCAGTACAATATTTTATATTCGTTCGATGTTGTCANNNAACCTCACTGAATATAAAATATTGTACTGCTTTAAGAAATCAACTATTAACCGTATAATATATCTTAAAAAATCAACGGATTTAATGTATAATACTTAAATAGAATTATTATTTATAAGGAAGTGATATGATGCTGGAAGATTTACGCACTACAATCGTAGCCATAGAAAAAAAGCTCAATGAAATGGGGGATTCACTTTGACATCGCTCGCAAGGAAGAAAAAATTGCCGAGCTGGAATACAAAATGGGTGAGCCGACATTCTGGGACAATCCGGAACAAGCGCAGAAGATAACCCAGGAATTAAACGATGTCAAAGCGGGTGTCGATAAATACAAGCATATTCTGCAAAAATTCGAGGATATGCAGGTGCTCTGGGAAATGGGCATGGAAGATAAGGACGAGTCCGTTCTGCCTGATGTAGAAAACGAAATAAAGGAAATCAATCAGGAAATGGAACAGCTGGAATTGGAGCTGCTCTTATCCGGCAAATATGATGCCAACAATGCCATTTTGACGCTGCATGCCGGAGCCGGCGGAACGGAAGCGCAGGACTGGACGCAGATGCTGCTGCGCATGTACGGCCGCTGGGCGGAACGCAACGGTTTTTCCGTCGAAACGGTCGACCTGCTGCCGGGCGATGAAGCCGGTGTAAAATCAGTTACACTGATGATAAAAGGCCATAATGCCTACGGTTATTTAAAATCCGAAAAAGGCGTGCACCGCCTCGTGCGCATTTCGCCGTTTGATGCCAACTCCCGCCGCCATACGTCGTTCTCCGCCTGTGATGTAATGCCGGAAATCGACGATGATGTGGAAGTCGATATCAATATGGCCGATGTCCGCGTCGATACGTACCGCGCCAGCGGTGCCGGCGGTCAGCACATCAACAAGACGGATTCGGCCGTGCGCATGACGCACATTCCGACCGGTATCGTGGCACAGTGCCAGAGCGAACGCTCCCAGCTGCAAAACCGCGAACAGTGTCTGCGCCTGCTGCGTGCCCGCCTGTTTGAACTGGAAATGCAGAAAAAGGAAAAAGAGCTGGCGGCTCTGGAAGGCGACCAGCAGAAAATCGAATGGGGCAGTCAGATACGCTCCTACGTATTCCATCCGTACAATCTGGTCAAAGACCACCGCACCAATACGGAAACAAGCGATACGCAGGGCGTAATGGACGGCGATATCAACAGATTTATTGAAGCTTATTTACATGCAAAAGCAAACCATCAAATTTAAAATAAGGTTGTGGTAATTTGCGTAAAATACGATTGATTATTGTCGCTGTCCTCGTCGTTTTAATCGGCTTCAGCACGGTTTTGCTGCCGTCCATCATCAGCAGCCAAATAGAAAGCAGACTGGCGCAGAAAATCAATGCCGATGCTATAAATGCCGCTGTCGATACTTCGCCCGATTTCATGCTTCTTTTCGGGCAGGTCGATACGATAAACATTTCAGCCGACAATATTATTTTAGATAAAATCAAATTGAAAAATCTGACCTTAAACGGCCGGGACGTGCAAATCAGCGTGGCGGACCTGCTGCTGGCGCGCCGCTTAGTGGTTAGCTCCGCACAGGATTTGACCGTAACGGGCGTTATCGACGAGAATAATCTCACGGAGCTTTTAAACGAAAAAGTGGATAAAGTCTCCGACATCCGGGCGAAAATCTCACCGGACGGCGTGGAAGCTACAGGCCAAATATCCTTTCTGGGACAAAAAGCCGCCGTTCACGTTAAAGGACACGTTCTCATCGAAGGTGAAGATTTGATTTTCCGCATTACGGATGCGGATACGCAAAGCAGTTTATTCGGTAAAATCGGTTTGAGTTTTACAAAAGACATTCCGATAGCAAATTCCTCCTCGTTGCCGCTGGACGGAATGCGGTTTACTAATGTAGAACAGCAAAACGGTCAAGTGCTTATTGCAGCCTCTGTCAATAAGTAATCTAAGTAAGGTGGAATAAAATTGACAAAGTTTAAATACAACCGTTTGTTAATTATCTGTATAATCATTGGCCTGATAGCTGCTGTTGTGGTAAATATCCAACGTTACAATGTTGAACAGGCCAATAAAACAGTCGATTTGGCTATCGACTATGAAGATATGCTGAAACTGGCGCAAATGGAAGGGTTGCCTACAGAAGAGGTTCTCTCCCGCGCCAAGGAAGCCGGCATAACTTCTCTCGCTGTATACGAAACAACTTTTGAAAAACTGAACAAAAACGGCAAGACCATCGCCATACCGGGCAGTCAGCTGCTGGAAAGCTATTACAGCGGGACGATGAGCAGTCCGTACTGGCGCGGACTTGTAGCCGACGGCACGATTAAAGGTGATGAATCGTACGTAGTCGGCCATGACCTGCAAACGTACCTGGAAGTCAAGGAAGATTTATTCCGCAGACTGGGCGACGACCGCGTAACGGTGCTTCATGCCGGCAGTCAGGAATTTCTGGCAGTCAAAGCCAATCATGAAGAGCTGCTGAAAATGAATTTGGGCATGCCGACCGATGAAATGCAGGCAGTAAACAATGCAGGCTTTTATGTGCTTGCCCGTCCGAGCAATTACAAAAACGTAACGGACGACGATATCGACGCCGTATTCAAACGATTGGACGGCATCAACGTATCGGAAATCGTCTTTTCCGGTTCGGAAACACTCGGCGGTCTGCATCATACAGAGCGCACGATTGAGCAGATGAAAGAACGCGGCCTCACGCTCGGTGCTATCGAACACGTAACCCAGCTGCAGTTTTATCCGCAGGACGGTCTGTTCGACATAATCCGCGGTCTAGATTACAAAGTGGCCCGCCTGTACGCCATTCCAAAAGACGAACAGCCTAAGCTGAAAATGGATACGGCTGTGGAACGCTGGGCCAATACCGACCAGGAACGCAATATCCGCATAAATTTAATGCGCATATATGAAAAACCGGTCGACGACATGTCGCTGCTCGATACGAACATGCAGTACATTTCCATGACAAAGGACAAACTGGTGGAAAAAGGCTTTACGATTGACAAGGCCAGCTCGTTTGAACCGTTTTTCGGCAACAGAATTTTGCAGATTTTAATGCTGCTGGGTGTTTGCGCCGCAGGTGTCATGTACATCTCGCTCATATTCCCGACATTGTCGGACAGACGGCTGTACGCTCTGCTCGGCGTATGCTTTATCGCCTGCCTTGTATGTATGATTTTGGGCAAGGGTTCTTTAATCCGCGTAGCCGGAGCACTCGCTGCCGCCAATATCTTCCCTGTTCTGGGCATGATTAGCCAGCTCGACGTAATCCGCCGCAACCGCCTCGTCGGCAAGCTGAAATTCACTTCGTTGCTCTTTAAGTCCGTTAAAGCCATAATCTGCGCTTCGCTGATTTCATTCATGGGCGCAATGTATCTGTCGGGTATTTTAGCCGATGTGGAATTTTTCCTGGAAATGAACATATTCCGCGGCATAAAACTCACGTTCGTTCTGCCGCTCATTTTAGTGGCGCTCGCCTTCATGAAGCGCTTCGACATCTTCGGCGAGAAACTTTTAAATCCGCCGAATCTGAAAGTGCAGTTAAAACGCATTTTAAATATGAATGTTTCTGTTAAAGTTTTAGCCGGTTTCCTCGTGGCGCTCGTTGCCGCTGTAATCTTCATCGGTCGTTCCGGTCATACGGCGGGCGTTCCCGTTCCCGGCATTGAACTTAAACTCAGAGCTTTTCTGGAACAGGCATTTTACGCCCGTCCCCGTTCTAAAGAGCTGTTCATCGGTCATCCTGCCTTTATCCTCATGATGATGGCATGGTACCGCAAATGGCCGTCAGCAGTATTTTTCATTTTGTCCATAATCGCTACAATCGGACAGGGTTCCATGGTGGAAACCTTCGCTCATATGCGCACGCCTGTATTCATGTCCCTGATGCGCGGCATTGACGGCGTCATCTGGGGATGCGTGCTGGGCTGCGTCATCATGGGTACTCTGTATTTGTGGCAATACGTTACATCTTCGACAGACAGGAGTAATTCTTTGAATGAGTAATATTGTAATTTCCGGGTACTACGGTTCTAAGAATGCAGGAGATGAAGCAATGCTCTCTGCAATGTTAGAAATATTCTCGGAGCTCGACCCAAAACTGAATATTACCGTTATCTCATCCGACCCGGATTACACTAAAATCCGTCATGGAGTAAATGCTGTCAACTGGCTCAACGTAATCGACATTCTGAAAGTACTCTACAAGGCTGATTTGCTAATAAGCGGCGGCGGCAGTCTTTTGCAGAACGTGACGAGCGGCCGCAGTCTGTACTACTACATGGGCATTTTATTTCTGGCCAAACTTGTGCATACACCGATAATGCTGTATGCACAGGGCATCGGCCCGATATACGGCCGGTTTGCCCGCCGTCTCATGCGCTGGTTCGGCAATCACAGCAGTTTAATCACAGTACGTGATGAAGACTCCCTGAAAGAACTGGCCATGCTCAAAATTACCCGTCCGCCGATTAAAGCGACAGCTGACCCGGTGCTCGCTATAAAACCGGTGAAAAAAGACGCAGGACAGGAAATTTTCCGCACAGCGCATGTAGACATTAATAAGCCGATAATCGGTATATCCGTGCGTGAATGGCGCGACTGGAGCTATTACAAGGAAATCATCGCGCAGGCTGCCGATTGCGCTGCAACTGAATTCAATGCGCAAATCGTCTTTATGCCGATGCAGTATCCGGAAGATGTTAAGGCGGCAAAACAGATTACGGCTAAAATGAAAAATCCCGCCTGCATTTTAAAAGAGGATTTTACCACGGCGCAGCTCATGTCGCTTGTCGGCAACATGGATTTAATGATAGGCATAAGGTTGCACGCACTTATTTTTGCCGGTGTTATGGGAACACCGATGATAGGAATTTCTTATGACCCGAAAATCGACCGCTTTTTAAAATCCATCGACGAAGAAGTGGCGGGCGATTTACAAAATATAACAGTAGATGCCTTGATGGAGCAAATTCGTCAAAAATGGCACTACAAAGAATGCTATCGCCAAGCTAATTTAAAACGTATGAAAAATTTACGTATATTAGCAAAATCTAACGCTGAAATGGCTTTGGATTTCATTAACAGACAAAAATAAAAACCTTGCTGGAGGATATCAATATCATTTATCTTTCAGCAAGATTTTTTTATAGCTAAAATAAAAAACCTGCTCTACATAGTAGAACAGGTTTTTCTTATATCAATATTAAATTTTAATGTTTTTGATTATATGCACCAAAACCAGGATATACAGCAGCTTCGCCTAATGCTTCTTCAATGCGTAAAAGCTGATTATATTTCGCTACACGTTCACTTCTACTCGGAGCACCTGTTTTAATTTGACAAGTGTTAAGTGCAACGGCTAAATCTGCTATCGTTGTATCTTCTGTTTCACCAGAACGATGGGAAGTTACAGCCGTATAGCCTGCTTTATGTGCCATCTTAATAGCTTCTAACGTTTCTGAAATAGAGCCAATCTGATTTAATTTAATCAAAATGGAATTACCGCAACCTTCTTTGATACCTCTAGCTAATCTTTCAGTATTCGTCACAAATAAATCATCGCCAACAAGTTGAACTTTATCGCCAATGGCAGCTGTCAATTTTTTCCAGCCTTCCCAATCTTCTTCATCAAGTCCATCTTCTAAAGAAACGATAGGATATTTTTCCACTAAGTTTTTCCAATGAGCAATCAGTTCATCAGTTGTGAATTTCTTGCCAGCTTTCGGCAATACGTATTCACCTTTTTGACTGCCTTTCCATTCACTAGCCGCAGCATCAATTGCTATCATGAAATCTTTACCCGGTGTATATCCTGCTTTTTCTATAGCTTCTAAAATCACTTCGATTGTTTCTTCATCACTAGCAAGGTTCGGTGCAAAACCACCTTCATCACCCACAGAAGTTGCAAGACCTCTTGTCTTTAACAATTTTTGTAAAGCATGGAACACTTCTGTGCACCAACGAAGCGCTTCTTTAAAGCTTGGCGCACCTGCAGGCATAATCATGAATTCTTGAATATCCACTGTATTTGTAGCATGAGCGCCGCCATTTAAAATATTCATCATCGGCACTGGCAATCTATTGCCAGAAATACCACCAAAGAAGCGATATAAAGGAATACCCAATGATTTTGCAGCCGCTTGAGCGCTGGCAATGGAAACAGCTAAAATAGCATTTGCACCTAATTTAGATTTATCTTTCGTGCCATCAGCTTTAATCATAGCATTATCAACGGCGTAAATATCAGTAGCATCTAATCCTACAACAGCATCATTGATGATTGTGTTGATATTTTCCACAGCTTTTGTAACACCTTTACCAAGAAAACGATTTTTATCGCCATCACGCAATTCTAAAGCTTCAAATTCTCCAGTAGAAGCACCACTAGGAGCACAACCTCTGCCCACTGTTCCATCAGCTAAAATAACTTCAGCTTCCACTGTTGGATTGCCACGAGAATCAATGATTTCTCTACCAATAACTTTTTCTATTTTTGTTTTATTAAAAATCATTTACAAAACTCCTTTATCATTTAAATATCAGATAAAATTTTATCTAAATAATCTCAACTTGATATACCTAATATAACATAAATGATAAAAATTATCAATATCATTTTAAAAATAATTTTCATAGCTTGCTGACAACTTTAATGATATAATTGATGGTATCAGTAAATTAAAATTTTTTCTGTTTAATGGAGGATTTTGGTATGTACGAAGATTTAATTGAAGAAAAGATTTCTTCAGAAGATATTTTTGACGGAGTTTTGCTCCATGTAAAACGTGATTATGTAAAATTACCGAATGGCAATAAAGCGGTACGTGAATGGATTAAACATCAAGGTGCTTCCGCTGTAATTCCACTTCTTCCTAATGGCAATATCATCATGGTTCGTCAATATCGTTATCCAATCGGCAAAGTGACGCTGGAAATTCCGGCAGGCAAACTCGACAGCGTAGATGAAGACCCGCTCGTTTGCGCCAAACGCGAATTATCCGAAGAAACGGGCTACAGTGCCGAAAAATATACACTGCTGCACAAACTGGCAACGACGGTCGGTTTTTCCAACGAATGGATTTACATTTATCTGGCTGACGGCCTCACAAAAGGCAAACAGCACACCGATGATGATGAATTCATCAATCTCGTGGAAATTCCGCTCAGCGAAGCCGTACAACTGGTCAATAAAGGTGAAATTTACGACGCAAAAACCGTAACGGCTATTTTAATGGTAAACAATCTGCAAAACAATAAATAATCCGGAGGTATTCAATGTTTGGTTTCGGTCCCGATATGATTTATGCTATACCAGGACTTCTGATTGCAATGACAATCCATGAATGGGCTCATGCCAAAGTCGCCGACAATTTGGGCGATTTCACGCCGCGCATGCACAGCAGACTCACGCTGAACCCGATATCGCATATCGACCCCATCGGTCTGATTATGCTGTTTTTCGCTCAAATCGGCTGGGCAAAACCTGTACCGATTAATCCGAATAATTTTTCCAATTATCGTCAGGGAGAAATGCAGGTGTCGCTTGCCGGTCCTTTGGCCAATCTGATTACGGCGCTTGTCGCGACAATTTTTTTTGCGCTCACTTTCAAATACAATATGTCCATGCACTGGCTCACGGCCGTACTGCAGCTTATCATCATCTACAATGTGAATTTCGCCGTGTTCAACATGGTGCCGATACCGCCGCTCGACGGTTCCAAAGTTCTAATGGCGCTGCTTCCGGGACGCCTGGCGTATCAGTATGAAACTTCCGTTATCGCCAGATATAGTTTCATCATATTGATACTGCTCGTATTCACCGGCATTCTGGGCTTAATCGTCCGTCCCATCAGCGGCCTCATCATCAATTTCCTGAATATAATCGTGTCGCTGATTGTCTGATATGAAAAAGGAACAGTACAAAGTACATCTGGAAAGCTTTGAAGGCCCGCTCGATTTACTGCTGCATTTAATCGAGAAAAACCGCATCGACATCTACGATATTCCCATTGCACTTTTAACGGAGCAGTACATGGCCTATTTGGCGAAATTCAAGGAATTCAACATCGAAATAGCCAGTGAATTTCTCGTAATGGCGGCGACACTGCTGCAGATTAAATCGAAAATCCTGCTGCCTGATACGAAAATCGAAACAGAAACAACTGACGAAGAGGAAACCGACCCGCGGCAGGAACTGGTGGAACGCTTGCTCGAATACCGCCGCTACAAGGAAATCAGCAGTGTGCTGAGCGAGATGGCGCAGGAAGCCGGGCAGCGGTATTTCCGCAAATCGACACTGCCCGAGCCGAAGCATCTGCCGCCGACCGGCCTCGATGTAAAACTTTTATGGCAGGCTTTCCAAAACGTATTGGAAGGACAAATTGAACATGCGCCGCTCATTGCCAATGTGGCGCGCGAGCAGTATACAATCGAAGACAAAATCGTATCGCTGCTGGCGATTTTAAAAGAAAACAACGGCAATATCTGCTTCACTGCCGTTTTTACGCCGAAAACATCGAAGGCGGAACTGATTACAACATTTCTGGCAATGCTGGAACTCATTAAAATAAAACGTATCAGCGTCTATCAGACAGGCTTGTTTTCGCCGATTTACCTGAAAATCAACGAAAATGATGATACGGAAAATAAATAAATCTGCGGCTTTAACTTTTACCGGTTAAAGCCGTTGTTTTTTAGGAGGAACTATGATTAACTTTCATCCGATTACGAAAAATGATTTTGCTGATTTGTGCTCCGTGCTGCAGGACAAAAATGTCATGTACGCATGGGAACACGCTTTTTCAGATGAAGAAGTGCACAAATGGATAGAAAACTGCCAAAAAAGTTATGCCGAAAACGGTTTCGGCTACCTTTACGCTACGGAAAGCGAAACGGGTAAATTTATCGGCATGATGGGTCTGCTGTTGGAAACGGTCAACGGGCAGAATTATATCGGGCTCGGCTACATTCTCGCCCCAAAATACTGGAAAAAAGGATATGCCACGCAAGGCGCCGCTATACTGCTAAACCGTGCTTTTCGGGAATTGGGCGCTCAGCTCGTCATAGCCGAAATCCGGCCGGAAAATACTGCTTCCCGCCGAGTAGCCGAAAGGTTGGGCATGAAATGCACAGGAGAATTTCTTAAATATTATCGCGGCAAACAAATGCCGCATCTTATCTACCGCATAACGAAAAATGAATTTTGCACATTGAAAACGGCAGCTGAATAATTTCGGCTGCTTTTTTTATACGGATTTTCCTTGACTATGGCTTTAGACCATAGTTTAAAATTAATATAGAAGCTCAAATCCGCTGTTTTTTCAGCATATAGCATTTATATAATATGAAAGGAAGTGCATAATATGGCTAAGACAACTGCATGGTATATGCTGTTTCTGGCGATTGCCTTAGAAGTAACAGGAACATCCACGATGAAATTTTTCGCCACGCATGGACGAATGGAAGGTTATGTTTTCATGCTCATATTCATCGGTCTGTCCTATTTTGCTTTGAGCAAGGCCGTCATTAGAATTCCCATCAGCGTAGCCTACGCCACCTGGGAAGGTGTCGGTCTAATCGGAACGGCGTTTGTCGCCTGGTTTGTTTTCAACGAGAATATGCCGCCGCTGAAAATTTTAGCCTTTGCCGTTATTCTAAGCGGTCTTTTAATGATAAAAAAAGGCACGCATACTGCCGGAGGTGATAAAAATGACTGACGGTATTCTCGGCACAATCCTCATAATCTGTTCTGTCTGCTTTGATGTGCTTGCCAATATTTTTCTAAAAAAATCGCATGGTTTCAAACGTAAATTATACGGTATAGCAGCTATCGGCTGCGTCGGCATCGCTTTTTTATTTCTAGCCAAAGCCATCACCGTTATGGATTTAAGCATAGCCTATTCGCTTTTCGGCGCATTCGGACTACTGCTTACCACCTTTGTCGACAAAACATTTTTCCACTTAAAAATAACGCCGCTGGGCGTCGCCGGCATAATTACGATGATTTCCGGCATAATATTAATAAAAATAATTTGACCAGAAAAACAGCCGCGGAGGCTGTTTTTTTGATTAGACAAAAAGCTCCGATTATAGTAAACTTTAGACAAAGATACATCTTTAATCCAAATTTGCTTACAGGAGTTGAAAGTTATGTTAAAAAAAATATGCCGCTTAATAGTGCTTCTTATATGCTTGACGGCGGCTCCTCTATGTGTACAGGCAGCTCCCGCTACACCAGATACAGGGATTAATGCTGCTGACATGAATAGTGCGCTGGATGCGGAAAAAGTCCGGCTGCACGGCGAAATCATGCAAATGCTGCAAAATGAACAGCAACAGCAGCAGCTACGGGAGTATCTTACAGCGACACGACCGATAATCGAGCAGTATCAGGGATATTTCGATACAGCTTCCCGTTTTGCCATCTGGTCGGAAGAAAACATTCCGATAATCGGCCATCTGCTTTCCAACGTCGCTATGAGCATGGTTAATCATTTCTATCAGGAAGCTTTGCAGGAAGCGGCACAGACGGATATCGCGCAGAAATTTGCCGAGCTTCGCGCTTACGGTATAAATATTGACTTGAATATATTCCAGCAGGCAATAGCCGATTATCTGCTAAAACAGGGTGTGGACTTATCTCTCGTTCTCGATTTACAGCAATTATTCAATCAGAAAGCACAAGTGCATGATTTCATGCAGTCAATCATAAATTCAACCGGTCTCGAGTATATACCTATCGACGAAGGCGACATTCTGCCGAAACTGCCGGAGCTTTAAAATAAACAAAAAAGACGAAAATCCTCAATGTAAATTTGAAGATTTTCGTCTTTCTATTTTCCTTATTCGACAATGTCAACGGTAACTTTTTTATTTTCACAGGCAGCAGCGGCTTTGACAACGGTACGGATAGCTTTGGCTATGCGACCCTGTTTGCCGATGACTTTGCCCATGTCGGCTGAAGCTACACGCAATTCTATGAGAACGTGGTTTCTGTCGGTTTTTTCATCGACAATAACCTGTTCCGGATAATCAACGAGTGATTTTGCTATTACTTCAACAAGTTCCTTCATTTGATTGCCTCTTTCTTATTTTTTAGCAAATTTAATTGCATCAAGTTTAGTCATGATGCCTTTTTTGCTAAATAAAGATTTAACTGTATCTGTAGGCTGAGCACCTTTGAGCATCCAGTCTATAGCTTTTTCTTCATCAACGTTGATAATAGCAGGTTCTTTTGTGGAATCATAGTTACCTAAGATTTCGATGAAACGGCCATCACGCGGAGCGCGGGAATCTGCTACGACAATACGGTAGAATGGACGTTTTTTAGCACCCATACGATTTAAACGAATTTTTACTGCCACTGTGTTCACCTCCTTAAAGTGATTAAGAAATTTATATTTTTGAAGGTTTATCTGAACAGCGAAGGAAGTTTAAAACCGCCTTTACCTTTTTTCCCCTTCTTGTTAAACTGTTTCATATTGGACATTTTTTTCATCATTTTTTTCATTTCATCAAACTGCTTCAAGAGCTTATTGACTTCCTGAACCTTTGTACCGCTGCCCATGGCGATACGCTTACGGCGCGAACCGTTGATTATTTTCGTGTTGCGCTTTTCTTCCGGTGTCATTGCCCTGATAATTGCTTCGATATGCTTGATTTCCTTACCGTTCATATCGAAATCGACACCGTCGAGCTTTTTCTTGAGATTGCCCATGCCCGGTATCATACCCAGAATACTTTCAAAGGAGCCGAGTTTTCTGACTTGATTGAGCTGAGCAAGAAAATCATCCAGCGTAAATTCATTCTTGCGGAATGCTTTTTCCATTTTCTTGGCTTCTTCCGCATCAAATGCCGACTGTGCTTTTTCAATGAGCGTGAGCACGTCGCCCATACCCAGAATACGGGAAGCCATTCTGTCCGGATAAAACGGCTCAAGTGCTTCCAGCTTTTCACCGGCACCGACGAATTTAATCGGACAGCCTGTAACGGCTTTAACGGAAAGAGCAGCACCGCCGCGTGCGTCGCCGTCCATCTTTGTCAGAACAACACCGTCCAAGCCTAAGTCGTTATTGAAACTTTCAGCTACGTTAACGGCATCCTGACCGGTCATGGCATCGACTACAAGCAGTATTTCATGCGGTTTGACATCTTCTTTAATGGATTTTAATTCCTGCATGAGATTTTCGTCAATATGCAGCCGCCCTGCCGTATCGATGATTACGATATCGTTGGCGTGAGATTTGGCATAATCAATACCTTCTCGGGCAATGCGCACCGCATCTTTGCAATCCTCTTTGGCAAATACCGGAATATCAATCTGACTGCCAAGCACCTGCAGCTGCTTTATTGCCGCCGGACGGTAAATATCGGCCGCTATCATCACCGGATGCTTGCCCTGCTTTTTAAACATAAGACCGAGCTTGCCAGCGGAAGTCGTTTTACCTGCCCCCTGAAGACCTACCATCATGATAATCGTAGGCGGCTTCGGCGAGATATTGATATGGCTCTGGGTCTGTCCCATGAGCGCCGTCAATTCTTCATTAACGATTTTGATAACAGCCTGCGCCGGAGTTAAGGACTCCAAAACTTCCTGTCCTACAGCACGTTCTTTTATTTTTTTGATAAAATCTTTAACTACTTTGAAGTTTACATCGGCTTCCAATAAAGCTATGCGGATTTCCCTCATTGTGGCATTGACATCATCAGCCGTGAGTTTTCCGTGTCCGCGCAGTTTTTTGAAAGTTTCCTGCAAACGGTCAGCCAAGCTTTCAAAAATCAAAGTTATGCCTCCTTGCTATCACTTGTTAAAACAGAAATACGTTCTATTATACCATTAAGTCTGTCGTCGTGTAAATCCTGTCCGATTTTCGCTAAGTCATCCGAAATGGCGCACAGTTCCTTTTTTTCCTGTATAGAACGAGCCGCTAATCCCAATTTATCCTCATACTGCTGCATGATTTGTTCACTGCGTTTAAGCATATCATAAACGGCCTGACGAGAAATTCCCAGCTCTGCACTGATTTCCGACAGAGAAAAATCTTCCAGCAAGTGCATTTGCAAACAACGGTTCTGCTTATCAGTCAGCAAAGGTCCATAAAAATCAAATAATGCGCTCATGTGCAAAAACTTTTCCAGCATTGTATCACCTGAGCTTTCTAAGACACTTGCCGCATTTGCGACCTTGATTATTATATCCGAGAAAAAGAATGCTGTCAAGTATTTTTACTTGTCAACAATAAAATTTCTATTTGACGAGTTTTTTGTTTATCAAAGAACTCGAACCAAAGAAAGTGCCGGTTCGGCACAATATAAGATAAAGAGATTTAATTTCCTAATTTATATTTATATTGCGCCGGGCAATTTTTCTT
>JFBN01307401.1_pt1 | contig 40785 bp, 33 predicted proteins | sample 768741 | NCBI WGS metagenome assembly JFBN01 (sample SAMN01983846, study PRJNA193217) | chicken gut metagenome | biome: terrestrial biome; isolation source: ceca of Broiler chicken | host: Gallus gallus | place: United Kingdom: England | collected 2010-09-07
TAACGTTTAAAAACTCGCTTCGCTCAAACATTTAAACTAAAAACAGAGCTAAAAAACTATTTTCTTAATAGCTAAAGCTACCGTAAAAATCTCCAACGCAGATAAAAATTCAGCATGATTAACAAAATACAGTATCAACAGCTCAATTTAAGTTCTTGCTGAAAATGGAAAGCACGAGCCGAATTTTATTGTTTCGAGCCGTTGTACTGTTTATATATCAACGAGCGTTGCGAAGGCTCGCCCAGTGCAGCGATAGCGAAACGTTAAAAAGGTTTTTTCTTTTTGGTTCGTTTTTCTTTTGACCTTTCAAAAGAAAAATGAACAATTATTTAATTATAATTCTTCCTTGTCCATAAGGATTTTTATACGTATCGCCGATAACGGCATGCAAATGATTTTGAATGTATTCGATGATGACATCTGTTTCCGACATCATTTCGTCTTGGATTAAACGGGCATTTTTAAACATGGTCATACCGTTGCCGCCGAGTTTGAGGATATAGGAAGTGCCGCCGACGGTGTATTTTTTATTTAAATCGAGCGGCTTGCCGTTTATCAGGACATTTTGCACGCGGTAAGCTCCTTCTGTTTTAATAAAATTGCCTTTATCGTCCGTTACGATGCCGGAAGGAATGGTGCTGTCAATCGTGTAGGTCAATCCTGCAACCTGTAAAAAGCCGCCGTTTTCCTGCGGATAGTCTTTAGCGCCCATCTCCAGCGCATCTAAAATCTGCTGTCCTGTTGCTTCGATGATTACGCACATATTGCCGAATGGAAATGCGGTCAGGATATCGTTGTAGGTGAAGGTTGAAGCGGGAATTTCGTTGCGGATGCCGCCGCCGTTGCACAGGGCAATATCGGTATCAAGTACATTTTTATAAGCATCCGTTACGAAATCGCCGAGATTTGTTTCACCGCTGCGGATTAAGCGTTTTCCGTTTTGCGGGTCGATTGTGGTGAGATTTACCTCGGATTTGCCGATGGTCTGATTTAAAATCGGTGCGAATTTCTGTTTTTCCTCATTGATTAAAGCTTTGATTTTCGGGTCGGAAAGACTTAAATCGGCTATTAATAATACGGAAATTTTACCGTCAGGTTCGATGGCTAAATGTCCGAGGTTATTTAATTTTGTACCGGTCTGCGTGATGATGACGTCTTTTCCCTGTTTGTTTTTGACAGTATCTTTTAATACCGTTTCATGGGAATGTCCGTCGATAATAATGTCAATGCCTGTTGTATTGCGGGCGACAGCGAGGCTGCTCCAGCGGGGCGTTATGCCGTGTTCGCCCAGATGAGCGACAAGTATTATATAATCGGTATGCTGTTTTTTTACCGTATCGACAGTCTGCTGAATTTTGGCGTAAAGTTTTTTGCCGGTATCGTCTTCGGCGAAAGAGTAGATGAATTTGCCGTGTTCATCCTGAAAGAATGCCGGTGTGGATGATGTAAGACTTTCCGGTGTCGTTACGCCGATTAGAGCTATTTTCGTATCGCCGAACTGCATGATTTTATAGGCTGGCAAAAGATTTTTGCCAGTGTTCAAATTAATTAGATTGGCGGAATAGTAGCCGCAGTTCAATAAGTTATCGAGTTCGAGAAAGCGGTTCATGCCGTAGTCAAACTCGTGATTGCCGGGAATGGCAAAATCGTAGCCGACGGCATTCATGATGTTGACGATACTTTCGCCTTGGGATAATTTGCCGATAGGTGCGCCTTGAACGGCATCACCGGCATCGATTAAAGCGACGTACGGCGTGAACTGAGTTAAATCTTCTTTATAGCGGGCGATTTTAGCAAAGCCGATATTGTCCTCGATGCTGCAGTGAATATCATTTGTGTAGAGAAGAATAATCGGTTTGTCGGCGGCGAAAACTGTAGCAGGAAGAAAAATACTGAGGACAGTGAATAGAATAATGAATAGATTTTGCAGTTTTTTGTACATAGAATTACCTCCGTTTTGAAATACGATTGTTATAAAATTGGCAATAAATAGTGATAGAAATTGTTGATGAAATATATTATTATGTCATTTGGAATAAATTTCTTGACTATTGTGTCGCACAATACTTTATAATGTCATTGAAAAACTTAATGGAAGGAAATTTTTATGAGTGTAGAAGAAAAATATTTGAGTCAGTTCAAAGCTGGTACAAAAGAACAGCATGCGGCAAGATGTTCGTTTTTTCTGGCGGGTTTTACGGTGGCGACATGGGCACCGATGATACCGGCGGTCAAAGAACGATTGCAAATCGGCGATGATGTTTTGGGTATGCTGCTGTTATGTATCGGTATCAGTGCTTTCATATTTATGCCGATAGCCGGAATTTTAAATCAGAAACTGGGTTGCAAGAAAATACTCCGTGTCTGTATTATAGCATTTGCGCTTATTTTAGTGGTGATTTCTTTTTTGGATAATATATGGTCGTTCGTAGCCGTGCTGCTGCTGTTCGGTATGGTAATGGGAACGGTCGACGTAACAATGAATATGAATTCCGTAATTGTCGAAAAGCTGTCGCAAAAGCGCATAATGTCGAGTATGCACGCCATGTGGAGCGTAGGCTGTTTCTGCGGTGCGGGACTGTTTAGTGTTTTGGCAAAAGCAGGTTTGGCGATTGTAACGATAGCAATTATTCATTGTGCCATTATCTGTGTGCTGGCGCTTGCCGCAAGTCCGTATTTTTTGGCGTATAAAGGGGCGAGCAATGAAAAACCGGTGGCAATTCCGCGCGGCATTGTCGTGCTGTTCGGTATTCTGGCTTGTATAAGTTTTCTGGCGGAAGGCGCTGTAATGGACTGGAGCGGCGTTTTCCTGACGGAAGCTAAAGGGCTGGATTTATCGCTGGCCGGTATAGGGTATGCGATTTTTTCCGTAGCAATGCTTGTTATCCGCTTTATCGGCGACAAAGCGGTGCAGGTAATCGGGGAACAGCGGATTTGCGTTTTCGGTGCAGTGATTGCCGGGATAGGCTTTTTGCTGGTGGTGCTGATTGATAATTTCTATTTGATGCCGCTCGGTTTTATTCTTATCGGTCTAGGTGCTGCCAATATTGTACCGGTATTGTATTCTCTCTTGAAAAATCAGAATGATATGCCGATAAATGCCGCCGTTACGGCGATAACATGCATGGGATATACGGGCGTGATTTTAGGCCCTGCCGTTTTGGGTTTCATAGCGCACGGCGCGGGCATAACGTTCGTATTTTATTTATTGGCGGCTCTGTTTATGATGGAAGCCGTGTTGGCAAAGTATATTTTTAATAAATTGGGTTAAAAAAAGCGTGCTGAAAATAAATCAGCACGCTTTTTTTAAGCTAAATGAAAGAGATTTTTCTGCGAATATACGACGAGCACGTCGCCGGCGTTTATTTCACTGTTGCCGTCGGGAATGATGTCCTGCCCGTCTCTTTGGATTAATACGACAAGCGAGTCTTTGCCGATATCGGCTTCCCGCAGTTTTTTACCAATTAGGGCATGGTCTTTGTTTATCGTGATTTCGTTTAGTTCAATGCCGTCTTTGTCCTGATAACTCTTGGCGCAGATAATGAGCGAGTCGTCATTTTTCAGAACGGTATTGCCCTTCGGCGTGATTGTTGCTCCCTGCCGCAAGATGGCGGCAATCAGAGCGCCGGGGATGGAGCCGATTTCATGAATTTGTCTGCCGACCCACGGATGATTGTTTTTCAGTTCGAGACGGATGAATTTGATGTCGTTTTCATCGGAATAATCATTGAACGTTTTGAGTACGTTTTCATTATCGTCAATCATATTGAGTTTTTTGGAAGCTATCGGCAGAAAAGCTCCCTGAAACAACAGCGACAATAAAACGACGCAGAATACAATGGAAAAAATGGAGTCATCATGATAATTCGGCGAAACGACAGCGACGATGGCGAATACGATGGAAGCCGCTCCGCGCAGACCAGCCCAGGAAATTATTAGTTGTTGGTTGGCGGGTGCTTTAAAAGGAGTTAAAAGCACGGCGACAGCTACAGGACGGGCAACAAGTGTGAGAAACAGTGCGATGAACAGTGCCGGTACAAAATATAAAACGAGATTGGAAGGAAATACGAGCAGTCCCAACAAAAAGAAGATGACCATCTGCATCATGCCGTTGAAAGCGTCGAAGAAATTGACGAGATTTTTCTTTTTCGGAATGCGCTGATTGCCGAGAATGATACCGGCGATATAGGTGCTCAGATAACCGTTGCCGCCGATGAAGGACGGCAGAGTATATGCGGCAAGCGCGATGGCAACGAGAAAGATGGAGTCGAAACCGTCTTCACCGAAACGGACATGGCGCAGTATCCAGCTGCCGATGTAGGCAAGCGCCGTACCGATTAACAGGCCATAGACAAGCTGGGAAAAAACGGAATAGCTTATGTCAGAAAAAGATATATCTCCGCCCATAGCTGAAAGCAGGATAATTGTCATCATATAAGCACACGGGTCATTACTGCCGCTTTCGATTTCCAGCATAGGCGCGGTGCCGTATTTTAAGTTGAGGCGCTGCGAGCGCAGGATGGAAAAGACGGAAGCCGCGTCGGTGGAGCTCAGTACGGCGCCAATCAACATGCCTTCCAGCAGAGGCAGATTAAAAACGAGATGACAGAACAGACCGGTAAGAACGGCCGTTATGAGTGTGCCGAGCGTGCTTAAAAGCGTGGCTTTGACGGCTACGGGCCGAGCCGTGCTCCATTTTGTGCCGAAACCGCCGTAGAACATGATGAAGATGAGGGCGGAGGAACAGATTTTTTCGGCAAAGGAATAATTTTCAAAGTCGATTTTAAAAATTCCTTCCGAACCGAACAGCATACCGAGTCCGATGAAAAAAAGCAGGGTAGGAAGCCCGAGACGGGAAGAAATTTTGCTGCCGATGACACAGGCGATTAGGACGACGGCAGACAGTAAAAGTATAGAGTTCATAATAAAATCCAATCCTTTTCATATTATTTTTCTATATAAATAAGTATAAAGGATTGAAAAGGAAATATCCATTAAAGTTTAATTAAAATTTTAAGCTCTTTCCGGAATTAAGCCGTTCTGGTAGGCGAGCATTAAATGGTAAATATCGTTCAGTTCCTCCTGAATTTCTACGCCTAAATCGGTATCGGCGGTGCAGGAATGGAAATTTTGCAGCTCCAGCGTGCACGATACGGATTCAATGTCCTGGTTAGCTTTTAACGCTTCCTTGATATTGGTGAAGGTCTGATGTTCCAGCAGACGCAGCCCGCGGGAATTGGAAATCAGAGTATAACCGGCAATGCCCGTTTTATTATGGTACGCTTTGCAGAAGCCGCCGTCGATGATTATCGTTTTGCCGTTGGCTTTTACAGGGCTTTCACCTGCTTTTACCTTGACGGGAACGTGGCCGTTTATGATGTGGCCGTGTTTTATCTTCAGAGAAAATTCTTCCAAAATCATGTTGCAGATGTTTTCATCGTCGCAGTAGCGGTAGTAGGCGTCGGACGGTTCAACCCAGGTCGATTTGTCTTCGATGTACATGCGTTCAAATGTTTTAAATTCGCGGCCGGAAAACGGCGAGTATCTGCCGCACCAGAAATAATACATCAAATCGACGGCTTTCGGGTCGTACAGACCGAGATACGCCTGGCGGATTGTCTTGTCGCAGAAATCGAGGTAATTTTTGCCGTAATATTTGTTGTGGTTCAGTTCCACGCGCATGAAAGTCCCGTCTTCGTTGAGCGGAATACAGCCGTGATAGAGCAGATTATTGTTGCAGGCCTTGTAGACGCTGCCTTTCTGGTAAAGAAAATCAATGTGTTTTTTCAGGCGCACACTGTCGAGGAAGGAGGATTTTATTTCGTCGAGAACGTGCTGTTCTTCTTCGGTGAGCTCATATGGATTGTTCGGGTCGATGGTAGGGAATGACGGACTTTTTACCGGGTATATTTTGCCGTTTAATTTAATGTGTTTGGAGATGTAGTCGATTTTATCCAGCAAAAGACGGCTGTCCATTTTAAAATCCGGATTACGTTTTATGAGCTGACCTTCTAGTTTGAATAAAATGATGGAAATGGTGCGTTTCATGGCGGTATTCAGGCTCTTGTCGGGATACAGCTTGTTGGCGAGCGAGGATAGCGGGCGCAGGCTGATAGCGTAGCCTTTTTCCAGAACGGCCGTATTGTTGTAGGAAACGCTGTTGCGGACGACGGTGGCGATGCAGGCATCATTGCCGCACATTGCGCCCATCCAGAGTATATCGTGATTGCCCCACTGGATATCGACGGAATGGTGCTGGCGCAGCATGTCGATGATGGAGTCGGGACGCTGGCCTCTGTCGAAAATGTCGCCGACAATATGCAGATGAGCTACAGCGAGTTTTTTGATGAATTTCGTGAAGGCGATGATATATTCGTCGCCGCTGTTGATATTGATTAGAGTATTTAAAATCGTATTGAAATACACTTCCTGGAAGGTATCGTCATGTGGGCGCGCCGTCATGAGTTCCAGAATAATTGTTTCGTAACCCTGCGGCAGGAGGTTTTTCAGTTCGGATTGAGGATATTTATAGGACATTAAGCGGGACAGACCGAGCAGACGGCGCAGATTTTCCGAGTACCATTTGTGTGAAAGGGCTTTTTTTTCTCGCAAATCCATTATTTTTTCCTTAGGATAATAAATCAGCGTGCAAAATTCGGCCCGTTGCGCCGGTGTCATTTCTTTTTCAAATAAGTAGTCGACTTTTTCCTTGATGACGCCGGAGCAGTTGTTGATGATGTGGAAGAATGATTCGTATTCGCCGTGCAGGTCGCTCATGAAGTGTTCAGTAGGGCGGGCGAGGTTCAAAATTGCTTTGAGGCGGATTAATTCGGTTACGACGGATTGGCGGTTGGGGTATTTTTCGGATAAAAGATAGAGATACTTGTACTTTTGGCGGTTTTTGTCCATGACGATGCTCCTTTATATAAAAATTATTGATGATGAAAATCTGTAGTTATAGATTTATTATATAGTATGCGTTTTAAGAAATAAATAGTTATTTTATTTTTATGAAAAAAATTAAAATTTAGTATACGTTTACTAGAAATTTTAGTGATATATTTTTCCGGTTGATTTCCTAAAGCAGAATAATACTTTATATTTAGTGGGGTTAAGTGGCAATATCAAACAGATATAAAGTATTATTCTGCTGGATACAGGCTGAATGTTTTACTAACACAACAAAGTGAACATACTCACCGCTTAACACCTATGGTGTTTGAAGCGGGAGTTTCCTGATTCATCGAATACAGCTTTATACCGAAGTACAAAGTCTTACATGCTCTCCACAGGCTTGTAGCTTCATATGCTATCCCGTGTGTCCCACGGTAATTTTGTTTACTGCGTTTTACGCTAAGGCAATCCGTTTTCCTTCTTTTCGGATATTGACTGCCGCATTGTAATCACGATCATGTGTCATGTCGCATTTTGGACAGGTCCATTTTCTTACGGACAAATTTTTTGTTATATCCGTCTGAAAACCGCAGTTATGACATATTTGGCTTGACGGAAACCATTTATCTACTTTGATGAATGTTTTCCCCTGCCATGCCAGTTTATATCTCAACATTTCTACAAATTTGCTCCAGCCGTTATCCGAAACAGATTTGCCAAAGCTGAATCTGCCTTTTTTCTTGCGCTTAGCCATAGCTTTTACGGAAATATCTTCAACTGCTATGCAGTCAAAGCGGTCAGCGAGGTCTTTAGCCGTTTTATGCAAAAAATCATTTCTTTGATTGGCAATTTTTTCATGCAGACGGGATATTTTCAAGCGCATTTTCGCATGATTATGACTGTTTTTATCCGTCCTAGAGAATCTGTGATAAAGTCTAGCGAGTTTTTTCTCATTTTGGCGAAAGAAATTCGGGTACTCGGCACTTCTTCTATCTGAATCGACAAACAGTCCGTGCATGGCAAAATCCAAGCCTGCAAATGTTTTCGGTATGGACTCAAGTATTTGGTTTTCATACTCGGTCAATACACTTATAAAATATTTGCCGCTCGGCGTTTTGCTGACGGTTACTGTTTTAATCTTGCTGTTTTCCATAATCGGTCTATGGTAAACGAGCTTTACAAAGCCAATTTTAGGCAGCCGGATTTTACTGTTTTCAATGCGCACAGAACCTCTTTGGTTATTCGTAGAATAAGACTTACGACCTGCTTTTTTGCTCTTGAACTTTGGAAATCCCGCTTTCTTGCCTTTTTTTATTCTATCGAAGAAAGATTTGTACGCATCTTGCAAATCAAGCTGGACATTGGCAAGTGCCAAGCTGTCAACTTCTTTAAGATAGGCGTATTCTGCCATGCGTTTGTACTTTGCCGGTGTAACTGTCAGGCTTTTGCCCGTTTCGTTATAATAAGCAATCTTATCGGCAAGCATGAGATTCCATACTTTGCGGGCACAGCCAAAAGTACGCTCAATCATATTTATTTGTTTATTGTTTGGATAAAGACGATACTTATAGGCTTTAAGCATAATCATCACTTTCCTTGACTTTCGATGTATCTCCTTATAATCTCTATAGGTGCTCCACCAGTTGTTAATAAGCAAAAACTTCTTGACCAAAACATTTCCTTCCACAATTTTTGACGAACTTCGGGGAAATCTCGTTTGATTAATCTTGAGCTGGCACTTTTATAAGCGTTGATAAATTTAGACAGCTCACTGTTTGGATGTGCTTTGAACATAATATGAACATGATCTGAATCATGATTCCATTCTTCTAAAAAAATATTATATGATTTACTTATTCTAATGAAGACTTCTTTAGCATAGGTACTTATTTCGCTAGTGAACACATTTCTACGATATTTCACAACTAACACCAAGTGGTAATATAGACAGAACACTGAATGGTTATTATTGTCTAATTTCATATATAATCAGCCCTTAATCTTATTTACTACTGATTATATATTATTCTACGTAATTTGTCCACCTCAATTACTTACGTAAATTCGGTGGACGTGCTATTCATCCCCCACTTATAGAAGTGGAGGACTTCTAGCACATTAGGTTAAAAATAATGTTCATAGAAAGACCTCTAATAGATAGTATTTTTATAATATTTAATCGAATTGACAAAATGCTTATATCTGCTTAAACTAAAAGCAGTGTGGTGATTTATATGTATCAGGAAGAACGCTTATATCAAATACTGAATTTACTGCGTGAGCGAAAAAGCCTGTCAAAACAGGAAATTATGGAAAATTTTCAAATATCCCGCGATACGGCGCGCCGCGATATCATCTGTCTGGTAAATGAAGGTCTGGCGCTAAGAACGCATGGCGGCATAACACTGCCGACCATTCAGATAACGCCGGGGTACAAGGAACGCGCCGGTCTGCAGCTGGACAAGAAAAACCAGATTGGCAAAATGGCAGCCGCTTATATCAAGCGCGGCAGCGTCTGCTATCTGGATTCGTCGACGACGGTGCAGTATATCTGCAATTACATTAAGGAAAAAACAACCATTTATAGTAATTCTATCGATATCATTGAACAAATGCAAGATAATAAAAATGCCGAGCTGCATATTCTGGGCGGCAAATGGAATACGGAAGACCGATATATTTACGGCAGCGAGGCTTTGGCAATGCTTGACAATATTCATTTTGACATTGCTTTTCTGGGAACGACAAGTGTTACGGAGGACGGATTTTATACCTGCGGCAATGAAGATGCGGCGATAAAGCGCCTGGTGGCGAGAAAATCGTTATTTGTCTGCGTATTAGCTGACTCGGGCAAATTTTTGTTTCAGCCGTCGTTCAAATTTGCTAAATTGAATGATGTGGATATAGTGCTGACGACGAAGATGCCGCACAAATCCATTATAACGGCTTTGGCTAAAGCGAACTGTTCTTTAATCTGGAATTTCAATGAGGCGAAGGGAGACAAAGACTGATGGCGATAAAACTGATTGCACTGGATATGGATAATACGCTGCTCAACCGGCAAAAGCTTGTTTCGGACAAAAATGCCGAAGTTGTACAAAAAGCAATGCAAAAAGGCGTATACGTGACGATTGCTACAGGAAGGATGCCGGCTTCAGCCAGTTATTTTGCCAGAAATCTCGGCATGAACTGCCCTGTCGTATCGTGCAACGGCGGCGTGGTTAAGCCGCTTGACGGCGGAGAACCGATTTTTGAAGCGCATTTTCTGCCGGAAACGCTGCTGGAGCTGATGAATTTGTGCTACGAAAAGAATTGGTATATACGCTGGTATATAAATGATACGATTTACGTAAGATATAAAGATGAAAGAATGTTTCCGGCGTACAGGACGACGAAAGGGTTGAATATCGTGGAAGTCGGCGACAATTACGCAAAATATGCGGCAAATGTTACGCAGCTTGTCATCTGCGATATAAACGGTAAAATCCAGAGCATATATGATTATGTGGCGGAGCATTTTCAGGGAAAAATCGGTTTGCAGCAAAATACCGGTTTTACGATGGACGTTACGCCGCCGGGTATAAATAAAGCGGTCGGGCTCAGCAAATTGGCGGATTATCTGGGGATAAAGCAGGCCGAGGTCATGGCGGCAGGCGACGGGGACAATGATTTGGACATGATAAAATATGCCGGTGTCGGCGTTGCTATGGAAAATGCCATTGCTGATTTGAAAGAAGTTGCTTCGTTCATTACGAAAGATTGTGATGATAATGGTATCGCCTACGCTATAGAAAAGCTTGTATTATAAAGGTAAAAAAAGAAGGGAGCGGATTTTATGAAATTCGTATTTGCTCCAGATTCATTTAAGGGAACGTTGTCCTCGCAGGAAATAATTGATATATTGACGGAGAAGGCGCAGCAGCATTTTAAAGACGTACAGACGCAGGGCGTACTGATAGCCGACGGCGGAGAAGGCACGATTGCAGCTGTCGAACAGATGAAAGGCGGCAGCAGAAGATATTTGGAAGTTACCGGTCCGCTGGGAGAAAAAGTGAATGCGCATTATCTGAGATTGAACGAAAAACAGGTATTAATCGAAATGGCTACGGCTTCCGGCATAACGCTGATACCGTACCGCGAAGGCAATGCTCTATATACCACTTCTTACGGAACGGGCGAAATGATAAAAGATGCATTGGCTTCAGGTGCTGACGATATAATCATTTCCATCGGCGGAAGTGCGACAAATGACGGCGGCATGGGAATGCTGATGGCTTTGGGCGTCAGATTTCTCGATAAAGACGGCAAAGAACTGGAGCCTGTCGGCAAAAACCTGATGAATATCGCAAAAATTGATACGGCTTCGTTAAATAGGCGGGTAAAAACGGCAAACTTCACCGTCATGTGCGACGTTACTAATCCGCTTATCGGGCCAAACGGCGCAACGTACGTTTTTGGTCCGCAGAAAGGCGCAAACGCTAAGCAGCTGAAACTATTGGAAAGCGGTATGAAAAATTATGCTGCTAAAATTAAGGAAACGCTCGGCGCGGATGTAGCAAATCTGCCGGGCGGCGGAGCGGCCGGCGGCATGGGCGCAGCGCTGACGGCGTTTTGCGGTGCTTCTTTGCAATCGGGCATAAAGACAATTCTCGATTTAATTAATTTTGAAAACATCATTGCCGATGCGGATTTAATTATCACGGGCGAAGGCAGAATTGACGGGCAGTCGGCCGGCGGAAAGGTTCTGGACGGTATCGGCCGCTATGCGAAAAAGAGAAATATACCGGTCATTGCGCTGACCGGCGGCATGGGCGACAATGCTCATCTCGTTTATGGCTGCGGCATTGACAGTATTATGGTCACGGTCAATGCGCCGATGAGTCTGGATACGGCGCTTACGCATGCCGAGCCTCTTTTGGCGGACTGCGCGGACAGAATGTTCCGATTTATAAAGATAGGTATGAATTTGCGCTGAAAAAAGCGTTAATCCCTCGTTTGCGGATTAACGCTTTTTCTATTATATTATTTTTCCAGACCGTATTTTTTGATGTAGCGGTATAATGTTACGCGGCTTACGCTTAAAAGATTGGAGAGACGGCTTACATTGCCGCCGGCAGCCTTCCACGCCTTGAGGAATATTTCCTTATCCGTTTTCCATTTATTGTCCGGTTTGACATTACCCATGAGATTGATGTCGGTCGGCAGAATGTTTTTGCCGGTCGTGTTGAAGAAGGAGTATTCCAGTACGCTCTGAAGCTGTTTGATATTGCCCGGCCAATCGTAATTGCGCAGCAGTTCAATTGTTTCCGGCAGAAGTTTTTTCGTTTCCATCTGATGCTGGCGCGACAATTCCTCTACTACGTGAATGGCGAGTTTCGGAATGTCGTCCCGGCGCGAACGCAGCGACGGCACGCGGATTATGCTGCGGGAGATGATGTTGAACAGTTTTTCGTTGAACTGGCCTTTTTCCGTCAGGCGGCGTAGATTGCTGTCCGTTGCGGCGATGATGCGTACGTCAATGCTGCGTTCCAGACTTTCGCCGATACGGTGCGTTTTCTTTTCGGATAATGCCTGTGCCAGCATTTTGGCGATATTGTTCGGCATTTTTTCAATTTCGTCGATGAATAGCGTACCTTTGCTGGCCAGTTCCAGTTTGCCCGGATGGCTTACTTCCGGCTCCGTCATGGCGCCGAATAAATCCTGTTCCAGAAGCTCCGGCGTGAAATCGGCACAGTTTATGGAGATGAGCGGCCCTGCCATGCGCATGCTCGCCATATGGATGCCGTGGGCTAGACGCTGTTTGCCGACACCGGCTTCGCCCTGAATTAATATATGGTTTTTGTTGCGGGCAACGCGGTATGCACGTTCCTTCATCTGCACGAAAGTCTTGCTGTCGCCGACCATGGAGCTAAGGCTGTATTTTGCCGTATAGCCGGAAGCGTGCGCGACGAGCGTGCGCAAATCCTCAATCGGCATGGATACGGTAACGACGCTCTGCACTTCTTCATCGTCTTCGGAGTTTTTCAGCGGCACGACCGTAGTGATGTCCTCATACGTTTTGTTGTTTGTAATCCAGGTTGTTTCGCGGTTGTAGCAGGAAATGCCCTGGAAGCCGTCATAAATCGGCGTATGTGTATAGTTCAAAACAACATCTTTCAGATGAGCCGTAACATTGTTTTCATCAATAGCATTGATTACGGACAAACGTTCCTTGCCCATGCGGTTGGTGTAAACGATTTTGTCCTCCGGCATGATGTGGTAAACGGCGAACGGCGCAGCGTCCAGGATGGCTTTCTGCGCTTTGATGTTCAGGGACTGTTTGATATTGAGTTCCAGTGCCGTTTTTAAAGTGAACAGCAGAGCCAAAATAACGTCCTGCGAGAGTTTTTCATGCTGCATGGCAGTGAGCGAAACGATATAGGTGAGTTCGTCATTGACGATGACAGGCACGGAGCCGGAATTCATATCGTGCAGTTCTTCCAGCCATATTTCCGGGCCGAAAATCCAGAACGGCGTTTTCGTTTCCTTCACGATATTGCAGCTGAGGGTGCCGACATTTTCCACGCTTAGGGAGACGCCTTCCAGTTTGTCGATTAGACGGGAGGTTATATTGGCATATTTTTTCAGGACGACGCAGTCGGCGGTCATGAGTGTTAAGCATAAGTCGTATTCATGAATAAAATCGATTATATTGTCGATAAAATGGTCTAAATAATTGATGGCATCGCTGTGTTTATTCTGCATTTGGGAAAGTTCCGCCGGTGAAAGACGTGCACTGGATGGGATTTTCTTCGGATTTACCTGATATTCGTGGGATTTTTGCCAGGACTTAGCAATCCACGGATGGACATTCGGGTCGATAATTCCTTTCGCAGTAAATGTTTTGTAATAATTTATCAATTTTTCGCGATTGCGGTGTTCTCTAATCATAGTGTAAAATAACCTCAATTCTATAAAATTTGTACAATATTTCTCTGATTATATTATTTATATTAGCAAAAGTGTAATAAAGTATCAATCAGTTTAGTTGAAAATAATTACATATGTACAAAAATTTTGTTTCAGTGTTAACTTGTAGCACCAATGTATATTTGCTATACTTTAGATATTATGAATTAAGGATGGGATTTTTTTATGGCTAGAATGAGCAAACGTATCAGTAATAAAATAAACAAGGCCAAACAGGAACAGCAGCCGAAGGAAACGAAGAAGAAATACGGCCGGGATATCTGGCTGATTGTCCTAATCGTTGTTAACTTCTTACTATTAATAACAAGCTGGCAGAATTTATTATCGTCGCCGACAAACTTCGCGGCATATTTCCTCTTGGAAATCGTGCTGATTGTAATGTATATCAACAGACACGCCAATATGTCGGAAAAAGTGGCAAAATGGATGTACAGGACGCAAATCGGTCTTATGGCCGTCATACTGGCATTGTTTATAATTACAGCCATCGGCTATTTTGTGAATTGAGTTATAAAATAAACAGCTCCGTACGGATAGAAATTCGTGCGGAGTTTTTTTATTGACTTATAGTGCACTTAAAGGTGTATGATAGAAATATACATATTGTGCTGGCAAAACATTGAGCCTGTACTCAGCAGTATAATAGTTTATATTCGTTGCCTGTTGGCACTTAACCTCACTAAATATAAACTACTATACTGCTTTAGGAAATCAACTAGCACAACAGATTATAAATGAAAATGATAAAGGAGGATTTTATCATGAAACCTACAGCTAGAGTCGGCGGAGAACATTATATTCCGTACAGTGAACGCACAGGAGAAAAATCCGTCGTGTATTTTACGCGGGACCTTTCGGCGGAAGGGCTGAAAAAAATCTATGACCGGGTAAAAGAAAATATGACGGGCAAAATCGGTATTAAACTGCATACGGGTGAACCGCACGGACCGAATATCATCCCGCGTCCGTGGGTGGAAAATCTGATTAAAACGGAGCTGCCGGAAGCTTCAATCGTTGAAACGAATACGTATTATGACGGCGGACGCTATACGACGGCGCAGCATCTGGAAACGCTGAAGACAAACGGCTGGACATTCTGCCCGGTGGATATCATGGATGACGGCGAACAGACGGTTGCATTTCCGATAAAAAACGGTAAATGGTTCACAGAAATGTATATGGGAAAAAACCTTGCCGACTATAATTCGCTGTTCGTACTTACGCATTTTAAAGGCCATACGATGGGCGGCTTCGGCGGCTCGGCGAAAAATATCGGTATCGGCTGTGCCGACGGACGCATTGGCAAAGCTATGATACACACGGTCGAAGGTTCTGCCGAACAGTGGAGTATCTCTAAAGAAGAATTTATGGAAAGAATGATGGAATCGGCAAAAGCCGTTGTCGACCATTTCGGTAAAAACATCACTTTCGTAAATGTTCTGCGCAACATGTCCGTATCCTGCGACTGCGAAGGAACGGCAGCTCAGCCGGTAGTTACGCCGAATATCGGGATTGTAGCCTCATTGGATATTCTGGCAGTCGACCAGGCTTCGGTGGACTTAGTCTATGCGCTGAAAGACGGCGACAGAAAGGCTTTAGTCAAACGTATTCAGTCGCGTCACGGTCTGCGTCAGCTCACTTATATGAAAGAGCTCGGCATGGGCAATGACCGATACCATTTAATCGACATAGATAACGATGATAAGGAAATTACACTGCAGGAAGCAGTAAAAGACGTTATGCCGTTTAAAGCATAAAATATCATAAAAGAAAAAACCTTGTGCACGATTAAATGCACAAGGTTTTTTCTTTTTAGGAGAAATTAATAATTAGTTGCCTTGATTTCAAAGAATGCTTTCGGATGAGCGCATACTGGGCAGATTTCCGGAGCCTCTGTTCCTTCATATACATGACCGCAGTTGGAGCACATCCAAATCATTTTTTCATTGCGTTTGAATACTTTGTCTTCCTGAATGTTAGCCAGTAAGATATTGTAGCGTTCATCGTGTTCTTTTTCGATTTTGGCTACCATTTCAAACAGGTTGGCAATGCGGGTGAAGCCTTCTTCGCGCGCCACTTTGGCGAATTCCGGATACATGGAAGTCCATTCTTCATGTTCACCGGCAGCAGCGGCTTTTAAATTTTCTTCCGTAGTACCGATTTTATCTACGAGTTTGAACCAGATTTTAGCATGTTCTTTTTCGTTTCCGGCCGTTTCTTCAAAGATTTTGGCAATCTGTACATAGCCGTCTTTTTTTGCTTTGGAGGCAAAATAAGTGTATTTGTTGCGTGCCTGGGATTCACCGGCAAAAGCTGCCCATAAATTCTGTTCTGTCTTACTTCCTTTTAATTCCATCAAAATCGCCCTTTCTATAAAAATATACACAAAATCCGAATAAAAAATAATTGTTATTAATTAATATTATATAGCATTTTATAAAATAGTCAAGCATTTTTCATATTTTTTTGCTATAAATTGTTTTGAAAGATATATTGTATACATTTACAATTTTACAGTTTTTTGTTATATAATAGAATTCGTGATTAACAACAAAGATTGCATTTATTAGATTTTTGCTGTTAATATTTATGTTGATTTTTTGTATATATTTGTAAGTTTGGAAGTGAAGCTTTGAAAAGTGTTATTTACTTGAAAACTGAAAGATGCAAAGGCTGCGGTATATGCGTAGCTTTCTGTCCGAAAAAAGTTTTACAGTTAGACGTTTTAAATCATTGTCAGATAATTGATGCCGATGCGTGTATCGGCTGCGGTCAGTGTGAACTGCGCTGTCCTGATTACGCTATTTTTGTAGATAAGGAGGAAGATTGATGATTAAATTAATGCAGGGCAATGAAGCGTGCAGTTACGGCGCACTTGCCGCCGGTGTACGTTTTTTTGCCGGTTATCCGATTACTCCGTCAACGGAAATAGCAGAAACAATGGCGAAACTTCTGCCGAAAATGGGCGGCAAATTCATTCAGATGGAAGATGAAATAGCCAGCATGGGCGCCGTTTTGGGCGCATCGCTTGCCGGTGAAAAAGTTTTGACAGCGACATCAGGTCCGGGTTTTTCGCTCAAACAGGAATTAATCGGTTATGCCTGCGCTGCTGAAATTCCGGTCGTTATCGCCAATGTGCAGCGTGTCGGTCCGTCTACCGGTCAGCCGACTTCACCGGCGCAGGGAGATATCATGCAGGCGCGCTGGGGTACGCACGGCGACCATTCCATTATTGCACTTTCGCCGTGGAGTGTGAGGGAAACGTTCGATGTTACCGTTATGGCAGTAAATTATGCGGAACGTTTCCGCACGCCGGTTATTTTGCTGATGGATGAAATTGTCGGTCATCTGCGCGAAAATATCGATGTGCCGGAAAAAGAAGATATCGCAGTTTTTCCGCGCCGTCAGCCGAAAACAGCTCCGTCGCCGGAGTATAGAGCATATGGGCCGGATACGGATTTAGTGCCGAATATTGCCGATTTCGGCAAAGGGTACCATATTCACGTAACGGGTCTTATTCATGATGAAACGGGCTTCCCGTCCGGCAGTCCGCAGGTAACGCGCGAAGTTATCGACAGACTGCATAAGAAAATAGATATTGCCAGTGACGAAATCTGTCATTATGAAGCGTACAATATGGAAGACGCGCAGTATGCTATTGTAAGTTACGGCGGAACGGCGCGCACTGCGTATGAAGCGATGCAGAGCGCCCGCGCCAAAGGCTATAAAGTGGGCATGGTGCGCCTTATAACCATTTGGCCGTTTGCCGATAAAGTAATTAATAAATTGGCGGATAAAGTAAAAGCCGTTTTAGTGCCGGAGCTCAATTACGGTCAGCTGGTGCATGAAGTAGAGCGTGCAAGCTGCGGCAAGTGTCAGGTGGAATTTCTCGGTAAATACGATACGCAGATTTTCACGCCGGATGAAATTGAAACGGCGATTATTAAAATGTGTGAAGGGGGCAATAATTAATGAAAGAAAGAATTTATGAACAGTATTTCCGTCAAAACCGCCTTCCGCATTTATGGTGCCCGGGCTGCGGCAACGGAATTGTCATGAAAGCCATCGTAGAGGCTGTTGTCAAACAAAATCTCGACCCGGATAAAACGGTTATCGTATCCGGTATCGGCTGTTCCTCACGTGCTTCTGGTTATATGGATTTTGACACACTGCATACGGCACACGGCCGCGCTATTCCGTTCGCCACAGGAATTAAACTGGCAAGACCGGAGCTTAATGTCATCGTCATAACGGGCGACGGCGACTGCATGGCAATCGGCGGAAATCATTTTATTCACGGAGCAAGACGCAATGTCGATTTAACGGTTGTATTATTCAATAATAATATTTACGGCATGACGGGCGGACAGGCTTCGCCGACGACACCGCTCGACAAAAAAGCGACGACTGCACCGTACGGCTCGGTGGATAATCCGTTCGACCCGTGTTCTTTGGCAGCAGCAGCCGGTGCGACATATGTTGCCAGAAGTACGGCTTATCACGTGCCGCATTTAATCAATATGATAGCAGGCGGCATTGAAAATAAAGGTTTCTCCCTTATAGAAGCAATCGTACAGTGCCCGACGGCATTCGGCCGCAAGAATAAAATGGCCGACCCGGCGCAGATGATGATGTGGATGCGCGATAATGGCGTGATGAAACCGGCATTTGATAAACTGGCAGAGGATAAAAAAGCGGGCAAATTCCCGATTGGACTGTTGCATCAGCACCAATCCATTGATTATGACAATGCGTATGATAAAGTCATTGAAATAGCTGGAGGTGCGGTAAAATGATGAAACAGCTTCGATTATCCGGCTCCGGCGGCCAGGGTGTAATTACGGCGGCGATTATTTTTGCCGAAGCGGCAGTAAGTGAAGGCAAACAGGCGGTTCAGTCCCAGTCATACGGACCGGAAGCGCGCGGCGGTGCTTCCAAAGCGGAAGTAATCATCTCCGACAGCGCTATTTATCATCCGAAAGTTACGAAACCGGATATAGTGCTTGCCATGACGCAGAAAGCGGCTGATAAATATTTCAGTGATTTGGATAAGGACAACGGCTTGCTGATTGTCGATGAAGATTTAGTGCCGAATGTGCCGAATTTTCCGCATGTAATAAAAGTGCCGATTACAAAAATGGCTTCTGAAAAACTTGGTAAACTCCTGTTTGCCAATATCGTAGCACTCGGCATAATGGTAAAACTTTCCGGCATTGTTTCGCTGGATACGGTAAAACAGTCCGTAGCCAACCGCGTACCGCCGCATACGGTGGATAAAAACATGCAGGCTTTAGAACTCGGTTATAATGCTGTATAAATTATGTAACAAAAAAACCTCGGGAAAAGTTATTTCTCGAGGTTTTAGTATTTATTAGATGCTATAATAAAAAAGGCAAGTATTTATATGATTTGCTGATTACCTGTCATTCACATGATGGGAGGTGATAGCATGAGTATAAATGATTTATTCATTATGATACTTGATATAGTTGCTACCGACAACATATCGGTTATCATTGCTTTTTGGGCTGTGCTTATCTGCTTCACTTTTGCATTTAAAGAGTGCTAATCTTTAATGCTTTAATCAGCCGTTATGGCAGGAACTACACTTATACGCTACTACTGTGATTGATGGGTGGTCAGTCTTTGCATACGGAGAAAAAATCGTATAAATACTTGTCATTTTATTTATATTTGATTGTGTTTTTATTTTATCATAATGAGATTTGCAATTCAATTTAATTTTATAATATAAATCATATTGATGTTATACGTATAAATACATATTCTAATACTGTTAAGTTTGAACTGCCGAAAGATGCTATACTTTCATATGTAGATATTGATATGGTTTCCTATCGTAAAAAGTACGGCAGCAAAACAGTAAAGAAAAACTGCACCATTCCGGCATGGCTGAATAATAAAGCGGAAGAATTGAATATAAATTTTTCTAAAACATTGCAGGAAGCGTTGATGAAAAAAATCAGCTAAAAATAAAGGCTATAACAGAAAATTTTGTTATAGCCTTTATTTTTATGCTTTTAAGATTGCTTCTTTCATGGATTTTACATAATCGTACAGATACGGTGCGGCGTCTTTGCCGTATTTGTCGACAATATGGATAATGGCACTGCCGACGATGGCGCCGTCGGATATTTTCGCCATATCGTGCGCCTGCTGCGGTGTGGAAATACCGAAGCCTACGGCTACAGGAATATTGGTGTACTGGCGGATGGTATCGACAATATCTTTTACGTTCGTTTTAATTTCACTGCGCATACCAGTAACGCCGAGCGAGGATACGCAGTAGACAAATCCCTGCGCCTCACTGGCTATCATGCCGATGCGGTTTTCGGAGGTCGGGGCAATGAGTGAAACGACTTCCACATTGCAGTCATTAGCCTGAGAGAGGATTTCGTCTTTTTCTTCATATGGTAAATCCGGCACGATTACGCCGCAGATACCGCATTCTTTACATTTGGTGAAGAATTTTTCTTTGCCGTAGACAAAAATAGGATTTACGTATGTCATGATGACGAGCGGAATATCCACCTGTGCGCTCGCTTTTTTGGCCATATCGAATATTTTATCGGTAGTAGTACCGGCATCGAGTGCTTTTTTGCTGGCTGCTTGAATGACCGTGCCTTCGGCTACAGGGTCGGAAAACGGTACGCCGATTTCGATTAGGTCGGCACCGGCTTTTGCCATTTCAACGATGAATTTTTCGGTGGTGTCTAAATCGGGGTCGCCTGCTATGATGAATGGAATAAATGCTTTATGGTTTTTGAATGCGTCTTTTATTTTAATCATGGATTTTCACTCCTCTATATCTTGCCATTGCGGCTACGTCTTTGTCGCCTCTGCCGGACAGGCAGATGATGATGATATCGTCTTTATTCATTTGCGGTGCGATTTTCATTGCATGAGCCACGGCATGAGAGCTTTCAATCGCCGGGATGATGCCTTCCGTGCGTGACAGGTATTCAAAGGCGTTGACGGCTTCATCGTCGGTAATCGCTACGTATTGAGCCCGGCCGATATCATGCAGATAGGCGTGTTCAGGACCGATGCCCGGATAGTCGAGCCCGGCGGAGATGGAGTATACAGGAGCAATCTGGCCGTATTTGTCCTGGCAGAAATACGATTTCATGCCGTGGAAAATGCCTTCCGTGCCTTTGGCAATCGTTGCGGCGTGCTGGTCGGTGTCAATGCCTTTGCCTGCTGCTTCGCAGCCGATTAACTGCACGTCTTTGTCATTGATGAAATTGTAGAACATGCCCATGGCGTTGCTGCCGCCGCCGACGCATGCCATTACCACGTTTGGCAGTCTGCCTTCTTTTTCCAGTATCTGCGCGCGCGCTTCGCGGCTGATTACCGACTGGAAATCGCGGACGATTGTCGGGAACGGATGCGGTCCCATGACGGAACCGAGTACGTAATGCGTGTCGTCAATGCGGCGTGTCCATTCGCGCAGTGCTTCGTTTACGGCATCTTTAAGCGTTTGAGTGCCGCTCGTTACAGCGTGGACTTTCGCGCCGAGCAGTTCCATGCGGTAAACGTTGAGCGCTTGACGCTCTGTATCCTCCTTGCCCATGAAGATTTCGCATTCCATGCCCATGAGAGCGGCCGCCGTAGCAGTGGCAACGCCGTGCTGACCTGCGCCCGTTTCGGCAATGACGCGTGTTTTGCCCATGCGTTTGGCGAGCAGTATCTGTCCCAAAACATTGTTCAGTTTATGTGAGCCGGTATGGTTCAAATCTTCGCGCTTTAAATAGATTTTCGCGCCGCCCAAATCTTTTGTCATTTTTTCCGCGTAATATAAAAGTGACGGTCTGCCGGTGTAGTTTATCTGCAAATCTTCCAGTTCACGGACGAAATCCGGGTCGTTTTTATATTTATTGTAGGCTTCTTCCAGTTCAATAACGGCGTTCATCAGTGTTTCCGGCATATACTGTCCGCCGTGAATGCCAAATCTGCCCTTTTTCTGTTTATTATCTATAGTCATGGTTATCCACCTTTCTGATTGTAAGCATTAACTGTTTTATCTTCCGTTTGTCTTTTATATAATCCGTTTCGGCGCCGCTGCTGATGTCGACACCGTACGGTCTGCATGTTCTTATGGCTCTGGCGATGTTTTGCGTGTTCAGGCCGCCTGCCAGGATAAACGGCCGCTTTATATTTTGGAGCAGCTGCCAGTTGAAAATTTCTCCCGTTCCGCCGTAGCTGTCTTTGCTGTACGTATCAAACAGGAGCATATCGGCGGAGCTGTCCTGCCATTTGTCTATATCGCCGCTGTTTTTGACACGGACGGCTTTCCATACTTTGGCTTTTGTCGTTTGTTTTATCCGCTGCACGGTTGCTTCATCTTCATTGCCGTGCAGCTGCACTACGTCGAGCGGAAGATTGCGTACGAGATTTTCGATTACAGCGCTTTGTTCGTCGACGAATACGCCGACTTTCTGTATCTGCGGGCTGAGTTTTTTTATGAGCTGTTCTGCTTTGGCCGGCGTTATATAGCGGCGGCTCATGCCGGCGAATACGAAACCGGCATAATCCGGCTGGACGGTGTTTAAAATGTCGATATCGGCAGGGCGCGTTATGCCGCAGATTTTTACCTGCGTTTTTGCCGGATTGCCGTACAGACGGGCCAGCTCAAGCGTCTTGTCGGGAGCCCGCATGAATGTTTCGCCGATTAGAGCGGCCGAAACGTTATGGTCGCGCAGTTTTTGAATGTCCTGCGGTGTTTGCAGTCCGCTTTCCGATACGAAAATGATGTTTTCTGGTACGAGCGGGCGCAGTTTAAGGCTGTTTTCCACATTTACGGAAAAATCCTTGAGATTGCGGTTGTTTACGCCGATAATTCTGGCTTGGCAGCGCAGTGCCGTTTCGATTTCCGCCGCGTCGTGCGCTTCCACCAGGCAGGATAAGCCGAGACTGTCGGCTATCTGCATGAAATATTTTAATTCATTTTCGGATAAAATGGCGCAAATCAGCAAAACGGCGGAAGCGCCTAAAATTTTGGCTTCATAAATCTGATATTCGTCTACGGTGAAATCCTTGCACAGTACGGGAATATCTACGTTTTGAGCGATTTCCTGCAAATATTGGTCCGAACCGAGGAAAAAATCCGGTTCGGTCAGTACGGAAATGGCGCTTGCTCCGGCTGCTTCGTATTCTCTGGCAATATCGAGATAAGGAAAATTTTCGGCGATTATGCCTTTAGACGGAGAGGCTTTTTTTACTTCACAGATGAAATTTATATCCTGTTGTTTGAGTGCCTGTTCAAACGGGAAATTTTTATCTGTGGGCAGAGTGAGCGCTTCGCGCTTAACCATCTCCAGCGGTTTTTGCTGTTTTTGTCTTGCAAGGCGCGCTTTGGTGGCTGCCACTAATTTATCCAAAATCATTTAAGCCACCTCATTGGAATATTTGATAAACTGTTCCATCTGACAGCGCGCTCTGCCGGAGTCGATGAGCTCACCGGCTAGTTTTATACCGTCGGCTATGGATAAATCCGGTTTGGCGAGATGCAGGCTCATGCCGGCGTTCAAGATGACAGCGTTGCGTTTTGCTCCCGTTTCACCGGATAGAATATTTCTCGTTATCTGAGCATTGGTGAATTTGTCGCCGCCGACCAGTTCGCCGGACTGGGCGTAATCCATGCCGTAGTCTTTCGGGTCGAGCGTATATACATTCAATTTGCCGTTGTTTATTTCACAGACGAGCGTTTTGTTGCAGGCGGTAATTTCGTCCAGTCCGTCATAGCCGAATACGACGGCGCCGCGTTTTACGCCGAGATTGGCCAGCACTTGAGCCAAAGGTTCAACGAGTTCTTCGGCATAAACGCCCATAAGCTGCATGGTGGCGCCGGCCGGATTGCCGAGCGGTCCTAAGATATTGAAGACAGTGCGGATGCCGAGTTCACGCCTTACAGGTGCGGCGTATTTCATGGAAGCGTGATAGAGCGGTGCAAACATGAAGCACATGCCGGTCTGGTTTAGCATTTTGACATTCTGCTGAGCGTTTAAATCGAGGTTCGTTCCCAACGCTTCCAGGCAGTCGGCTGCACCGCATTTACTCGATACGCTGCGGTTGCCGTGTTTTGCCACCTGTACTCCGGCTGAGGCTATGACGAAACCGGCCGTCGTGGAAATATTGAATGTATTGGCTTCATCACCGCCGGTGCCGACGATTTCAAATACGTCGCGGTCGTGCTTTACGACGGAGCATTTTTCGCGCATGGCCTGAGCAAAAGCGGTGATTTCATCAATCGTTTCGCCTTTTAAGCGCAGCGCTGTCAGAAAACCGCCGATTTGCGCATTCGTCGCCTTGCCTTCCATAATTTCGCACATAGCCTGTTTGGCCGTTGCCAAATCGAGATTTTTACCGTTTATAACATCGTAAATTGCTTCTTTAATCATTATTTCCACCGCCTATTGCTAAAAAATTTCTGATGATTGTGTCGCCCTGCGCCGTTAAGATTGATTCAGGGTGAAATTGCAGTCCGAAAATTGGATACGTTCTATGTTCAAGAGCCATAATTTCGCCGTCGTCGGTCTGAGCCGTTATTTTCAGTTCCTGCGGCATTGTTTCACGTGAAACAGCCAGGGAATGGTATCTTGCCGCCGTGAATTTTTGCTCAAGTCCGTTAAACAGCGGCGATGGCTCGGTTATGGTTATCGTGCTTTGTTTGCCGTGCATGATTTCTTTGGCATACGTTATTTTGCCGCCGAATGTTTCAGCGATTGCCTGATGACCGAGACAGACGCCGAGCAGCGGGATTTTATCTTTAAAATAATCGATTGCCGCTTCGCAAATTCCGGCGTCCTTCGGTCTTCCCGGTCCTGGAGAGATGATGATATGGCTGGGATTTAACCGTTCAATCTGCTGCACGTTCAGTTCGTCGTTGCGGATGACTTGTATATTCTGATTTATCGAACCGACTAACTGGTAGAGGTTGTAGGAAAAACTGTCGTAGTTATCAATCAGCAAAATCATAATCGTTTACCTCCTGCGCTTTTTTGATGGCTTCAATCATGGACTGCGCCTTATTGACCGTTTCTTTGTATTCATTCTGTGGCACGGAGTCTTTCACGACACCGCCGCCGGAACGGACGAACACCTTGCCGCCTTTGGCGACAGCCATGCGGATGCCGATGCAAACGTCCATGTTGCCGGAAAAATCGAGATAGCCGATAGCCCCGCCGTAAATGCCGCGCGGACTTTTTTCCAGTTCGTGCAGGATTTCCATAGCGCGTATTTTCGGCGCACCGGACAGTGTCCCGGCAGGAAGCGCCGCTTCCACAGCATCCAATGCGTCAAATTCCGGCCGTATTTTTCCTTCTACGGTGGAAGTTATGTGCATTACATGGGAAAATTTTTCGATTTTGTGAAAGCTTGTTACTTTAACTGAATTGAATTGGCTGATTTTGCCCAAGTCGTTTCGTCCCAAATCGACCAGCATATTGTGCTCGGCAAGCTCTTTTTCATCATGGATGAGCAGCTGCTCCAGTTTAGCGTCTTCTTCTGCTGTTTTGCCGCGCGGCAATGTTCCGGCAATCGGGAAGGTGCTCAGTGTGCTGTCTTGCAGCTTTATCAGTGTTTCCGGCGAAGCTCCCGTCAGTTCCATGTCTTTGCTGCTGAGATAGAACATATACGGCGAAGGATTGAGCGTGCGCAAAACGCGGTAGGCATTTAAAAGACTGCCGGTAAAATCGGCTTCTTTCCGATTGGAAGGTACAGCTTGGAAAATATCGCCTTCCTTGATGTAATTTTGCGTCCGGCGCACAAGCTGTTCATATTCTTTCAGCGTGAATTCGGATTTGAATTCGGATAAAAGTCTGCCGCCGGGGATTTGCGCTTTCGTGCCCTTTGCCACCAAAGCAGCCAGTTCGTTTAATTCGCGCTCAGCATTATTGTAGTTTTTGACCAAATCGTCCGTTCTGATGTTGACGATTAAAATAATTTTCTTTTTGTAATGGTCGAAGGCGATTACCTTGTCAAACAGCATTAAATCCACATCGTTGAAGGAAATATCCTCGCTGTCCGAAAAATCTAGCTTCGGCTCGCTGTAGCGGATATATTCGTAGGCAAAGTAGCCGACGAGACCGCCGGTGAACGTCGGCAGAAAATCGAATTTGGGACTTTTGTACTGATTGAGGATTTTGCGGATTTCCTGTGCCGGATTGTCCGTTTTAAAAGTGGTGGTTACAGCTCCTTTAATCGTCATCTGATGATTTTTACAGGAGATTTCCAGCGAAGGATTAAAGCCTAAAAAGGAATAGCGTCCCCATCTTTCATTCGTTTCCGCGCTTTCCAGAAGATACGTTGTCGAACTGATATGTTTTAAAGCCAAAAGCACATTTATCGGCGTGCGCACATCGGAGAAGATTTCCTTGCATACGGGAACGATATTGTATTTGTCGGTGAATTTCTGTAATTCATTTAAACTTGGTTTTAGCATGAGTTTTCCTCCTTGCCGAAAATAAAAATACCCGCCCTATGACTAAAATATAAGTCAAGGACGGGTATAAATATTTGTATAGCAGGAAGGATGCTATAATTATCTAACTCGCGGTACCACCTTGTTTGAGCTGAAAGCCCCTCTTTGCAGGATACTAACATATCCCTCACAGTTAACGCTTGTGTTGCGTTGCGGAATACTGGGATTTATAAAAAATCTTTTGACCGCACCCTCAGTGGTCCATTTAATATGCTGCGTACTATAGGCTCTCAGCTCCCCTACTCTCTGTAAGTGCATTTCATATTTTTATCTCCACCTCATAGGTTTCATAAGGCAAGTATTAAATTTTCGCATTTATTTTCTCATATTATTACACAATAAGAAAAACTTGTCAATATCTTTTTGTAAACTTTACAAAAGTAACTTGTCGTGTCAGTAAAATATCAGACCTGCATCATAAGCATAGTAGTTGATATTCGTTTGAAGTAAAGATAATAGATTAATTGAAATGGTTTTCCGCTATGTTGTATAATTTTATGTATAACTTTACTTGTTGTGCTAGTAAAACATCGAGCTTGTAATCAGCAGTATAATACTTTACATTCGTTCGATGTTAGCACTTAACCTCACTAAATGTAAAGTATTATACTGCTTTGGCAAACAAACTAGTACAACAGGTATAACTTTATATAATGGAGATAAAGAAATGAATGAAGATAAATGGAAACAAACCATAGCTAAAAGGCGGCAGGCGCGCTATAGGGAGAACAGACTGGGCTGTCTGTTCATCGTAGTGGTGCTGATAGCTGCCTTAATCGGCGGTGCATATTATATTTATCATGAACATACGCACAGTCCTGAATATACACTGGAAAAACTGCAGGAGGCTTTTGCCGACAGAGATGTGGAGAAAATTCATAGATACATTGATTTCAAAGCTGTAATTCCGCCGAATTACAAAGTGCTCACCAACGACATTTTTGCTAACGATACGATTTATACAGAGAAGGAACGGGATGTATATCAGACTTTTTACGCCATAATCGAGCCGATTATTACGGACGGGGTAATTCAGAGCGTGGATAAATACATTCAGACGGGCAACTGGCAGCGGTATAATTACAATTCCATGCTGAAAGGGCGGCAGCTCGGTATAGATTATGCTGAACTCATCAACCGTTCCCTGCTGTTCAACATTGCATTCAAAGAGGTAAAATCGATTGAAAATGTTGATGATACGCATGCTGTGGCTGTCTTAGCAGTTGCAGACAAGTATACGCAGACGGATTTTGATTTGCATATAACGATGACGAAAAATGATAGTGATGACTGGATAGTGACAAGGGTTGACAATTATCAGGAGTATCTTAATAATATATCCAAACTGTACCGCGAGGATATCAACAGCTATCTGGCGGCGACAAAAGCGGATTTGGACAGAAGCAATGCCCGTTTCGGTCAGTTGAAAAGCGAGTTTACTGTATTGGCGGAAGGGTTGAAAAATAATCCGTCGGACAGTCAGAAAGCGTTGCTGAAATCGTATATTGAAAATAAAATCATACCGGCGTATCAGGATTGGTACAATTATCTGCAGAATAACCATATACCGCTCGGTGCGCGTCATCTGCACGAGCTGCGGCTGGAAAGCGCTTCCTACAGCATTCAGGCATGGAAAAAATATGCTGACGGTATTTATAAAAATGACTACAAAGAACTGGGCGAAGCAGAACGCATTCACAATAAAGCGATGGAAACGGAGCAGAAGGTAACGGATACGATAAACAATATGCCGGCGCTGTTCATGCCTACGGTTGACTGATTTTTTTCCGTAAAAAAAGCACTTTTCCCTTAAAAGAAAAGTGCTTTTGTTTATTTGGCGATAGCTTCTTGTAAAACTTTATTTTCCTCTTCACTGAGCGGATATTTGGATACGCCGTTTTCCACTGGTTTTACGTAGGTGCAGGACTCCTGACGGCCGAAAATGGAGGAGAAAATAACGCCGTTATTGTGATGGTCGAGCATGGCAACAGCATAGCTCATGTCGCCGCCCATGTCATGAAAGGCGCTGAAACGGTATACTGCCACTTTTTGCAGCGATTTTTCAAATAGAGCCCGCATGGCAGCATAATCTTCGTCGATTTGGTTGTTTTTTACGACGAGTTCATTCATCTGGGCGATATTGTCAGCGATGATGTTTTCCAAATCTTCACCGGTTGCGCCGTTGACCAGCATTTTATAGCGTTTTTTGGCATGACTCAGTTTTACCAGCATGACAATGGATAAGATAATCAATAAGACCAGCAGGACGGTCATACCAATCAATATTGCAGCCAAATTATCTTGCATAATCTGATTTAGCATAAAAAATCCCCTTTCTATGTATATGGCAAAAAAGACTGCTCCATGATAGGAAACAGTCTGTATTGAGCCAGCTCTATTATATCATTCGGTATTTTTTTTGTAAAATGTTTTGTTGTTCATACATTGAAATCAATTACTCTGGGGGAGGAAGATTGTCGCTTTCTCAGTAATAAATCGATGAGTCTGTCCAAATCGGATTCACTGTAAAATTCTATTTCAATACGTGATTTTTTTCTGCCCTGTTTGATGCTGACATTCGTTCCGAGAATTTGTTTAAGCTGTTCGGCGGCATCTTTAAGGTAAATCTGTTCCGGCTCCGGCTGGGCGATTGTTTCCAGTGCAGCGCCGTCTTTCAGCAGATTTTTGACAAGCTGCTCGGCTTTGCGGGCGGAAAGTTCTTTTTTGATGATTAAATCGGCCGCTTTTTGCTGCAGCGTTTTATTTTCAATGGCAAGCAGCGGTTTTGCCTGTCCCATGTTGAGCGTTCCGTCGGCGAGCATATTCTGAACGGCGGAGCTCAGATGCAAAAGGCGCATGAAATTGGCTATATGAGAGCGGCTTTTGCCGACTTTACGGGCGATTTCCTCCTGTGTCATGCAGAATTTGTCCGTTAAAGCTTTGTAGGCATGGGCTTCTTCTATAGCATTTAAATTGCTGCGCTGTAGATTTTCAATCAGGGCGATTTGAGCCGTCTTTCTGTCATCGTAATCTTTCAGGATTACCGGTACTTCTTTCAAACCAGCTATTTGAGCGGCACGCAGACGGCGTTCACCGGCGACGAGTTCAAATCTGTCCTGAGCGTTTATACGCACGATTAACGGTTCGATAATACCGTATTCTTTGATGGATTTTGCCAAAAGCGCCATTTCTTCAGCGGGAAACTCGCGTCTTGGCTGAAACGGATTGGGCAGAATTTCGTCTATCTGTAAATATTCCATGAAATTATCCTTTCTTTGGTTATGCAACTAATACAACTAATATATTGTAGCGTAGGAACAGAAATAAAGGCAACAGAAAATAAATTTATTTTTTTCCAGTGTAAATATGTTCACTTTTATGATACAATTTTGCTTTAGATACTATTTTAAACCCTTTGTGCCAGCAAAACATTGAACCTGTAATCAGCAGTATAATACTTTATATATCTTCGATGTTGTCACTTAACCTCACTAAATATAAAGTATTATACTGCTTTGAAAAATAAACTGGCACAATAAGTTATTTTAAAGGAAGATATATCATGCCTAAATACAATACAGCATTGATGTCGATTGACATCAAAGAGACAAGACGGTATGCCGGACTGAATAAAGCGCCGGATTTTAATAAAAAAACGGTAAAGGAAGCGTGCCGCGAAATTTTATACGTTGCCGAGCCGCGCGGTTCATGGGAAGTATATGATTATGACGCGCAGAACGGTATAGTGCTTGCACCTGTGCCGTTCAAGCTGGAAGGCAAGAAAGTGACGCAGCATCTGTGCCGCGCGCAGAAAGTGATTATTATGGCGGTAACTATCGGTGAAGCGGTGGAAGAAGAGATAGCGCGCCGTTTCAAAGACGGCGAATATACTCTGGCCGTGCTCATGGATGCTGCTGCCACTACAGCGGTGGAACAGGTGGCGGATGGTATTGAGAAAGCCGTTGACCAAAAGTTTGCCGTGCAGGGCTTTGTGCGCCGCTGGCGCTTCAGTCCCGGTTACGGTGACTGGCCGATTGAATGTCAGACGCGCATGCTGGAGCTTTCGCAGGCGGACAAAATCGGTATGGGTGTTACGTCGTCGCTTATGCTCACGCCGCGCAAATCGGTTACAGCGATAATCGGTCTTGTACCGAAAACGGACGATGTGGCGGCGGAAAAGCAGTCGTGCAAATTCTGCCCGAAGCCGGACTGCAATTTCCGGACGAGACCGTTTGAACCGCTGGTGAATGATGAAATTTCAGATGAAGGGAAATAATATTTATGATACAGATTTTTGACGGTGCTATCGGCACTATGCTGCAAAATGCAGGAATGAAACCGGGCGACTGTCCGGAACTTTTGAACGTAACCAATCCGAAACTGGTGCAGAAAGTACATCGTGCTTATTTTGAAGCCGGTTCGGATATAATCGAAACGAATACGTTCGGTGCTTCGAAAATCAAATTGGCGGAATACGGTTTGTCCGACCGCATGGAGGAAATAAACAGAGCCGCCGTGCAGAATGTGAAAATAGCTTCCGGCGGCAAGGTGAAGGTTGCCGGAGCTATGGGGCCGACAGGCGGATTTATCCAACCGCTCGGCGAACTTGATTTTGACGATGTTTATCAGAACTATCTGGAACAAGCGAAGGTTTTGGCTGCTGCCGGAGCCGATTATATTCTGATTGAAACGTGCATTGAAATTCAGGAGATGCGTGCGGCGCTGCTGGCGGCTAAAGATGCCTGCAATCTGCCGGTAATCTGTCAGCTGTCATTCAGTGAGGACGGACGCACTGTAACGGGAACGGACCCGCAGTCGGCAGCCGTTATTTTGTCGGCGATGGGAGCTGATGTTATCGGCGCGAACTGTTCGCTGGGACCGGAGCAGCTCGTGCCGATAGTAAGAGAGCTGGCAGAAAACTGCAGTTGTCCTATCAGTATTCAGCCGAATGCCGGAATGCCGCATCTTGTAGACGGAAAGACGGTCTTTCCGATGATGCCGGAGGATTTCGGCAAATGGGCGCCGGAGCTGGTAAAAGCGGGCGCGACATTTATCGGCGGCTGCTGCGGCACGACACCGGAGCATATCAGAGCGATAAAAAAAGCGCTTGAAGGCGTAACAGAACCGGTACGTAAAGCACCGAGTGAAAATCTGGCGCTGGCCAGCCGTTCCAAAACGGTGTTTATTGGCAGGGATTTACCGACACGCTTAATCGGTGAACGCATTAATCCGACAGGACGTAAGAAACTGGCGGCGGAAATTAAAAACGGTTCGTTTATTTCCGTGAAACGCGAAGCGATTGAACAGACACAGGCGGGAGCGCAAATCCTCGATGTGAATATGGGCGTTGCCGGAATTGACCAGGCACAGGCTATGAAAAAGGCTGTTACGGAGATATCGCAGCTTGTCAATACGCCGCTGGCTATCGATACGAGCGATGCAAAAGCACTGGAGGCAGGGCTTAAAGCTTATCCGGGACGGGCGCTTATCAATTCCGTCAGTGCTGAACCGGACAGGCTGAAATACTTTATTCCGCTGGCCAAACGATACGGTGCGGCTATTTTATGCTTGCCGCTATCGGATGAAGGTATTCCGAAAACAGGAGCAGAGCGGCTGGAAGTAGCGCAGAAGATTATTGCGGAAGCGAAAAAATACGGTTTAAAAGACAGCGATTTTCTGCTTGATGCGCTTGTCATGACCATTGCGGCCGATAAAGACGCTTGCAATGAAGTTTTGGAAACGCTGCGTCTGTACCGCGAGCACATAGGAGCGCCGGCGACGATGGGGCTCAGTAATATTTCTTTCGGTTTGCCGAACCGTCCGCTTATAAACAGCACGTTCTTTGCAATGTGCCTGGCGGCAGGACTCGACGCACCGATTATGAACCCGTATGACGACAGTATGCAAAATGCACTGTCGGCGGCAAGTGCGCTTTTGGGCAAAGACCCGAACGGCCGTGACTACAGTTTAACTCATTCCGGTCAGAATGTGCCGGTGGCTCAAGCGAAAACGGCTGTATCAAGCGGTGATATAATCGAAGATATAAAAAATGCCATTATCAGCGGCGAAAAAGAAGCGATTGCCGATATGGTCGAGCAGGCACTTAATGACGGTCACAAACCGAATGAAATAACGGATAAAGCACTCAGTGCGGCAATGAATGTTGTCGGCAAGGATTTCGGCGCGAAAAAGATATTTTTGCCGCAGGTAATGCTTTCGGCAGAAGCTATGCGCGAGGCTTTTCTGAAGATAAAAGAACGCATTCCGGCAGACAGCGTCAACGACAAAGGAAAAATCGTCATTGCGACGGTAAAAGGCGATATCCATGATTTAGGTAAAAATATCGTAGCGGCGCTTCTGGAAAATAACGGTTACCGTGTCATCGACCTGGGCAAGGATGTGGATAAAGAGACTATAGTTGAGGCGGCAAGGGAAAACAACGCCGATATGATAGGATTGTGCTCACTGATGACAACAACTATCACGCAGATAGATGAAGTTATAGCAGAACTGAAAAAAAGCGGATTTAAAGCAAAGGTAATGATTGGCGGAGCTGTAGTAACGCGCGAATACGCCGATAAAGTCGGGGCCGATGCTTATGCCGCCGACGGCGTGGAAGCTGTAGAACTGGCGAAAAAATTGATTGATTAGTATTAATTAACAAGAAAACCCTATGAATTTTGACTGCATTAAAATTGATGTAAAGTCAAAGTTTCATAGGGTTTTTTTAGTTATCTGGTTATTTAAATAGGTGTGGTTATTAAAATTTGAATTCTAATTTGCTGTAAATAGTGTCGGCATCTGTATCGGTTGAAATATCTTTACCGTTGAAATATTGTAATTCTCCGGTAATATTATTAGCAAATGTATATGCTGCACCGACAACAAGACCCTTTTGATTAGTATCAACATCATCAAAAGCAGTTTCAATAGTAACATTATCGCCGAAACTGCGGTAACCGGCATACATTCCCCAGGACCCCGGGTCGTTTGCTTTAGCTTCTTTATAGCGAAGTTCCATAAAATAAGCATTTTTATATTTTTCAGCGTCAGTATTTTGGACGAATTCACCGACAAAATGCAGATTATCCATAAATTCATAATCGGTTCCGGCGTACCAGATATTGGCTTCATTACCTTTTACCGTGATTAATTTATTATCATCAAGTCCGTTTAAGTTGATATAACCGGCGTTTAAGGCCAGTTTATCGGTCGGTGTATAATCGAACTGTACGCCGTAATAATCAGCGGTGATATCCTTATTGGACGGGTCGTCTTTCTTGTCAGCATGGTCAACTTCACTGTAGCGTCCTAGATATATTTTTGTATTGAATATATCGCTGCCGAATTCGGATGTGATGCCGCTTATGGTATCATCGAATAGAACCCCCTGTGTAACTTCTAGCGGTGTAAGACCTGCTGTTACAGTTGTGCCGAACAGTGGTCCCTGTACATAAGCACGTTCTATGGATACATCTCCGTTAGAAGCTTCTTCCGGTTGAAATACATATTTGATACGGGCATTGGCTGTCCAGCCAGAGTCTCCGATATAAGCTTTAGGTTCAGTCCTAAGTTCTATTTTATTAGAACGTTTGTCTTTACCTACATCATGGTTTTGCTGTTTATATTTGTATTTTAATTTTCCGCTCCATTTAATATTATCTGATTTTTTTTCGAGGTCGGAAACCCGGACGCCTAAATTACTTAATTCTTCACTAAATTCAGCTGCAAGTTTGTCGACTGTTGCCTTGTCGGCTTTATCCAAATCCGTTCTTGCCATTGCTTTAGCGACGATTTGCGCCATTTCAAAGCGTGTCATATTATGTTGGCCTCTGTACGTATTATCTGGGTAGCCGTCTATTACGCCGTCTTTTGCAAGTTGGCTGACGGCATCATAGGCCCAGCTGTCGGACGGAACATCGCTGAAAGGATTGGCGGCGGCAAATGCTATGCTGGTAGTTGCTGCTGTTGTTAATATCACTGGTATTGCCATAGAAAAAATTTTTTTATACATGATAATTTCTCCGAGTTTGTATATTTGTTATAAATTTATTTTAAGTATTGCAGAGAAGATATTGTTAAATAAACTTTTCTGCAATACTTTTGTTGTTATTCATGCGTTTTTAACCAGTCAGACCAGGAGGTTTGGTAATTATTCTGGTGATTTTCCTGAACGTACTGATAGAATTTATTAATCATCTGTGCCTTTTGATGATAATAATCAGCTTTCCATTCGCTGGATTTTGGTTTTTTTATAGTATAGGCAACATAATTGCCGCCGAGTAAATGCTGGCGATACAATATATCTTTTAAAGATACATCAGGATTTTTCATCATATCATACATTGCCATATAAGCTGTAGTACGTCCCATACCGGCTTCGCAGTGGAAATGCAGCCATGATTTTTGCGGCATTTTCTTATAGAGATTGATGAACTGGTCAATATTTTCCGATGACGGCCATACATGGTCGGTGGCAGTGATACGCACATAATTTAAGCCGGCCCGTTCTACGAGTTCTTTTTCTGTCAATACGGATTTCACGTTTTCTTTTTGTGTGCTGACTGTTTCATCGGATTTAATGATACCTGTAATTACCGTTTTATTTTTAGCATCATTTAATCGGTTATGTTCATCTTTGATAATTTGACTGGTTGTCTTGTCAATATTGGACCAATCACGGTGACCGTACCAGCTTACAGCTTCACCATTATTAAAGAAACCGTGAGATTCCTGTCTTAAATCGATGATATAAATCGGGTTTACAGTCTGCGATTTTAGATTTTTGACAAGTTCTTGAAACTGATTGACGGAAAATTGAGCACTGCCGGAAACATTTAACGTATCTAATCCCTTTTTCGATGGAGTGTAATTTGCATCTAAATCATATTTCGGATTTACTGTTTTGAAATTAGAATTGGAGGTGCGGAAATTTCTTGGCAATTCGGTTTTGTTTTCGGCATCAATTCTCCAGATATAACCGGCATAATCCGGTGTATATGTTTCATAACTGTGTTCTTTAGCCCATTGCGACCAGGATTTTTTCAAATCTGGGTTTGCTTTTACATAATCATAAAAATGTTTTACAAATTGATATCGTTCAATATAGGCTTTTCTGCCCCAGTTCTTTTTCTTATCTGGAATATCGCTTAAATCGACAATACCGATGAGTTTCTGACGCTGAATGATATCATCAAAACTTACATTTTTAGCATTTTTTAAAATATCGTGCATTACCATGAAGATTGTCGTGCGGCCCATGCCGGCAAAGCAATGGTAATGCAGCCAAGCATCTTCTGGCAATTGCTTATAGAAGTCGAGGAATTTGTCAACATCGGCATCTTCAGGACGAAAATGGTCTGAAAGTGCCAATCTGAAATAATTAGCGCCATGTTCTTTAACCATTTCTTCTTCAGTACGTACTTTATTTACGTCCATTACTGTAGGAGTAAGCAGAACATTTTTATTATCATCAAAACGGTAAATCATAACAGGTGAGGAATTTTTTACCTGGTCTAATTGTTCTTTTTCCAGATTTTCAATTATTTCCTGGCTTCTGCCGTCATTGCCCCAATTGTGGTCGGCAAACCAGCTGACAGATGTTCCGTTTATATAACCGTGCGATTCGCCTCTAAGGTCGATATCGTAAAACTGGCTCGGTTTTACAGGAATTTTGTCTAAAATAGCTTCTAATTCTTTTTCGGAAAAAGTACTGCTGGCGGATACGTTCATTTTATCCATGCCGGCTCTGGAAGGAATTTTACCGTCTTTTGTTATACCGGTGAATTTATCGTTGCCTGTGCGAAAATTGCGTGGTAGTTGGTAAATATCCTGTCTATCTATTTTTAAAGCAAGAGCTGGTGCATTTTTTACGACATCTAAATTTTGTTGATTGGCTTTTGCGACAACGGGTACTGCCGGTGTCTGCACTTTTTCTGGTGCCTGTTCAGCAAAGCTGATACCGACAGTTTCCAATATTACGGTAAAAGAAACTGCTAAAGATAATAACATTTTCTTTTGGGCTAATTTTTTCATAGTAAAACTTCCTAACGTTTTTAGTTTAAGCAATTAAAATTTAATCTTGATATCCTTGCTGTTGTGCCCATGCACTGTAAGACATTTTTAAATCCGGATTGGCTTTGACATAATCATAGAAATGTTTGGTGAATGCGGCACGTTTCGGGTAATTAGCTTTTTTGTACGGATCACTGGAAGAGGATTTACGGACATCTTCTCCACCGAGCAGTACTTGGCGGGACATAATTTCGTCATAGCTTAATTTGTCAGCATTGTTTAGCATGTCAATCATACTCAAGAAAATTGTAGTACGGCCTACACCGGCTTCACAGTGAGCATGAATCCAGGCATTTTTCGGCAGGCTTTTATAGAAAGCTAAGAAATCATCAGCGTTTTGTGCTGTCGGTGCACTGTAATCAACAACAGGGATACGGTGGTATTTTACGCCCTGCGATTCGACAAATTCTTTTTCTGTCATAACAGAATCAACTTTTTCATTGATAAATGCTTTTACGGACTTATCTTTGTTTTGTATAGCTATATCAATATTTTTGTTATTAAGAGCGTTATTGAGTAATTCATGTTCGCGTTTATCAATCTGCGCTGCATTTAAACATTTATTGATGGTTTTATATCTGCTGTACCAACTTACAGCGTTGTCGTTGATATAACCGTGGGATTCATTGCGCAAATCTAAGATAACGACATCTTCTTTCGGCAGGTATTTCATCATTTCTTTGAATTCTTTTTTGGCAAAGAAACTGCTGCCGGATAATCTTAACTTATCCAGACCTTCGCGGGATGGAACATTTTTATCGGCACTTTTATAAATGCTTTGTGCTGTACGGAAATTATCCGGCAGATATGACATGTTGGCCGGTCTGTCATATTTTAAAATTTGCACGCCTTCAGCTGGTTCGGCGGCTAAAGCTGTACTGCAACAGATTAAAGTTGCTAAAAAAGTCCCTAAGATTTTTTTGCTTAATAAATTGACTTTCATAATAATCCTCCTGAAGCTTAATAAAATATTGCATAAATCTAGATTTATTTATTAATTTTCAATATATTTGAATTATATCAACTATCGGTTTTTATTATCTATAAATTATTGTTATATTATCGTTAAATATACTTAAATATCTTGTTATATTGTATACCTGTTGTGCCAGTAAAAACATATAGTCTAGCAGTATAATACTGCTTAGAAAATCAAGTAGCGTAATAAATAAAAAGAAACTCATTCAAATTGATGAATGAGTTTTAAAGAGAGAAGATTTTATGATTGAAGCGACTTTTGTCACTTTGCACAACTTTGTTGTTTTAGCCGTGAATGATATCCGTGTATTCAGGATATTCACGCAGGCGCCCTACGGGCGCAAAACCTACAGCGCCGGTGAAGATGCCTTTTTCCCATTCACTGCGTGTAGACCAGTTTATATCTGTGAAGTTTAATCCGTTAAAAGCAGATATCTGGTATTCTTTCAGTTCTGGAACAAAAGTGCCGTCGCTGCCTACATCTGCTGTCATTTCTGTAGTGAGGCGAATATATTGCGCTTTTGGCAGGCAGGATAAATCGATATAATTGGTACCGTCTTTTACGGTTATTTTTTTTGCGCTTTTTACAGTAGAGCCGTCATCGGATACTTCAACAGTAGTCTTTATAGTTGCCCGCATTGGAATAACGGCTCTTATTTTCAGTTGACGGAACTGCCAGTACTTTTTAGCCGTTTTGAATTCAGGATTGTAAATAGCTGGATGACGCCACTGTGTAACATGTGTTCCGATGGTAAGAATATCTCTAAAATCCAGCCATACGGCTAAATCTTTATCTTTTGGCCCCGGCTGTTCAGGATGATTGTGAATAAAAGCGTTTTCTACGCTGGTAATATTGTCGGTATAAAATCTTACCTGACTGATTTTAGCAGGCAGATGTGTAAAATATTTAGGACGATTTATTTCCGGAATAATATGACCGATATAAGAATAGCCGACGAATATCGGTTCGTTTTCCCATTGGCGTAACTGGCAATTGTCATCTATTCCGGCAATATGGGCAACGCATTTATCGTTGCAGTAAGAATTGCCGCCTAATTTTTTATCAAATGACATAGTGTAATGTGTCCAGTTGCCGATATCGGCTTGACCGCCCTGCCAGGAATATTCCGTTATATCGTGGCAAGTGCCCCATTTTAATCCGCCGGCGCGTTCTACAACCATGCGCATTAGATATGTAGCACCCCAGCCGACAGATTTTCCTTTAACCATTAACGGATTATGTCCCATTTCGCTTTTATGTGCCAGTCGTTCTATTTTTGCCCACACCATACCGCAGAAAGCATTTTTTACGATGAAATCTTTGCTAGGTGGGATTTCAATGTAATCGCCGTAGGCTTCCAGGGAAACTTCAACTTTATCGGGAGATGATATTACTTTCGGCGTACCGTGCAGTAAAGCATAATGACCGTTGCCGGATTTATCATGAATCCGCGGTATGATACGGATGCCGCCTTCAATCTGAATTTGTTTAGGCAGCTGGTCGGCTATACTTATTTGATAACTGCCGGATTGTTCAAATTTATAATTGAAATATAAACTCTTTTTTTCATGAGCGCGGAAAAATACATTTTTACTTTCAGCAATATGCTGATTTATATACAGCGGTACAGAAGTGAATATTTCTCTGTCCAGATTGTTGGTGGCTTCGATACTGGCGTTGAGGCAGTCGCCTTTATCTTCATCACTGACGAAAAGTTTCATATGTTCAAAAGATAATTGGTTCGGTTCGAAAACGAGAATATCTTGAACAACATCTTCAACGCGTATTTCATGTCTGCCGGGTTCAATAGCTTGATAGAAAAGGTGTACTTTTCGCTGTTCGTTTGCTTCCAACAATATTACATGAGAATTTTTCTTATTGCCGAAAAGATTTATAATATGTTCTTTTTTATTGTCAAAGAGTGATAATTTGGCTGCAGTCAGATTGCTGCTCAGATTTTGAATTTGAGCGGATATTTCCACATTTCCGATGTTATCAAGGCGAGTTATTTCAATATCTTCGATTTTCAGCTTGCTTGAATTATGGTTTATTTTTATGGTATCCACCAATTCAGATGAGTTTTCGGTAAAACCGTATAAATTATAGCAAAGTTCATTATCATTGATTTCGAGTATACCATAGTTATTATGCCCGATGGCCATAACTTCAGGGAAATCACCGAATAAGCGGCGTTCTTCTATTTTTGATATATCAGCTTCAGCATCTTGCAGGCTTCCTTGTGAAATATAGATAGTTTCGGAGCCTACATCAGGATTTATAGAAACTGTTTTCGTATAATAATGTAAATGACCGCCGATAACTAAATTTACTTTGTTGCGTTCAGCAATCGGCACAATGTATTTATTGTTGAATTCATCCGTATACGGATGATGTAAAACCATAATGCGCCATTTTGCTTTTTTTGCTTTTGGCGTATTTAAATCAGCTTCAACCCATTTTAAAATATCGGAGATATATTTTTTTGTCTTATTATCAGCATTCAATCCGGAATTAACAGCATTCATTTCAAACAGTCCCCAAGGATTACTGTTAACCATAACAAAGTGAGTATTCCCGTAATCAAAGGAATAAGTATAGCCATTGTCAAATGTATTTACCGTTTCAGCTTGAGGAGTGGCAAAAAAAGTTTCGTAGAAATTACCGTCATCGTGATTTCCCGGCACATAATATACAGGAACTTTTTTTAAGACTTCAGGAATTTTCTGAAACCAATTTTGTTCGTATTGTTCACGCTGGTATCCTGTACCGAAGGAAATGTCGCCGCTGTGCAGGATTAAGTCGGGAGATGTTTTGTCTATCATAGCGGAAAATTGTTTTTCCGTATGGAAAAGATGCGAATCGGAAACAGTTATCAAACGGATTTTAGCCGGTTTTTCCTGAAAGGTACGGAATTCACCTTGTGATAATAACTGTTCATTATCATAAATCCGATAAGTATAACAGCTTCCTGCTTGGAGGTTATTAAGTACGCATGTATATAAATAACAGCCGTTTTCGTATTCTCGGCAGGCCGGTTCACGTTTATATGAGATATCGCCACAAATCACATCATTTGCTGTTGTATTGTTATTATACGTAAGTTTTAAATCATGCGGTTGTATCATTTCCCAAGCTATTGTAATTTGTGAAGTTGTAGGGGCCAATAAATATGGTCCATTGATAATTTTATTCATACTCATGATACATAAAACTCCTCTGCCAATTTACTAATTCTGATTTATTATGCTGATTAATAGCAGTATAATACTTTTATATTTAACTAATTCGTTGTGCTAGTAAAATATCGAGCCTTTAAACCAGCAGTATAATAGTTTATATTCGTTTGATGTTGTCACTTAACCTCACT
>JFBN01307156.1_pt1 | contig 40508 bp, 38 predicted proteins | sample 768741 | NCBI WGS metagenome assembly JFBN01 (sample SAMN01983846, study PRJNA193217) | chicken gut metagenome | biome: terrestrial biome; isolation source: ceca of Broiler chicken | host: Gallus gallus | place: United Kingdom: England | collected 2010-09-07
GGGGGGGGGGGGGTTAATTAGTTATTAATTTTATTTTAGATAGGATACGGATTTTAGAAGAATTATGTTAGATTTACCTTGTTATTTTTTGATGGTAGTTTGGAGAGTAAGTGAAGCGTGTTATAACTTTTGGAACCTTTGATTTATTTCATTTTGGGCATTTAATGATTTTGGATAGAGCTTCAAAACTTGGAGATGAGTTGTTTGTAGGGGTTTCTTCTGATGAGTTAAATTTTTCTAAAAAAGGGCGTTATCCGATATATCAAGAATTTGAACGAGAGGCTATTGTTAGATCCCTTAAGTTTGTTACGGGCACATTTTTAGAAGAGTCTTTAGAGTTAAAGAGAGAATATTTAATTAAATATCAGGCAAATATACTAGTCATGGGTGATGATTGGCAGGGGAAGTTTGATGAATTTAAAGATATTGTGGAGGTTGTGTATTTGCCAAGAACGCCGAGCATTTCAACAACAGCCCTTATTGAAAGAATTCGCGTATGAGTCTTAAAAGAATTTTTAAAAAAACTTGGAGAGAAACTAAAGATTGTCTAGTTTTTTCTAAGTTTATATGTTTTTTGATTAATTTGAATATGCAAGATAAAAATGAACACCATAAAGTGGAGAAGTATATAAAAGTATTAATGAAAATTAATAATCCATTTGCTTATTTTTACTTGGCTGAGCTAAATTTCTTTTATGCTAAGTATGTAGAGAGTTTGGGTTTTATTGATGTTTTTTTAAAAAAGTTTGCTAATCATGCAGATGGAGTTATATTAAAATCGCAAATTTTATATTGTTTGGGTAACAAAGAACAAGCTTGGACAGTTTTAGAAGATTTATTGCAGGTTTGTTATAGGGGTAAAATTTGGTTGGCATTGGGAAAAATAGTGGAAAATTCATCAGATTTTGCGAGAATGGAAAAATTATATTTTAAGATTAATAGATTGCAAAATAAACAAATTGTTACATATTTAATAAATGCTGCAAATAAAGCGAAAGTTTATGAAAAAAGCAAAAAATATCTTCAAGAAATGATATTGGGAGACAATGGAAATAATAAAAATAAAATACATAAAAAAAATTTTAATGAGGGCGATGCGGAAAAGGCATTGAAGGATATAAGTGATTTTTTTAAAAAATACAATATTAAAATATTTTTAGTAAGTGGAACTTTTTTGGGTTGTGTGAGGGAAGGCAAAATATTGTCTCATGATTATGATATTGATATTGGTGTTTTTGAAGAGGATATTAAGTGTGATATAGCTAAACTTATTTGTAAAGAGGGTGTATTTTGTATTCATGAATTTAATACCCCTGGAATTTTCAAGGTAAAACATATTAATGGAATCTTGATTGATATCTTCATTCATTATAGGGAAGGAAAAAAAGTTTATCATCTCGGAGCAAAAGCTAAATGGTTTAATACAGAATTTTCGCTAAAAGAATATCTATTTTTAAATCAGATATTTCTTGGAGCAGAAAATGCAGATTTATATCTGAGTGAAAATTATGGCATAGATTGGAAGGAGCCCAAATCTATTTTTGATAGTGTATTAGATACTCCAAATGCTGTCATAACCAACCAAGAAGAATTTGTTATACATTTATATAAACTTTTAATGAGTAGATATTCTCTATCTCAACAACAAAGAATTTTAAATGAGTTAGTCACATATGGTGAAGGCAATTTTGTGGAAAAATATGCAAAATCAAATAAGATTTAATATGGAGGATTATTGTTGTGAGATTATTGTTTATTTATAATTATTTAGTTGGAATGCTATATTATCATCGTTATAAAAATTATCAAAAAGCACTTAATCATTATTTGCAAGGACTTAAATATAATAAAGACCATGCAAAATGTTATTTTAAAATAGGGATGTGTTATTTTAAGCAGCAAGATTGGAATAACGCTAGAGATTTTATAGAAAATGCAACGATATTAAAACCTAATGAACAGGGTTGGAAAAAGCAGCTAATACAAACCAAAAATCATTTAAATTTTGGTACTGAGGTTCGTGGGAAAATTTGGTGGAAAGAAGTTGAAGATATTAAAGCGGAAATTGCCAAGAGGGGTGGTAATTTTATTCTTTATAAAAATCTTGCTGCTGCACTTGAAGTAATGCTTAGATTTCAAGAAGCAGCAAGATCGTATCAACAGGCATTAGATTTTGTAGAGCATAAAGATCATACTCATGCAGAGCTTTATTATAAAATGGGCTTTTGCTATGAAAGGGAGGAAGAAGGCGTAAGTAATATTGCTTTAGCCAAGGAAGCTTATGAGAATGCAATGTTGTTAGATGGTAAGCTAGATTCTAAGCGATTTGGCGTGGGGGTTTTTCATCAGCAAAGAGGGTATTGGAGAGAGGCAAATAAAGCTTATTTGGAATGGTATGAACAAAGCAATGATGCTAAAGAAGACGATGATTTGCTCTATAAAATAGCTATGAGTTATGATAGGTTATATGATTGGGATAATGCAGAAAAATATTATAAAATGGCTTTAGAACTTAATTATCATAGACCCTATACACATTATAGATTAGGGTTTATTTATGAGGGAAAAAAAGAATATAGCAAAGCAGCTCAAAGTTATCAGCAAGCGGTTAATCGCAGCAGTGAATACAAACAATTTTGGCATTATAGATTGGGATATTGTTTAAAAATGATGGGAAGATTTCAAGAAGCTTGTGAAGAATTCTTGGAACAACAAATAACTTATCAAAAGCCTTGTGGAGTTGATGATAAAAAGTTAAAAAATAAATCTTTTAAACAACAAGCAATATATACACATTATCTTGAAAACACCTCCATATTAACTAAAACAATTTTATATGAATCTTTTCATGGGAAATTTATAAGTTGTAATCCTTATGCAATTTTTTTATATTGTATCCATCAACCTCAATTTAAAGATTTTACACATATTTGGGTTATTGATAGCACACAAGATATTAAGCCCGAGTTTAGAAAGATGCGCAATTTAATTTGCATTAAAAAGAGTAGTGATGCTTATTTGAAATATCTTGCAAGAGCGGAGTTTTTGATTAATAATGTAACATTTCCACATTATTTTATTAGAAGAGATGGTCAGAAGTATCTTAATACTTGGCATGGAACTCCTTGGAAATTTTTGGGTAAATATATAAAAACTAAATTTATGGAGCACCATAATACTCAAAGAAACTTTTTGCAAACAACACATATCATTAACCCCAGCAACTTTGTAGAAAATGTAATCATCAAAGACTATGACATAGAAGGTATTTATGGTGGTAAGGCGCTCATTACAGGTTATCCTAGGATAGATATTACGCTTCAAAAAAATCAAGAATTGAGAGCTCGTTTTGATATCAAGGAAGGGGAAAAAGTAGTGCTTTATGCTCCGACATTTAGAGGGTATTTTGGTAATCCAAGATTTGAAGCAGAAGTTATTGGGGAATATCTAAAAATGCTTTCTATGATGCCCTTTAAAGTTCTTTTTAGAGGACATCATGAAACTCTAAAATACATAGAGGGAAAGAATTTAGATTTTTGTAGTGCGAATGATAGGGATATAGACACTAATGAGCTTCTAAGTATAGTGGATATTTTAATTACAGACTATTCCAGCATTGCTTTTGATTTTATGGTTTTAGATAGACCTATTATCTATTTTGTCTATGATTATGAAGAATACAAGCAAGAGAGGGGATTATACTTTGAAATTGAAGAGTTGAGTGAAAATCGTTGCAATAACATTGGTGAGGTGTTAGAGCTTTTGTCTAATGAAGAATTTTTAAGCAAAAAGAATCGCTATGAGCATTTAAAAGAGAAGTTTTTCCCTTATGAAGATGGAAACGCTACTAAGCGCGCTGTGGATTTCTTTTTCTTTGATGATTATAATGAGAAGTTTTTGTATAAACCTGATAAAAAGAAGAATTTATTGTTTTATGCAGGACCAATGATACCAAATGGTATTACAAGCTCCATTCAAAATTTGGCAAATAGTCTCAATCAAGAAGAATATCGTATTTGTTTAGCGATTGACCCTGGAACTATTGAGATGTTTCCTGAAAGAATGGAGCAGTTTGAAGTGATTAAGGATAAAGTTCAGGTTTTGCCTAGAGTAGGAGCTAAAAATGCTACTTTAGAAGAAGATTGGCTAGATAATCATCCTGTTTATAAACTCAAAAGATCTAACAAGGAGCAAGAGGGGATTTATTGGCATCTTTATAAAAGGGATTTTCAAAGATTATATGGAGAGAGTCGTTTTGATGTGGTGATTAATTTTGAGGGGTATAATGGATATTGGGTGAAACTATTTGCCTATGGAGCTCAATGTATGAAGCTAATCTTTTTACACAATGATATGTTTGGAGAATTCAAAAAAAGATTTCCGCAACTAAGAGAGATTTTTGATTGTTATCATTATTATGACAAGGTTATTTCTGTGTCTAAGCAAACTAGCGAAGAAAACAAAAAGAATCTGGCATTGCAGTATAATATAAGTGAAGAGAAATTTGATTTCTTGGAAAATACAATCGATTATAATGGGATTATAAGAAAATCAAATGAGCAATTAGATAGCGAAGTTGAAAATAAATACTTTAAAAAGGATTATAAAATCTTTATAAATATGGCAAGACTTTCTGTGGAAAAAGATCAGGCTAAACTGATAAGAGCCTTTAAGGTTATTAATGAAGAACATCCTAAAACATCATTGTTGATTCTAGGTGATGGTCCATTGAAGAATGAGTTACAATCCTTGATTAGAGAATTAAATCTACAAAAAAATGTTTTTTTACTTGGAAGGATTTTTAATCCCTTCCCTTATTTAAAAAGAGCAGATTGTTTTGTAATGAGCTCAAATCATGAAGGGCAGGGTTTGGTGTTATTAGAATCTTTGGTGTTAAAGATTCCAATAGTGAGCACTAACTTCCCATGTGTTTATGATGTTTTGGAGAATAGAGGTGGGTTGATAGTGGAAAATAGTGAAGATGGTTTGGTCTATGGTATGAAGAAGTATTTAAACAATGAGATACAAACACAATATTTTGATGCTGTAAAATATAACAAAAATATTATGCAAAAGTTTAATTGTTTGATTGAAGGAAAATAGAATGCTTTTTAATGAAAAAGAACCTAGTATGGTTTGGAAAGAAGAAGATTTAATAGAATTAGCCAAAGGCAAAAAGGCATTTCAAAGTTCAGATTCTAAATGGTCAAATGCTACAAAGGCGAATGTGGCTAATAAAGGAGGTAATATTTAAATGTATTTTTGCAATAGAGAGAGAAGTTTTGTGTGGAAAATGGATGATCTAGAGGAGGTTAATTGCATAGTTAAAAACAATGAAAATTATTTGTCTGTTCTTCTTGATAAGGAATGCCAGCTAGAATGTTTGAAAATTACCTTAAATCATGAAGCTAGTAATGAAGAAATGCAAAAAATAATTGTCAAATATTGTCAGAATAATATCGAAGATAATGTCGGTCAAAAAGTTTTTTTGGGGGATAGTGCTGGAGAAATAATCATTTCATTTAACAAAGAGGGATTAATCAGCGAAATTCAGATTTTTTCTTTGGATTTTAAAAATATTGTCAAGATCTCTGCCTTTAAAAGAAGGATTAAGGGGATATTGGTGGCTGGAAGGGTGGATTCTTTTGGTTCGAGAATGACAGCATTTATTACTGCGATGTATTTATCGCAAAAAACTGGGTTTAAATTCGGTTACACTTGGCGTAAAGTAGATGAGCCTGGTGGGGTTTTTTTGGATGATGATATTGAGATTTTCGAGCAAGATTTTATTGATAAGCATTCTTATAAGGAGAAATTAGGTAGAGGTGATACCAATGTATTGTGTTTTAATAGTATTGAAGAATTAAATGATAAACCCTACAAGAAGCCTTGGGGTTCTTATGTAATGAATTATTATATTCCAAATCAAAAAGATTTAAAAGATTTGGATAAAAAAGAGTATTTGAGAGATTTTGGCAAAATATTTAGAAATATCCCATTTAAAAGTAAATATAAACAAGCAATAAGAGAGGGTGACAAAAAAGCGGAAGAGCTTGGAGAGTTTGTTGCCATTCATATGAGAGGTGGAGACACTATTTATGATAAATATTTTCGAAAAAAAATATTTTCTCCAATTGTTATGAAATATGTTTTTCCTATGGAAGTTGCCATATATGCAATAAAATATTTCATTGAAAAAGAAAATAAAAAAGTAGTTTTATTTGGAGCGGATATAAAGGCAAATTTAGCCATTAAGGAATTTTTAAGTGATTATTCACTTGATGGTAGATTTTTTATTGCTTCAGAACTTCATAGTAATTTTAACACGATGCAAGCCACCATATATGAAATTGTTTTGATGTCAAAAGCAACAATGGTTTTGGCTAATCATTCCAATTATCCTAAATTTGCTGTAGCACTTGGTGATGCGGAGTTAAAAAATTTTAATCAATTTTTCTCTACACAAGAAATTTTTGACAGCATTTTGGATTATTTTGGTAGATTTGATGCGCATTGGATACAGAAATCAGCTAGTTGCGCTTATGCTCTTGATTTGGCATGCAATAAGCTTAACATTAACATTTCGACAAAAATTAATTTAGTGAATAATGGATTGGAGTTTGATTGTAATAATTCTGCATTTAGAGTGATGTTGATGGATATATTGATGAAAGATGGGCAGCTTGAAAGGGCAAATAAATATCTAGAGAATATTTTAATTGACAGGAAAGAAGAGTTTATAGATACATTGTTGGGAGTTTTGTGGGGGCAACATGTCGTATTTTTGCCACAATTCCAACACTACTTTTCCTGCTCTTCTGGGGATTATCCCTATATCAGCTACGTTGCAGCTAAGATTTCGCTTTTTCAAAAAAATCCTTCTAATGCCCTAAAATTTATTCAATATTCTTTGAAATCGCAACCAAACAATAAAGAGTTTTTATCTTGTAAAAAAGAAATAGAAGCTTTATTGACAAAACAAGAAGAGGGAATTGCCCAATCAAATAAATCGCAGTCAAACTCGCAACAGCCAGAAGCTAAAACTAGCGATAATGAACCCCAAACTGCTAAAATCTCTCTTGATTCTCTTAAACAAGAGTTAACTTCTAAAACTCAAGAACTCACCCAAACCAATAGCCAATTAAATTTAAAAACTAAAGAACTAAACTTCACTCTCCATTATGGAACTGCCAAATCTAGAATCCACAATCATCTATCATACAAACTAGGACAAGCTATGATAGAAAATTCTAAATCTTTACTAGGATATATTAGAATGCCTTATGTTTTATCTTATATCAAAGATAAACACAAACAAGAACAACAACAATACCAAGAAGCTATTAAAAAGAATCCTAATCTTAAACTCCCTAATTTAGAATCTTATCCTGATTATAAAGAATCTTTAAAAGAAAAAGAATGTCTTACTTATAAACTAGGAGAAGCTTTTATTAAAGCAAGTAAAACTTGGTATAAGGGTGGATATGTTAAGCTATGGTTTGAAATTAGGAAGTTGAAGAAAGAGTTTGAAAAATAAAAGGGACTAAATGATTAATATTCTTCTTTGTGGTGGTAGTGGCACGAGGCTTTGGCCACTTAGTAGAACACTTATGCCAAAACAATTTTTAAGATTATTTGATAATAAATCTTTGTTTGAGTTAGCCTTTCAAAGAAATTCTAAAATTTGTTCGGATACCTTGGTGGTGTGTAATGAGGAGCAATATTTTCTAGCGCTTGATCAAATTTTAGATAGCGGAGATTCTAGAGCTAAATTTATCCTAGAGCCCTTAGCGAGAAATACAGCAGCCGCTATTACTTTAGCATGTTTTTTGCTTCCTAAAGATGAGATAGTTTTGATCACTCCAAGCGATCACTTAATCAAAGATGAAAAGGCTTATAGAGAAGCTATAGATAAAGCCTTAGAATTTGCAAATAATGATTATTTGGTTACTTTTGGCATAAAGCCTGATAACCCGCATACTGGATATGGCTATATCAAAACTAAAAATCTCTATGATGTAGAGGAATTTGTAGAAAAACCAAATCTTGAGAAAGCTAGTGAATTTCTTAGGCAAGGGAACTATCTTTGGAATTCTGGGATGTTTATGTTTAAAGTAGAGTTTTTCTTGGAGCAAATGAAAATTTATGCAAAAGAAATTTATGATTTTTCTCTAAAGGCTTATGAAAATTCTCTAAAGCAGGATAATTTTATCAAAATCAAATCAAAAGATATGGAAAAAATTCCGGAATTAAGCATAGATTATGCTTTAATGGAAAAATCAAAAAGAGTAAAAGTGATACCCAGCGATATTGCTTGGAGTGATGTAGGTAGTTTTGAGAGTTTAGCAAAAGAGTTTAATGATGGTAAAAATTATGCAAATGTTAATGCTAAATTTTAGATTCTAATAATATTTTTTGTTATATAGACGATAAAAAGAAATTTGTGGCAACTATTGATCTTGATGATTTATTTATCATAGATACTCAAGATGCGCTTTTGGTGGGTAAAAAATCCTCTTCACAAAAAGTTAAGCAAATTTATGAAGCAATTAAAGAGAATGAAAGTTTAAGCAAAAATCACTTGAGCACTCATAGACCATGGGGGAGCTTTACTATCCTAGAAGATGAAAAAGGATATAAGATCAAGCGCATTGAAGTTAAACCAGGGAAGAGACTTTCTTTGCAGAAGCATTTTCATAGAAATGAGCATTGGATTGTTTTAAGTGGCACTGCTAAGGTGGAAATTGAAGGGAAGGAGACTTTGGTGAGACCCAACGAATCAATTTATATAAAAATGGGGCAAGCACATCGTTTGAGTAATGAGGGCAAAATCCCAATAGTCTTAATCGAAGCTCAAGTGGGTGAATATACAGGAGAAGATGATATAATTAGATTAGAAGATGATTTTAAAAGGATATAGATGAAAAAGGTAGCATTAATAACGGGAGTTACAGGGCAAGATGGGGCTTATTTGTCTGAATTTTTGCTAAATAAAGGCTATGAAGTCCATGGTATAAAAAGAAGAACTTCATTGTTTAATACAGATAGGATAGATCATTTGTTTGATGGGCATCATAATAAAAGCAATGATTTTTATCTGCATTATGGTGATATGACTGATTCAATGAATCTCACACGCCTTGTTGCAGAGATTCAGCCTGATGAAATTTATAATTTAGCAGCAATGAGTCATGTGCATGTGAGCTTTGAGGCACCAGAATACACCGCAAATGCCGATGGAATAGGAACGCTTAGAATCTTGGATGCTGTGCGCTTTTTAAAGCTTACTGAAAAAACTAGAATTTACCAAGCCTCTACTTCCGAGCTTTATGGTAAAGTTCAAGAAACTCCACAAAGCGAAAAAACTCCATTTTACCCAAGAAGTCCTTATGCAGTTGCAAAAATGTATGCATATTGGATTACTGTTAATTATCGGGAAGCTTATAATCTGTTTGCTTGTAATGGAATCTTGTTTAACCACGAATCCCCAGTGAGAGGGGAAACTTTTGTAACGCGTAAAATCACGCGTGCAGCTTCAAAAATAGCGCTTAATTTGCAAGATATGCTTTATTTGGGGAATCTTGATGCTAAGCGAGATTGGGGGCATGCAAAGGATTATGTTAAGATGATGTGGATGATTTTGCAATACAAACAAGCAGAGGATTGGGTTATTGCAACAGGTCAAACAACTATGGTTAGGGATTTTGTAAGATTGGCTTTTAAGTATTGTGGAATCCACTTGCATTTTAGTGGAGAAGGTGTTAATGAGAAAGGGATTATTGAAAAGATTGATAAGCAAAGAACAGAAGAGTTAGGCTTAGATCTCTCGCACTTGCAAATTGGTCAAGTTGTTGTGAGTGTGGATCCTAGATATTTTCGCCCTACAGAGGTGGATTTGCTTCTTGGGGATCCTAGTAAGGCTGAAAGAGAGCTAGGCTGGAAAAGGGAATTTAATCTACAGAATCTAGTGGATGATATGATGTCTGCTGATTTAAAGCTTATGACTAAAGATGTCTATCTTAAACAAGGTGGATATAAAATAATGAGGTATTATGAATAATGGCGATGGAATTTGATATACAAGAATCAAAAAAAATTAGAGGAGTTTATATGGTTACTCCGAGTATCTCAAGCGATTTGAGGGGGAATATATGGACTTCTTTTTTAAAAGATGAGATAGAAAAGTTATTGCCCAAAGATTTGTTTTTTAAACATGACAAATTTTCAAGATCTTGTAAAAATGTTTTGAGGGGCATTCATGGCGACCATAAATCGTGGAAATATGTAACTTGTGTCTATGGAGATATAATGCAGGTTGTTGTTGATTGCCGAGAAGATTCTCCAACTTATTTGCAATGGGAAAGTTTTGATATCAACAAAGATAATCAAAAAATGATTTTAATTCCACCTAATATGGGCAATGCATATTATGTAAAAAGTGATGAGGCTATATACCATTATAAACTAGCGTATGATGGTGAATATTTGGATGCTAAAGATCAATTTACTTTTGCTTGGAATGATGAAAGAATAGGTGTTAAATGGACTACTAAAGATCCTATTTTATCTGAGAGGGATTTGCTACATAAAAATTAAATTAAGGGAGATACATGAAAGAGATAGTTAAAGATGGAGTTATTTTAGCAAAACACATTCAAGCTTGTGAGTGGGATAAAGGTTTGAAATTTTATTCCAACGATGATGAATTTATTCAAGTTGGAACTTGGGGTTATGATAAAAATAAAGAGCTATTGGCTCACACTCATAATGAAGTAGAAAGAAAGGTTTATTGGACACAGGAAGTTTTATATATAAAAAAGGGTTCAATAAGTGCGAAAATTTATGATATTCATGATAATTTCATAGAAGAATTAATTGCAAAAGAAGGTGATATTTTGATTTTGCTTAGAGGTGGGCATGGTTATACTATACTTGAAGATGATACGCAAGTTTTGGAGGTAAAAAATGGTCCTTATGTGGGGGCAGAAAATGATAGGAGAAGGATATGATACAATTAAATTTGGGGTGTTGGCATAGAAATATACCAGGGTTTATAAATGTTGATTTATGTGACATGCCACATATTCATTATAAAACAAGCATAGATAAACTTGATATGTTTAAAGATGAAAGTGTGGATCTGATTTATAGCTCTCATAGTTTTGAGTATTTTGATAGATTTAAAGCTGCAGATGTCCTAAAAGAGTGGAGAAGGGTTTTAAAAAAAGGAGGAATATTAAGGATAGCGGTCCCTGATTTCGATAAGCTTATACAAGTTTATAAAAAAAGCGATGATTTAAGTAAAATCTTGGGTCCGTTATATGGCAGAATGGAGATAGATACTGCAAATGGCAAGGAATACTTATATCATAAGACCGTATATAATTTTCAATCGCTATCAAAATTATTAACTGATAATGGATTTGATAATGTAAAAAAATATGATTGGCGAGATACTATACATAAGAATTATGACGATCATTCTCAGGCTTATTATCCTCATATGGATAAAGAGAATGGAATATTGATTAGCTTGAATGTTGAGGCGGTTAAAAATGTTTAATGGGAATATGCATTACACAGAAGCAGAGCTCATGAGTATGGGTTTTAGAAGTTTGGGAAAAAATGTATATATAGATAGAACAGCTCCTATATATTTTCCTGAAAAAATTTCATTAGGGGATAATGTTAAAATAGGAAGTTTTTGGATTTTGAAAGGAAGTTATTAGATAATTTTTAGAAAAAAGGAGTAATATGGAATTTATAATGCAAATGAAGCCATGGTTTGGCAAAGAAGAAAAAGAAGCTGTCTGTTCTTATATGGATGAGGATGGGTTTATAACAGAATTTAAAAGAACAGCTTTATTAGAAGAGATGATAGCTAAATATACCAATGCAAAGCATTGCATAATTGTAAATAATGGAACTGTAAGTCTTACTTTGGCTGCTCTTGCTTTAGATATAGGTTATGGAGATGAAGTTATAGTGCCCAATTACACTATGATTGCTACAGCAAATTCTGTTAAAATGATAGGTGCCGAACCTATATTTGTTGATGTTGAAAAGCAGACCTTGTGTATGGATATAGAGAAAGCTAAAATGGCTATTACGCCAAAAACAAAAGCGATTATTTTGGTAAGTGCTAATGGTAGATATCCAAAATCAGGTATAGAAGAATTCGAGAAGTTATGTAGAGAAAAAAATATATATCTTATAGAAGATGCTGCTCAATCTTTGGGTTCTTTTTATCCCGATAAAAGACACATTGGAACTGCAGGGTGTATAGGTAGCTTTTCTTTTTCTGCACCAAAAATTATTTCTACTGGGCAAGGTGGAGCATTGATAACTAATGATGATATTTTGGCTGCGAAACTCAGGAAATTGAAGGATTTTGGGAGAAGTGGTGGGGGAAATGATTTTCATGATAGCATAGGATATAACTTTAAATTCACAGAGCTTCAAGCATGTGTTGGCATAGAGCAAATGAAAAAGCTTGATTATAGGGTGCGAAGAAAAAAAGAGATCTATAAAATCTATCAAGAATTATTGCAGGATATAAAGGAAGTAAAATTATTTGAACAAGATATTGTAAATACAACGCCATGGTTTTATGATATTCTAGCTGAGAATAGAGATGAACTCCAAAAATATTTAAAAGAAAAAAATATTGGAACAAGATTAATGTATGGTCCAATTAATAAGCAGATTGCATATCAAATCCCAGGCGAGCATGAAGTCTCAAATTTGGTTGGGCAAAAAGGGCTATGGTTACCTTCTTTTACGCAAATTACTGATGATGAGATTAAATATGTGTGCGAGATGATTAAACAATTTTATAGTAAGCATTCACTTTAATGATCTATGAAAGTGAAAATATTTAATATGAGTGATTATTTTATTTGGCAGGATGGGTGTTTTGGTGTTGAGTTGGAGAAGAAATTTTCTTTTGAAGAATTTTTATGCAAGTATTATAGGGAGTTGCAGATTCAGACAAAGATTTTTGAGAGCTATTTTATAGATATTGGAATCCCAGAAGATTATGAGAAGTTTATTGAGAGCATGCAAAGGTGTAGTGCAAATTAATAAAGGTTGCAGTTTAAGAAACAACAAAAATATCATGGGTAAAAGAGTGTAAATAGAAATATAAAAATCTTTTATTTATATCTTAGTAATAAAGTTTGCCCTTATTCTATTTCGCTTGGCTTGATATAACAAGCTTGATTTGTCTTAAGCCAGTTTTAATAGTATTATTTATTTTGGTAAAGCCTAAATAGTGGTGATTTTGTTTATAAATTAGTTTAATAATTTAGATTGTTACTATTTTGGTTAAATTTACATAAATGCTAAAGAAACTTTTATAATCTTTTGAGTGCAAATTGTGTATTTTACAGTTCATTATCTGCAAATATTTTTTAAATTCTCTTGACTTAGAGTAACTCTAATGTTTTATAATTGTTTTTGTATTTTTAAAAACTTTAGAATCTTAAAGGGAGGCAAAATGGCATATACAATTATAGAAGTAGAGAAAAAGACGGGTGTATCCTCACATACACTTAGATTTTGGGCAAAAAAGGGTTTGTTTCCGTTTGTGGAGAAAGACGATAATCAAGTCAAGTATTTTAGTGAGCGTGATGTGGAGTGGGTGCGATGGATTAATTGGTTTCGTAAAGCCCAAATGGATATTCCCACGATTAGGCATTATATTGATCTTGCTAATAAAGGGGATTCTACTGCACAAGAGAGACGAGATATCATCGCTAGGCAAAGAGAAATCGTCGCTGATAGCATTGATGAACTCAAGATGATCCTAGATACGCTTGATTATAAGCTTGGTGTGTATGATAAAATGCTTGCAAAAAATCTCGATGGATTTAACCCTCAAAGTAAGCAGTATAAAAAATGCAATCCCACTACACATTGCTATGAAGATTCTCAAGAATCTCATAATGAGGGGGGGGGGGTGATAAAGCACCTAAAGATTGATAGATGAAAGAAGATTATCACTACCAAAAGTTATACGCATAGGAGCAAATCATGAATGTATTTGAAAAAGATTTAGCAGGAATGCCGCTAGATGGCAGAGATCCAGAAGTAGCCCCGATAATTGAAGTCATCAAAGCCACACAAAGACTTGTGGCACAGCTAAATAGCGGGGAGAAAAGTGAGGAGGAAGTGCGTGAGCTACTAAGCCAAATCACAGGGAGGTCGATAGATTCTACTCTGTGGCTTATCCCACCTTTTTACACGGACTTTGGGCGTAATATCCATTTTGGCAAAAATGTCTTTGTTAATTCTGCTTGCACCTTTATGGATAGAGGTGGAATCTATATTGATGATGAGGTATTTATCGGTCCTAAAGTCAATCTCATTACGATTAATCACGATATCAATCCTTTTAACCGCAATACGACTATTTGTAAGCCCATACATATAGAAAAACGCGTGTGGATAGGTGTGGCGGCGACTATCTGCCCGGGTGTGCGTATAGGCGAGAACTCTATCGTGGGAGCAAATGCTGTGGTAACTAAAGATGTGCCACCAAATACCATAGTTGGCGGAAATCCTGCAAAAGTTATCAAAACTATCGATGTGGAGAGATATAGGCAAGAGTTGCAAAACTAGAGAATCAAAGTGGATTTAAGGGGTTGATTGAATGTGGATTCTAAGCTTGGTTTAAAGATTTGAGGCTTGATTTGGCAACCCCAAAATACCCCTAAGTCTTGCAAAAATTATGCAAGAGCCTCGCAAAAACAACAAAGAATCTTGATTTTTTTAAAACTTATAAATTTTACAAGTAAGAATTTGGTAATATTTTCAAAATTTTTTGAGTTTTGGAGATTTTGGATAATGGAAGAAATAATCACGAGATTCGCACCTTCTCCGACTGGTTATTTGCATATTGGAGGACTTAGAACAGCACTTTTTAACTATCTTTATGCAAGGGCTAATGGGGGAAAATTTCTTTTGAGGATTGAAGATACAGATTTGGCAAGAAATTCTACAGATGCCAAAGAAGCGATTATTCAGGCTTTTGATTGGGTTGGTTTGGATTATGATGGGGAAGTGGTTTATCAAAGCCAAAGATTCCCGCTTTATACGCAATATATTCAGCAATTATTAGAGGAGGGGAAAGCGTATTATTGTTATATGAGCAAAGAAGAGTTAGATTCTTTGCGTGAAGAGCAACGCAAAAGAGGAGAGACTCCGCGTTATGATAATCGTTATAGGGATTTTAAGGGGACGCCGCCTGATGGAGTAAAGCCTGTTGTGCGAATCAAAGCCCCTTTGAATGGCGAGATTTGCTTTAGTGATGGGGTTAAGGGCGAGATGAGAATCGCAGCAAAAGAAATTGATGATTTTATCATTGCTAGAAGTGATGGAACGCCAACTTACAATTTCTGTGTAGCGGTTGATGATGCGTTAATGGGGGTTACAAATGTGATTAGGGGAGATGATCACTTGAGCAATACGCCTAAGCAAATTATTATTTATGAGGCTTTGGGATTTAAAGTGCCAAAGTTTTTTCATGTGCCGATGATTCTTAATCCACAAGGGCATAAGCTTAGCAAGCGAGATGGTGCAATGAGTGTGATGGAATATAAAGATATGGGTTATTTGCCAGAAGCGCTTTTGAATTTCCTTGTAAGGCTTGGTTGGAGTCATGGTGATCAAGAGATTTTTAGCAAACAAGAGATGTTGGAGTATTTTAATCCAAATGATTTAAACTCTTCGCCCTCAGCATACAATCAAGAAAAGCTTTTGTGGCTTAATAGCCATTATCTCAAAGAATTGAACAATGAATCTTTAAATGCTTTGTTGCAAAAAAACTTTGGGTTGAATATTCCACAAGAGAGAGTGCAAGGAATCCTCTATCCAGAAATCAAAGAACGCTCTAAAACTTTGGTGGATTTTGTGATGATTACAAAAGAGTGCTTGGAGGCTCCACAAAATTTTGATGAAAAGATGAGACAAAAAGTTGCAAGTGAAGAAAATATAAAACTCTTAAAAGATTTTAGTATTTATATTCAATCGCTTAAAAAGCCTATAGATAATCCACAAGAAGCAGAAAGCGAAATAGAAACTTTTGCGGATTTTCATGGGGTTAAACCAAAGGTTTTGTTTATGCCTTTGCGTTATGTTTTGCTTGGAAAGAGTGGCGGCGTAGGAATCGCCCCTTTGCTTGCTAGCTTGGAGAAAGAGGAAATAATAAAGAGAATCCAAAATGCCCTAGAAAGCTTTAAGAGCTAATATCTGCAAAATCAATCTTTGCAGATTCTTTTTAGGGCTTTACGCAATTCTTTGACTTTTCGTTTGGGAATGATGACTTTCCATTCGGGGTGAGTAATATCTTTTGTATCATCATTGAGATTGAGTGAGATAGAAATTGCCGTTTGTTTCTTGTCTTTTTTGCTTGGGACATGGATTTTGGCAACGACGATATTGGCATCGTGGATATAATCACTATCAAGAGGGATTGTATAAGCTAGTTTTTTGATTTTTTGTTTCATTGTTTGCCTTTTTTGCTTGGTTTATATTTTTTGTGAGCTTTTTTGAGAATCTTCCTTACTTCTTTGATTTGAGAGAAGGGTATATGGACTTTCCACTCTGGTTTTGTATCATCTATCATAATGCCGATACTGACAACAACATTGCCATCTTCCTCATAGGGATTTTTAATGATTGCAAAACTAATAGTTCCATTTTTTGTATCATTTAGGGGGATAGTTTTAAAGATTCTTTCCTCTTTCATTGCTTTCTCCTTTTAAGGTTGCTGTTTTTAGCCTTGCTTAAAGGAGTATATTGAAGTAGAACTTAAATGTAACTGAAATTACTTATTTTTGAGCATTTTCTTAAAAATAGCCTGCAATCTTAACCAATCTTGTATGGGCAATAAAGGATGTCCGGAGAATTTTCCATACGCTGGGACGCTTTTTGCAATTGCCCCTCTTGCACCAATTTGTGTAAATTCTCCAATATGCAAATGCCCAGCACTTCCGCTTTGCCCTCCTAAAACAACATTGCGTCCTGTTGTGGTAGAGCCAGAGATGCCAGCTTGAGAGACTATAATGCTATATTCTCCAATGTTACAATTATGCCCAATTTGGACAAGATTATCAATTTTGGTGCCTTTTTTGATTCTTGTTTCCCCAAAAACCGCCCTATCTATGGAAGTGTTTGAACCAATTTCCACTTCATCTTCAAGCACTACTTTACCATTGTGGTGTATTTTGATGTGTTCCCCATTTTTGGTGTGTGCATAGCCAAATCCATCACTTCCAATAACGCTATTTGCGTGGATAATTACATTTTCTCCAATCTCACAATCATTATAAATACATACATTAGGATAAAGAATGCAATTTTTTCCAATTTTGACATTTTCACCAATCACAACCCCAGCCATAATAATGGTATTTTCTTCAATCTCGCTTCCATTGCCGATAGTGGCGTTTGTAGCGATAGTGGCGTTTGTAGCAATTTTTGGAGGTGTTTTGGAGCTAAAAAGAGGTTTTGCAAAAAATTTTGTAAGGTATGCCATTGCAAGATAGGGATTCTCGCAAATAAATGCAAGAGCAGTTTTGGGAATATGCTGCAAATAAACAGAGCGTGTGAGGATAATTTTGGCTTTACTTTGTGTGATTTCAGATAGATATTTGTCCTTTTCTAAGAAAGTAATACAAGAATCATCGGCTTCTAATGGTGGCTTGATGTGCAAAATCTCTTGAGTATCAAAAAGATTAGAATGTTTCTCCCAGCTTCCTCTCCATTCTAAGACTTGTTCTAATACTTCTTTTTCTTTTAAAAAAGCGACAATTTCTCCTAATAGCATTTTTTCTCCTTAATTTGCTTCAATCGCTGCAATTCCACTTCTTGTAATATCTTTTGGTTTATAGGTTTGGATTGCTTGAAGTAATCCATTAATACGCGTATGGCAATCACAAGCCATAAAAATCGCAAATTTTTCATTGACTTCAAGCATTTTTCCATTATAGCTTGCAAAAATAGCGGTTAGTTCGCTTAAAGATTCTTTGTTGGAAAACTTTACAAGCACCGATTCTTGCTCGATAATTCTTTCATCTTCTAAGACTTTTAGGACAGGAATGAGTTTGTGGAGTTGTTTGAGAATCTGTTCTAAAACCTTTTTATCACCTTGTGTGGTAATTGTGATTCTTGAAAGATTTGTATCAAAAATGGGTGCAACGGTAAGTGATTCGATATTGTATCCGCGTCCTGCAAATAAACCACTAATCCTAGACAAAACCCCATGTTCGTTTAAAACTGTTACGGTAATTATGCGTTTAATCTCCATTGCTTACTCCTTATACTCTAGCATCATATTAAACAATGCACCGCCTGTTGGCACCATTGGCAATACATTTTCATAGCGGTCAATTCGCACATCAAGCAAGGCAGATTTATTAGAATTGATGGCTTTATTGAGGGATTCTACAAATTCGTCTTTTGTATTTACCACAAAGCCAACGCCGCCAAAGGATTCAGCAAGTTTGATAAAATCTGGTTGAATCTCTAAATTAGTGTTGGAATAACGATTTTCATAAAAGAATGTTTGCCATTGACGCACCATTCCTAAGTAGTTGTTGTTTAAAATAATATTAATAACAGGAATATTATAGACGCTACAAGTCATTAATTCTTGAATATTCATCAAAATTGAACCATCCCCGGTGATATTGATAGAAACTTTTTTAGGGAAAGCTTTTTTTGCTCCCATTGCAGCGGGTAGCCCAAAGCCCATTGTCCCTAGCCCGCCACTTGTGATGAATTGACGCGGGAAGTTGAAGGGGTAAAATTGTGCTGCCCACATTTGGTGTTGTCCTACATCTGTGGAGATAAGGGCTTCATTGCCCAAAATTTCACCAACTTTTTTTATAATCCATTGTGGTTTTAAAACCTCTTGTGAATCTTCATAACTTAAGGGGTGTAGTTTGTTGTAACGCTCTAGTGTTTCCCTCCAAGGCAAGATATTTTTGACTTCAAAATCATTTTTGATAAGCCCCAAAAGCTCTTCTAAAACACTGCTTACATCACCCACAATAGGATAGGTAACATCAACAATCTTACTAATGCTGCTAGGATCAATATCAATATGAACAATTTGTGCATATTTTGCAAATTCACTTAGCTTGCCAGTTACTCTATCATCAAATCTTGCACCAAGTGCGATGATGAGGTCTGTCTCGCTCATTGCCATATTAGCAACATAGCTTCCATGCATTCCAACCATTCCAAGCAAATCAGGGTGATTATATGGCATAATCCCTCTTGCCATTAGCGTTTCGACAACAGGAATATGGGTAATTTCACAAAACTCCCTTATTAAATTTGAACTTTTGGAAGCAACACAGCCCCCGCCAATGTATAAAAGAGGCTTTTTGGATTCTAAAATGGCTTGTGCTACCTTTTTGATTTGTCTTGGGTTACCTTTGTAAGTTGGCTTATAGGTTTGTAGTTTAATTTCATTTGGATAATTAAATTCGCCAATAGTGGCACTAATGTCTTTGGGCAAATCAATATGCACAGGACCGGGGCGACCACTTCTAGCGATATAAAAGGCTTCTTTTAGGATTCTTGGTAATTCTTCAATGCTTTTTACAAGGAAGTTATGTTTGGTGCAGGGGCGAGAAATACCCACTGCGTCAATTTCTTGAAAAGCATCGGTTCCAATAAGAGTTGTTGGGACTTGCCCGCTAATGATTACAAGCGGAATAGAATCCATATAGGCAGTGGCAATACCGGTAACAGCATTTGTGAAGCCCGGTCCGCTTGTAACAATTGCTACCCCCACTTCTCCACTTGCTCTTGCATAGCCATCTGCTGCGTGGATTGCAGCTTGTTCGTGGCGGGTTAGGATATGTTCAAAAAAGTTTTGCTTATAGATTTCATCATAAATATTCAAAGCAGCACCGCCGGGATAACCAAAAACAACTTTTACGCCTTCATTTTTGAGTGCGTGGATAATCATTTCAGAACCATTTAGTTGCATACAAAATCCTACTTTAATTTTTTATTTTATTTTAATACAATAAACTTCATCAAAGCTTACGAAATGGTTATTTGCATAATATTTTTAGAGAATTGCAAAGATAATGGATTTCTTTTTTTTGGTGTGTATAGTGCAAACTCACCCGAATCCAACCGGGTTTTTGTTCAAAAATGGTATTGTCTTTTAATCCTAGCAAATCATGCCCATAAGGTCCTGCACAAGAGCAACCAGCGCGCACTAAGATTCCAAAATCTTTGGAGAGTTTATTAGCAATTTCATAAGGGGATTTGTTTTGGATATTGAAAGAAAAAGTGCCATTTGAATTGTAGTTTGGGTTTCCATAGATTGTGATTTTGGATTCATTTTCTAAAAACTCTTTTAAGATTTTTATTAGTTCCTTTTTGGAGTTTGCAATCCATTCTTGCCCAATTTCCTCGCGTAATTGATAGGCTAAAGAAGCTCTTATAAACTCTAAAATTCCGGGTGTGCCTGCTTCTTCTCTTATTTCTTCATTAGCAAAGTAGAGTTGGCTTGTGCGGGAGACATAGCCCACTACGCCACCGCCGCAGAATGTTGGGGGTAGGGTTTTGTTGATTAAGGCGCGTTTGATGATTAAGATTCCACTGCTTGCAATTCCGCCTAGAAGCTTGTGTGGAGAGAGGAAGGCGACATCATAGAAGTGTGAAGGAATATCAAAATATGCTGAAGAGCTTGCCATATCAAAGCACACAATCCCGCCATACTTGCGGACTAAATGTGAAATTTCTGCAAAAGGGGCAATAATACCACTGACATTGGAAGCAAGGCTCAAAGAAGCGATGATTTTGCGATGAGTGTTGTTTGATAAAATGTGTTGGAGCATTTCTAAATCAATCAAACCTTGAGTATCAAGCGGGATTCGGATTACCTCACATAACCCTTCCCTAAAGCTTAATTCATTGCTATGGTGCTCATAAGGACCGATAATGACTAATGGCAAAAGAGATTTATCGAGATTTTCTAGGTTGAGATTGCTTTTGGTTTGGGGTGGAAGGTAGATTCCCATAATTTCTTGGAATTTTTTGATTGCTGCACTTGAGCCAAAACCACAAGAAATAAGGGCAAAACTAGAATCAAGCCCAAAGAATGTTTTGAGATTCTTGCGTGCATTTTCGTAAATTTCCCCTATGATTTTGGAATGTGAGGAACTTTCTGAGTGTGGATTTGCGTAGAATGGTAGTATTTTTCTTATTCGTTTTTCAATGCATTTTGCGGCTAATCCGCTTGCTGTCCAGTCAAAATAGTGGATTTTTTTCTTGAGTATGGTTTCTTTTTTTAAAAAAGCCTTTTTTTCTTTGTGGCTTAGAATTTGAAATGAATCTGGCAATAAAGGGGCAAAAGTGCGTTCTTTTATCAAATGAATTCCTTAAAAGTATGGCTTAAATATAACGCTATATTATCATAAATTTTAAATGATGGATACTAATATCTTTGGAAAATTAGAACCTTTTGAAATAGGTTGTGTTGTTAAATAATAAGAAAGTAATGAGATTTATTTGATTTTGGGTTTTGTAGGATTTGCAAAATTTAGTAAATGTTTAATTTATGAAAATTGTGGAAGTTGGATTCTTGCTAATCTTATATAATTATGCGATTTAAATAGAAAGTTGATTTGCCAAAGATTCAAAAAGTATGATTTATGAATATTTTTACTTTTGTCTTTGTCGTTTTTAGAAATTCGATAAAGGCGTATTGAAATTGGTTTTGTAATTGATTATTTAAATTCAAGAAGCTTTTGTTATACTTTTGAAATTTTTAGGAGATTTTGTAGTTGTTATGGAAACTATCATTGCCTTTGGAGTTATTTCATTATTAATTGTTATTGCTCCATTTTTTAGCACACTTACGAGATTGCCCTTAGTGGTGGTAGAGATTTTGCTTGGAGCATTGGCTTATTATTTTGGCTTTTTTGAACATTCTGAATCTTTGAAGCTAATTGCCCATATTGGTTTTTTGTTTTTGATGTTTTTGTGTGGTTTGGAGGTGAATCTCAAAAGCTTTACAAAAATGGGTCAAGATTTTCTCAAAAAAGTTGGCTTGTATTTTTTGATTTTGTATAGCATAACTTTTGTTTTTGTGCTTATTTTTGAGCTTTCTTATATTTATTTGGCGGCTTTTCCGGTAATGAGCTTGGGTATGATTATGACTTTGATACGAGATTATGGCAAGGATAAAATTTGGCTGAATCTTGCTTTGAGTGTCGGGATTTTGGGAGAGCTTGTAAGTATTGGTGTTTTGGTTATTTTAAATGGTGCGTATTCTTATGGATTGTCCTTTAAGCTATATGAGACTTTGTTGGCTTTATTGTTGTTTTTGGGGGCTATTGTTGGAATCTTGAAAATTGCAAATATTATATTTTGGTGGTTTCCTACATTAAAATTCTTAGCAATTCCAAAAGATTCTACCAAAAATCAAGATATTCGTTTTTCGGCTATGTTATTATTGATTATGATTGGAATTGTTAGCCTTTTGAAGCTAGAGGCTGTGCTTGGGGCATTTTTGGCAGGAGCAATTTTGGCGACTTATTTTCATTACCAAAAAGGCTTGGTAGATAAGCTAAATGACTTTGGGTTTGGCTTTTTTATCCCATTGTTTTTTGTTTATACTGGGAGCACATTGGATATTTCTTTGATTTTGAGCGATCTTGAGATTCTAAAAAAAGTAGTTTTAATCGTTGTTTGTATGCTCTTTTTGCGTATTTTGGCAGCGTTTATTGCTTATGGAAAATATTTTAAAAGTAAGAAAAATACCTTGCTCTTTGCCTTTAGCCATTCAATGCCTTTGACATTTTTGGTAGCCACCGCACAACTTGGTAAGCAGTTTAATGCTATTAGCACCGGAGAATATTATGCTTTTATTCTTGCAGCACTTTTGGAAGGGATTGTGTTTATGGTTTGTATCAAGCTAATCTATCAACTTCCAAATAAGAAATCCCCTGCTTCTTAGGTGTAAGATTATAAGCTTAGAAAATTGCATAAAGAGAATTTGCTTTTGCCATCCATTCTTCTAGTTCTCTCCATTTGTCATTTTGTATAAGGTTGATTGCAAAATCAAGTTCTTTTTGAAAGGCTTCAAAGGATTTTAATAATTCTTGTTTGTTTTGTTTGGAAACATCACTCCACATTTTTGGGGAGCTTTTTGCGATTCTTACCATACTTTTAAAGCCTCCACCTGCAAGTGCAAGAATATCTTTTGGATTTTGTTGAGAAAGCACAGTATTTGCAAGTGCATAACTAATGATATGGGGTAAATGGCTAATAAAGGCAGCATGGTTATCGTGCGATTTGGAATCCATTTTGATGATGTTCATTTTAAGAGCGATGAAAATTTCTTTTGCCATTGCTGCTTGAAATTCACCGCTTTGTTCTAAATCTGTTAAGACGATAATATGATGGGGTAATAATTCTTTAAAGGCAGCCTTTGGTCCAAAGTTTTCTGTTCCACTCATTGGGTGAGCACAAACGAAGTTTTTGCGAATTTCTTTGGGAATGCTTTGGGAGATGAGGTGCTTGGTGCTACCTAAGTCGATTATGGTCGTGTGCGGTGCCACTCCAACTAATTGAGGTAGAATCTCCAAAATAGCTTCCACTGGCGTTGCAAGAAAAATCACATCACAAAGTTTAATTTCATCTAAATCAACCCCTTCATCAACAAGTCCCAAAGAAAGTGCTTGTTGTAAATGGATTTCATTGCTATCTAATCCCACGATTCTTTTAAACATTCCGATTTCTTTGAGGGCTAATCCCAAAGAGCCACCAATCAATCCTAAACCTATAATTCCAGCTTGCATAATCTTTTCCATTAATTTTTTTTATGAAATTATATATTATTTGTTGTGGTTTTGTTAGCTTTAAACTCAAAAAGGATATAATCCCAAAAATTTTTTATGTTTTTAAGGTGTAGATTATAATGAGATTTTTTTCAAAGACATTATCTTTTGTGGTGGCTGCTTTTGCCTTGTCATCGAATCTCAATGCGGCAGAATTGCCCACAATCAAAGAGATTCGATATGAAGGGTTAAATTATATTTCTCCATTAATAGCAAATGAAATTGCAGGTATTAAAATCAATGAAGCGATGGATATAGATAACATTGATAAGAGTATTTTGCGTTTTTATGAGCAGGGATATTTTAAAGATATTTGGATTACAGAAGAAAATGGAATCTTAACTTATCATTTTGTAGAAAAGCCAGTTATAGCAAGTTTGGTTGTCAGTGGATATGGTGCAGGGAAAGAACAAGCAGTATTAGATCAGGAAATTGGCTTAAAAAAGGGCGATGTTTATGATGAGATAAAAATCGCCAACACTCGCAAAAGAATTATTTCGCTTTTGGAATCGCAAGGATTTTATAATACGGTTGTAGAAGTAAAAACAGAAGAAATTTCTCAAAATGCACTCAAAGTAACTTTGGAAATAAACAAGGGTGAAGAGATTATTATCCGCAAGGCAAATTATTATGGTAGGGAAGAGCTAAAAGTCTCTCGAATCGAATCTTCTACTGCAAATAAAGAACGCGATTTTTTGGGTTGGATGTGGGGATTTAATAGCGGTAAATTGCAGGTTAATGAGATTGAAAATGATGCCCTTAGAATCCGAGATATTTATATGCAAAAGGGCTTTTTAGATGCCGAGGTAAGCTCACCTTTTTTGCGCACAGACTTTACTACTTATAATGCAGAATTAGATTTTTATATCAAAGAAGGGCAGCTTTATAAGGTTTCTGGGGTGGATATTGTCTTGGAAGAAGATGTGGTTGCAACAGAAGAGCTTTATGACATTGTGCGTTTAAAAGAAGGGAAAGAATTTAATATTAGCACAATGCGTAAAGATGTAGAAGCGTTGAAATATAAAATTGGGGATTTAGGTTATGCCTTTACGCGTGTAACGCCAGATTTGGATAAAGATCAAGAAAATGGCGAAGTAAGGGTGATTTATTATATTCAGCCCGGTAGCAAGGTGAAGGTGCGAGATGTTTTGATTTCTGGAAATTCAAAAACGCTGGATAGGGTGATTCGTAGAAATGTTTTATTAGCACCGGGCGATCAATATGAGATGAGTAAGATTCAACGCTCTAAGAATGCAATTATGCGAACGGGCGGTTTTGATAGTGTTGATATTGAAGAGAAGCGTGTAGATGAAGAAAATGTAGATTTGCTGGTCAATGTTAAAGAGGGCAAAACCGGGGAATTTACTTTTGGTGTAGGTTATGGAAGCTATGATGGAATTATGGGAAGTGCATCCATTAAAGATAGAAATATTTTTGGGACAGGATTAACAGCTGGACTTTATTTTGATAAAAGTGAGGTTTCAACTTCTTATCGCTTGAATCTCTATAATCCGGCAGTTTTGGACAGCAATTATAGTCTATCAACTGATATTTATCAAACAGATTATGTGGATTATGATTACCGAGAGATTACACAAGGATTTAGTCTTGTTGGTGGGCGTAGAATCACTGATACTTTAGAGGCAAGTTTGGGCTATACTTACCAAAAATCTAAATTATCCGAATTTGATAATCCTTACTATCAGCGTTATTATATGGGCGAATACATTAAATCTTCTGTGATTCCCGGATTGTATTTTGATAATACAGATTCTTATTTCTTCCCTAAAAATGGTTGGAAACTAAGTGGTTCATTGGAGTATGCGGGGATTGGTGGAGATGCAGACTTCTTTAAATATTTTGGAACATTATATTATTTCAAATCTTTAGAAGAATGGACGGATTTGGATTTGGTGTTTAGATTCCGCTCTAAGCTTGGATATATCGAAGATAATGGGTATGTGCCGATTAATGAGAGATTTTATCTTGGGGGTGTAAATTCATTAAGAGGTTTTCAAAGCAATTCCGTAACTCCACGCGATAGATATGGCGTGAGGATTGGTGGGAATCAGACTTTATATGGTTCAGTTGAGTTGAGTTATGGATTGTTTGAAACGGTGCAAATGAGGGTAAGTGCGTTTTATGATTATGGTATGTTGGGTGAAGATAAAATTACACAGATTCAACGCAGTTCTGTGGGGGTAGCTTTGGAATGGATTTCTCCCATAGGTGCGATTACTTTTATTATTCCTAAAGCATTAGATGCAAAAAGGGGTGATGATACTTCATCCTTTGAATTTACAATGGGACAGAGATTTTAAGATGACAATAAAAGAAAAGATGGATAGAGCAATTGTGAATGTCAAAATACCTCGAGTGAGCAAAGATGAGATTCTTGATTTGATGCAAAATGCCTCTTTGAAAGAATTAGGGGAAATGGCGTTTAATATCAAAAAACAATTGCATCCTGATAATATCACAACTTTCGTGGTGGATAGAAATATTAATTATACTAATATTTGCTGGGTGGATTGTAAATTTTGTGCTTTTAAGCGAAAAATTAACGAAAATGAAACTTATATTTTGAGCTTTGATGAAATTGATCAAAAAATTGAAGAGTTGCTTAGCATAGGTGGGACGCAGATTTTGTTTCAAGGTGGTGTTCATCCAAGCTTGAAAATTGAATGGTATGAGGATTTGGTTTCTCATATTTCACAAAAATATCCTCAAATTACTGTGCATGGATTTTCTGCTATTGAGATTAACTATATCGCTAAAATTTCTAAAATTTCTATTAGTGAAGTTTTAAAAAGATTGCAAAAATGCGGACTTGCTTCAATTCCCGGAGCGGGAGCGGAGATACTAAGTGATAAAGTGCGGGATATTATTGCACCCAAAAAGTTGGATTCTGATGAATGGATAGAAGTCCATAGGCAAGCCCATAAAATCGGTATGAGAAGTACTGCTACAATGATGTTTGGAAGCGTGGAGAGTGATTTGGATATTATAGAGCATTGGGAGAGAATCCGCAATTTGCAAGATGAGACAAATGGCTTTAGGGCGTTTATTTTGTGGAGTTTTCAACCAGCTTTTACTCCACTGCAAAAGGAATTTCCAGAGATTCATAAGGCTTCATCAAATCGTTATTTGAGATTGTTGGCTTGTAGCCGAATCTTTTTAGATAATTTTCAAAATATCCAAAGTAGCTGGGTTACGCAAGGTTCTTATATCGGGCAATTGGCTTTGCTTTTTGGGGCTAATGATTTAGGTAGCACAATGATGGAGGAAAATGTCGTTGCAGCAGCAGGGGCTAGGAATTCTATGAATCAAGCAGAAATGATTTCTTTGATTAAAGATGTGAATGAGATTCCAGCAAAACGCAATACGGCTTATGATATTTTGGAGACTTTTTAGATGAAAAAAATATTGTGGTGTTTTTTGAGCTTATTTTTGATAAAAGGATTTTTGATGGCAGTGGAATTGAAAAGTTTGCAAGTTAAAGGTGTGGAGATACCTATTTTGTATGAGAAAAATTCACAACTTCCTTTGTTTTTTGTGCAAATTGTTTTTAAAGGAGCTGGCGGGATTAATAATCAAAAAAATTATGGATTATCGGATATTACAAGCTCACTTCTCAATGAAGGGACGCAAAAGCTTGGAGCGATAAAATTTGCACAAAAATTAGAAGAGAAAGCCTTGAATCTAAGTGTTGGCAGTGGGTTGGAGACAATGAGCTTTACTCTTAGTGGTATGAGCAAAGAACAAAAGGTTGGTTTTAAATATCTTAAGGAATTAATAGAAAATCCAAATTTCACAGACAAGGCATTAGAAAAAGTAAAAGAAAATTCACTCATTGGAATTTTAGAGAAAGAAAATGATTTTGACTATCAAGCAAATCGGGCTTTGAGTGCGATGTTGTTTCAAGGGAGTCCTCTTGAGTATCCTTTGAGCGGGACAAAAGATTCTATTGCCAAAATGTCTTTAGGGGAAATTCAAAAATTTTATCAAAGTTATGTTAATGTGGAATCTGCAATCTTGATTGTAGGTGGCGATGTGGAATATGCAGAAATTACCAAAGAGCTTGCCGAACTTTTGGAAATTTTGCCTGTGGGTAAAGCGGTGGATATTAAAGAAATCAAGGTAAATGAGATTCCACAAACAAAGCGTCAAATCAAAGAAACTAAACAAGCATATATTTATTTTGGAGCGCCTCTTGAAGTGAGGGATTTGCAAAAAGAAAGTGCAATGATCAAGGTTGCTTCTTTTGTGCTTGGTGGAAGTGGATTTGGGAGTCGTATGATGGAAGAGGTGCGTGTGAAGCGTGGATTGGCTTATTCTGCAGTAATGCGTTTGGAGGTCGGAAAAACCCTTTCTTATGCTAAGGGATATTTGCAAACAAGCCTCAAAAACGAGAAAGATGCCCAAAAACTCGTGCAGCAGGTGGTAGATGAGTTTGTCAAAAATGGTATTACAGAGCAAGAATTACAAGAAGCAAAGCAATATTTGTTGGGGAGTGAGCCATTACGCAATGAAACTTTATCTCAACGATTAGGAAATGCCTTTAGTAATTATTACAAAGGGCTTCCTTTGGATTTTAATGCTCAAATTTTGAAAGATATTCAAAACCTTACCTTAGAACAAGTCAATCATTATATTCAATCTCATAAGGAAATTACCAAACTAACTTTTAGTGTGGTAAGTGCAGATTGAATCTCCCTATAAATATTCAAAAATTGGGTGTAAAAACCCTTTTTGAATTTTTTTTGAAATTTATCCCAAAAGATTATACAAACACGATTTTTTCTAGTGAATTAAAAACAAATACTCAAGCGGTTTTGGCAGTGGAGGTTTTGAGGTATTCTAGCTTCAAAATAGCCAAAGTTTTATGTTATGCTCCCTTGTTTGATAAGGAAATAGAATTAGTCATTTTTAATGCCAAGCCTTACCACAAAAGTATTTTTAAAATCGGAGAGAATCTCGTGGTGAGTGGAAAAGTGCAAATTCAAAATGGTTTTGTAAGCTTGATTCAACCCAAAGTTTTAAAGCAAACTGGGGATATTTTCCCAATCTTTAAAGCACAAGGGAGCAGAATCACACTTCTAAGAGAGTTTGTAAAAAGTCTAAAATTGCCAGAAATCATACAAGCCTATCCGTATGTCCCCAAAGAAATTTTAAAACATTTATTATTGATTTATCAACCTGATACGAGTTTTTTTGAAAATTTTAAAAAAAATCATGGATTTTTTGGTGCAAGTTTGGAGGCATTGAAATTTATAGAAATTTATGAATATATGCGTAAATTAAAAGCCAAAAAGGTAGAATTTTTGAGCATTTGTCCTTTAAATGGAGATTTTAAAAAATGGCAGAGGAATCTCCCTTTTGCACTCACTAAGGGTCAGCAAATGGCGATTTTAGAGATACAAAAGGACTTAGATTCTAACAAAGCAGCAAGACGCGTAATTGTGGGTGATGTGGGGTGTGGTAAAACAATGGTAATTTTTGCAAGTGTGCTAATGGCATACCCCAAAAAAAGCATTTTAATGGTGCCTACTTCAATTTTGGCAAAACAGATTTATCAAGAAAGCCAGAAGTTTTTACCAAAGCATATTAATGTGGCTTTATGGACACAAAGTTCTAAAGTAGGCGATTTGGAGAGCAGTGATTTTGTGATTGGAACACATGCTTTGCTTTATCGGGAATTGAAAGGTTTTGCTTTGGTGATGATTGATGAGCAACACCGATTTGGGACAGCACAAAGAAATACATTAGAGCGTATGATGGAGCTGGAGCAAAGACGCCCGCATATTTTGCAATTTTCTGCAACTCCGATTCCAAGAACTTTGGCAATGATTGAATCTAATTTTTTGGATTTTAGTTTTATTCGGGATTTGCCATTTCCCAAAGATATTACCTCTTGGGTAATTTCAAAGCAAGATTTTAGAGAGCTTTTAGCACATATCCAAAGGGAGATAGCCAAAAAACATCAAGTGTTAATTGTTTATCCTTTGGTTGAGGAAAGCGAAAATGCAGATTATACACCGCTAAAAAAGGGCGAGGAGTTTTGGAGAAAGCATTTTGAGGGGATTTATGTAACGCATGGCAAGGACAAATACAAAGAGGAGGTTTTGGAGGAATTTAGGGACAAAGGCAATATTTTGCTAGCTACAACCGTGGTGGAGGTTGGAATCTCATTGCCAAATCTTTCTACTATTGTGATTGTTGGGGCAGAGAGGTTGGGATTGGCAACATTGCATCAATTGCGAGGAAGAGTTAGCAGAAATGGTTTAAAGGGGTATTGTTTTTTGTATTCCAAACAAGAGAAAAGTCAGCGTTTAATGAGATTTTGTCAAATACAAAATGGTTTTGAAATTGCACAACTAGACTTAGAATACCGCAATAGTGGGGATTTGCTAAGTGGAGAGCAACAGAGTGGAAAGCAGTTTGAATGGATTAATTTGGCTTTAGATGAAAAGATTATTGCAAATGCTAAAGAAGCATTAAAGAAACAAAAATAAGCTGAAATTAGAAAGTGGATAATGAAGTTTGGAAGATTTGGAATTTTGGAGGTTTGTCCCCTTTGGGAGATTAACCTCTATCTTTTAGTCCTAATTTTTCAATCAAAGCTGCATAGCGTTTGAAATCTTTGTTTTTTAGGTAGCTTAACAATCTTTTTCTATGAGAAACGATTTTACGCAAACCTAAACGACTTGAATGGTCTTTTTTGTTGATTTTTAAATGTTCTGTTAAAGTCTTGATTCTATCACTCAAAAGTGCCACTTGCACTTCAACAGAGCCTGTATCTTTTGGATTTCTAGCAAAAGCAGAAGTAATTTCTCTTTTTTTCGCCGAATCTTGAGCCATAATGACCTCCTGATTGGTAATTTTAAAATTTTTAAAGGTGCAATTCTAGCATAAAATATTTTAAAAAGTGTAAATTTTTTAAAATTTCTTGATTTTATAGGGTAAAAACGATTAAAATTACAAACTTTATTTAATTTTTGAAATGGAGCATTTTTGGCAAAAGCAGGGCAAAAGACTTCTTTTTGGGGTAGAATCTCACCTTTTTTATCGCAATTGACGGGTTCTAAAGATTTAACAGTTGTCTTTTTTATCATTGCGATTTTAGCTATTATCATTGTCCCTCTTCCTAGTGCATTGTTGGATTTTTTTCTAGCAATTTCCATTGCATTGTCTGCATTGATTATTTTGATTGCACTTTATGTGAAAAAACCTACGGATTTTTCGGCTTTTCCAACTTTGCTTTTGATTGTTACTCTCTTTAGGCTTTCATTAAATATTGCTACAACAAGAATGATTCTAAGCAATGGACATTTGGGTCCAGAGGCTGTAAGCGATATTATCACTGCTTTTGGGCAGTTTGTAGTTGGTGGGAATTATGTGATTGGAATCATTTTGTTTATTATTTTGGTAATTATTAATTTTATGGTTGTTACAAATGGTTCTACTAGGGTTTCTGAAGTTAAAGCAAGATTCACACTTGATGCAATGCCGGGTAAGCAAATGGCGATTGATGCGGATTTGAATACCGGATTAATTGGGCAAGAGGAAGCAAAGGCAAGAAGGGATGAATTAGCTGCTGAAGCGGATTTTTATGGTTCTATGGATGGTGCTAATAAATTTGTCAAAGGTGATGCCATTGCAGGAATCATCATCACGCTTATTAATATTATCGGCGGATTTTTAATTGGGGTATTCCAAAAGGATATGAGTGTTGCTGATGCGGCTTCTACTTTTACGATTCTTACTATTGGCGATGGTTTGGTGTCTCAACTCCCTGCTTTAATTGTTTCTACTGCTACGGGTATTATTGTTACGCGTTTTAGCAAAGAGGGAGAGAATTTCGCTTCTGGGATTGTTGATCAATTAATTAATGAATCCAAAACTTTGATGATTGTAGGGTGCATTCTTTTGTTGTTTGCACTTGTCCCCGGACTTCCTACTATTTCTTTGGGATTTGTAGGGCTATTGTTTTTGACTTTAGCATTACTGTTAAATAAGCAAAAAGATGGGGAAGCGTGGAAATATGTAGAATCTTTGTTTAAAAAAGTGCGTAAGGGCAAAGCAGAAGAGGGGCAAGCTCCATTGCCACAAAGACAAACCCAAAGAGCAAGTGGGGGACAAACTCCTCAAAACGCACAACAAGCCGCACCTAAACCGCAACCACAAGAGAGTGAAGAGGAGCGTAGAAAAAGAGAGGAAGCCGAAATTGATAAGGCGCTTAAAGTTAAGATTTTGCGGGTGGGGCTTGGGTATCAACTCATCAAATTTGCAGATCCTGCACAAGGTGGAGAACTTGTAAATAAGATTCGTGCGATTCGTAAAACGATGGCAACAGAATATGGAATCTTGGTGCCTATGGTGCATTTAAGAGATGATTTGAATCTCGCCCCTGATGAATATCAAATTTTGCTAAAAGAAATTGAGATTGGCAAGGGCAAGATTATGGTGGATAAATATTTGGCAATCGCTTCTAGTGGTTTTGTAGGGGAGTTGCCTGATGGGATTCCAACAAAAGAGCCGGTTTTTGGATTGGATGCGTATTGGATTGATGAGGATAAAAAAGAAGATGCTATCATCGAGGGTTATACAATTATTGATGGGGCTACTGTTATTTCAACTCACATTCAAGAGCTTATCAAACAATATGCAGAGGAATTATTGACGCGTCAAGAAGTGGCAAATTTGGTGGCAAAATTGGGACAAGATTATCCGATTTTAGCCGAAGAGATAAAGGGTGTTGGTATTGGAACAATCCAGCATATTTTAAAAGAGCTTTTGCATGAGCAAATTCCGATTAAAGACATGTTGAGTATTGCTGAAGCAATTGCTGATGGATACCCTGCTTATAAGGCAGATTTACCAACTTTGAGCGAGTATGTAAGGGCGTGTTTGAAGCGACTAATTACACATAATTTTCAAAGTGATGATGGGGTGTTGAAATATTTTGTGCTTTCGCCTAGTTTGGAGCAGTTTTTGTTGGAGAAACTTCCAGACCAACAAAAAATAGGGCAGAGATTGCGTCTAAGCCCAACAGAATCCCAAAGCCTCTTAGATGCGATTAATATTGCTTATCAAAAAGGAGTCTCTATGGGTGCGGTGCCGACAATTATTGGTGGAGTGCCTATGGTGCTTAGAAAGCCGCTTGCAATTTTCTTGGAACAATACGGATTTGGTCGCAATATAGTGGTTTTAAGCACGGCTGAAATTGATTATCAAAGCAAGTTTGAAATTTTGGGAAGTATTGAATTCCCTATTTAGTTTAAGGAAATAAATGAATCTTTATCATCTCTCACACATTGATTTGGATGGCTATGGGTGTCAGCTTGTTAGTAGCGAATTTTATAAAACAAGAGCGAGTAAGATTTTCTTTTATAATGCAAATTATGGCAAAGAAGTTTTGGCTAGATTAGAGCAGATTGTTAGGGATATTAAGAACAATAAAGAAGAATCGCATATTTTAATTAGTGATTTGAATCTTACAATGAGTGAATGCGATGAGCTAAAAAAAGAGATTTTAGAGCTTAATCTTAGTGGCTATCAGGTGAGTTATGAATTGCTAGATCATCACAAAAGTGGGCAAGAATGTGCAAATAAATATGAATGGTATGTGCTAGATACTAAAAGATGTGCAACAAAAATTGTTTATGATACGCTTTTGGGTCGGTTTGGGCTTGATGAGAGCGTGAGGAAATGGCTAGAACCTATGGTGGAGATGATTAATAGCATTGATTTGTGGAATGAAGAGGGGTTTGCTTTTGAGTTTGGTAAAGTAGCTATGCGTTTGATTGTCGAATGCAAAGAGCTTAATCGGTTTATGTTTGATGATGAGGATAGGGCTTATAAACTTTCTCTTTTGCGGGAATCTAGCCGTTTTTTGGGGGAAGAGAGAGGGCATATTTTGCTAGATAATGCGATTTTGGAGATGAAAAAATGCTATTTAAATGGTAGTTTGCTTAGCGATACTCTTGATAATCTTATCTCGCATTTTCAAAATAAGCTTTTGGGGCAAAAGGCGAGTGAATGCACTTTGTATTGTGGGGAGTATAGGGGATTTTTGAGCTATGGGGTTGGCAATATCTCTGTGCTTGCTAATTTATTTTTGAAAACACATACAGAATTTGACTTTTTTTTGGATGTGAATGCTAGAGGAAATGTGAGCTTGAGGGCAAATGGGAATTGTGATGTGAGTGTGATTGCAAAGAAATTTTTTAATGGTGGTGGGCATTTTAATGCAAGTGGAGGCAAGATTGATAATTTCAAAGAAAGCTTTATTTATGCGGATATTAAAGAGACAATAGAGCAAATTTTTAGAGGAGAAAATGATGAGTAAAGAGAGAATAAAAGAACTAGAGGAAATGAATGAGGAGTTATCTATCCAGCTTAGCGATATGCTTTGTGCGGTATTAAAGCTTTCTGGTGTAGTTGAATCAAAAATGCAAGAAGCATTAGATGCGTATATTGAAGCACTTGATGAAGAGAGTTTGGAATATGGAGTAAAAGAGATTTTGGATAATATTGAAAATCTTAAGAAAAACAAACCAGAGCTGTTTGGGAAAAAGTAATGGGAGAGGGCATAATCAATCAGCCAAAAAGTGTAGAATTGATGAAAGAAGAAAATATGAAAGTTAGAAAGATTGCGATTTTGTTTAGCGGGAATGGCAGTAATTTAGAATCTTTGATACGCTGTTTGCATAAGAAGTATTTTAAGAGATTGGGGGATTTTTCACTCAAAGATTCACAAGCAAGAGGATTTTTGATTGGTGGGATAGAATCGGAGTTTGTGGAGACAGATAAAGAGGACAAAGAGGCTTTTGGGGTTGAGGTGGTTTTGGCTCTTAGTAACAAGGCAAATGCTTATGGGCTAGAGAGGGCTAAGAATCTAGGGGTTAAAACACAAGTTTTAGAGAGTGCGAAGTTTGCTAGACGAGAGGATTTTGATAGAGAGTTGGTTGGAATCTTGAAGCAATATTCGCTTGATTTGTGTGTATTGGCGGGATTTATGCGGATTTTGACGCCTATTTTTACGCAAGCGGTGCAAGCAGTGAATATCCACCCTTCTCTTTTGCCGCTTTTTAAGGGAGCAAATGGAATTAAGGAAAGTTTTGAATCGCAAATGAAGCTTGGGGGAGTGAGTGTGCATTGGGTCAGTGATGAATTGGATAGTGGAGAGATTATCGCACAAGGTGTGGTGGAAAAAGACAAGGATTTGGAAAACTATGAATCAAAAATACATAAGCTAGAGCATTATTTGTATCCTTTAGCGGTTTTAGAGGCGTTAAAGAAAGTATAAGGGCATTGTGTGAAAAAGATTAAGGTATTGCATACAGAGTGGAGTAGTGGCTGGGGAGGTCAAGAGATAAGGATTATTTCAGAAATGGAAATGATGCGGAATCTTGGTTGTGAGCTTGCGTTGGCTTGTAGAGAAGATTCTATGATACTTCCAAAAGCACAAGAAAAGGGCTTTAAAACTTATGTTTTGCCTTTTGCAAGGAAGAGCGATTTTAAGACAATGTGGGAGATTGCAAAGATACTAAGGAATGAAAAGTATGATATTATTAACACACATAGCGGAATTGATACTTGGTGCGGTGGGCTTGGAAGTTTATTGAGTGGGGCGAAATTTATCCGCACAAGGCATTTATCGACTCCTATTCACCCCTCAAGATGGAATTTTATTAACAGTTTGGCGGATTTTATTATGACAACAGGAGAGAGTGTCAGGGAGACGATGATAAGGGATAATCGCATTAATCCTGCCAAAATTATGTCAATTCCAACGGGAATTGATATGGGGATTTTTGATAAAGCAAAATATAATAAAGATGCAATGAAAGAAAAATACAAAATCCCAAAGGATAAAATTATCATTGGGAATTTAGGTGTTTTGCGATATTTCAAGAGGCAAGATATTTTTATACATATTGCAAGGGAGATTCACAAAAAATATCCAAATACTTGCTTTGTGATTGCAGGAGATGGAGATGGGAAAGAGTGGCTTAAAAATCTTGTTGTAGGTGGTGGTGAGATTGAAGATGCAAGCGAATATATTAAGCTTTTGGGGCATGTTGCAAATCCAGCGGAATTTTTAAGCACTTTGGATGTGTTTATGCTCACTTCAGATTCTCATGAAGGTGTGCCTCAAAGTCTTATGCAAGCTTTGGCTATGGAGCTTGTAAGTATTGCTAGTGATATTGGGAGTATTAGGGATTTGCATAATGGAAGCAATTTTGTTTTGACTGCTAATCCTAATAAAGAGGAATTTTTGGAGGCTTTGGAGGGGATTTTGAGAGGGGATTTGAAGGTCAAACCTAGCCGAGAGTTTATCATAGATAATTTTTCTAAAGAAGTGATGGGAGAGAGGATAGCAGGGATTTATAAAAAGGTGCTAAAGAGATGAAAATTCTGCTTATACGCAATGATAATATTGGGGATTTGGTTTGCTCTACTCCCGCAATAGAAGCTTTAAGGAAAAAATATCCAAAGGCACAAATTGATATTGTGGTTAATAGCCTTAATGCACCTGTGGTGATAGGGAATCCTTTTTTGGATAAAGTATGGGTTTATACCAAAACTAAACATACTAAAAATTTCTTTTTAAAAATCAAGGCCTTTTTGCATAAGGGTTGGATTTTGTGGAGAATCTTTCGTGAAAGTTATGATGTGAGCGTGATTTTGAGAGTTTATTATTCAAAGCATGCTGGATTATTTGCAAGAGCGGCTAGGGTTAAGAAATGTCTAGGGGTAAAAGGTAAGGGAAGTAAAAAGATACCTAATTTTGAATCTTGTGCGATTAACCATTCTCATGAGGTAATGGCGTGTTTTGATATTTTGGAATCTCTTGGGGTGCAATATGGAGGGGAAAAGACTTATTATCCTATCAAAGAGACTTGTATAAGGTATTTTAGTGAGCCTTATATTTTGTTTCATATTTCTAGCAGAAGAATCAAAGATAACCCCTATCCCATGGAATATCTAAAAGAGATTATTCAAGCGGTTTTTATGGATTTTATTGTCATTGGAGATAGTGGAGATAAACAAAGATGTGAGGAATTAGCAGAGTTAGAAAATTGCCATTATATCAAGACGCAAAGTATTGATGAGGTAGCTATTCTAGCAAAAGATGCGGAAGTGGCAATTGCCTTTGATGGAGGGGTGGCACATATTTTTGGTGCTTGTTGCAAAAGGGTGATTACAATTTTTGATAATGTAAGCCTTGATAGGTGGCATACCTGGGGGCATTTTGAAGGGTGTTTGCAAAGTGAGAGTAAAAGGGTAAGTGATGTGAAGCCAAGAGAAGTGGTTGAAAAGATGAAGGAATTGCTCAAAAATTAGAGGTGCATTGATTGATTTTAATACGCTAAAATAATTTAAAGGAATAATTAATGTTATACATTTTGCTTTATTGTGTCTTATTTCCTTTTTTGTATTTAACTTCTTTGACAAAAAAAAGAAATGGGATTTTGATAATACAAACAGCTAAAATCGGAGATTATATCAATACAACTCATTTGTTGAATGGTGGGTATAAAAGTGATGTGCTTATTTCAAAAGTTAATGAGGGATTTGCACAAAATGATACAAGAATTAACAATTATTTTCTTGTAGAAAAATATAAAAAAAGTTTAATTAGCAAAGTAAGGTTAGCATTTTGTTTATGTGGGAAAAACTACAAGGAAGTCATTGTAGTTTTACCCAACTCGTTGAATTTATTTTTTGCTAAATGTTGTTTGGGTGCAAAGAAAAAGACTATTCGAACTTATCAAATAAAATCTTATGAAAAAATTTTAATGCTTGGTTTTGAGAAAGTAATACATACAAAAGATGATTGGACTTTGCAAACTTATGCAAAACTTCTAGATGTATCGCCTCCATTTATAAAAAAACCATTTGAGCAAATATATATTCCCAAAAATACACTTTTTGAGGTTGATGGGAAAATATTGAATGTAGCATTGAGTTTGACAGCAGGAAATCCATCAAAAAATATCCCCCCAGAAATTTGGGCAAAAATACTGATGATACTAGATAAATTTGATTGTCAAATTTTTTTGTTTGGATTAAAAAATGATTTGCAAGTTTGGTTGCAAATTTTAGAAATTTATTCTTTTAAAGGCAAAGTAAATTGTTTGTTTGACAAATTGGAAATAAAGGAATTACCTTACTATCTTAGTTTAATGCAGTTGCATATTTCTAGTGATAGCGGTAATGCTTATATTGCAGATTGCTATAATGTTCCATTGATTTTATTTGAAGGTCCTTGTTGTAGGCAAGAACAACACCCGCAGGGAAAAACCCTATATATCAAAGGGCGTAAAACCACCTCTTACGTTTTTAAAGCGGATTATCACGCAAATCCTTATGAGAGCTTTAAATTTGGTGTTGAGGATGAAGAGAATATCTATCATTTTGTTGAAGGGTTATGTAAATAATCATAATGAAGAATTTTTTGCCATTTTAGCAAAATCACTTCCTTACTAAACTTCTCTTGTGCTATTTCTTTTGCTCTTTTACCCATAGATTCTCTTAAATTTTGATTTTGCATTAAAGCTTTTAGTTTCTCTGCATAGCCTTCTAAATCTCCATCAGGAATCAAAAATCCACTTTTTTCATTCTCTATAATATCACTTGGACCTGTTTTGACATCAAAGGCAATGCAAGGCAAACCAAAAGATTCTGCTTCAATAAGCACCATAGGCAATCCCTCATAATGGCTTGTCATTACATAAATACTAGCCTGCAAATATTCTTGTTCTATTTGGTTGGTAAAGGGTTTTAGAATAATAGAATCTTGAAGATTCTTTGTTTTTATTTTTTCTTGGATTTGTTCTTTGAGTAATCCATCTCCCACAATGTGTAGTTTCCATTCACCAAACCTTAAATCTTTTTGTACGATTTCCCATATATCCACAAGACGAAAGAAGCCTTTTTGGTTTCCTTCACCCATTCTGCCTACACTTAAGACAACCTTATTAACATAATCTATATTTTGCTTTGGAATCTCTGGAATGAAATTAGGAATGATATGAAAATTCGCTTGAGGGTATTTTTGCTTGAATTCTCCCATTTCTTGTGGGGTTAATAAAACAATTTGACAAAAATTACTTAGCCCCGAATTAAATTTGGTATGTGTATCGAAACTAGTATGAACAACTCTGATTACTTTTTCTTTAGCAAAATATTTAAAAAGCTTCTTCGCATCATCAGTATATATATTATCAATAACAATATGGGGATTAAATTTTTTTAATACTTTTTTGAATTTGCGACTTTTATCAGATTTAAAATAATACAACACAGGAAATACCAACAACCTTTTAACTTCCCTCCAAAACTTCCCAGCGAGACTTTTTGGCTTTGAGAATTTTAAAAATCCAGCACGATGACACCCCTGATACCATATAAAGTTTATCCCTCTCTCCACGCTATTATATACATAAAATCCATTATATTTTTGAGGCTCCAAACTATACACTACCACTTCGCAACCCCTCTCCGCAAAAGCATTAGCCAAATTACACACGACTCTTTCTATTCCTCCAAATAGACTAACATTATTACATACAAGCAAAATTCTCATATTTTTACCCTTTATTTGCATTTCACTTTATCAATCTTTTTTCTAATATCCGGATACTTCTTAAACACCCTTCTAACACTCTCATCATTTGCACCATTTTTATTGTGTTGCCACAAACTTCCCACTTCCTTTTCATCAATCAAATAATTTTCCCCCAATTTGAAGTTTTCTCCCACCACATTAATTTTTCTACCATTTAAAACTGCCATTGCCCAAAACCAAATATCATCACCTGTTGGGGCAAGATTCATAAAAATATCTTCTTTTAAGACATCTTGATAAAAACAATTAGGGGGATATAAGATTCCTCCTCCTGTCGTCCCAAAATTCAAAACAGAAGGCATTGCTTCATTACTTGGAATCTCAAATCTCCATTGGTTATAAGGCAATATCTCTCCTTTTTCATCAAACAAAATTCTATGAGCTCTATGGCAATGGATACACTCAGGATTAGACTGATAAGATTCATAAAGTTTAGAAAGCCACTCTTGTGGATAAAGCACATCATCATCAGCCGTTACGATAATAGAATTTGGGAATTCTTGGAGTGTTGGGATAAGCTTTTTATAAGATCTTATATTTTTTTCACACCATTTGATTGTTAAGCCATGTTTGACAAATTCTAAAATCTCTTGTGGTAAATCCTGTTCTTGTTTGGGAAATTCCTCTTTACTTAACCACAGCAATATTTGATTGGGTTTGTAACTTTGCATCAAAAGAGTATAGAGAGTATATTTGACATAAGGGATTCTTGCCGGATAAGAAGTAAGAGACACAATTAACTCTAGAGAATTATTTTGTTCTTGGACTCCTACATAAGAACTTTTCAAAAATTCTGCGATTTTATTATTATAATCATTCCTTGCTTTTTGTATTGCTTTTTCTTTTTGATATTTATTAATTCTTTTTGTGATAAATCTTGGTAGAAAATTTTGATATTTCATGGATGTGCCTTAAATAACTTTTCAACATTTAAAATATGTTTGATTTTTGAACTATATTATAGTAGAATTTAACTTCATATTTCATAAATAAGG
>JFBN01315935.1_pt1 | contig 40454 bp, 31 predicted proteins | sample 768741 | NCBI WGS metagenome assembly JFBN01 (sample SAMN01983846, study PRJNA193217) | chicken gut metagenome | biome: terrestrial biome; isolation source: ceca of Broiler chicken | host: Gallus gallus | place: United Kingdom: England | collected 2010-09-07
TGGCTGCCCCCTGACGGTAGGCGGCGTAGAAGTCGGGAATGCCGTAGCCCAGCAGCGAGTCGGGCGCGAGGTATTGCGAGCTGTTTTGCTGAATGAGCGAGATGATTTCCCGAGCCGACAGTTTTGGCAAAGCCTGCCACAGACAGGCGGTGAGCCCGGCCATGATGGGGGCCGAAAACGAGGTGCCGTTTTGCCATTGCAGATTCCCTTCGGAATCGATGATGGCGGCCGGTGCTCCAATGGCCACTACGTCGGGTTTCACCCGGCCGTCGGCCGTGGGGCCGGCTCCCGAGAAATAGGCCGGTTGGCGGTTGGCGGAGATTGCCCCTACGGAGAGTCCCCCAGCCACATCGGCGGGAAAGGTTATCTTTTGCCACTCATTTATCCGTTCGTTCCCGGCGCTCACCACGATGAGCAACCCTTTCTCCACACCCCGGGCGGCAGCTTGTGAGATAAAGGTGGTGTGACCGTCCAGGTCGTCCCAGGTGTGGTCGTACCGGCTGTCGTCAAACCGGGAATATCCCAGCGACGAGGTGACAACGTCGACTCCCACGCTGTCGGCATATTCGAGTGCCGCCGCCCAGTAGTCCTCTTCGGTGGGATATTCGGTCGCCGTGTCTTCCGACCGCAGCAGCCAGTAGGAGGCCTGCGGAGCCGTGCCGATAAACAGGCTGCTGTCGTTCACCAGCAGGGTCGATAGCACCTCCGAGCCGTGGCTGTCGCCGTTGCGGAAATCCATCGTTTCGTCGATAAAGTCGTGTACCCCCACGATGCGGTCGGGGTCGAACTGCGGGTTGCGGTCGGTATTGAGAAAGCCTCCGTCGATGACGGCGATGATCATGCCCTCGCCCCGGAATCCCGCCTGGTGCAGTCGTTCGCCGTTGTGCAGTGCAATCTGTTGGGCCGCTTCGCCATAGAACGAAAGAGGCTCGGCCTCGATCAGTTTCTTGCGGGGTTTGACAATAATCTGGCCTGTTGGTTGCACGGGAGAGCCCAATCGGTCGAAACGGGCGACGAAGGGAAGCTGTGCGATGGCACTGAGCCGGGTGGTATCGGTGAGGGCGACGGTGGCCGTGTTGAGCCATTTCGAGGTGGCCAGAATTCGGGCTCCCTGTGCCGACAGCCGTTGTAGCCGGGTGGGGGAGACGGGAAGGTCGGTCGAGTCGATGGCAATACCGTATTTCTGCCGGTGTTCCAGGGCTCGTGGCGACAGGAACTGCTCGGGCCTTTCGAGCGAACAGGCCGACTCGCCCTTGTCGGTGAACCAGATGCGGTAGTGTTGTTCCTGTGCCCGACCGCTGAGGAGCATCGCAAGGAGCAGTAGTGCGATGTGCAGGCGTCGTTTCATACCTTGTATTTTTTCAACAGTCGTTGGTCGGCGATGATACCGCCACCGATGACGGCGTTGTCGCGGTAGATGACGGCCGATTGTCCCGGAGTGACCGCCGAAGCCTCCTGCTCGAAGTCGACAAGCCATTCGCCCGGAGTGTCGCCCGGTTGCAGGGTGGCCGGTATGGCCGCGCTGCGGTAGCGGATTTGTACCTCAACGGGACCCGCTTCGGCCAAGATGCCCTCGTGCGCCTCGCGCACGTCGGTGATGACCATGCGGCGGGTGAGCAGCTCCTCGCGGTCGCCCAGCCGGATCGTGTTCTTTATCGGGTTGATGCGGGTAACAAACATGGGTTTGCCCAGGGCAATCTCCAACCCTTTGCGCTGCCCGATGGTGTAGAAGGGGAAGCCCTTGTGCTGTCCCAGTTTGCGGCCGGTGGAGTCGACAAAAAATCCGCCGCCTACTTGCCGGTCGAGGTCGGGCAGCTGTTCGCGCAGGAAGTCGCGGTAGTCACCCGGAATGAAACACACCTCCATGCTCTCCTTCTTCTCCACCTTCTCGTGGAACCCTTTGCCCTCGACATATTTTTTTATCTCTTCTTTGGTGATTCCGCCCAGCGGGAAGATGGTGCGCGAGAGTTCCTCCTGTCCCAGCCTCCACAAGAAGTACGACTGATCCTTCTTCTTGTCGGCACCCCGGGCCAGCACCCGGTAGCCGTCGCAGTCGAGAATGCGGGCATAGTGGCCGGTAGCCACCCACGAGCAGCCCAGCCGGTCGGCCTCCTGCAAGAGGTAGTGCCACTTGAATTGCCGGTTGCACATGACGCAGGGATTGGGCGTGTTGCCTTTGAGGTATTCGTCGATAAACGCTTTTATAATCGTGTTTCTGAACTCTTCGCGTACATCGAGAATGTGGTGTTCGATACCAATCTTCTCGGCCAGTTCGCGGGCTTCGATTGCAAACTGGGGAATCGTCTGCCCTTCGCGAGGGAAATGGCGCGGCAGGTCCCACATGCGCATGGTGAGCCCCACGACCTCGTAGCCTTGTTCCTGTAAAATCATGCAGGTAGCAGAGCTGTCGATGCCGCCGCTCATGCCTACCAATACTCGTTTGTTGGATTCTTTTTGTTTCATATTGCTACAAAAGTAAGGAACTTTTGCGAGGCAAACGGTAATAAACTTCTAAAAAACATATAAACCGGAAATGTTAAAAAGAGAAGTGTATTTGTTCCTCTTGATAGAAAAAGATTATCTTTGAAAAAATATTGGGAACATAAGCGTTTAGAATATTACCTCTATTCGGAATCAGCAAAATTCTTTTTAGGTGGGGTAATCGACAGCTAAACGCCTGCGCTTGTACATACAAGCGTGGGCTGGTTGTTTGTCCACCTAAGGTTTTTGCTGAACCTCGAATAGGATAAACCATCAGGCTCACGCTTCTTTGATTATTTTTAGGCTCCAAGAGCTGTGTAAGTGGGACTGAAAAAAAGAGGGGATTCTCGGTTTATTTCTGCGAAAACCATAAACGAATGGGGGGTATGTGAACTACTTATTGGGTCATAGTTCATGTGTCTACCTGTGCAATTGTTTGGTTAGAAAGTTCGCAGGGCGGGGAGGGAAAGTTGTTCAGCCTGCTTTTCCTCCCTTTTTATGGGTAGGAGGTTGAGCAAGAAGTATTTCTTTCCTGAATTGTAAAAGAGTTCCTCAAAATTTGTTCTCTTGGTTAGCGAGGAAACTCTTGTCTCGGTTGAAGATGCCCGCGGGTATCCGACACGGCAGTGTTGTTGGTGATTACGGAGGAGGAGCTGAGGCCGCTTATGGAGTTGGAACGAAAATCTGAATGATAATATAATGGAAAGAGCCAACCGACTTATCGGTTGGCTCTTTATGTCGAGGACGATTTTTTTCTGGTGAGAAGAACCCCGGGTTGCAGGGAGGGTCAGGCTTTTTCGAGCAATACCACGGCATAGGCCGAGATACCCTCTTCCCGACCGGTAAATCCCAGCCGTTCGGTAGTTGTGGCTTTAATCGAGATGTCGTCGGGGTCGATGCCCATGCAGTCGGCCAGGGTCTGTTGCATGGCCGGTATGTGGGGATTGAGTTTGGGGCGTTCGGCGCAGACGGTTATATCGGCGTTGCCTATGGCGTAGCCTTTACCTTGTATGAGTTCTACGGTCTTGCGCAGCAGAATCTTGCTGTCGATGCCGGCATATTCGCCAGCGGTATCGGGGAAGTGATACCCGATGTCGCGCAGGTTGGCGGCTCCCAGCAGGGCGTCGCACAAGGCGTGGATAAGCACGTCGGCATCGGAGTGGCCCAGCAGTCCCATCGTGTGGTCGATGCGTATGCCGCCCAGCCACAATTCCCGGCCTTCGACCAGTCGGTGCACGTCAAATCCAAATCCTACCCGTGTTTTCATCGGCGGTGTCCTATCAGTTCTTTCAGTCCGTCCATGTCGAACGAGAGGGTGAAACGCAACGTCTGGTCAAGCGGGCTGGTTTGAGCCGTTGCTACCATGTAGGCGGCGTCGATTTTCAGCACGTTGAGGGAGAATCCGGCACCGAATGAGAAATACTTGCGGTTACCCTTGTATTTGTTTTCGTTGAAATATCCGGCCCGCAGGAAGAACTGCTGGTTGTAGGAGTATTCGGCACCTATCGAGAAGTTGATTTCGCGCAACTCCTCCTTGAATCCGCCCGGGGCGTCGCTGAACGACTGGAAGATACCCGTGATGGGGGAGGTGTTCTGCCATTTCTCCTTGGCCTCTTCATACTCGGCATCGGTTTCGTAGTTGGCTACCTGCGGAGTCGAGGGAACCAGCAGTTTGTTGAAATCGAGGTTGAGCGACAGCGTGTTGTAGTCGGCCAGCGGGAAGAGGAACGAGGTTCCGATTTTCAGGTTGGTGGGCAGGAAGGCACTCTCGTTACCCCCGTCGTAGGAGACTTTGGTACCGATGTTGGAGATGTTGAAACCCAACGACCATTGGCATTCGCTGCGGCCGATGATGGGGTAGGTGGTGTAGTAGCCCGAGATGTCGGCGGCAAAGGCCGAAGCACCCGAGGCATCGGATACACTCGACTCGTCGTAGTGGAAACCGAGGTCGGAGTAGATGTAGCGGAATACGACACCCATCGAGAATTTCTCGGAGAGCTTGCGCGAGTAACCTACATCGAAGGCCATCTCGTAGGGGGTGATGCTGTTCTGGGCATTACCATTATTGTCGGTGAGCACGATTTCGCCCAGCGAGAAGTAGCGCAGCGAGGCGCTGAGGGCCTGCAAGTCGCTGCTGCCCAATTTCCAGTAACCGGCCAGGTAGGCCAGGTAGATGTCGTTGACCAACTTGCGCAACCACGGAGTGTACGACAGCGAGACCCCGGCCTGGCTGTAAGCAAAGGCATATTTCGAGGGGTTCCAGAACTGCGAGTTGACATCGGGGTCGGTGGCTGCTCCCAGATCGCCCAGCGAGGCACCGCGCGAATCGGGGGTAATGCTCAGCGAGGTGACACCGGTGTTGATGGGGTTGAACTCGTTTTTGGACGCGTTGTCGGCATGGACACCCAGCGGCAGGCACATCGACACAAGTGTGAGGACTATACTGTAAAAATAGGTTCTTTTCATCGTGTGTGGTGTTACGAATTACATGTATATAATTAACAGAGATTCCCCCCGATTATTGCGTAATGACTACGATTTTTTTGGTGGGAGTGGCTGTTGAGCCGGTCTCTGTTTCGAGGTATGCCCGGCAGTCATACTGTCCGGCCGGTACCCGCTGTCCGTTGTTGTCGAGCAGGTCCCAGACGAGGGGGAAGGGGTTGCCCGAGGTCTCGCGGTACCACACCTCTTCGCCTCGCATGTCGGTGACGGAGATACGGGCCCGCTTCACCTCGCCGAGGGCGTTGCCTTCAAGGTCTTGACAGGTGAGGGTAGCCTGTTCGATCACGGGCTCTTCGTCGAGCCGGAGGCGATAGTCCGATTCATCGGGGGCAATCTCGAATGCCGTGGTCACCTCCGACGAGTTTCCCAACGTATCGAACACATTGAATGTGAGGGTGTAAAGCCCTTCCCTTAGTGCGGGTATCGGATAGACGAGTTCGCCGCCCGGGGTGTTGCCGTCGAGAGTGGGACGATAAAAGCGGGAGGGGTTCTCTTCGATAGCGGCACCGTTGAGTAACAGAATCATCTGTCGGCCCAGCGTGTTGCCGCTCCATATACCCGAGGGGTCGGAAAAGCGGCAGATGAAGGAGGCCGGTGTTTTTATTCGGGCTCCGTCGGTAAAGTGCTCGTTGTCGATTCCGGCAAAAGTAATCTCGGGACCCTGAGTGTCGGTCGATTCGGTTGCCGGAGTGGTGCCGATTATCAGTTGCTCGGTGTAGCCGTTGGCTTCCCGACCCGACGGTTCGCAGGCATAGAGGTTGAGCAGAGCCGATTTACCCGAGTGGGAGTTGTCGGGCGGCAGGACAACCGTAAGGCTGAACCGTCCGTTCTGCACGGTACCGATACCCGTAGTGAGCAGATTGGGACGGTAGTTGTAGGTCCAGGTCTTGGCATCTTGGTGCGCCAGGGTGGTGAAGCTCTTCTCCTCGTCATAGAGCGAGAAGTAGACCTCTCCGTTGAAGTCGGAGAGCAGCTCGCCCTGAGGGGTACGCACCTCGCCTTCGACCGTATAGCTTTGGCCCGATTCCATTTCGGTCTGGCTCGTGGCGCTCTGCCCGTTGATGCGGGTGACTTGCAGGTCGTATTGAGGATAGGCAAGTCGCAAGGCCGGGTCGCCGATGAGTACGTAGTTGAGTTTGTTCTTGTCGATTTCGGTATTGAAATCACGTTTGGCCCGCATCATGATGTCGCCAATGCGCAGGTACTCGCCATTGTCGTCGCGCGACAGAAACCATTTCATCAGCCGGCGGTTAATCTTGTCGTTGCCGTCGGTATAGACCACGCGGGTGGTGGTAATCAGGCCGATGGCTCCGGCCGTGGGGTTAAGAAACATGCCTTCGCCGGCCGTGAGGCTTCCATCGTCGAACCGGCAATAGTCGCAAGTAATCGTGATGACGAACGGCAGACGGCTGTTGTCGAGGCTATCCATGGCCAATCGGGGGAAAAGCCCTTCGCCGGTGAAGCCTATCTCGGAGGCGTTATGGCCGATGAAGTCGAAAAGGAGCATGCCCTCGTCGAAATATTTCATCAACTCCCGGTGGGCGTCGAGGTATTTTTTCTCTTTGGGATCCAGGTAATACGAGTCGATATATATTTTATTGACCCGGTATCCCAGTTTGGGGTTGTCGCTGTTTTTGAGCAACAGGGTATCGCTACCCAGGTCGGCTTGTTTGGTATGTACCGCTTCATCGCCGTCGTCGGCCGCTATGCAGATGTTGTTTTTCCAGGGAGAGAGATCGCTGTTTTGTACATACCGATACAATTTGTCTACGGCCAGCCGGGCGTTTTGCAGCGACGATACAGGGTAGCGCCCGATGCCCAGACACACTTTATCGGTCTTGATTTCCTGACCCGAGCCCTCTTCGAGAAAGCCGAAATAATCTTCCAGCACGAACGATTCGCGCTCGTCGATACTGGTCTTGGACTGATAGGTGAGCAACTGGCTGCATTGAGGTGTGTGTAGATTCTTCATCGAGGCTCGGTTGTCATAAGAACCGTCGCCGAAGAGAAGCAGGTACCGGGGACGGTCCGCCTCGTTGGTAGCCCGGTCGTAGAACATTTTCATCAGTCGGCGATAGGCGGTAGCGTCGGGGGTTCCCGATGAAAATTCGTTGAAAATCTGTTCCTGTTCGACCACGATGACTGAGAGCCCCTCTTCCCGGTGCAGTTGGGCCACCCGCTCGGCTTCGCTTTGCAAGGCGGCCGGGGTGATGATGGTAAGGTCGGCAATGTCGAGTGCATGGAGATTCTGGTTCTCCACTCGTTTGACAAAGCTGGGCGAGGGAAACTTCTGAGCAGGGTCAAAGGCGATGTATTCCCTCAGTTGGGTATCGATGGGCGAGAAACAGGTCGTTTGGTTTTCAAATGTAGTGGATACCACCTTCGGGGCGTGTGGAGTGGTGATGTCCCACACCACGGTCGAGGCTGTGCTGTTGCCTATCTGGTAATGGTCGTTGCTTGTGCGGTTGATAAAGCGAAATGCCACCTGCCCGTCGTAGAGTTGCAGCAGACGCTGGTAGTTGAGCCTGATGTAGTCGAGGTAGGCGCATAGGGTGGAGCCCGTACTGGTGTATCGGAGGCTTATGGTCGATTCTTCGCTGGCCTGGTTGTAGGTTTTGAGGGGAGAGACCTGCCGGAGAAATTCGTAGGAGTCGTAGTATTTCGAGATGCGGTTTGTGGTACTGGTTGGCAGTTCCGAGCCATTGTACGAGATGTAGATATAGCCCTCTCCGTCCTCGATTTTTGCACCGAACGATACCCTGATTTTGATGGGTGCAGGCTGTGCCCCGGGCAGGTGAAACTCAAAATCCTGATTGGGTGTTGCCAAGAAATCTTCGCCGAAAAAGTTCTGCCCGGTTTCCCCCACCGATACCAGCTCTTGTTCGTGTAACGCATAATCGTTGAATGTCGTGACCGGGGTGGGATTGGCCGGTGTCGGAGACGTGAGGGTGGCAAAGTCGGCTTTTGTCACGGCCTTGTCGGTGAGAAAATAGTAGGCCTGGGTCGAATAGGGGTGAGTCCGTTGGGCAAACTCGTTGTTGTTGGAGTCGAACGTCCACCGGGTAGTCCCGGTCGAGTAGAAATAGAGCGTGTTGTTGTGCTGCCAGAGCGGTATTTGCGGCAGGTCGTCGATATAACCGTCCTGGTTGGAGAAGAGTTCGTCGATAACAAGTCCGCCATAGCCGAAGAGCTTTATGCTCGACGGATCGGTAAAGCCCCATGCCGAGAGCGAATCGTAAGGGATTTGGTAGATACCGGCCTGGGTGGTGGCAATCTTTACCCACTTTCCGTCGGCCAAGACCGAGCGGGTTGCATAGTCGCTGCTGTTTCGCCCGTAGACCGTTGAAAATGAGGTGAAAAATGTGGAGAGAATGATAAGTATGATGGTGTTTTTTCTAACTGTGTTTGTTTGAGGCATGTGATATAGCTATTTAACAAAAAAATCGAGCACTTTCTTTTCGCCGATATACCCTTCGAGGTGGTCGCCGATTTGTACCGGCCCTACGCCTGCGGGCGTCCCCGTAAAGATGATGTCCCCTATCTTTAACGTGTAGAATTGACTTACATAGGCGATAATCCGGTCGATAGAGAAAATCATGTCGCGGCTGTTGCCCTGTTGCACCCGTTGGCCGTTTATGGTCAAGGCGAAATCGATATTCCCGGCCTTCTCCGGCTGGTCGGGCAGGGGGAGAAACTCGCCGATAGGTGCCGAGTAGTCAAACCCCTTCGACAGGTCCCACGGGTTGCCCTGAGCCCGGGCCTCGGCTTGCAGGTCGCGGGCGGTAAAGTCGATGCCCACAGTCACGGCATCGTAGTAGCGGTGGGCGAATTTGGGGGCGATGTTTTTTCCCAGTCGGGAGATGTGGAAGACCAGTTCGGTCTCGTATTCGATGCGGTTCGAGAATCGGGGCAGGAAAAAGGGCTTTCCGCTTTTCAGCAGGGCCGTTTCGGGCATGGTGAACACGACGGGGGCCTGCGGGATTGCTTTTTGAGCCATCTCTGCATTGTGCGATTGATAATTCCAGCCGACAGCGATTATCTTCATGAGCGATTATTTAATGTTGTTCAGCCGGTTGAACATGACGGCCAGATGAGCGTAAATCGAGGTGTTCTGTATCACGATGTGCTTGGGCACGCGTATTCGGTACGGGGTGAAGTTCCAGATGGCCTTGATGCCTCCGGCTATCATCTCTTCGGTGACGCTTTGCGCCTTGTCGATGGGGACGGTGAGGATACCTATCTTCACGCCCAACTCTTTTTGCTTTTGGGGAAACTGCGAGAGGTGGTAGATGGGTATGTGGTTGACAAACGTACCGGCCAGCTCGGGCTTGACGTCAAAGCCGGCAACCACTTCGAGGCCGTATTGCGACAGGCCCGAGTCTTGCATCAGGGCGGCTCCCAGATTACCGACACCGAAGATAAATGCCTTGTGCATGGAGGTGAATCCCAGAAACTCTTCCAGAACGGCTACCAGCGAATTGATTTCATATCCCACCCGGGTCTTCCCCGAGATGTTGATGAAAGAAAGGTCTTTGGCTATTTTCGACGAATCTACGCCTATCTCTTTGGCTATCTGGGTAGACGACACATACTCTTCGCCTTTGGTTTGCAGCAGTTTGATATAAGCCAGATACCAGGGAAGCCGACGCAATGAAGGCTCCGGTAACTTAACGGTAGATTTCGATTCAGAACTGTCCATTTCTTTTGTCTGTTTTGCGAAACAAAGATAATAAAAAATGTGAGAAACGGTTCAATTTATGGAAATCGTAGTTGAACGTTAGCGGCTTATGTTTGTCCTGCGCAGGGTCTTCACGGAGAACCCGACAATGGCCCCACGCGGTGCATCGACGGGAAATCAGACGGCTTTCGAGTTGCGGAACTCGTTGGGGGTACAGCCGGTCACGCGCTTGAACATGCGGCTCATGTGCTGCGGGTATTGGAATCCCAGGTCGTAGGCTATCTCGCTCATCGACTTGGACGAGGAGAGCAGCAACTCTTTGGCCCGGTCGATGAGACGGTTTTGGATATACTCCGACACCGTTTTCCCGGTCTGTTTGCTGATGAGGTCGCCAAAGTAGTTGGGTGATAGGAATACCTTCTCGGCAAAATATTTGACCGTGGGGAGCCCGAGCTCCTGTGGGGCCTTGCTTTCGAAATAGTCGTCGAGCAGCCGTTCGAAGCGCACGACAATATCCTTGTTCGACTCCTGGCGGGTGGTGAACTGGCGTTCGTAAAACCGCATGCAGTAGTCGAGCAGCAGACCGATGTTGGCCGTGATGAGCCGGCGGCTGTGCTTGTCGATGGGGTGTTGCAGCTCGGTCTCAACCTTTTGCAGACAGTCCATCACCGTGTTGCGCTCCTCTTCCGAGAGGTGCAGCGCCTCACGGGTTTCGTAGGAGAAGAACGAATATTTCTTTATCTCCTGTCCCAGAGCGGTGCCGCGAATGAAATCGGGGTGGAACAGCAGTCCGTGTCCCGAGGGGTGGCTGTTTTTTGCCATGGTTACTTCGGCTACCTGTCCTGGGGCGAAACAGACGATAGTTCCCTCCTGGTAATCGTAGGGTTGTCGTCCGTAGGTGATGTCGCCACATTTGGTGTTTTTCAGGAACAGGGCATACACCCCGTAGTTGACTTTGAAATGTTCGGGCCATTGGGTGGCTTGGGATAAATCGACCACCGAGACCATCGGGTGCAGGGTTTCGAGTCCGAATATCTTGTTGTACTTGTCGACCGAGTCGAGCATGATTACATCTTCCATATTGCAGTAGGTTTTGTCACACTGCAAATATAGTATTTATTCCCTTATCTCATTCATATTGTACGAGATATCCATGATTGGGGTATAAATATCCGTAAATGGTATACAGGCGTCGCAGGGAGGGTTTCCTGCTTTTATCATGTTCCCCTCCGACCAGTATGACTGAAAACCCACGTTCGGGTATAATCATCGGTAATTTATATACAAAGATGGCGCGTGAGATGTCCTACCTTTGTAACGAGGAAAAAGAAGGACAAAACAATTCAAAAACAAAAAATACAGGCATATGAGAAGAATTTTATGTATACTTGCGCTTGTCGCATGGACGATAAACAGTACTACTATTATGGCACAGGAAAAAATCAAACAGACGGCTGGCCGTGACCAGCTAGGGGAGTTTGCCCCTCAATTCGCCGCACTTAACGACGACGTGCTCTTCGGTGAGGTGTGGAGCCGTACCGATAAACTGGGATTGCGTGATCGTAGCCTGGTGACTATCACCTCGCTTATCAGCCAGGGTATTACCGACAGTTCACTGACCTATCATTTGCAGACCGCCAGGCAGAACGGAATTACCCGTACCGAGATTGCCGAGATTATCACCCACATCGGTTTCTATGCCGGTTGGCCCAAGGCCTGGGCTGCCTTCCGGTTGGCCAAGGAGGTGTGGGCCGAGGATACCGTGGGCAACGATGCCCGGGCGGCTTTCCAGCGCGAGATGATATTCCCGATAGGCGAGCCCAACACGGCCTATGCCCGATATTTCATCGGGAACAGTTATCTGGCACCCATCTCCCGCGAGCAGGTGGTAGTGTCGAATGTGACCTTTGAACCGGGTTGCCGGAACAACTGGCATATCCATCGGGCCAAAAACGGGGGCGGGCAGATGCTTATCGGCGTAGCCGGCCGCGGTTGGTACCAGGAGGAGGGTAAACCGGCGGTTGAGATTCTTCCCGGTACGGTAATCCATATCCCGGCTAACGTAAAACACTGGCACGGTGCGGCCGCCGACAGCTGGTTTGCTCACCTGGCTTTCGAGATTCCCGGCGAGGAGACGGCCAACGAATGGCTGGAACCGGTCTCGGACGAGGCTTATAACCAACTGGATAAGTAATCTGGATAAACGCTTGGGGCAAGAACAATGACTCCGTTGACCATAAAGACCGTATCCCGGTGTAACCAGCTCTTTTCGGTGAAGACACTTCACCCCACGGTAAGCCTGATTCCACTTGGCGGCTGCATGTCGTTGTCGCAACCGCTGCGGTTGGGTTTCCATGCGGTGTGGCTGACGGCTGGCGGGGGAGGCAGTCCGGTCTTTTTTGGTCGACGCGAGTATGACTTTTCCGACGGTATGCTCGTGGCTTCGTCGCCCGGCCAACTGGTTGATAGTGACTGGTGGAATGGCTGCAACGGAGCAGAGGGTTGGTTGCTCTGTTTCCACCCTTCGTGGATACGCCTTTTGAAGGGTGGGCGCGAGGCGGGAGCCCATTCGTTCTTCCGGTATAGGCCCAACGAGGCTTTGCACCTGTCGTTGCGGGAGTGTGCGGCTCTGTTTCGCGAGATGGACGGCCTGGAAGAGGAGCTACGCTGGGGTATCGACGAGTGTAGCCAGGCTATTCTCGGCGACCGCATGGGGCTGTTGCTCGACTACGTGGCCCGCTTCTACAAGCGGCAGTTCATTACCCGACGTGAGGTGGAGGCCGATTGGCTGGGAGCGACCGACACGTGGCTGGAACAGTTCTTCCGGTCGGGACAGGCTCGCCATTCCGCTTTGCCTACGGCCGAGACGTTGGCCGCCCGAGCAGGTTGTTCGCCCGCCTATTTCGACGACGCATTGAGGCAGGCAACCGGGAAAGATACCCGTAACTATGTCAATGCCAAGCGTATTGCCTTGGCTGAGTCTCTTTTGCAGCAGGGCCGGCTGAGTGTGGAGGAGGTGGCCGAGACTTTGGGATTCCCTACCGGGCACGATTTCTGCACCGTGTTCCGCCGGTTGCGGGGTGAAATGCCCAGTATGCCTTGTTGTTGCCGCGAAATGGGAATATTGAATTAGTATCGCGTTTACTTGTCTTTTACCTTTGTCCGGCATGTAGCTCTTGGGTTATTTCAGGGCAAGTGCAAGAGACGGCGATAAGGAGTGAATAGTTGAACCAGGGTCGGTTGCGATTCGGCGCCGCCCCGCAATAATAGCTGATTATGAACATACGAAGAAACATTTTTACCTTTTTGCTGGTAGCCGGTGCGATGGCCGGTTGTGCCAATGCCCAGCATCAGTCCGAGGCTACCCGACCCGATGCGCCGACGGCCGGCGATTCGATACTCAAAGTGTATCTGTTCAAGGAAATATCGTCCGAGAATCTGGTCAAGATTTACCAGGCGCTTGGCCGTGAGGCTCACGGAAAAGTGGCGGTGAAACTGTCGACCGGCGAACCGGGCGGCCATAATTTTCTGCAACCGGCCCTGATCAAAGAGTTGGTGCAGCGGGTCAATGGCACTATCGTGGAGTGTAATACCGCCTACGGCGGCGGGCGTTCCGATACCGAGAGCCATCGCCGGGCTGCTGCCGACCACGGCTTCACAGCCATAGCTCCTGTCGATATTATGGACGCCGAGGGTGAGGTGGAGCTGCCGGTGACCGGAGGCAAGCACCTGACCCGCGACATTGTGGGAAAGAATTTCCTGAACTACGATTTCACGATTGTCCTCTCGCATTTCAAGGGTCATGCCATGGGCGGTTTCGGTGGGGCCATCAAAAACATGTCGATCGGCATCGCCTCGTCGAATGGCAAGCGGCTGATTCATTCGGCCGGAACCAGCACGACCAGCTGGGGTAATCCGGCGCAGGACGATTTTCTGGAATCGATGGCCGAGGCTGCCAAGGCTGTCGCTGACCATTGTGGTGAGAATATCCTATACATCAGCGTAGCCAACAACCTTTCGGTCGATTGCGACTGCGACTCGTCGCCGGCCGACCCGCAGATGGGCGACATAGGCATTCTGGCTTCGCTCGACCCGGTAGCGCTCGACAAGGCCTGCACCGATTTGGTGCGCTCGTCTGCCGACCACGGGAAGATTCATCTCATCGAGCGTATCGACTCGCGGCATGGCATGCACACGCTCGATCATGCCGAAGCCCTCGGTATGGGCAGCCAGCAATATGAACTGGTGGCTCTCGATTGATATTTGCATAGGGGGGTGATGATCGGTAAGCCCTACGGTCTCTCTTCCCGTTTTTAACTGAATGGCACATATGTTTTTCCCCTCCCGCTCGTCTCTCCCTTTACGGGAAAACGGCGGAGAGGAGATTTTTCTGTTGTCCCAAGCGAGGACGTGTGGGGGAGCCGGTTGCACCGGCTAATCGCCGGACCAGTTAAAAAGGTGCGGCGATATTATTGGCCCGTGACACATAGCTTCTTGGAGCGGGTAGCCTCGTGCTCGTTGTCGGTCGAGATGATGGCCTTGTAGAGGTATATGCCACCGGGCACCCGGTTGCCGCTGCTGTCGGTCAGGTCCCAGTTGACGGGGTAGGACTTGAACATGTCGGAGAGCCCTTTGCCCGAGTACCGCCATACCTCCATGCCCATGAGGTTGTAGACCGATATGGTCACGTTGATGATGGCATCGGGCCGGTTGTGGCGGAGGTAGAAATTGGTCGATGTACTGGCCGGGTTCTGGTCGGCATAGAGGTCGTAAATGACCGGTTTGAGGCCGGCTTTCACCGAGAAGGAAAGTTCGACCTCCGACGAGTTGTTTTCGGTATCCCACACCTTCAACCGCAGGCTGTGGTCGCCTTCGCTCAGTCCGCTCAGGGGATAGGTGATGACTCCACGACCAAACTCGCCCACTGTGGGCTCGAAATAGGAGGCCACATCGGTGTACAGGGTGCGGTTGTCGAGGGTGACCGTCATCTGGTGGCCTATCCCGGCATCGGAGATGTTGATGCCCGAGGGGTCGTACACCTCGGCGATGAGCAGGGGTGACTCGTTGACCTGGTCGCCATTCTTGAAATCGTCGGAGTTGAGGTAGGCATAGTATATTTCGGGCCCTTCGAAATCGTCGTTCGAGCTGTCGTTGAAACCGCCCACGATAAAGTTCGATTCGTTGCCGCTGCCCTCCTGGTTTGCATCGTTATAGCAATAGAGGTTGATCAACCCCTTGTCGTCGGCGAAATTGATTTCCCGAGGAACTTTGAAGGCAATTTCGAACTGGCCGCCTACGATAGAGTCCTTGCCCACATAGAGCCGGTTACTTCGTTCCGAAAACTCGAAGACCGAGCCCTCTTTACCGTAGCCGTGGGTCACGACCGAGACCTCCGAATCGTAGACGGTGGGGCAGATGATGCCGTTGTAGTCGGTGGCCTTCTCGCCTTGCGGGGTATAGACCTCGCCCTTGATGAAGACCGAGTCGCGCGCCTGTATGGTTGGGGTTGTCTGGGTAATGTCGTAGCCGTTGATTTCGGTCACTTTGATTTGATACTCGGGATAGAGCAGTTTCAGAGCCGGATCCCCCAGCAAGGTGTAGTTCAGCTTGTTGCTGTCGGTCTGCTGTATGCTGCATTTGGCCTTGCGCAAGATGTCGCCCAATCGGGGATAGTTGCCGTTTTCGTCGCGGGTGAATATGCTTTGAGCTACGCCCTTGTTGAGGTAGTGATTGTCGCTGATGTAGACCACCCGGGTTGTGGTGATGAGGGCAATGCCTCCGCCGCTGGGGTTGAGGCACAGAATCTCGCCGGCCGAGATATCCTCGTGATCGTAGCGTCCGAAGTCGCAGGTGGCCGTGATGAAGAGCGGTAACCGCTTCAAGTACATGGACTGTATGTCGGTGATGTTGAGCAGGTTCTCGTGCGTCCAGGCCACGGTGCTGCCATGACCTATGTAGTCGATGACAAGCACCCCGTCGTCGAGTACCTGGAACAGTTTCTTTTTGGCTGTGGGGTAGGTGCGACCTGTCGAGGTGATTTCGGCCGTGTAGGCATCGGTGTAGATTTTGTTGATGAAACAGTGGGCGTCGCTGTTCTCCAAAATCTTGGAAATGTCTTCGGCTTGTGACATGTGCTCGGCATAGTTTTCGTCGTCGGCCACGATGCACACCTGGTTTTTCCAGGAGCCTTTGTCGGTATTGGCTATGTAGCCGGCCAATTTGGAAACTACATCTTTGGCCTCCTGCTCGCTCTTTACGGGTAACCGGCCTACACTCACCCGCAGTTTGTCTGAGGCAATGCGTACTCCTGAATTATCATCGAGGAAGCCAAAGTAGTCGTCGGTCGTGTAGGAAGCCCGTTCGTCCGCTCCGGTCCCGTGCTGGTAGGTAAGCAGGGTGGGGTATTTCACATATTTGCCGGTCTCGCTTATCTTTCGGTTGTCGTAGAGCCCCTTCCCGAAGAGTAGCAGATAGAGCTGTTTGCCGTTGACTCCCCCCTCGCGGTCGAAAAACATCTTCATCAGCCGACGATAGGCCGTGGCATCGGGTGTGCCCGACGAAAATTCGTTGAATACGGTCGTGTGTTCGATCACGGCAACCTCCATGCCGTCGAGTTGCTGATGCAGCTGGGCGATGCTTTGGGCATAGGAGAGATACTCTTTGGGAGCCAGAATCACCAGGTCGGGGGTGGTCATGCCGTGCAGATTCTGGTTGGCTACGGTCTCGACAAAAGATACCGAGGTTTGAGTCGCTTCGGTATCGAAGGCCACATACTCTTCGTTGTCCCGGGTGGGGACGAAGCGGGCATTCCCGTTCTCGACAGTGGGGATAATGTTGACGGGGTTCTGGGGGTCCGAAATGTCCCAGATGCGAGTTGTCGACGTGTAGCCAGGCAGCTTGTAACAGCTGTTTTGCGGCACCTCTTTCAGTCGGAACTGGATACTGCCGTTGTAGAGTTGCAGTTTGCGTTTGTAGTTGAAGCGGAAATAGTTGAGCCGGGCCAGCGAGAGGCTTCCCCCGCTTTGACGGAAGAGGAGCGAGAAGGTCAGTTCTTCGCTGTCGAGGTAAATCTCTTTGAGGGTCGACGTGGTTTCAAAGAAGTCGTAGGTGCTCTCCGAGCTGCTGGGCACTCTGTCTGACGTGCTTTCAGGCAACGTTTCTCCCTGATAGGTGAATACCAGATAGCTGCTGCCGCCCACCACTTTGGCTCCGAACGAAGTGCGCAGTTTCACCGGTGCGGTGTTGTCGACGCCAGGCATCTCGAAGGTGAAGTTGCGCGAGGTGGTATAGCGGAAATCTTCGCCCAGAAAGGTGCGGCCCGTGGCGCCGGGCGAGTAGAGTTCCTGTTCGTAGACGGCATGTTCGTCAAACGAGGTAATGTCGGTCATGCCCGTCGCGGCACTGCCGTTACGGTCGGTCAGCGCGGCCGTGACGCTCTTGCTGTCGGTGATGAAATAGTATCCGGCCGTAGAGTAGGTGTTCTGTTCATGCTCATATTCCTGGTTCTTTTCGTTGTAGCTCCATGTAATGGGGCCTTGGGCGTAGAACAGAATTTTGGATCCGGTGCGCAGAATGGGGATTTGGGTCAGGTCGTCGGCATCGTCCTCCGAGAAGGTCTCGGGCAGCATGGCCCCCCCGTATCCGAAAATCGTTACGGCATCGGGATTGGAGAAGCCCCATCGGCTTAGCTCCCGATAGGTAATCTGGTGGATTCCCGATTGGTAAACGGCAATCTTCACCCACAACCCGTCGGCCAGTTGCGACCGCGAAGCATAATGGCTGGCATTGAGTGCCCGCGACGGCATCGCCGTAAGCAGGGCTCCCCCCACGCAGAGCCACCAGAGCAGCCGGGGCAGGAGGATTTTTGTGGATATGGCGTGTTGTGCAGTTGCTTTCATCGTATCTTATATAACGGGTGAAGAACCGTATTATTGCGGGCTGAAAGAAAAACTATCCGAATGCTCGGTGATTGGCCGCTTCTGGTTATTTAAGAATATGATTCCTGTCGGATAGCCGTTTTTTTGTAAATAAAATAGATGTTATAATTGGCCGTTTGCTGCAATAATGAACATAAATTAAGTTTAGATGTTTTTATTATAATGATATTTGTGGCACTATTTTGTTGTTTAATATAAAGTTTTGTATATTTGCCAGAAATTAAAATATGTATCATTTATAAAAATTAATTTTATTATGAAGAAAATTACTTTTTATTCTTTTAAAAAATCGTTGTTGACCATGGCGGCTGTGATGGGCTGCGTTTCGTTGTCGTATGGTCAAGATGCCGTAGAAGCCAGCTATGACGACTTTGGTAAACCCACTGCCGGTACTACCGGTAACAAGCGTTGGCAAACCAAAGGCGAAGTGTTGAATGCTGTCAATGTGGCCGAGGAGTCTCCCTTGACTTTTACACCCGAAGGCTCAACGGGTTATCAGGCTTGGGACAATAGTGCTAATCCTATTTTGGTCTATCCCGGAGGGGCTACTTTTGACTTGAAAGTAACTTATGATAAAGATGGTTGGGGTAGCCTTACGGTATTCCTGTTGAAAAGTGGTGTAACTCCGAGTGCTGCCGACAAGATTTTCGGTACCTATGAAGGGGATTGGGCGAGTGGAGCAAATACCAATAATCTTTATAACAGTATATCTGCCGCTGCAGAAGAAGGAGTTACAGTTTCTGTAAATGACAGAACTGTTTCTTTCCCGATTACCATACCGGAAGATATGACCGAAGGTCAAATGGCTGTGGTTAGATTTATTATCTGCAAAGATGATGCGTCGGAAAGTAAGACATATGACGGGGAACCCAACTCTACGACTGCTTATGAGTTGACCTACTGCGACTATGTGGTAAAAGTCGTTCCCGAGAAACAATATGGTGCTGTAACGCTGGGTGAGATTCCCGCCGACCAAGGTTCTGCCGAGATTCAATCGTACGACGAGGCTACGAGCTCTTGGGTTAGTGCCAGCGACCTGAGCCGTGTAGAGTTTGGTACCGAGTTGCGTGTAGCCGTTTCGCCTGCCGAGGGCTATTCTGTAAGTAGCGTTATGAAGAACGCAACTGCTCTGACGGCAAACGAGGAGGACGGTTGTTTCTATTTCACGGTTGACGAAGAGAGCATCGCTATCTTGGTATCTTTCCAGGTAGCATCGTCGATCGACCGGGTAGAGTCGCAAAATGTTTACTACAACGCCGGTGAGGCTGTGCTTTACACCGCCGATGCTCAACGTGTCGAAATCTTCGATTTGAGCGGTCGTGTAGTATTGAGAGCTGCCGATGTGGCATCGGTCGATGTATCGACGCTGAATGGTGGCGTATATATCGCCGTAGTAGACGGAAAGGTTGTTAAATTCGTGAAATAATCGATTTTATCCACACTACTATACCGAGGGGCCCTTGCATGCAGGGGCCCCTCTTTTTGTATCTGTACTTGCCGTTTGTTATCTTTGAATGAGGTAGGAGGGCGGCCAAGCCAATTTGAAAAGTTGGTTTCCCGTTTGTCTTTACTCTCACCTTTTCCTATATTTGAATCATATAGGAATCGGCTCGGCCAAGCCCAACTTGAAAATTCCGTTTTCCGTTTTTGCCTCGGCGCTCGTCTTTCATTATATTTGTAACAGAACTTATCGGTAAGTAAATTGACAGAAATGAAAAAGGATAACGATTGGAAAGATCGACTGAATATTGTCTATTCGACAAACCCCGATTTTCAGTTTGAAAAGGACGAGGAGGTGGAGCCCGAGACGCTCGAACCGGCCCGGCAGAAACTGCGCATCTCGCTCGACAAGCGCAACCGCAACGGGAAATCGGTCACTCTCGTGACCGGCTTCGTGGGAACGGCCGACGACCTGCACACGCTGGCCAAGAAGTTGAAGACCAAGTGCGGCGTGGGCGGCTCGGACAAGGAGGGCGAGATTTTGATTCAGGGCGATTTCCGTCAGAAGGTGTTGGATATTTTGTTGGCCGAGGGCTATCGGGCCCGCATAATCTGATAGACTATGCTATACATCTACAAGGCTTCGGCAGGCTCGGGCAAGACCTATACCCTCACGCTCGAATATATCAAGCTGTTGTTGGGGTATCGCGATGAGGAGGGGCATTACCGCATTTACCACAAGAGCGATTCGGCACACCGGCGCATCTTGGCGGTGACCTTTACCAACAAGGCTACCGAGGAGATGAAGCACCGCATTGTCTCGCAGCTCGACCTGTTGGCCCACGATACCGACCGATCGCCCTACATCGGCGAGTTGGAGCGGCTCTTCGGGTGTGGCCGGGAGCAGGTGCAGGCCACGGCTGCCGAGACGTTGTATGTGTTGTTGCACGACTTCTCTTATTTCAATATCAGCACGATAGACCGCTTCTTCCAGCAGGTGCTGCGCAATTTCACTCGCGAGGTGGGGTTACAGGGTAGCTTCGAGGTCGAGATGGACAACGATTTCGTGACGGCTTCGGCCATCGACCGCATGTATTCCGACCTCTCGGACGACGACCAGAAGGGGCTGCTCAGCTGGTTGGTACACTATGCCGAGGAGCGCATCGAGTCGGGCAACTGGTGGAGCCTGGGGAGTCGTAGCGAACGCAAGGACGATTTGCGCGAACTGGCCGGGGAGCTGTCGAAGGAGAACTACAAACTGTACCGTTCGTCGATACTCTCCCAAATCAAGGATAAGACGGTGCTCGACCGCTACCTGCGGGAGATGCGCCGGGTGAAGAGCGACTTTGAGTCGCTCGTGCGGCAACTGGGCGAGATGGCCCGGGCGATTATCGAGCGGCACGGGGTGCCGGTAGACCGCTTCAAGGGGAAGAGCCGCTCGTGGGCACTCTATTTCGGGAAGCTGGCCGACGGTCGATACGACCCGCCCACCCCGACCTTCACCGGCAATGTCGACAACGGCGACAACTGGTTCGGGAAGAGCGACCGCCCCGCGTGCTTCGACACCCTCTATGCCGAGCTTAACCCGGTCATGCGCGAGATTGTGACCAGTTTCGGGGAACCCTATACCCGCTACAATACCGCCGTGCAGAGTGCCAAATATATCTATGCCCTGGGCATATTGGTCGACATAGACCGTCGCATCGAGGAGTATGAGCGAGAGCACAATGTGTTGCTGCTCTCCGATACGGCCGGGATTCTCAACGAGGTGATCAACGAAAACGATGCACCCTTTATCTACGAGAAGATTGGCACGCGGGTCAACCACTTTATGATCGACGAGTTTCAGGATACCTCCAATTTGCAGTGGGGCAACTTTGCTCCGCTTATCGGTGAGAGCCTCAGTCACGACCACACCGACCTGATTGTGGGCGATGTGAAGCAGAGTATCTACCGGTGGCGCAACTCCGACTGGTCGCTGTTGAACGAGGGGGTGCAGTCGCGTTTCCGCCCGTCGCAATACAGCGAGCGGTCGATGGATACGAACTACCGCAGTTGCGCTCGGGTGGTGGAGTTCAACAACCGCATCTTCGGCGAGGCGGCCGAACGGTTGCAACAGGAGTTGGAGCGCGAGGTTGCCGAGTCGGCATTGGTCGACAACGGTTTCGAGGTGAAGGTGCGCAAGGCCTATGCCGACATCGGGCAGCAGGTGAGTGCCTCGAACCGGGAACGGGGCGGCCGGGTCGAAGTGACCCTGTGGGAGGCCGATACCCGCGACGACTTTTGCGACGAGGCCTTGTCGCGCATTCCCGACCTGTTGCGCGACCTGCAAGACCGGGGGTATTCGCCCGGCGATATTACCTTCCTCACCCGCACGGCTCGCGAGGGAACGCTGCTGGTCGACCTGCTGCTGCGTCTGAACGACGAGAACGACGACCCGCGCTACCGCTTCGACGTCATCTCGAGCGAGTCGCTGCTCATCAAGAACTCGCCGCTCATCGGGCTGCTGGTAGGGATACTCCGCTATATTCAAGACCCGTCGGTCGAGCTGAACCGGGTGATGGCCGTCTATGAGTATAACCGGTTGAAATCGGCCGATACCGACGATGAGGCGGCCGTGCTCTCTTACTTCGAAAACCGCGAGAACATCGGACAGCATCTCGACGATGATTTTCTGCAATTTGTCGAGAGTGTGCGCCAGGAGCCGCTGTTCGAGATGTGCGAGCGCATCATTGCCCGCTTCTCCCGCCGGGAGAACGACCGGGGCGAGCGCGTCTACGTACAGGCTTTCCAGGATTATGTGCTGGACTACTGCCGCACTCACACGGCCGACCTGGCCTCGTTCCTGGCCTGGTGGGACGACAACGAGGACAAACTCTCGGTTACCACGCCGCAAGAGCAAGATGCCATGCGGGTGATGACCATTCACAAGTCGAAAGGGTTGGAATTCAAGGTGGTAATTATCCCCTTCTGCAACTGGAAGCTCGACCACCGTACCGACAAGACCAACTTTATCTGGTGCCGCACGCAGGGCGAACCTTTCTCGCAAATACCGGTGTTGCCGCTGCGGTATAGCAGCAGGCTGGCGCAGACCTATTACGCCACCGAGTATTTCGACGAGAAGATGCACGCCTATATCGATAACCTCAATGTGGCCTATGTGGCCTTTACCCGGGCCGAGGAGGAGTTGCACATCTTCGCCCCGGCCTTGAAAAACCGCACCAAACGGGAGAGTGTGGGTAGCATATCGGCTCTGCTGGACGTGATACTGTTCCCCGATGGGGGCGACGGCGGCGATTTGCACTATGAGGAGGGGAGTGACTGGCGTCCTGCCCCGAAGCAGTCGACCGAGGTGTCGGCTCCCATCGTGCTTTCGGGTGAATACCGATCGATCGATCCGGGCACCCGGCTGCACTTGCGCTTGCAGGGTAAGGGGGTATTTGGCGAAGGGCACGACCGGGCCTACGGTACCCTCATGCACCGCATATTGAGCGGGGTCGATACGCTCGACCGGCTTGACGAGACGGTGGCCGGGTTTGTACAGACCGGCGAACTGTCGGAGGTCGAGGCAGCCGAGACGCTTGACCGCCTGCGGTTGTGGCTTGCCGACGAACGGGTGAAGCCTTGGTTCCTGCCGGGAACAAAGGTGTGGGCCGAGCGGGAAATCTTGCAGGCCGACGGCTCTTTCTATCGCCCCGACCGGGTGGTCGAGACACCCGACGGGGTCGTTGTCATCGACTACAAGTTCGGCTCGGTAGAGCGGCCGGCCTATAAAAAACAGGTGCGCACCTACATGGAGCTTATCGGCGAGATGGGTTATGCCCAAGTGTCGGGCTTCATTTGGTATCTTGCTCTGGGCAAGATTGTGCCGGTCGAGTGAATAGACCGGTACGGTGTTTGGATATGCCGGATAAAAGGCCGAACTTTGCAACGGTCTTTATAATTATGCTAATAGCTTGACAAGATGAAAAACATCACACTACTCTTCATGGCGGTTGTGCTGCTCGTTTCCTCCTTCCCCTGTCGGGCCGCAGAACCTCGTGCGCTTGCCGGCGACAACGATTCGATTGTCGATTTACGGCCGCTCACCTCGTGGCAACGGTTCAACCGCAAGGTCGACAAGTTTACCTCCTCGAAAGGTTTCCAGATGACCTGTGTGGGGGTGCCGCTGGTGGTGGCCGGTGTGGCCACGATACCGGGACGGGAGCGATTCCGTCAGTTGCGCAACGACTATGTGCCCGAGTTCAAATATAAATATGACGACTATCTGCAATATGCACCGGCTGTGGTGATGTTGGGATTGAAGGGATTCGGTGTGGAGAGCCGCAGTTCGTGGGGCCGCATGCTGGTCTCCGATGCCTTCTCGGTCGCCATCATGGCTACGGTGGTCAATTCCATCAAATATACGGCCCATGTGCAGCGGCCCGATGGCAGCAATTACAAGTCGTTCCCCTCGGGGCATACGGCCACGGCCTTTATGACTGCCATGATGATGCACAAGGAGTATGGCGATCGCAGTCCCTGGTACAGCATCTCGGCCTTTACGGTAGCTGCGGTGACGGGGGTAAGTCGTCAGTTGAACAACCGCCATTGGGTGTCGGACGTGCTGGCCGGTGCCGGTATCGGTATCCTCTCGACCGAGTTGGGTTACTATCTGGCCGACCTGATATTTAAGGATAAAGGGTTGAACTTCGAGTCGCCCACCGATTACCCGCTGTTGGAGAAGCCTTCGTTTGTAGGACTCTATATGGGTTTCTCTTCGGGATTGGGGAGTATAGCTCTGGCCGACGGCATGAAACTGAACACCGGTATCGGTAGTCGCATCGGTGTGGAGGGGGCCTATTTCTTCAATCGTTACATCGGTTGCGGTGGTATGGCTACGGTCTCGAACATTCCCGTGTCGCTCAATACCCGCCCCGATGCCGCTCTCGAACCCATAGACGAGGGTCGGGCCATGGCCGGGGCTTATGCCCAGTATCCCTGTACAAGCCGGTGGTCGGTAGGTTGCAAGGCTTTGGCCGGTTACAACTACATTCCTTCTCGGACGTTGGGGTGTGAAGGTATCACCTTCGGTCGCGACAACTTTGTGTGGAGCGCCGGCGTCTCGATAGGGTATATGTTGAAGAGTCATTTTGGGGCCCGTTTCTTCTGCGACTATACCTCGACCTCGACCTCGTTCACCCTGTCGCCGTCGCAAGAGTTGGGTATATCGGAGTCCCGATCGGGTAACAGCGCGATTCATGCACTCACCTGGGGAGCCTCGGCCAATATCCTGTTTTAGGGGGAGGGCTCCCGGGGAAACGATTCCAGAGAATAGAAACATAAAACGGGGCTGTATCGAAAGGATACAGCCCCGTTTTATATGTCGGATAATTTTTTTAGAAAGGATGTCTTTCGTCCGAAACCGTCAATTTGGCGCGGCCTTTTGCACGACGGCTGGCCAGTACGCGACGACCGTTTGCCGTAGACATTCTCAGACGGAATCCGTGTTTGTTAATTCTTTTTCTGTTCGAAGGTTGAAATGTTCTTTTCATTGCCGTTATATTTTTATCGTTATTATTCCTTTTTTCGGACTGCAAAAATAGATACTTTTTTTTAATAAACCAAGAGATTACCTATTTTTGGAAGATTTCTTTTTGAGATTTTATTGATTTAGTTTACTTTTGTACTCCGAAAGTTCAGAGACAAAGAATAATATAATCAAAATAATAAGATAAGAGAAGTATGATTAACTCGCAAGACATTAAAAACGGAACCTGTATCCGTTTGGACGGAAAGCTCTATTTCTGTGTTGAATTTTTGCATGTAAAACCGGGTAAGGGAAACACGATTATGCGTACCAAACTCAAAGATGTGGTATCGGGTCGTGTGCTTGAACGCCGCTTCAACATCGGTGAAAAACTGGAAGACGTGCGTGTGGAGCGTCGTCCTTACCAATATTCCTACAACGAGGGCGATCACTATCATTTCCTCAACCAAGAGACTTGGGACGATATCATTATCAATAAAGAACTCATCACGGGTGTGGATTTCCTGAAAGAAGGCATGGTTGTCGAGGTGGTTTCCGATGCTTCGACCGACACTGTTCTCTTTGCCGAACTGCCGGTAAAGGTACAGCTCGAAGTTACCTACACCGAGCCGGGTCTCAAAGGCGATACGGCTACCAATACTACCAAACCGGCTACGGTCGAGACGGGTGCCACGGTGCGTGTACCTCTCTTCATCGAGACGGGCGAAATGATTGTAGTCGATACGCGCGACGGTTCCTATATCGAACGTGCCAAATAATAAGACGGCTTTTCAATTTCCTGATATACAGCGGGACTTGTGTAAACGGGTCTCGCTCTTTTTTTGCTGCCTTGTATTTGGCTTTGTGCTTGGCCACTGTATTGAATTAGAATGTATATTGGAATAGTAAAGGTTTCTTGTCCGAGCCTTTCGCCATATTTTATTGGATACCGCATCGAGGTGCGGTATGACCGAATGTCACCCCGTGCTGCGACGTGGGGTCCAGTAGAGGCTGTAAGTCTCCTCTCGATTATGGAAACCGGAGTTTGAAAACTTTGTTTTCCGTTTGTCTTTGCTTTCGCCTTTCACTATATTTGTAAAAACAGAATATTATTGTTATGCCCTATTTCTCGATTATAGTGCCGGTGTACAATCGGCCCGACGAAGTGAACGACCTGCTTAAAAGTCTGTCGCAACAGACGTGCAGGGATTTTGAAGTTATTTTAGTGGAGGACGGTTCGACCGTGCGGTGTGCCGAGGCTGTCGAACGTCATTCCGACGCGCTGGATATACACTATTATTACAAGGAGAACGAGGGGCGCAGCATTGCCCGCAACTATGGAATGGATCGGGCTTCGGGTCGCTATTTTATCTTTTTCGACTCCGACTGTGTGATTCCCGAACGCTATTTCGAGGTGTTGAGCGCGGCCCTGAACCGGCATTATACCGATTGTTTCGGTGGTCCCGATGCCGCACACGACTCCTTTACCGACGTGCAGAAGGCCATCAACTACTCGATGACTTCGTTTCTCACGACGGGAGGCATTCGTGGGGGAAAGGTGCAGCTCGAAAAGTTCACCCCCCGCACCTTCAATATGGGATTCTCGCGCGAGGTCTATGAGCGGGTGGGGGGATTCCGCGAGATGTTCAGCGAGGACATCGACATGAGTACCCGCATTCGTCAGGCCGGATTCTCGATAGCTCTCATTCGCGATGCCTTTGTCTATCACAAACGTCGGGTCAACCTGCGGTTGTTCCTTCGGCAGATTTACATCTTCGGCATGTCGCGCATCTCGCTCTATCTGCTCTATCCCGATACGTTGAAGCTCGTCCACTGGCTCCCCGCCTGTTTCGTGGTAGGGTCGCTGGCAATGATTATAGGCTCGTTTTTCTGGTGGCCGGCCATTTTGCCGCTAGTCCTCTATTTGCTGGCGGTCTTTGTGGTTTCGTGGTGCACGAACCGGCGACTCAAAATTGCCGTGCTGTCGGTGGCTGCCAGCGTGATACAGCTGGGAGGCTACGGCGTGGGTTTCTTGAAAGCCTTTTTCTTGAAGGTGGTGTTGGGGCGTGGCCGCGACGAGGCCGAAGAGGTGCGTTTACGTAAAGGAAAGTAACCATGGAACGGAAGCGGGAGAAGTTGACCATTACCGAGTGGGCCGTCGAGGACCGTCCGCGCGAGAAGATGATGTTGCATGGCATCAGGGCGTTGAGCAATGCCGAGTTGTTGGCGATTCTTATCGGGTCGGGCAATGTCGACGAGACTGCGGTGGAGCTCTCGCAACGCATTCTCAACTCGGCGGGTAACAGCCTGAACAACCTGGGTAAATATGGAATCGACGATTTGGTGAAACCCTTCAAAGGGATAGGTGAGGCGAAGGCTATCACGATTATGGCTGCTTTGGAGATCGGTCGCCGGCGCCGGGACGAGGAGTTGCCCCGGCGTCCCGAGATCGTGGGCAGTGCCGATGTCTACAATCTTTTGCGCGGACAGATGATTGACCTGCCGCACGAGGAGTTTTGGGTGTTGCTGCTCAACCGGGCCAATCGGGTGATTGATACTTTGCGGGTGAGTCAGGGAGGCACGTCGGCGACGGTGGTCGATGTGAAACTGGTTATGCGCTCGGCCTTGCAACAGTTGGCCTCGGCACTGATTCTGTGTCACAATCACCCGTCGAACAACTTGTCGCCCAGCACGGCCGACGACCGGGTGACCGGTAAAATCAAGTCGGCCGCGGCTCTCTTCGATATTGCGGTGCTCGATCACATTATTGTAGGCGAGGAGGGCTATTTCAGTTATGCCGACGAAGGTCGGTTGTGATTTTTGCTCCCGGGGAATAGGAATGGTAGAAAAGAAAAACCTGTTGACTCTCGACGAGCAACAGGTTTTCGGTATATAAATGGATATTGTACGTATTTTATTTCTTGGCGGCATCGTAGCGCTTGTTCAGCAGCTCGACCACTTCGTTGGTAATGTCGTAGGCGGGGTTAATGTAGAGCGTGCTGGCGTTGTTGAAGATGGCCTCGTATTTTTTCTCTTGATTATACTCTTTGATAAAGGTATTGATCGAGTCGTTCATTTGCATGAGCATCTTTTGTTGCTCGAGCATGTTCTCGTTGTCGAGACGTTGGGCATACTCTTGCAGGTCGGCAGCCTTCTTTTCGAGACGTTGGTATTCCTGTTGAGCTCTTTCGGGCGAAAGGAAGGCGTTGTTTTGGTATTTGCGTTGGAAATCGTCCTGCTCTTTTTTCAACTGACGGGCTTTCTCGTTGATTGAGGCACGGGCATTCTCCTGCTTGTTGATCATCTTTTCGTTGAGATCTTTGGCGTAGTTGTATTTGGAGAGCAAAGAGTCTACGTTGATGTAGGCGATGGGCAATTTCCCTTCAAAAGAGGCCGTCGATGTGGCGCCGTTGGACGGTTGATTCGTTGTGTTTTGTTTATTGCCGCATTGAACCATTAAGAAAGATAAGGCAATCACAGTTACTGTTCGGATTGCAAGGGTAAAAGTCTTCATGTTATTTATCAGTCTAAAATTTATATCGTTATCTAAGTTTCTCCTTCCTCTCCTGGGCATCGGTCGAAACGGCACAGGAGATACCTTTTTTGCGCAGATACTGGTTGTCACTGATGTGCGGGCTGGGGAACCGGCCGCCCTTGACAAAGAAAACTCTCACGCCCAAAAGAGCGACTGCCAGTACAAGAAACCCTGCGGTAAAAAGTAGAATCTTCCACATTTCACTTTCCTTTTAGATTATATAGGAATCGGCTCGACCCTGTCAAAAAATGAAAACTGTGCTTTTCATTTATCCTTGCTCTCGCCTTTATCCTATTTGGATAATATAGGATTCGGCTCGGCTAAGTCCAATTTGAAAACTTCGTTTTCCGTTTGTCTTTGCACTCGCCTTTCACTATATTTGTCTATCCAAACAAAGAGCCTCCGCTCGGGGCGAAACAAACCGCTTGGTTGTGTATGCCTTACGGGGTCGCTTTGCTGTGCAAAGATAGAAAAGGAAAATGTGAATTTGGTCGAAGAATGGAATTATTTTGACGACGAAATCGGTAAAATCGAGAAATTTAACATAAATTTCTTCGGATATAGAAAGTTTAGCAAAGAGCAAATTGTTACTAAAATAGAAAGATATGGAGATTAAAGATCTGAAACCTTCGTTGATTTGGCACTATTTTGATGCCATTACCAAAGTCCCCCGTCCTTCCAAGAAAGAGGGGCGCATTCGTGAGTTCCTGTTGGCTTTTGCCCGGGAACAGAACTTGGCCGCCAAGGTCGATGCCACAGGCAATGTGGTGATTACCAAAGAGGCGGTGCCCGGTTGCGAAGGGGCTCCTACCGTTATCTTGCAGGCTCACATGGATATGGTGTGCGAGAAGAACGGCGACGTGAAACATGATTTCGAGAACGACCCCATCGACGCATATGTCGATGGCGAGTGGGTGAAGGCCCGGGGCACGACGCTGGGTGCCGATAACGGCATCGGTATGGCGGCTGCTTTGGCGGTATTGGCCGACAAGGAGTTGAAGCATGGTCGTGTACAGGCCCTCTTTACCGTTGATGAAGAGACCGGTTTGACCGGAGCTTTCGGGCTCGAAGCCGGTACGATTGACGGCAAGTATCTGCTGAATCTCGACTCGGAGGACGAGGCCGAAATCTTTATCGGTTGCGCCGGGGGTATCGACACCACCTCGACCTTTACCTATCGGCAGGAGCCGCTCCCGACCGGTAAATTCTACTTGCGTGTCGAGGTGAAGAACCTGTTGGGCGGTCACTCGGGTGGTGACATTCATCTGGGTCGGGGCAACGCCAACAAGTTGTTGTCCCGTTTCCTGTGGTTGTGCATGCAGCGTCATGAGATGCACTTGTGTGCCATCGACGGCGGTAATCTGCGCAATGCCATACCGCGCGAGGCGATGGCGGTGATTGCCGTGAATCCCGAGGATAAGGAGGCTATCCGTGCCGAGGTGAACCACTTTGCGGCCGATGTGGCTGCCGAGTTGAGTGGGGTAGACCCGCAAGTGACGGTCGACGTGACTACGGCCGATACGCCCGAGTTTATGATTGAGGACCGTGTGGCCCGCTCGTTGATCAGTGCACTCTATGCTGCTCCTCACGGGGTGATAGCCATGAGTCACGATATTGAGGGGCTGGTCGAGACTTCGACCAATCTGGCTTCGGTGAAGATGACCGAGCCGGGCAAGATTGTGGTGGCCACGAGCCAACGCAGTTCGGTTGAGTCGGAGAAATACGATATTGCCTATCAGGTAGAGTGCCTCTTCCGCCTGGCCGGGGCCGAGCCTACACACGGTGACGGTTATCCCGGTTGGAAACCCAACATGCACTCGCACATCAAAGATGTGGCTGTGGCTGCCTACGAAGAGTTGTATCAACAGACGCCGGCCATCAAGGCTATCCACGCCGGCCTCGAATGCGGTCTGTTCCTGACGAAGTATCCCCAACTCGATATGATTTCGTTCGGGCCTACCTTGCGGGGGGTACACTCGCCCGACGAGATGATGCATATCCCGGCCGTGGAGAAGTTCTGGAATCACCTGGTGCTCATCTTGGAAAAGGTGGCTGCCGAGTAATAGCTATATGGTGCGGGGGGCGAGTCCCCGCACTTTTTTTATCTGCCTGTCGGTTTGGCGGGTACAAAAAAAGGGAGGCGATTGCCTCCCTTTTTTATAAGGTTATCTTCGGATTTTATTTCAAGGCCAGATTGAGATTGCTGTATTGTGCAGCCTCTTGGTAAGCCATGACACCGGCCTGAGAGAGCTCGACCACAACGTTGTTGCCGTCGACACCCGGCAGTTGTACATGGTTCTCGTCGATGAAGGTCATGAATTTGGTGGTCTCACCGTTGGCCGATACCGACCAGGAGTTGTCGTTGCTGTCGAATACGAAGCCGATCGTTGAATTGTCGGCTGTGTTGGTAATCGTGTACCCGTCTTTGTCGGTCTTTACCAGATAGATGTCGCCATTTTCGCCTTTTATCTCTTTGGTCGACGATTTGGCGATGATGTTTTCGCCGCTCCAGAACTCGATGGAGTTGAGAATGATGGCGTCGGCGGCGACGGTCAATTCATACACGGGAATGATATGGAATGCGATAAACACAAGTTCGTTGACAAATTTATTGCCAATACCTTCGTTCCAGCTGAGGACCTTGTTGGTCAGCTTGAAAGAACCGATACAAGAGGAGAAGCAAAGCGTTGCTGCTAAGGTGATGGCCAGGGCCATGTTCAGTTTGTTCTTTTTCATCGTTTTAAATTTTTAGTTAGAATTATAGTCGTGTATAAATTTAGTTAGTTGAAAAAGAGGACAGCATGGAGGCCAAAAAGGGACATGCGGCCCGGCGATTGATTATACTTCTATACAAAGATAAAACTTTTTGCGTAAAATAGTTTTTATAAAGGGATTTTTTCTTGATATATTTTGTAATAGCGCAACACTTCGTGTACGTAGGCTACGGTCTGGCGTCCCTTGAAATAGCCGAATTTGCACACCTCGTCGTTGAAATACTCGGGGTTGCTTTTCAACAAGATGTATTCGCTCACGTTGTCGTCCCACACATAGGGATTCTTGCCATATTTCTCGGCCAGGGCCATGGCGTCGAGCACGTGACCCAGCCCGGCGTTGTAGGCAGCCAGTATGAATTTGAGCCGCTCGCTCTTGTCCTGTATGGCCGAGAGGCTTTTGTTGAGCGACTGGATACTTTTGACGGCGGCGCTGAGGTTCTTCTCGGGGTTGGTCACCTCCTGAGGCGATACCCCGAAAGCCTGAGCCGTGCGGGGCATCAGCTGCATGAGGCCCCGGGCACCGGCCCACGACACGGCCAGGGTGTCGAAATGCGACTCGTTATAGGCTTGGGCGGCGAGAATGCGCCAGTCCCAGTCGATTTCGCGGGCATATTTCTTGAACAGGTGGTCGTAGATGGAAATCTGCCCTTTCGACACCGACAATACAGCCGAGGTAGGGAACGACTTGCTCAGTTCGAAATAGCGGCGTGAGATGCTGCGGTAGGAGTCGGACTTCTGGTTCTCCTTGACCCACTGGTCGACGGCGTGGGCCAGGGCGGGCGAACTCTTCCTCACGGCCCAGGAGGCCCGTTGGGGGAAGCTCACTTGCAGATGTATGTCGATGTTGTTGTAGTAGGTGCGGTTCAACTGGGCCAGGTTGTTGTCGGCCAGGGTGTAGGGAATCTCGCCGGTCGATACCATCTCGATGAGCTCTTCGGTGACGACGGAGTCCTTGTCGATGTGGTGTATGCGTATGCCGCCGCCCAGCTCGTTGTTGAGGTTGTTGATGCGCTCTTCGTATTTCGAGCCGGCCTCGACGTAGATGTCTTTCCCGATGAGGTCGACCACGTCGTTCACCATCTCGCTCTTGCGCTTGCGGGGTTGGATAAGCACCTGGTGGGTGATGTTCTCGGCGCCGCAGTAGAACCACTCGTTCTTGGCATCGCCGATGATGGGCAGTTCATAGGCGATGATGTCGCCCTCGCCCCGTTCCAGCATTTCGGTGAGGTGCTTGATGTTGTCGGCGACGATGACGGTTGTTCTCAGGTTGTAGTGGTCGGCAAACTGTTTGATGCGCTCGTATTCATAACCCATCTCTTCGCCCCGGTAGAGGAAGTAGGTGGTTGAGCTGTACAGGGTGAGGACCCGCAGTTCACCCCGTTCGCAGATGGAGTCGAAATCGTTGGGCACATCTTCTGAGGTGTGCTGTTTGTTCCCTCCGCAGGCGGTGACGAGCAGAAGGGTGAGGAGCGTGTATATCCACTGGGACAGGGTCCTCGGCATAGGCTAACCTTTGAGCTTGTGAGAGATGAAGTTGGTCATGATTTCAATGGCGACCGAGTTGTGGCCTCCTTGCGGGATAATGATGTCGGCATAGCGCTTGGTCGGTTCGATGTGTTGCAAGTGCATCGGTTTGAGCACCCGTTGGTAGCGTTCGATTACCATCTCGACGGTGCGACCCCGTTCGATGATGTCGCGTTTGATGACTCTGATAAGGCGGTCGTCGGCGTCGGCATCGACAAACACCTTCATGTCCATCATGTTGCGCAGCTCTTCGTTACAGAGAATAAGGATACCCTCGACAATGACGATGTCGCGGGGTTCGACAGTTATCGTCTCTTTCGAGCGGGTGCAGGTGAGGAACGAGTAGATGGGTTGTTCGATAGGGCGTCCCGCCTTCAACTCTTTGAGGTGTTTCACCAGCAGGTCGAAGTCGATGGCCGCCGGTTCGTCGAAGTTGATGTTCTGGCGTTCCTCTATCGGTACATTGCTGCTGTCCCAGTAATAGGAGTCTTGTGGAATAACGGCCGTTTGTCCGGGAGGCAGGCTCTCGATGATTTTTCGCACGACGGTGGTTTTACCCGACCCGGTTCCACCGGCTATTCCTATGATTAACATGGCATTTGGGTTTATGAGGGTGAAACGATTCCTTATTGGTATTCAAACCGGCCTTTGTCCGATTCGATGATGAGCTCATTGTGGTCGGCTGCTTGGGTGTAGCCGATGATGCGGGCATCGATGTCGAACGAACGGCTGATGTCGATTACGCGCTGGGCATCGGCTGCATCGACGTAGATTTCCATGCGGTGCCCCATGTTGAAGACTTTGTACATCTCGTGCCAGTCGGTACCCGATTGCTCCTGTATGATGCGGAACAGCGGGGGTATGGGGAAGAGGTTGTTCTTGATGACCCGCATGTTTTCGACAAAGTGCATGACCTTGGTCTGGGCGCCGCCCGAACAGTGCACCATGCCGTGTACGCGCGGACGCATCTCGTCGAGCAGCCGCTTGATGACGGGGGCATAGGTACGGGTGGGCGAGAGTACCAGTTTACCGGCGTCGATACCCAGTTCGGCAATCTGGTCGGTCAGTTTCAACTGTCCCGAATAGACCAGTTCGTCGGGTACGGCGTTGTCGTAGCTCTCGGGATATTTGGTGGCGAGGTATTTGGCAAACACGTCGTGACGGGCCGAGGTGAGCCCGTTGCTGCCCATACCGCCGTTGTACTCTTTTTCATACGAGGCCTTCCCGTAGGACGATAGTCCCACGATGACGTCGCCGGGGCGGATATGTTCGTTCGACACGACATCTTTCCGTTTCATGCGGCAAGTCACGGTGCTGTCGACGATAATCGTTCGCACCAGGTCGCCCACATCGGCCGTTTCGCCGCCCGTGCTGTAAGCGTTCACACCCAGGGCGCGCAGTTCGGCCAGCAGCTCTTCGGTACCGTTGATGATGGCCGAGATAACCTCGCCCGGCACCAGCAGTTTGTTGCGGCCGATGGTCGACGACACGAGTATGTTGTCGGTAGCTCCCACGCAGAGCAGGTCATCGATGTTCATGATGAGAGCATCTTGCGCAATGCCTCTCCACACGCTCAGGTCGCCCGTTTCGCGCCAGTACATGTAGGCCAGCGACGATTTGGTCCCGGCTCCGTCGGCGTGCATGATGTTGCAGTATTCGGGGTCGCCGCCCAGAATGTCGGGGATAATTTTGCAGAAGGCCTTGGGAAAGATACCCTTGTCGATATTCTTGATGGCGTTGTGCACATCTTCTTTCGATGCCGACACGCCGCGCAGGTTGTAACGTTGGTCGCTCATAGGTGTGTTGTGTAATTGTTGATTACAAAGTTAGTGGAAAAAAGAGAGTGATGCAAGCATCGGTATTTATAAAACGAGGGTCAAGTAGATGAATATGACGGGCGAGGCCAGCAGTTCGCTGTCGAAACGGTCGAGAATACCTCCGTGCCCGGGTAGCAGTCGGCCCGAGTCTTTCACGCCGGCCGTGCGTTTGAGCAGCGATTCGCACAAGTCGCCCCAGGTCGAGAATACCGAGGTGAGTATGCCCATGATAATCCATTGGGGGGTCGTCAGCAGACCGGGGATTATGTAATTGAGACAGGCGGCGAGAATGATGCAGAAAACCAGTCCGCCGAAAAATCCCTCCCACGATTTCTTGGGCGAGATGCGCTCGAAAAGTCGGTGCCGTCCCAGTGTACAGCCCACGATATAAGCCCCGGTGTCGTTGATCCAGATGAAGGCAAACAGGGCCATCAGCAGGTATTCGGGGTGACCGTAGAGCAGTTGGTATTCGGTGTTGTAGCCCCATACGCCCAACAGGGAAAGGGGCAATACAATATACACTTGTCCCAGTATGCTGTAAGCCCAACCGGCGATGGGCGACTTGTCGGGCGAGACGTAGAGCTGAATGATGGGACGGGCTACCAGATAGATGAGGTAGGTGAGAATCGATGCCCAGTGCAACGACTCGGTGAATTGTCCCGAGAAGGTGAATGTCGATAGAAACAGGGCACAGGCTCCTGCCAGATCGATTACGAAAAGGACCTGGTCGAAGGGACGCCCGAATCGGGTCAGGTTGAGAAACTCGACATAGCCGAGCAGGGCAATGAGCCCAAAGATACATAGAAAGGCATAGGCACCCGATAGAACAGCTGCTGTGATGATGATGATAAAGAGAATCCCGGTAAAGGTTCGGGTCAATAAATTTTTCACGATCTTTTATTTTTGATAAATCGATAATAAAAAAACAGTGCGGGAAGTGTGGTCGAGAAACATCGGGTTTTGCATCTTCTGATACCTCCTCGCTTATATGCCGACAAATATAAATATTATCCCTAAAAGGCGGGCTCTTTTCAACTCTCTTTTTGGCTTTCGGGCCATAAAAAAAGAGATACCGAATAGTGTCGGTATCTCTTTATGCGGAACTCCTGAAACCGTTTTCCCCGGGATTTTACCGGTCGCTTTCGGGAGTATCTTTCTCATTTTCTTTCTTTTCCTCGGCCTCGGGTTGAGGTGTGGCAGGCGCGCTGTCGGTCGGTTGTGTTTTTTCTTCGCCCGGGGTTGCCGTGGTGTCGGGTTTCTCCTCTTTGTTCTTTTCGGCCTCCTCCTCTTTCTTGGCAGCCTCTTCGTCTTGCAGAATCTCTTCGGTGCGCGAAATCCACGGCCGTTTGCCGAATATCTGCTCCACGTCTTCGGCGAAGATTACCTCGCGAGCAATTAAGACCTCGGCCAGTTTGGCATGCTTCTCGGCATGTTCTCGCAGAATCGATTTGGCCCGTTCATACTGCTCGTTGACGATTTGGCTCACCTCCTTGTCGATGAGTTTGGCCGTCTCCTCGCTGTAAGGTTTGGTAAATCCATACTCTTGTCCCGTGGAGTCGTAGTAGGAGAGGTTGGGCAGCTTCTCGCTCATGCCGAAGTAGACCACCATGGCGTAGGCCTGTTTGGTTACCCGTTCCAGGTCGTTCGAAGCACCGGTCGAGATGCGTCCGAGGAATACCTCTTCGGCTGCCCGTCCGCCCAGCGTGGCACACATCTCGTCGAGCATCTGCTCCCGGGTAGTGATTTGCCGCTCTTCGGGCAGATACCAGGCGGCACCCAAGGCGCGACCGCGTGGCACGATGGTTACCTTGATCAGGGGGTTGGCATATTGCAGCAGCCAGCTGATTGAGGCGTGACCGGCTTCGTGTACGGCGATAGAGCGTTTTTCCTCCTGAGTGGTGATTTTCGAACGCTTCTCCAAACCACCCACGATGCGGTCGACGGCGTCCATGAAATCTTGCCGCTGTACGCTCTTCTTGTTTTTGCGGGCGGCGATAAGGGCGGCTTCGTTGCAGACGTTGGCGATGTCGGCTCCCGAGAATCCCGGAGTCTGGCGGGCCAACAGGTCTACATCGACCGAGTCGTCGATTTTCACGTTGCGCAGGTGCACCTTGAAGATGGCTTTACGGTCGTTCAGCTCGGGCAGCTCTACATAGATCTGACGGTCGAAACGGCCGGCACGCAGCAGCGCCTTGTCCAGAATATCGGCCCGGTTGGTCGCGGCAAGAATGATGACACCGCTGTTCGACCCGAATCCGTCCATCTCGGTGAGCAACTGGTTGAGGGTGTTCTCCCGCTCGTCGTTGGACCCCATGTTGGGGTTCTTGCCACGGGCCCGGCCCACGGCATCGATTTCGTCGATGAACACGATACAGGGAGCCTTCTCCTTGGCCTGGCGGAAGAGGTCGCGCACACGCGAGGCGCCCACACCCACGAACATCTCGACAAAGTCGGAACCCGACAGCGAGAAGAACGGTACGTTGGCTTCACCGGCCACGGCCTTTGCCAACAGGGTTTTACCTGTTCCCGGAGGGCCTACCAGCAGGGCTCCTTTGGGTATCTTGCCACCCAGCTCGGTGTATCGGCCGGGGTTTTTCAGGAACTCTACAATCTCTTCGACCTCCTGTTTGGCCTCCGAAAGTCCGGCCACATCGTCGAAGGTTACCTTCACGGCGCCATCCTTGTCGAAAAGCTGAGCTTTGGCCTTGCCCACGTTGAACACGCCGCCGCCACCGCCGCCCTGGTTGGTCATACGGCGGGCCAGATAAATCCAGAAGATAATAAAGAAGATAATGGGCCCGAAGGTCCACAAGATGTTGGTCAGGTCGCTGCTGTTTTCGTAGTTGACCTCGGCATTGAAACCATAGTCCTTTACCCACGTGTCGAGCGTGGTAGCAAAGCTGTCGCCCGACGGTATGTTGGTGTAGATAATGGGTTTCCCGGTGATTTTATCGGTCTTGAAAACAGCTTTGGCCGTGCTGTCGTTCAGTTGAGCTTCGACATAATCTTTCTTGGCAAAGACGGTGACTTGCGTGATGCCGCCCTCTTTGGCAATCTTTTCAAATTCCGACCAGTTCACCTCCTTGCTCATCGAAGGGTCGTTGGCGTAGTAAAGGCCGAACAGAAGCAAGGCGATAAGCGCATACATCCAGTACAGGTTGAACCGGATTTTTTTCTTCTTGGGCCCCAATGGAGACATGTTGTTGTTTCCCATATTTTAATTATATAATGTACAAATGGAGTGTCAAAAATTATTCCACATCAGGAATCTCTGCCAATTTGGCATCATTCCACAATTGTTCGAGCTTGTAATAGTTTCGGTATTCGGGCAGGAAGATGTGGGCCAATATGCTGCCATAGTCGATAATGATCCATTGGCTGTTCTGGTAGCCGTCGTATCCGAAAGGTTTGATGCCGGTATGTTGTTGCACGTATTCCCTCACACTGTCGGCAATAGCCGCTACCTGCGTGGTCGACTGTCCTTCGCAAATGACAAAGTATGACGCGGCGGCCGATTCGATGTCCGAGAGATCTACGGTAGTGATTTTCTTTCCCTTTTTTTCTTGAATGCCTTCTACAATAGTTTCAATCAATTGCTTTTCTTTCATCTGTTTAATGTGTAAAATCTCAAATTGCAAAGATAATGCGATTTTTCCAATTACGAGGGAATAGCTCTGTTATAAAATTAAGGTGTTTAGTTAAAAACTCCTTTTGCCAAATGCGGCCGGGACAGGATTTTGCGCAATGCGTAATATCCCCTGAATTGCCGGTGTACCGGTCGGGGGGAATGCCCTGATTCCTGTTGTGGTGGAGGGAGAGTATAACCTTGTGGATATGAGGCCTTCGGCCTTTCATTGACAGGCTTTCGAATCCTTGTTGTTGTGCCTGAGGAATATAGCTGCCGTTTTTACAAAAATCTCAGACAAGTTGGGCTTTTTGTTTTCGACTTTGCGTATATTTGTTGCCAAATAATTTTGAACACTCAGTATGGAAATCAAAGGAAGAATCATTCATGTGTTGCCGTTGCAGGAAGGTGTATCGAAGGCCGGTAACCCGTGGAAGAAACAAGAGTATGTATTGGAAACCGAGGAACAATATCCCCGCAAGGTATGTTTCAATCTTTTTGGTGATAAGGTCGACCAGTATCCGGCTGCCATCGGCGATGACGTGACGGTGAGTTTCGACCTCGAAAGTCGTGAATTCAACGGCCGTTGGTATACCGATGTGCGTGCCTGGAAAATCGAGAAGTCGGCTCCGGCTGCCCAGGCTGTGCCCGATATGCCGCCTATGCCCAACGATATACCTCCATTCCCGCCGGCTCCGGCTGCTCCCGATCTGGCACCCTCGTCGACCGACGACCTGCCTTTCTAAGGGATGTTGTCGGGTGGTTTCATGAACCTTGTAGAAATAGAAAAATGATGATTAGACTAAATGTATTTGTCAGAGTCGACGAGGCTCATCGCGCCGAATTTCTCGAAGTGGCTAAAAAACTGACCGAGTACTCGTTGAAAGAGGTCGGGTGTGTGGCTTACGATATTTTCGAAAGCGCCACGCGGGGCGATGTGCTGATGATTTGCGAGACTTGGAAAGATGCCGAGGCTTTGCATACTCACGAACAGACCCCTCATTTCGTGGAATATGTAGGGCGTATGCATGCTATGGCCGAGATGAAGCAGGAGAAATTCAACTTCTGACCCGTCGGTTTGTCCTGGGAAAAATGCTTATGAGCGGGGAGAGTGTACATTGGGTTACACGCTCCCCGCTTTTTTCGTGAAAAATCGGCCTCGGGATAGCGATTTGACAAATAATTTTCTTATCTTTCAACCGAATTAATCTAATCTTATAAATCTTAAACTATGATTGTAGGAATCCCCAAAGAAATCAAGAACAACGAGAATCGAGTGGGTATGACACCTGCCGGAGTCAATGAACTGGTGCGGAGAGGTCATACGGTGTATGTGCAGAAAGATGCTGGCGCAAACAGCGGGTTCCCCGACGAACACTACGAGCGGGTGGGTGCCCACATCTTGCCCACCATCGCCGACGTCTATGCCAAGGCCGAGATGATTGTCAAGGTCAAGGAGCCTATCGAACCCGAGTATCCCCTCATTCGCAAAGGGCAGTTGTTGTTTACCTATTTCCATTTCGCATGCGATCGCAAGCTTACCGATGCCATGCTGGCCAGTGGCGCCACCTGTCTGGCCTATGAGACGGTCGAGCTGAAAGACCATAGTTTGCCATTGCTCATACCCATGTCCGAGGTAGCCGGTCGAATGGCAACTCAGGAGGGCGCTCGGTTCTTGGAACGGCCCCAGGGAGGCAAGGGTAAGTTGATGGGCGGTGTCCCCGGAGTGAAGCCGGCCAAGGTGCTGGTAATCGGAGGCGGAGTCGTAGGCTATGCCGCAGCCTGTGTGGCTGCCGGTATGGGAGCCGACGTGACCATCACCGATCTCTCGCTGGCTCGTCTGCGCTATATCGACGAGGTGCGTCCCGCCAATATCAAGACCCTCTACTCCTCCGAATTTAATATCCGGGCCGAGCTCCCCACGACCGATCTTGTCATCGGGGCGGTTCTCATTCCCGGCGCCAAAGCACCCCATCTGATTACGCGCGACATGTTGGGCCTGATGGAGAAGGGGTCGGTGCTGGTCGATGTTGCCATTGACCAGGGTGGCTGCTTCGAGACCTCGCACCCCACCACACACTCCGACCCGGTCTACGAAGTCGACGGAATCCTTCACTATTGCGTGGCCAATATTCCCGGAGCCGTCTCCTCTACATCGACCCTGGCCTTGACCAATGCCACCCTGCCTTACGCCATCAAGCTGGCCGATAAAGGGTGGGAGAAAGCCTGCGCCGAAGACGAAGCGCTCTATAAGGGCTTGAACGTAGTCGATGGCAAAATCGTCTACCTGGCCGTAGCCGAAGCTTTCGGGTTACCTTGTGAAAAGATATAAGCAAATCTATCCCATAAAACAACCATTTTCGTCCCTGTCGCCTCTTGAAGTGGCAGGGGCGAATTTTTTTCAAAAAAAAAGTTTGTTTGTAAGTATGTGGAAATAGGGTAGTTGAGAAAAAAGTATGTTTTATAGCATAAAAAAGTTGTCAAAAAATTTGGAAGGAATGGTAGAAAGAGTGTACCTTTGCATCGCTTTTCGAAAGAACAACGGCTCGACCGAAGGGAAAACGAAGGGCACAGTTCATTGACAAGACTGGAAAGAAGCAAGTGTAGTACAAGAGAAAGAACGAAGTCAATT
>JFBN01432869.1_pt1 | contig 40387 bp, 41 predicted proteins | sample 768741 | NCBI WGS metagenome assembly JFBN01 (sample SAMN01983846, study PRJNA193217) | chicken gut metagenome | biome: terrestrial biome; isolation source: ceca of Broiler chicken | host: Gallus gallus | place: United Kingdom: England | collected 2010-09-07
GTGCTTTAGCACTTAGAGATATCTTATGCCGTAAGGTGAATTTTCGGCAACTTTTCTTTGTGCCAGCAAAGAAAAATTGCCCGGCGCAATGTAAAAATAAATTAAGAAATTAAATCTCTTTATCGTACATTGTGCCGAAACGGTAGCTTTTTTGCAATTAGTTATAAAACAAAAAACTGTCATATGAAAAATTAATTTTCACATGACAGTTTTTATTTAAATGTAAATAAATACAAACACTAAAATCCCGATAATGATACGGTACCAGCCGAAGGCTTTAAAGTCATTCGTTCTTACGTAACGAAGCAGGAATTTAATGGATATAATGGATACGATAAATGCTACAACCATGCCCACTAGCAGCAGAATAGCTTCTTCAAAGGAGAAGATAAAACCAAATTTAAACAGTTTCAATGCACTGGCACCGAACATTACCGGAATTGCCAGGAAAAATGTATATTCTGTTGCCACCACGCGGCTCGTTCCGAATAAGATACCGCCCAGTATCGTGGAACCAGAGCGCGATGTACCTGGTACAAGCGAAAGTACCTGGAAAAAGCCGATGATGAGCGCCGTTTTATAATCCAGATGGTCCACATCCGTAATTGTCGGACGGCGGTGCTTGTTGTAATTTTCCACCACGATGAACAGTACGCCGTATAAAATGAGCATTGCCGCTACGACATAGGCGTTCATCAGATGTTCTTCCATAAAATCATTTAAAGCCAGACCGATTACGGCCGCCGGCAGACAGCCCACGATGACTTTACCCCATAGTGTTATCGTCTGTCTTTTTTTCAGATACGTTTTTTGGCGCGAAAACGGATTTAACCGTTCAAAGTTCAGAACGACTACGGCCAAAATGGCGCCGAGCTGGATTACGACAAGGAACATGTCCATAAAGTCCTTGCTTACGTTCAGACGCATGAACTCGTCCACTAAAATCATGTGACCGGTACTGCTGACCGGCAGCCATTCCGTCAGCCCTTCAACAATACCCAGTATGATGGCTTTGACAACTTCTATTGCAAACATAAAAAGCTATCCTCCAAATAGTTTATTTTTTTATTTAATATATGCCTTTTATCTTAAAATAATCTGAACTAGTTAATTTTGTCCAATTTAGAAAAAAGGTCTCTAAAAAGAGACCTTTTCTTTTATTATATTTATTTATCAGCCTTTACCTTTGATAATATCAATGGCATCAAAAAGTTTACTTACAGATTTTTTCTGATAAATACGAGCGATAACTTCTCCGATTGGAGCAGCCATGGATAAAGAAATAATCTTGCTGGAATGTTTTTCTTCAGGTAACGGAATAGTATTGGTGATAATCAGTTCTTCCATTGGAGAATCTTCAATGCGCTGAACGGCCGGGTCGCTTAAGATACCGTGCGTGCAGCAGGCATATACAGATTTTGCTCCGTGTGCTACGAGTGCTTTAGCACCTTCGCATAAGGAACCGGCAGTATCTACGATATCGTCAATGATAACGCAGTTTTTATCTTTAACATCACCGATGAGGCTCATAACTTTAGCACAGCCCGGTTTCGGACGACGTTTTTCAATAATAGCGATAGGCGCTTTCAGTCTGTCAGCCAAAGCACGCGCACGTGTTACGCCGCCGAGGTCCGGCGATACGACAACTACGTCTTCAAGGTTTTTGCCCAGAATGTAGCTTGCCAGAAGCGGTGCAGCTGCTAAATGGTCTACCGGGATATCGAAGAAGCCCTGAATTTGGCCGGCATGCAAATCAACGGTTACAACGCGGGTTACGCCGGCTGTCGTCATCAGATTTGCCACCAGTTTGGCAGAGATTGGTTCACGGCCGCGGGTTTTGCGGTCCTGACGGGAATAAGCATAATACGGCACAACAGCGGTAATGCTTTGTGCAGAAGCTCTGCGGCAGGCATCGGCCATAACCAGAAGTTCCATGAGGTTATCATTTACCGGCTGGCTGGTAGGCTGAATGATGAATACATCTTTGCCGCGAATGCTTTCGCTAATCATTACCTGAGTTTCGCCATTATTGAAATGACCTACAAAAGCATGACATAATTCCACACCGATATACTGCGCCACTTCCTGCGCTAATTTAGGATTGGCATTACCAGTGAGAATACATAATTTTGAGGTATCGAAGTTCATTTTACTCCTCCTGAGATATATAAAAATAAATAAATAACATATAATAATGTAGTTATTTACATTACTAACAAGATTAATTAATTAAACCATGATAGTGAATTATTTTCTTTTATCTTTCCAGTGTTCAATGTTTTTCTGTCTTTCACGGGCGATTGCCAGTGCGTTTTCCGGTACTTCCTTCGTGATGGTAGAACCGGCACCGACGTATGCGCCGTTATTGATTTTTACAGGTGCAACCAGATTGGAATTGCAGCCGATGAAGCAGTCATCGCCGATTACGGTGCGGAATTTGTTCTTGCCGTCGTAATTTACGGTAATCGTGCCGCAGCCCATATTTACACCCGAGCCCATGTCAGTATCGCCGATATAGCTTAAATGCGGCAGTTTGGAACCTTCACCGATAGTAGAGTTCTTAACTTCCACGAAATTGCCGATTTTGACTTTGGCGGCGATTTTCGTATTAGGACGAAGATGTACATACGGCCCCATTTTTACATTGTCGGCAACTTCGCAGTCTTCGCCGAAAACGAACATTGCTTCCACATTATCGCCCATAACTACGTTATTTAAGCGGCTGTTCGGGCCGATTTTGCAGTTTGCGCCGATTTTGCTGTCGCCTTCAATCCAGGTGGACGGATAGATTACCGTATCCTGACCGATTTGCACATCATAATCTATATAAGTGGTGGCAGGATCCATCAAAGTGACGCCCTGTGCCATGAGCTGCCTGTTTTTGCGCTGGCGGATGATTTTTTCCGCATTTGCCAGCTGTTCACGGCTGTTGATGCCAAGCGTGTCTTCGTAATTGTCCGCGATGGAGGCGTTGATTTTCTGACCTTCTTCGCGCAGGATGGACAGTACGTCCGGCAGGTAGTATTCGCCCTGAGCGTTGTTGTTGTTGACTTTTTTCAGGCTGTCAAACAGCGCCTGCGCGTTAAAGCAGTAAATGCCCGTATTGATTTCATCGATAGCAAGTTCAATTTCGCTGGCATCTTTCTGCTCAACGATTTTTTCGACAGAGCCGTCTTCGCCGCGAATGACACGGCCGTAACCGAACGGGTCTGGCATAATCGTCGTGAGCACTGAAGCTTTCGCGCCGGAAGATACATGTTCGGCGTAGAATTTTTTCAGCATGCTGCCCGTAACGAGCGGTGTATCGCCGCAGAGCACCATGACGGAAGCGTCGTAATCTTTAATGAGCGGCTGTGCCTGCATTACAGCGTGGCCTGTGCCGAGCTGCTCTTCTTGCAAAACGATTTCAGCCTGACCAGCAAGAGCCTGCTGCACCTGTTCATGGCCGAAACCGACTACAACTATATTATGCGTGGAACCAGCTTCTTTTGCAGCATCGAGAACATGCTTAACCATCGGCTTTCCGCCTGCACAGTGCAGGACTTTCGGCAGTTTCGACTTCATGCGCGTTCCTTTGCCTGCTGCCAGTATAATCGTAATCAATCCATCTGATTTCACCGTAAAATTCACTTTCCTTTGTTCTGATTTCATTGTTTGTTGATATACACCTATTATATCATAAATCTATTGCTTACTACAGCAAATAGCAAATTATTCCATATTTCCTTCTTTATCTTCCATGCTCAGAAGCAACGTGTGTTCTGAGCGTTCCATATGGTATTCGGAGGCTTTCTGCGCACCTTCCACATCACCCTGGGCAATCGTGTCCACTATGCGGCGGTGTTCTTCCAGCGTTTCCTCCAGTCTGCCCGGATATGCCATGGATTTTGCCCGGAAGCTGGTGAGCTGTTCTCGAAGGTTGTAGATAATTCCCACCAGACGGTTGTTGCGGCTGGCCTGATACAGTAAATCGTGGAATTTCGTATCGGCTTCGACGATTTTTTCCATATCGTGGTCCTTTATCGCTTCGCCGATAATGACGAGCAGCCGCTGCAGCTGTTCCAGTTCATCGTCGGTTATGCGTTCGGCCGCCAGTCCGCTCGCCAGCGAATCGAGCGAAGTGCGGATTTCAAAAACTTCGTTGATGTCTTTAATGGACAGGTTTGATACGTACGTGCCGCGGCGGGGCATCATTATTACATAACCTTCCAGCTCCAGCTTGCGGATAGCTTCGCGTACCGGAGTGCGGCTGACACCGAGCTGTTCGGCCAGATGAATTTCCATTAAACGTTCACCCGGTTTTAAAATACCTTTTCTTATCGCATCTCTAAGCGTTTCAAAAACCACTTCGCGCAGTGGCTGATAACTGTCCAACTTAATCGGTGCAAGTTTACTGTTCATACCAATACCTCCATTAAAAATTTTCTGCAGCTGTTTCTGTTACAAATACGTCCGCTGTAAAATCGTTTCGTATTCTGGCTGCAATTTCCTCAGCCTGTTTTTTATCTTCCGCTACAGCAAACATGGTTGGTCCGCTGCCCGACATCATAGCCGCCTTTGCGCCGTAGCTGTATAATTTCTGTTTTATTTCCTCAATCTGCGGATATTTGCCGATGGTCACGTATTCCAGCACGTTGCCCATGCAGTTGCAAATTTTGTCGATATCTTTCAGCAGTAATGCCTTGCGCATCTGCTTATTATCAGGATGAACGACAGTTTTTTCCACCTCATGATAGTTTTTGTAAACCCATGCAGTGGAAACGTCGAATTTCGGCTTGACCAGAACGAGACTCGTCTGCGGCATGGCGGCCACCTGCGAGAGAATTTCCCCGCGGCCTGTAGCCAGCATCGTGCCGCCCATAATGCAGAAAGGAATATCCGAGCCCAGCTTTGCGCCCATTTCGCACAGTGCCATGACGGATAAATTCGTTTCAAACAATTTATCAAGACCGCGAAGCGTCGCAGCCGCGTCCGTACTGCCGCCAGCAAGCCCGGCTGCTATCGGAATGCGTTTTGTCAGATTTATTTCCACGCCGCTATGTATTTTATATGTATCTAAAAACAACTGAGCCGCTTTGTATATCAGATTGTCCTGCATTCTGGCAACGCCTCTGACATCGCCGTGCAGAATTATTTTTTGTTCGTCCAGCTTTTGCAGTGTCAAAGTATCAAAAAGATTTATCGACTGCATAATCATGCTGACTTCATGATAGCCGTCGGTGCGTTTGCCCAGTATATCCAAAGTAAGATTTATTTTTGCATTGCCATTAATCGTTATCATCGTCTTCATCCCAGCCCAGAATTTCATAAAAATGTATCATAACCTAACATTATTTAATTTAGCATTGATTATAAAAAAATACAATACTTCTATAATTTATTCTAATTTTCATGAAATTTTGTATGCAAAATACAAAAGACCCTCAAATAAAAATTCAAGGGTCTTGTTATTTTACGAATTTATCAATGGCTTCTTTCAGCTTATCAATAGCTTCTTTGTCGTCCTCTTTCACGGCTTCCACCAGACAGTGTTCGATATGATCTTTCAGTATGATTTTGGATACGCCTTGCAAGGCGGAATTCACTGCCGACAGCTGTATTAATACGTCGCTGCAGTCCCTGCCCTGCTCCACCATGCGCTTTACGGCGTTTAAATGGCCGATGGCCCGGGACAGTCTGTTCAAGACGACTTTTGTCTGGGTATGCGAATGAGTATGTCCGTGATGCGCATGGATTGTGCCGTCCGCATGAACATGCTCATGTGTTTCATTTTCCATTTTCAACCTCGCATTTGGCAGCTTCTTTAGCGAGAAAAATCTGTTTCTGCATTTCGTTAAACTGCTCCATAGACATGACAACGAGATTTTTACCGCTGCTGCGCTGCACTATCAGTGTTTCTTTTTCATCTGCCGCTTTATCGGCATATAATGTAAATTCATTGAGTAAATCAGATGAAGATATTACCAGCATTTTTCCGCCTTCCTTTCAACAATTCAACATGATGACAGACCGAGTCTGGGATGACGCACCGGCTTTAAACTGCGTCTTGTCACGATTTTCAAAGCTTCCGCCATCGTTACGTCCTGTCTGCCTTTCGTCGTTTCCAAAATGCAGACAGGATTTTCCATACCGATTTCCGAAGCCGGCATGTAGACGTATTCGCCGTTTAGGTTGTCGCCGTAAATTACGCCGTCGCGAAGTTCGGCTTCTATTAAAGTTCTCATTATTTTAAAGACCTCGTCAAAACATATTTTTCCGCCATAAAACGGTCGCGCATATGACAGACAGTGCTATGGATATCACGCAAATATCTACAAATGCGAACATTCCCTGCGAGAATGAAGGAAATCCCTCGACGTTCATGCCGAAAAAGCTGGATATTACCGTCGGTATGGCTAAAAGTATCGTTATCGCCGTCAAAAAACGCATTACAAGGTTCAGGTTGTTCGACATTATGGAGGAAAACGTATCGGCAAGCCGCGCTAAAATCGTACTGTACATCTCAACCATTTCCCGCGCCTGCTTGTTTTCGATGATGACATCCTCTAGCAAATCCTCATCTTCTTCATATAACTTGATGATGTTTTGCAGATTGTGGTTAGAGCGAAGACGCATGAGCTTATCGAGCACCGCGCCGTTGGAACGCAGCGAGGCGTTGAAGTACGTTAGGGCTTTCTGCAATTCTAGAAGGCGCAGAATTTCCTTGTTCTGCGTAGATTCGCGCAGGCGTGCTTCTATCTCGTCTGACAGTTTGTCAATCTGGCGCAAGTATTTCAAATAGTATGTTACCGATTTGTACAGTATCTGAAACAGAAAGCGCGTCTTTTTAAACGTGCGGAATGAACGGTACGTTCTTTCATTGAAATCGGATATGACAGGTGTATCCTCGAGGCATACCGTAATGATATAATCCGGCGTCAGAATAATCGCCAGCGGCAATGTATCGTATGATTCAAAAGTGCGCATGACCGGGACATTCGTCAAGACCATGATGGAATTGTCTTCAATATCCGTATGGGAACGTTCTTCATTATCCAGTGCGGAACGCAGAAAATCCGGTTCAACTTCCGTGAGATTGCCTACGACTTTCAATTCATACGGTGTAGGCGCTACAATGTTTATCCATGCTCCTTTTTCCAAAGTTTTCAGATTTAATTCTTCCAGCGGTCCGCTTTCCATGGATTTGTAAATTTTCAGCATTGCGATAGATTTCTCCTTTCAAGAAGCCGAAAGAAAATCTACCGCGTGCCGCTGTTTCCGTAGACAGTGCGTATAATGGCAGATTGTTCTTCCGTCGTAGTTTGTAATTGTCTGTTTGTTTCGTTTAACCTGTTACTCTCCGGATAATCATCCATTATTATTCACCGTCCTTATATAAATATTGCATATTAAGTATAATTCATCTATTTTAACTTTACAAGCCTAATCATGGCTGAACTGAAAATCTTATCACGGCGGTGCAGGCGAGCAAATTTCTTTTGAGTGATATTTTGACCAAACCGAGTAATTTTCAGTTGACAGCTTATAAATAAAATTGCTATACTATTATAGTATCTTAAGGAAAGGTGTCCGAGTGGTTTAAGGAGCCGGTCTTGAAAACCGGTGATACGGCAACGTACCGTGGGTTCGAATCCCACCCTTTCCGCCATACAGCATAAACATTTACAGCATGTCGATTGACATGCTTTTTTTATACTTAATATTTATTTAAGGAGATAATTATGTTAAACACTCGCACCTGGTACCGCCTGCGCCGTCTCGTTCTCGTCATGCTGCCAGTTCTTGCTACACAGCTTTCCATTGTCGGCATGAATTTTTTTGACGCTGCCATGTCCGGCCATGCCGGAGCTGAGCAGCTCGCCGGAACATCTATCGGCGGCAGTCTTATGATGCCGATTATAGCCAGTGCTACCGGTATTTTAATGGCGGCTACGCCGATAATCGCGCAGTTAATCGGCAAAAACGAACGGGAAAATATAGCGCTCGTCATCCGCAGCGGTTTACTTTTAGCCATTTTTATCGAAATCATTTTGTTGCTGACGTATTTTTTCTTTATTGATACGCTGCTGGTTTTTCTTGATTTGGAACCTGCCGTTGCCTATGTCGCCCGCTATTATATTTTGTCGCTGATTGTAGGGCTGAGCGGCGGTCTTCTGACGTTTCCGCTGCGCTCTCTGACAGATACTGTTGCCGGAACGGCCGTATCCATGAAAATCTATTTATCGGCGCTGCCGATAAACGCCTTTTTGAATTATTGCTTCATATTCGGCAATTTCGGTATGCCGCAGCTCGGCGGTATCGGCGCTGGCATCGCGACAGCAATTACCTACTATATACTGCTTGCCATTTTTCTGTACATCATCTTAACGGGCAAACAGTTTGCCGATTTGCATTTATTCAAATACAATTTTTCCTTTGCATCAGTAAAAGAATATCTGTCTATCGGCGTTCCGAACGGATTGGGTATTTTCATGGAAGCCAGCCTGTTCGGCTTCATCATCATTTTTATCAGCAAATTTGGGACGAACTACATCGCCGCGCATCAGGCGGCCATGAGTTTTTCCAGCGTTCTGTACATGCTGCCGCTCAGCTATTCGCTGGCTCTGACCATTGTAATCGGTATCGAAGTCGGCGCGCAGCGTTACCGCGAAGCGAAAAATTATGCTCGCCTCGGTCTTTGTGTATCGTTTTGTACAGCGCTAGTCATGATTTGTCTTGTCATGTTCAACCGCGATTTGGTGGCGCGGCTTTACGCTACAGAGCCAATTCTTTTGATATATATACCGCATTTTCTGATTTATACGGTGGCTTGGCAGCTGTTTGATGCCATCGCCTGTCCTATTCAGGGCATACTGCGCGGCTATAAAGATGTAAACGCCGCTTTTTACATCAGTATGCTTGCTTACTGGGGCATTTGTCTGCCGGTCGGTCTGGTGCTCGATTACTACGGAGGACAGGGCGCATTTGCCTATTGGCAGAGTATGGTGATAGGAATTTTCGCTTCGGCGTTTTTGCTGTTCATCCGCCTGCGTTATACGGAAAATAAAATAGTGCAAAAGAAAAAGGAGAAATCAAAATGATTTCTCCTTTTTTCGTTTAAAACAGCTGCTTTATCTGTTCAAAAGTCATTTTTCGGCCGAGAGCCGTCATCAGTTTTACGGTCGCCGCTTCGGCGGAATATTTTCCCGCCGGAATTATACCGGCTTCAACGGCTTTAATGCCGACTTCGTACCGGTTCATGTGCACGCCGTCGTATAAACACTGCGTCACGCAAACGCAGACTATACCTTGTTCCGTCAACCGTTTTACGGCACTGTCTATATTTTTATTTTCATTTTCGGAAAACGGGATGCCGCCTGCACCGTATGCTTCCAGAACGATGCCTTTATAGCCTAGGTCTGCGAGCGCGGCTAAAATTTCGCCGTCAAGTCCGGGCATTATTTTTACCTGCGCCACTTTTTCTTCCAGTTCGTAATGAACTTTAAATTCGTCAACTGCCGGCGGACATACAAAATCCGACCAGGTAATATTACTGCCGCAAAATGTTGCGACGGGCGGCATATTCACACTCTGAATAGAGCGCAAATCCTCGCTGTATATTTTCTTAGCCCACAGACCGGAAATAATCTGCCCGCCGCATACGGCGTAAACGCCTCTCAGTTTGGAAGCAGCTGCGGCAAATGCCGCATTGAGATTTTCCTTTGCGTCCGTGTTTTCTTCTTCCAGAGTGAGCTGCGAGCCGATTACGACTATCGGCTTTGCCGGATTTTCCAGCATGCAGGAAAGCGCGCAGCTCGTCCAGCTCAAGGTATCTGTGCCGTGCGTTATGACGAAGCCGTCATACTGAGTGTAATATTTTTCAATACAGCGCGTTATAAACTGCCAGTCATGCGGCTGCAAATTCGTGCTGTCCAAATTCATGATGTCATAGCAGTCGATACTGCCGTATTTTTTCAGCTCGGGCAGCATATCAAGCATTTCCTGCGCCGTAAATCCCGGTACAAGACCGTTTGAACTGGGACGGGAAGCAATCGTTCCGCCGGTTGCCAGCCAACATAAATTTTTCATTTGAATTAAATCTCCTGCTCACTTTGGTAATAACTCTGCAAATCGTATTTATATCCTTCCAGTGCCCGTCTGGCTACGGCAATAGGACATTCCGGCGTGCAGACGGGGCAATGGCCGCATAAATCGTTTACGGCATTTACCGCTTTTTCCACCTGTTCTACCGTGTTCATTTTTCTCCCACCAATCAGTTAATTAATACAGCATGTATTCAAAATTAAGACGCAGATAATCGCCGACCGCTTCGCCGATATGTTTTTTGCCTTCATAATCGGGATGAAGTCCGTCCGTTGTCAGATTATCGGCTAAAAAGCCGCGTTCATCCGTCATATCTGCCGCTACATCTACATAATAATCCTGCGTTTTTATCCACTTATTGATTTTTTCCCGCTGTGCCTGCCAGCCGTCGGCAATATCAAGCGACGATACCGCTTTCATTTTCGGCGGATTTACGGAGGTTACAGTAAGGAAAACGGGAATAATGCTGTTTTTACGGCATTTTTCTTTTATGGCCGTTAAATTGGCAATTACTGTGTCTGCCTTCACGCCCGTCCGTATATCGTTGACGCCGCCCATCACTACCAGAATTTTCGGCTGGAACGCCAGCACGTCATGGTCGAAGCGTTTGAGCATATCCGCCGTCAGATTGCCGCTGAAGCCGATATTCACCACTGGAAATCCGGCGTATGTTTCCCAGTTGTACAATGGAGAGCTAGGCGGTGTGCTGACAGCTCCGCCGCCATGCGTGATACTGTCGCCGAGCGCCGCTACTTTTACATTGTCCGTCTGTACCGTGAAATAACTGTTTTGCGACTCGGCTATTTTTGCATTGCTCTTGTCATATGCCTGGATATTGAAATAATACAGACCTTTATCCGTATACGCTTTCTTATCGTAATAGTCCATATTCTGCGGGCTGGTGTACGACGCTATTTTCTGCGTGCGGCTGAAATCACCGTCCGGCACTTTGAATACGTCGATATTGTAATGGTCCGTATTTTTCACCGGCACCCATGAATAAACGGGATATACCGGCATATATGCCATTTCACCGAAATGCGTCGTCAGTTTCAGCGGGCTTATGCTCACATTTTTTTCAACCAGATAATTATCCTCATCCGTTTTGCTGAAACCGCTGTAATCGTATGAACGGTCATCAACTGCCCGCCAATCGGCATCGAAATCCTTTCCTTGTTTAACAGCTTTCGGCTCGCTGTAGTCGGAAACGGGAACTTTGTTTATATTCAGACCGCGTACCTGCCAGAGCAGATTGCCGTGCAAATCGGCTTCGCTATCGTCCAGTTGGTATCCTGCCGCATAGATATTGTATTTGCTGAATACCTTTTCACCCGTGTCGGCATTTTTTACGACTAATTCATACATGGCGGCATCGGGAATTTCCTGCCAATTCAGTATCACCGATTTTAAAGAGCGGCTGTCTTTTTTTTGTATGGCTGATTTATCCGCCGCATTGTCTTTTACCTGCCCGGAAGCAGTGATATTTACCTTCGTATTTCTGGTCGGTATATTAACAGCTGCGGCCGTTTTTTCCACGGACGGAACAGGCGACTGCCGCAGCGGCACTGCTTCAGCCGTCAGGGAAAAAGTGCAGGCGCAGATGCCGGCTATACTCAACGCTTTAAAAATTTTTTTCAATATATTTACCTCTTAAATATTTGTTGTGCCAGTCAATTTTCTAAAGCAGGATAACAGTTTATATTCAGTGAAGTTAAGTGACAACCTCGAGCGAATATAAACTATTATCCTGCTCGTTACAGCTCGCTGTTTTACTGGCATAGTGAGTTATTTCAAATAAAAAGCAGATAGAATTGTTAATTGTTCCATCTGCTTTTTTTATTTTCAGTACCGCTTGCGTTTGGCCGAAGACGGATAGCCCATCTGTTCGCGGTATTTCATTACCGTGCGGCGGGATATTTTCATATTCTTGTCATTTTGCAGCATATTGGAAATCTGCTGGTCGCTGAGCGGTTTTAATTTGTCTTCTTTTTCTATAAAATCACGAATAATTTCTTTCACCTTATCGGCAATCAGTGTTTCCTCGCCGCTTTTTCTGCTTACATTGACGGCGAAGAACTTTTTCAGAGCCACTATGCCGTACGGCATTTCCATATATTTATTGGCTACGGTGCGGCTCACTGTCGACTCATGCACGCCGACATTTTCCGCGACCGTCTTCATCAATAGCGGTTTCATGTAGGCAAGCCCCTTGCGGAAAACATCCTCCTGCTGCTTTACTATTTCGTTTACGACTTTCAGCAAAGTCAGCCGCCGCTGCTCAATGCTTCTAATCAGCCAGATGGCGGAATTTACATGCTGCTCAATGTATTTGCGGCTGTCCTCATCCAGCAGGTTTTGGCGGCTGCAAAGTTTGTTGACATGCAGTCTAGGCATTCCCGAGTCGTTTATGATTACTTCCAGCTTCCCGTTGATATCGCGCACAACGACATCCGGTACGATATATTCGGGGCTGGCTTTTCCGTAGGAAGAGCCGGGCTTCGGATTGAATTTGCGTATAATATCCACGGCTTTTTGCACTTCAAACGGTTCTCTCTCTTCGGCGGCGGCAATTTCCTTGATTTTGCCTTCCGCTATCTGATTTAAATATCTGTCAATGATGATTTTTACCAAATCTCTGTAAACATCATCTTTTTCAGCTTGAATTTTCAGGCATTCCTGCAGATTTCTCGCCGCCACGCCCGTCGGCTCGAATGTCTGCACCTTCTGCAAAACTTCTTCTATCTGTCCGATATCTGCATTCACCAAAGCGGCTATTTCCTTCAGCTCCACGCGCAGATATCCGTTCTGGTCCAACAATCCTATAATATATTTTGCTATTTTTATCTGTTTGGCATCATCAAAGGAAAAATCCAGCTGTTCCAGCAGAACCTCCTCCAATGACTGATAACGCTGGCTTACCTCCTTAACTTTATAATCATCGTCGGCGGCCGCCGGCTCCGGACGCTCATCATCTTTATTCAGATATTCTGCAAGTTCCATCGCCTTGTCAAAAGTATAGGCGGGCTCAAGCTCTTCGTGAGAGCCTGAGTCCATTTCCAACGCCGGATTTTCCATATACTCTTTTTCGATAAGTTCGCTTAATTCATATGAAGACAGTTGCAAAATATTTATCGATTGCTGAAGTTTCGGTGTCATTAGCAATTTCTGCTTTAAATTCAACGATAATGACTGCTTCATAGCAAACTCCCTGCCAATCAGCCTTCAACCGGTTTCATGGCAGCAGCCAGCGCAGCGCCGAGTGCACTGCCGCCGTTTTCCAGCACGAGTTCCAGTTTATCGGCATCCTCTTCCATAATTTCATAGATAGCTTTTTGCATATTGTCTTTAACGGTCGGCATTTTTTCAAATACGGAGCCGTCAACAGCTATATACTGTTTCGGTATGTCGCCCTGCGGGTACAGATGCCACATAATGCCGCAGTATGTAGCCACAACAACGCGGGCGGAGCGGCAGGCAATCGTTTCAGCCAGTGCTTTTACCCATACGGCGTCTTCCGTTTCCACGGCAAGGCCTGTTTTTTCCTGTAAAAGTTTGCATACGTCAGCTAAGTTGTCGCTGTTGTCAGCTAGGATTGTTGAAATATCAATGCTGGTGAACGGAAGCTTGCCCGTATGCCAAGCGTCATCCAGGCAGTACGAGAGCAGCTCGCCCATGTAGCGGCCCGATACCATTTTTTCCAGACGCTGTTCGTACGGTTTTTCCGATTCCATGTCCAGTTTGTAATCGTATTTGTTGATGGCCAGTTTATTGAAGCCGCCCGATTCCATGTTGATGACCATGGCCGGTTTGCCGAGTCCCGCCGTCGTGTATGTTTCATAGTAACACGTATTGTGTCCCGTTGCATAAATGGAGCCGACGTTTACATTGCCCAGTTTGTAAGCCGCTGCTAAAAGTACGGCTACTGTATCGTTGATAACGGCTGTCGGTTCAACGTTCGTCAGGTTTTTGCGCGCCAGCGCCGCTTTTAAAAGGTCGTTTACGACTTCGCCTTCCACGCCTTTAGTGGCAAATTCCTTCGTCCAGATAATAAGGCGGGCATTGTAGATATTTGTCTGAGAGGACGGGAACGAGAACGTATGGCCCAAAAGATATTTTTTGTCGCGGTTGCCGTCGATAGCTTCTTCCACCATGTCGGCAATGAAATCAAACAGTTCGTCGGCATTGGCATCAGCACAGATAAAATCGTATTCACCCGGTTTAACGAGCGGTTTAGCCACTTTTTTCAATACTTCAAATTTGCCGTCACCTTCAAGACGGATAAGAACAACGCGCAGATTAGTACCGCCGAAGTCGAGCGCCAGATATTCGCCCTGTTCTTTGCCTGTCGGCAGCCCTATATACGATTTCAGCATGCGCAGAGAGGACTCGCCCGTTTCTCTCACGCCGTGTTCAATATCATAGCGGAATGAAGCGGCGATTTCCTTTATCGCGTCGCTGTCAAGCGTAAAATCATCAATCATCTGTTGAAATTTGCTATTTTCCATCTGCATTTACCCCTTATAAAAAAATATAAAATATAAAATTAAAATCTGCCTTTCGGCAGGATTTCCAGCCAGTTTCCGTCCGGGTCCTTGATGAAATAAAGACCCATTTCCTTGTTTTCGTAACAGATACAGTTCATTTGTTCGTGCAATGCGTGCGCCATCTCGTAATCATCCACCTCAAAAGCGATATGGAATGTCTCATCGCCCAGATTGTACGGCTCCGTTCTGTCTTTCAGCCATGTAAGCTCTACCTGGTGGGAATTTTCATCGTAGCCCATATACGTGATGATAAAATCATCTGTTTCCAGACGCCATTTCTTCATTTCCTGCAAACCCAGTGCTTTATGATAAAATTCTATGGATTTTTCCAAATCCAGAACGTATACATTGCTGTGCAGCATTTTAAAATTCATCTTGTCATCTCCTCTGTCAGCTAAGTTCAATTTTCTATATTTTTTTATATTTTAGCATATATTGCAGACCTTCACAAACACTGATTGTGTCATCTAAATCCCTCTTTATGCTATAATAAATACAGATTAATCGTATCGGAGGCTTTTTTTATGAATATATCCATACTCGGCTGCGGACGCTGGGCGAGTTTCCACGCCTGGTACGCGCATCATATCGGCCATAATGTCACCGTATGGGGCAGAAAAAATTCCGCCAACCTGCAAACACTGATAGCGACGCATAAAAATGAATATCTTACTTTGCCAGAAGATATTCATTTCACCGATGATTTGGCAACTGCGCTGCATTTTGCCGACACTGTCATCATTTCCATCAGCTCTCAGCAACTTAGAGATTTGGCACAGCAGATAAATAAAACAGGGATTTACCAAAACAAAACGTTCGTTCTCTGCATGAAAGGCATTGAAATTTCCACGGGCAAGCGCTTATCGGAAGTTTTGGCGGAGGAACTGACCGGTTCATTCGATATCGGCGTCTGGGTCGGTCCCGGTCATGTGCAGGATTTTTTACAGGGCATTCCCAACTGCATGGTTGTCTCTGCATTAAACAGCTCCGTCAGCAAGAAAATAATTGACATTTTCAGCAGTGATTTAATCCGTTTTTATTACAGCCGCGATTTAATCGGCACGGAAATCGGAGCAGCCGCCAAAAACGTCGTCGGCATCGCCGCCGGAATGCTCGACGGTATGCACTACACGAGTCTGAAAGGCGCTTTGATGGCGCGGGGCACGCATGAACTGTCCAATCTGATAAAGGCACTCGGCGGCAACGGCATGACGGTATACGGGCTGAGTCATCTGGGCGATTATGAGGCGACTTTATTTTCGCCTTACAGCAACAACCGTCGTTTCGGCGAGGATTTCGTCCTGCATAAGCCGTTTCATAAACTGGCCGAAGGTGTGTTCACTATGCAGGCATTGCTGCGTCTGGCAGAAAAATATCATGTCGAACTGCCTATCTGCGCAACTATAAATGAAATCGTCATCAATCATAAAGACCCGAAGCAGGAATTACTGAATTTATTTATGCGGCCGTTAAAAGCCGAATAACATCACATCATTAAAGGCGGTGCTTATATGTCATCTTTTGCTGTTAAACTCAGATATTTTTTAAATGAATACAATCTGCGGCAAAATGATTTAGCTAAAATGACTGGTATCAACAAATCATCCATCAGTGAATATCTTTCCGGCAATTATCAGCCTAAATACAGAAACATCCTGAAAATAGCACAAGCTCTGCATATATCGCCGGATGTTTTTCTCGAAAAACCGCAATCTGTGAAGCAAATCCCGCTGCTCGGCAAAATCGCAGCCGGAATGCCGATTTTTGCTGAAGAGAATATCGAAGGATATATGCCGTGCAGTCATATTAAGGCGGATTTCTGTCTGCGTATCAGCGGTGACAGCATGATTGGCGCACGCATCTATGACGGCGATATTGTTTACATCAAAAGACAGCCGACTGTCCAGAACGGCGATATTGCCGCCGTTCTGATAGATGACAGTGCTACGTTAAAGCGTGTCTATAAAACGGGAGATACGCTCCAGCTCAGAGCGGAAAATCCTAAATACGCGCCGCTGAATTTCACTATAGATAACTGCGACAATATTCGTATTCTGGGGAAAGCTGTGGCTTTATATACAAAATTATAAAAAGGTTGTGGTTTTTGCCACAACCTTTTTTATTTTCGCTTCTATCTCTCTTAATTTAGATGGGGGATTATTATTTTTTTAGAGTTATTGAAGGAAAATCTCTATTTAATTTTAATTGGGTCGCATTAATTGTTTCAGGTTCAGCAAACCACGACAAGGCATATACGGCTGCGGCTGTATAATCGATAGCATATTCATTCGTAGACCATGAAGTCAATACATCAATATACGATTTTGCTACCGGAATGTGCCCGCTTTCCAAATATTTTGTCTGGTCCGGGTCTCCGCCTATAACATGGTTCGGTCCGCCTACGACCAGACCGGCAACATACGCTCCCGTACTTTCATGAATACGATTGTGCGGATGCTCCGGTGGATTATCGCCGATACCTGTCATAAAGCTCTTATTGAGTGCATTGCGACCGAAAAGATAATGAATTTGTGCAAGAGCACCATCAATATATTCCTGTTTCGGCTGGAGCTGATAAGCCATCAACAGTATATCCGCCTGAGTCAAATCATTTTTCGTTGATGCCCATGTATATTCTTCTTTTGCCAAAGCACATTCAAAACCGTCATTATTGATTTTGTTTAAAATGTCATCCGCATAACTGATAAAGGCATTCCGTACTTCCGTCTGCAAACCTTTATCGGCGTTTTTAGCTTTGGCATAGGCAAACTGGGCTAAAGCCAAAGTATTGTCCCATGTAAAGAAACTCGGTTTATCCGTCAGACGGTCTTTTTCCTTTTGCAGATAATTTTCATATTTTTTATCACCCGTCGTCAGGAACATTTCCGCAGCCAGCCAAAGGCGTTCTTCTATATCCGTATTTTTATTATACGGACCGGAGCCGTTTTCCTGTCCTTCATCAACACGGTAAACAGGATTAGGAGTTTTTTGCAGATAATCCCATACCCGTTCGGCATCTTTTTTCAAACTCTGAGCGTATGCCTTGTCAAACGGCTCATAAACACGCGCGCCGACTGCTAGGCTTGCACCGTATATGGCGGAACTGTAGGTTGCTGTGCTGAAAATATAACGCGGCTGCGTATCAGTATCCGGAGAGATGTCAAAACCCGGCCACGTCAGTCCGGATACCTTATGAAAGGTACTGCCGTCCTGGCGCTGCATTTTGCGCATCCAGTCAATTTCAAATTTCACTTCGGATAACACATCCGGCAGATTTTCATCACTTTTTACTCCCTTAGGGAATACAAGCTGTCCTTTCGTGAAATGGTCCGGATTGGCTTCATATGCCAGCATCAGCTCGGCACTGCTCAAACCAGCTGTTGTAATGTATTTGCCGTAGTCGCCGGCATCGTACCAGCCTCCGCTGACATCCACCACATCGCCTTTTTTATTCAATTTATCCGTAAAATAGACTTTTGCTTCTTTATCCTGCGGATGACCGCCTTTCAGTTTTAATCCTGAAACGTCCGTATCGTCAATCGGGGTATTGCTGCGCGATAATGTATATGAACGCCAGCTTTGTACCGCAGGTACGGCATATACATTATCACCTATTTCAAAATCATACGATTCACGATTACCCACTTTTAATATATATGTTCCCGGTGTTTTTAAATTTGTAAAATCCGCTTTGCTTAAAGTTTCTTCCGACATAGCATCATATTTTGGTGCGGATAATTTTCCTGTAAATACCACTTTATTTGTCTTGGTATCAATAATTTCAAAAGTCTTGTCTTTTGCATCCGCTACCATAGCTACTTTATCGTGATTTGTAAGATATCCGACCTGGTCCACATGAATACCATCATCGGCCGCCTCCGATACGGAAAACAGCATATTAGTATTTACTAAAACTATACCTGCTAAAGCAAATTGGAGTAGTTTTTTTTTACTAAACAATATCCATGCACCCCTTATTCAGTAAATGGTGTGTATTTTATCCATTGATATTCCGCTTTTACAGGTAAGTTTTTATCATCAAACGCATTTAACCATTCATCAACACCTGTACCGCACCATGCGTTCATCATGAGTTTGGCTTTCGTTACAGGAATTGTCGTTCCTTCTAAGCGGTATACTTCTTTACCATCGACGAACCAGATGATTTTATCTTTATGCCATTCAAAACCGTACGTATGGAAGCTCTGTGAAGCATCATAGCCTAAATCATATAAATATTCATGGCCGCCTTTTCCGTCACGAAAATAATTAAACTGTACTTTTGTCGTATCTTTGCCCAAAAATTCTATATCGATTTCATCCCACGGATTATTGTCGGACGGACCGGTATAAGTAAAGAATGAAGATACTACGCCGTCATTTTTTATAGGTTTCATACTGACTTCATAACGTCCGTATCCGTAAAAGCCCTGACTGCGGAATTCACCGCCGGAATAAGGGATTTTGCCCGGATTTTTTTCATTGTCGATAACCAGCTGCAAATTGCCGTTATCAAAAGTAACATTTTCTTTATGCCAGTTTACATTGAACATGTTGCCGTTTGTCCAACCGTCGGAAGCTTCAAAACCTTTTGGCATACCGTTTTTAAAATCCACCTGAAAAGCATCCGCTGCGTTTACTTCACTTGCCGGTGCGGCGCAAACAACGGAAGTAGCCATATAATTTACCGGAAGCACAGCCGGTGCGGCACTTAAAGCCATAAATACGGCAGTTGCAAGAGCTTTTTTCTTTAAATTCATAACATTATCCCCTTTCAATTTTCTTTATTAAACACTCAGGTCTTCACCATTTGTTCTTATAACTTTCTGATACCAGTAAAATGATTTTTTCGGTGTACGTTTTAAGGTGCCGTTTCCTTGATTGTCCTTATCTACATAAATAAAGCCGTATCGTTTTTCCATTTCGCCCGTACTTGCCGATACTAAATCTATCGGGCCCCACGGACAGTAGCCCATAAGTGCTACACCATCTTCATCAACAGCTTTTTTCATTTCAGCTATGTGTTCGGCAAAATACTTAATACGTTCATCGTCCTGTACTACACCGTTTTCATCCGGTGTTTCATGCAGTCCGATACCGTTTTCCACAATCATGAGCGGCAGTTCATACCGTTCAGAAAGCACATTCAGTGAATAGCGCAATCCAACAGGGTCTATCTGCCAGCCCCAGTCCGAAGCCTTAACATACGGATTTTTTACTTCTTTTCCCATATGGTCTTTGCCATTCGGGTCATAAGCACTGACGAAGCTCATGTAGTATGAAAAAGCAAGATAATCTACTTTGCCATGCGCTAAAATATCCAAATCGCCGTTTTCAAATTTAATATTGTAACCTTTATTTTCCCATTCTTTCAGAATATACAAAGGATAATGACCTCTGCACTGTACGTCCGAAAAAACAAACGTTCTGTCCATTTCTTTCAGTGCTGCCATCTGGTCCATAGGCTTACATGTTTCAGGATATACCGGAGAAACTGCCATCATACAGCCAATTTGAAAATCCGGATTTATTTTATGACCTTCAATAACAGCCAGTGCCGAAGCTACAAATTCATGATGGGCAACCTGATATAAGACTTCATATCTGTTTTCGCCTTCTTTGTACAATACGCCGGAATTGGTAAAAGCAGTAAATGCCGTATTAACATCGCGCTGATTGTTGATTTCATTAAAAGTCATCCAGTATTTTACTTTATCTTTATAACGGCGGAATACAGTTACAGCAAAACGTACAAAGAAATCAACCAGTTTGCGATTGCGCCATCCGCCGTATTCTTTTACCAGATGATACGGCATTTCAAAATGCGACAGCGTAACAATCGGTTCCATGCCGTAGCGATTTAAAGTATCGAACAAATCATCATAAAACTTCAAACCGGCTTCATTCGGCTGTGTTTCATCACCGTTCGGGAAAATGCGTGTCCATGCAATACTTGTACGGAAGCACTTAAATCCCATTTCAGCAAGAAGCGCAATGTCTTCTTCATAATGATGATAAAAATCTATAGCTTCATGATTGGGATAAATTTTTCCAGGAAAAACACCGTCCGTTATTTCACGCGGTTTGCCCGGTCCGCCAAGCGTCATTACATCGGCAACACTTAATCCTTTACCGCCTTCTTGCCAGCCGCCTTCTAATTGATGGGCGGCAACTGCGCCGCCCCATAAAAATCCTTTTGGAAAACTCATATTAATCCTCCGTGTCCGTCTTCATTCGACGGTAAACGTCGATGAATTCCTGTGCAATAATTTTAAATCCTTCTGCACTCATTAATTGGTCTTCTGCATGCAGTATCAAAAGATTTACTGCACTGCCTTCGCCTGATGCTTCTTTTTGCAACAATTCATTATGCGCATCATGACCTTCAACAAATGTTTTTTCGCCTTCCGCAATCAAATCTTCCGCCTGTTTAAAATTGCCTTTTTTAGCTTCCTGAATTGCTTCAATATAACAGCTGCGTGCTGTTCCCACTGCGGAAATGATTTGAAATGCCGTTAATTCTAAACCTTCCATATCAATCTCAGTCCTTCATCAATTTTTTTGCAAAAGCCAATGCGCCTTTACCGTCCATGCGGCCGTACATACGCATATCAATAGCATCGACCGGAACACCCGGCAGCTCCGAAGCAATTTTGCCTTTGGAAAAACGGATTTGCGGTCCAAGCAGAACAACGTCAGCATCAGATGCTTTTTCTACAGCTTCAGCAGCGGAATAAGCGGAGATTTCACATTCATAGTTTTCAGCTTTAGCAGCTTCCTGCATTTTTTTAACTAACATACTCGTAGACATACCGGATGCACATAATAAAACAATCTTTTTCATAATTAAATTACTCCTTTACTTTTTTTACTTTGTTATCATTTATTTTATTAGAAATGGAAATCTACCTGTGTACGAATGAAATGACGTTTATACTGTGTATCCTTCAATCCGTATGTGCCGTCATACATATCCGCAATTTCGTACATTGTTTCCCATTCTACATTCTTAGCTGGAACGTATTTAAAACCGAATACCCAACCTTTAGAGCCAGGTTTTAACAATCCCCATTCTTCATCACCCATGATATTTCCGTGACGGCCGTAATCAAACCAGCGTGTATAAAGCTGGAACGAACCAGGGTCGTTCAGATTTGTCCAACGATAATTCAAACGAATTGACTTGCTTTCATTTTCATCAATATCGAAAATATGTTCTGTTCCGTCCGGAGCCCATTCATCTACACGTTCTTTTGCCGCATTGGTGCGTACATAGTCGCCGATGAGTGTAATATTAGGCAGCGGGTTCCACATTGCACTCAGTACAAGACCGTGTGAACCGAATGTATTTACAAGCGGTTTGTTGCCATTATACGGGTCATAACCCGGAGATTCGTCCTTGTCTATGTCGAGCATAGCGTAAGCCAGACTCAGTTGCAGATTTTTGGAAACCGGTCCCTGGATACCCAGTCCGTACATACCGAAATCATATCCGGCATCAGTCGGTTTCTGATAAAATGCCAAAGCTTTCAAGCCGTTGTTATCGAGCGGATAATCTAAAACCACACCATCTGTTTCGTTGCCCAGCAAGACATTTTGGAAACCCAGTCCGCGCCATCTGCGACCAACGTCAACATGCAGTTTACCGATATTGCCTTCTGCCCAGACACGCTGAATTACACCGTCAGAATCATCATGACCTTCATGATATCTTACATCGCCGTTGGAAGTAACATATCTGGCATAACGCTGATTTGTTTCACTTTCAAAAGCAAATTTCCAATTGTCATTTACTTTGAATTCGCCTTTCAAATCAAGATAGAAACGATTATTATCATTTTGATCCGCATATCCTTTTATATTATCATTGTCCCAGCTAACTCGGCCGAAACCGTATATTTTTACTCGTTCGGCTTCTTCTTTTAATTTTTCAATATCCGATTTATTGGTATTAATCTGCTGCTGCATATTTGCAATATCCTGATGGAATTCATTTTCCAATTCCTTCAATACAGCTTTATCTCCGATATCACCTTTATCCGCCTTCATGGCATTTGCAACAATGCTCGCCATTTCATAGCGTGTCATGGTACGGTTGCCCTGAAAAGTTCCGTCCTTATATCCTTCAATGACATTATGTTTTGCCAGATAATCAAGTGCTTCATATGCCCAATGACCTTGCGGCACATCACTGAAACTGTCCACCGCAGAAGTATCTTTTTTATCGTCTGCTGTATCTTTTGTTTTTTCATTTCCATCAGAAGCAGCTGTATCAGAAACTTCTTTCACCTGTTCATTTGCCTGTACTGTCTGATTTTCTGCCGCAAAAGCCGTACTCGTCATGCCGACGGCAAGCCCCATTAGGAGCGCCATTGTTTTTTTCTTGTTTAATAAGTTCAGCATAATTTCTCCTTTATCTATAGATAAACTATTTTTATTGGCATTTATCCGATAGTTAATTGCTTCAAGCTGAAGTTTTTTTATTTTTTCTCATCATTGCCTTCATTTTCCATTTCCATCTGTTCCTGTTCTTCTTTTAAGAACGCTTTGTCCTGTGCTCTGAGGAACGGAAAATATATTACTGTCGCTATTGCAAGATTTATGATTTGAACTACAGCTCCCTGCCAGCCGTTAAGCAGAAAACCGGCAATAATAGGCGGTGTCGTCCACGGTACCTGTACCGCGCTGAACGGCGCCATAAAACCTAAAACAATCGAAAAATACGTAACAAACATTGCAATCAACGGCACCAATACGAACGGTACCAGCAGATACGGATTGAATACAATCGGCAGACCGAAGATAAGCGGTTCATTTATATTGAACAGTCCCGGTACAAAAGCCATTCTCAATAAGGATTTCAACTGTTGGGATTTTACAGTAAATATACCTGCCAATAAAAGTCCCAGAGTCAGACCGCAGCCGCCGCTTTTTACGAATACATCATTGATTTGGCAAGTAATAATCTTTGCCTGAGGATTATTTATAAGGCTCATGCCCATATCAATGAGATGCTGATTATCAAGTGAGTTGGCAATCAGAAGCGGTCCTACTACACCACCGACAACATTCGGTCCATGAATACCTGCCCAGAACAAAATTCCCTGCAGTCCGACAATAATACTGCCGCCGGCAAGTGTATCGGAAAGGCCCTGCAGCGGAGTCTGAATAACTTTAAAAATAAGTTCCGGAACTGTAGTCGCTCCGACATAATAGCAGATACCGTAACAAACAGCAGCTACAGTAAAGAAAATCATACCCGGCACAAGCGCTGTAAAAGCTCTCGCCACGCCCTGCGGCACTGCTCCCGGCATTTTTATGCCTATATGATTTTTTTCACAGTAACAAAAAACATGCGATACGAAAAATGCTACGATAATTGCAGTAATAACACCGTTTGCTCCGGCCCATGCCTTCGGAATAATATCTCCGACAATTTCTCCGTTTGCAGTCGTCAATGTCGGCGGCATTATAATTAAAAACGTAGATAAAGCTAAAATAGCAGCCATAATAGCGTCGCAGCCTTCATTGGCTACAAATTTGTATGTGATGGCAAGCACGACAATCAATGCCAGTACATTAAAAGTCCCGCCGGCAACAGCATTTAAAGCTGCTGTCCAATCACTGCCAAATATAGAAGCCATAAAATCACCGTAGCCCGGTATCGGCAAATTGGCAATCAACAAGAAAATTGAACCGCATATTGTAAACGGCGTAGTCATAATGAAACCATCACGCAAGGCCGCTACAGCACGTATCTGAGCAAAATTGCCCATAATCTCAATGAAACGGTCAAAAAGTTTTTGCTTATTCATTTGGAATTCTCCTTTTAAATTTATTTTTCTTGAAATTGTGCACATTTTCAAGGAGCGTTCCTTAAGGTATTTTTAATATAACATTTGTTAAAAGCTGTTTCAATAACGATAAGGCAGTATGAAACGTTGTTACAGTGTATGGTTAACAAAAAACTCGTTCTTGTAACAATGCTACAAATTATCTGAAAATATACAATGAAATATAAAAATTTTGGTCGGAGTAAAGTAAAAAAAAGACATAGGTTTTGTCTGTATCTTTTTAGCTGAATATAAAATATCCTTTGTTATGTTAGTTGATTTACTAAAATTTTTAATAGCGGAAATTTTTACTAAGCCATTGTTCCTTTTGTTGGGCCTCATTATAGTTGAGTCGGGTCATAAGCATGGCAAAAAGGATATCTGTAACGTATTTTGCTCCCAGTAGGAATACACGCGGTCCTAATTCTTCCATATTTTTCACGGTGGCGACCGTAAAAGTTACATCAGACAAAGAAGCTAATTCAGAATGTTCATTGGAAGTAATGGATATAATAGGCGTATGTTTCATTTTTAACAGACGGGCAATATCAAGAAGCATTCTATTACTTCCCGTTCTACTTATAAAAAATCCTAAATGAGTTTTACCCCCCCCGGTGGCTTGCAGGTACTGCATGGTCATAGAAGAATTTACACTTGAGCATTTATTCGCCATAATAAAGCCGGCTGCTGCTATTCTGGCTATATCCAGATTATTATCCATAGCATAGAAATCTATATGTTCCGATTTTGAAAAAAGAGGCAGTGCCTTTAGAAAATCTTCCGGATTTAAAATAGACCTTGTATATTTAAGCGTGTCGACTTCTATGGCCGTAACTTTCTCAATCAGGGCATGTATGCTGTCGTGCGTGGATACCAAGAGTTCGCCGTTTTCCGGATGGTTTATATATTGCATCATTTCAGCTAAAAACTGAACTTTAAATTCCGTATAACCGGTAAATCCTAATTTTTGACTAAAACGGACTATTGCCGCTGAATTAGTATACGCATTTCTTGCCAGTTCACGTGTTGACATTCCGGCTAGTTTACGAAAATTAGTTAATAAATATGTTGCAATGATTGATTCTGATTCAGAAAAATTTTTTTGCTCCTGTAGTATTTTAACTAAGTTGTCCATGATAATATCCTATTCCTTTCTATTTTTAAAGCTTAAATTTCAAAAAACATTTTACCATTTTTTTTACTGTTTTCCCAATAAAAAACGATGACATTTGTAAGAATATAAATACGCCTATCATCGTTTTTATCAGTTTAGATTATAATATTTATTTTTAATCGGTTATATTCATGCCGCATTCTTCCATCAGTTTTTTTGCTTCTACGTACTGCGCTATGCCGCGTGCCACTTTCTGCGCGTCTTTCATGGCCACGACAACCGTTGCCGGTCCGTTCACTACGTCGCCGCCGGAAAAAACGCCGTGGCGCATGGTCATGCCGTACGGTTTTTCGCGCGTAATTACATAACCGTTTTTGTCCACGTCAATTCCTGTCGTTGAGTCGACTATGCGGCTGGCCGGTTTTTGACCGACAGCAATGATTATTTTATCGGCAGGTAAATGAAGCTGCTCAGCCGTATCGACGACTTTATCCAGTTCATCTTTATATTCACGTACACAGCAGGTCAGCCCCGTAACTTTATTTTCTCCTGTAACTTTCACCGGTCCCAAGAGCGTTCTTATAACAATACCTTCATTTCTGGCCGCTTCTATTTCTGATTTCAGAGCCGCCATATCCTCTTCGCGGCGGCGATTTAAAATAGTTACGCTTTTTGCCCCCTGACGCATGGCTGTTCTTGCCGCATCCATAGCCGTGTTGCCGCCGCCGATGACGAGTACGTCTTCGCCCGCTTTAATCGGGATTTCCTTGTCGTCTATTTCGCCGCAGCTGGCCAGTTCCACTATTTGCAGAAAATATGTCGCCTGCACGACGCCCGGCAGATTAATTCCTTCAATCGGCAGTGATTTCGACAGCGCGTTGCCCGTGCCGATAAAAATAGCGTCAAAGCCCTGCGCAAACATATCGTCCACCGTTATATCTACGCCGGCCATGATATTCAGGCGGAACTGTACGCCCAGTTTCTTTATTTTCCGAACTTCACGGCGCACCACCTGCTTCGGCAGACGAAATTCCGGTATGCCGTACATCAATACGCCGCCGGCTTCCGGATGGGAGTCGAATACGGTAACATTAAAGCCCATTTTCGCCAGGTCGCCCGCTACCGTGAGGCCGGCAGGTCCTGAGCCGATTACGGCAATATTGCCCGGCTGTGCTTTCGCCACTTTCGGCGATACAAGCTCCAGTTCTCCGTCCATGTCTGCGATAAAACGTTCCAGTTTGCCAATTCGGATGCTCTGACCCTTTCGGCCGAGAATACACGAACCTTCGCACTGCCGTTCATGCGGGCAGACACGGCCGCATACAGCCGGAAGATTGCTGCGTTCAGCGATAATGACACTGGCCTGTCCCAAATCGCCCTGCGCCAGCGCATGAATGAATTCTGGAATATTGTTGCTGATAGGACAGCCTGTTCGGCACATAGGTTTTTTGCAGTTCAGGCAGCGCTTCGCTTCGACAATCGCTTCACGCAGCGTAAAACCGTTTGCATCATATTCTATATACCTTTCCTCTGCATTTGACATATAACTCACCTCTATGGATTTAGTGCTGTATTATTTATATTAATTATACCATTAAAAAGGATTGATAAACAGTTATTTTCGAAAAAAAATAAGCCATTAGTAAAAACTAATGGCTTGTTTCTCCGTTATTTATCCAATACAGAAATGTCCAGCTGGTCAAAACCGCCCAAAAGTTCTTTCATCATAACCGTGATTTTGGCGCAGTCGCCTTCTCCGTTGCCTTCCACATTGAGCGGCATATTCGGGTCATGCAGGGACTGACGCAAAAGCGCCCAGCCGTTTGCTTCGCCTTTGAAGCTCAGACGCACGCCTTCGTAATTCGGTTCTACAATATGATAGCCTTTTTCCTGTGCTCTCTGTTTAAATACATTGAGTACATTTGCGCCGTACGCTTTGAAATCTTCGCCTTTCAGTTTCAGGCGGTATTCCGCCGTTTCAAACTGCGGCTGGAGTTTTTCGATAAGGCTGTTCAGTGTTTTGCCCTGTGCTTTCGTCTTGGCAGCGGCGATTAAGAGTTTTACAGCCATGTATGCGCCGTCATCGAGATAATAATTTTCCTTGAGCGCGCCGTGTCCGCTCGTTTCGATAGCCAGCGGCGAAACAATGCCGGCTTCGTTTAAGCGTTTGCATTCGTTGATTACATTTTTGTAGCCGCGCTGATAGCGGTGATGCTTTAGTTTGAGTTCGCCTTCTAAAAATGCTGTCAATTTATCGGAAGTAACCGAATCGGTAACGATGGTGGAACCCGGATAATCATCCGCCAGAATTGCCGCCATCATGGCAATGAGTGCGTCGCGGTTTACTTCGCGTCCGTCGCTGAACACGGCTGACATACGGTCTACGTCCGTATCGAAAATCAGTCCGAGGTCGGCTTTATTATCGAGAACGGCTCCGCGGATGGCATCCATGGCCTGTTTATTTTCCGGATTAGGAATGTGGTTCGGGAAATGTCCGTCCGGTTCAAGATACAGGCTGCCTGTCGTATCAGCGCCGAGCCGTGCCAGTACTTTCTGGGCGAAAAATCCGCCGGCACCGTTGCCTGCATCGACTACGATATGATTGCCTGTGAGCGGCTGAGCATAATTTTCCTTACTGTTGATACCTTCACGGATTTTCTGGCAGAGGTTTTCAGCATAGAGTGAAACCAAATCGAATTTTTCTACAGTGGAAATATCAGCCGTTTTTTCCGGCAGTGTGCAGGCGATTTTCAGCATATCGGTGAGGTCGGCTTTTTCCATGCCGCCGTTGACCGGTTCAAAGAATTTAATGCCATTGCGGTTGAACGGCAGATGACTTGCCGTAATCATCATGGAGCCGTCGTATTTCGTTTCTGGAAAGACGAGCGACATGAACATAGCCGGTGTTGTCGCCATAGAGCAGTCGACAGCCGTTGCGCCCTGCGCCGTGATTGCCATCAGTGCCTGCTGTTTGAGCATCGGTGCAGAAATTCGCGAATCGTGGCCTACAGCTATTTTCAGTTCATTTGGCTGTTTGCCGCTTTTTTGCGCCAGCCACTGTACAAATGCCTGCACAATGCGGTTGGCGTATTCCGGCGTCAAGGTGACCGGTTCGTCCGGTACTCCCTCCACCGCTACACCGCGTACATCACTGCCGTTTTGCAATTTCAAAATCGGATCCATCATAAAAAATCCCCCTTAATTCTCTTATATATATTTAAAACTCATGCCTAAGACATGAAATTTTTTATTACTTTCAAAAAATCGTCGCCGTATCTGTTCAGCTTAAATTCGCCGACACCTTTAATATGGCTCATTTCTTCCATGGATGACGGTTTTTCCTGCGCCATCTGCGTGAGCGTTGCGTCGGAGAAAATCATATACGGCGGCAGATTGGCCTTGATAGCCAGTTCACGGCGCAAAAGGCGCAGTTTTTCAAACAAATCGCTTTTGACGGCCGCTTTTTTCACCGTTACGACTTTCTGCCAGACTTTCTGCTGACCGCGCAGTACCTGCCATGACAGCGCATTGAGCTGCAGTACGGGGTACTGGCTTTCCGTAATATTTACGTACTGCATTGCCGCCAGACGCAAAATCAAATCGCTTATCTGTTTTACCGTGCGCTCTTTCATCAGCGCATACGTCGATAATCGTTCAAAATGAAACTGCTTCATGCGCGCGCTTTTCGAGCCTTTCAGAATTTCGGCAACTACTTTGACGCCGAACCGTTCATGCACGCGGTAGACGCAGGACAATACCATCTGCGCATCTGTCGTGATGTCGACAAGTTCGCCGTCCATTTTACAGTTGGAACAGTTGTCGCACGTTTCGTTTGCGTCCGTCTCGCCGAAGTAGTGCAGAATGAATGCCCGCAGGCACTGCGGTGTATGGCAGTAGTCCACCATGGACTGAAGCCGTTTATATTCCAGCTGCTGACGCGTTTCGCTTTCCACCGATTTGCTTATCAGAAATTTCTGCAGCTGCGTATCCTGCGGACTGTACAATAAAATGCATTCTCCTGGGAGCCCGTCCCTTCCGGCTCTGCCCGCTTCCTGATAATACGCTTCGATATTTTTCGGCATATTATAATGAATTACATAGCGGACATTCGGCTTGTCTATACCCATGCCGAAGGCATTCGTCGCCACGATGACGGAAACGTCGTCATAGAGAAATGCCTCCTGCGCCCTGTTTCGCTCTTCATCCGTCATTCCGGCATGGTACCGTCCCGCCTTTATGCCTTTTGTTTCCAGCAGAGTCTGAAGCGCATCCACGTCCTTGCGCGTACCGGCGTAAATGATACCGGCTTCCGTCAAATGCTTGTGTACATAATCCGTAACGAATTTGTCCTTATTTTCACCGCGCAGTACGGAAAAATACAGATTGGCGCGGTCAAAGCCCGTTACAAAAACAGCAGGAGCGGCAAGACCCAGAAGTTTTACGATATCTTCTTTGACTTCCGGCGTCGCCGTCGCCGTGAATGCGCCGATAAGCGGTTTTTTCGGCAGGGACTGCATAAAGGTCAGGATGTTTTTATAACTGGGACGGAAATCATGACCCCATTGTGACAGGCAGTGTGCCTCATCGACGGCAATCATGCTTATATCGAGATTTTTAAACATATCGGGCAGATACTCGGGCGTCAGCCGTTCCGGCGCAATGTAGATTATCTTGTAAAAACCGGCGGCAATGCCCCGCAGACTTTCCGCAAGTTCCGCCCGGCTGACAGAGCTGTTGATGTATACGGCGGGAATGCCAATCTGGCGCAGACTGTCCACCTGGTCTTTCATTAATGATATGAGCGGCGATACGACGAGCGTTACACCAGGAAACAATAGTGCCGGAATTTGAAAACAGATGGATTTACCGGCACCGGTCGGCATAATCGCCACCGTATCCTTGCCGCCCAAAAGACTTTGCACGACTTTGCGCTGTCCAGGACGGAAATCGTCATAGCCGTAAAATTTCTTTAAGATACTTTTGGCTTTACTGTAGGTCATAATATTTCAGCAACGCCTGCGTTCCGTCATTTTCCAAGCCTTTTTGCGCCAGCTCTTCATACAGTTTTTCCGCCAGAGCAAGACCCGGCAGATTTAAATTCATTTCTTTCGCCGATTCCAGTGCGATTTTCATATCCTTAATAAAATGCTTAATGAAAAATCCCGGCGCGAAATCGCCTTTGAGCATGCGCGGCGCCAAATTGGAAAGCGACCACGAACCGGCAGCTCCCGTAGAAATGACGCTCAGTAAATCCTGCGGGTTTAAGCCGCATTTTTTCGCATAGGCAATCGCTTCGCAGACGCCCATCATGTTGGAGGCAATGGCAATCTGATTGCTCATTTTGGCATACTGGCCGCTGCCTGCTGCGCCGAAATAGCAAATTGTCTTGCCCATCGCTTCGAAAACGGGCAGCATTTTGTCGTAGGTGTCCTTATCGCCGCCGACCATGATGGCAAGCGCCGCGTTTTTCGCGCCCACATCGCCGCCTGATACGGGTGCATCGAGTGCTGATATGCCTTTTTCCTTAGCCAGTTGATAAATTTTCTGCGCCAGTTTCGGACTGGAAGTCGTCATGTCGATAATGGTGCTACCGGATTTTAACGCCGACAGTACGCCGTTTTCTCCTAAATATATTTCTTCAACATCTCTGGGATATCCTACCATTGAAATGACAATTTCCGCATTTTCACTCGCTTTTGCCGGAGAGCTTTCCCATTTTGCTCCCTGTGCGAGCAGTTTTTCCGCTTTGGCTTTCGTGCGTGTATAAACGGTAATTTCATAACCGGCTTTTAAGAGGTTGGCTGCCATTGAGCTGCCCATAACGCCGATACCGATAAAGGTTATTTTACTCATATTATCACTCTTTTCTTTGAAATCAATTAACATAATGCAAATCTATAGTATAAAGCGGCGGCGCAGATAGTATAGGCCGTCAGATACTCCCAACGGCTGCCGACTTTAAACAGTTTCAGCCCGATTTTCTTTTTGCGCCATATGAGCGGGACTCTGCCGCAGATACCGTCTTCCGCGATATGCAATAGTGCTCCGACGGCGACAAACAGCGGAAAAAGTGCCGCCTGCCATGCCCAGCCCGTCAAAACGCCGCTGTCATGCAGATACATCAAAACGGCGATTATGAGAAGATACGGCACTGTCCAGTGCGTCGTCTGGCGGTGCCGGGAACGCCACTGCCAGTAAGCTTTTGTTTCTTTCGGCGGCTTTCCCTCCAGTCTGTCCGGCAGGACACTGCCCAGATAGCTGTACGCCGCATATAATAGATTTCCCGTCGCCGCGAAAACCACCACTGTCGTTACGAGTTTATGATTTCTCCATTTCACTTGTTTTACTCCTCCATAAAGGATAGTCTTTATGCAAAACATACCGATTATAAATGACAGCTACGGCTACAAGCAGCACAAGCCCCGGCATTGCTTCATAGATTAAATAGCCGAGCATCGTGCTTTCCTTTATCTGAATTAAAATAATCGGCATCGCCGCTGACGGCGGATGAACGGCATTGCACTGAACTTTTATGAGCATGGCGACTGCTACGCCCAGCGCATACGAAAACCAGTTATGACCCAGCGCATATACAGTCAGTACGCCGACTGTACTTGTAATCAGATAACCCAGAATAATATTGCGGGGCTGCGCAAATTCACTGTCGTATTTCAGAAAGGCAATAATGCTCGTCGCTCCGAACGGCGCTAATAAGAGATTATCGTCTATGGATTTGGACACGAGAGCCACCATGCCTATGCCCAGAAAAATGCCGACTGCCGCTTCTATATCGTCTTTACCAATCAATATCAAAAACCCATCCAATCGTTTCATTCGTCTCTAAATGCCATTATAGCAAAAAATTTTTGCAAATTATAGCGCAATTTGCAAAAACCTCCGCAAAATAACTATGGAAATCGCTTCGTATCATTTGAGAAAAAATCCAATCAATATTATAATATAAAAAACGAACGGTATTCATTTTTAAGACAGGTGATTTTCTTGGAAATTAAACTCAATAAACGCGAAGCAAAAAAACTGAAATCGAAAAACACGATTATCAATTCCGCCATAAAACTATTCGGCACAAAAGGTCTGAAAGATACCTCCATTGCCGATATCATGCAGGACGCCGATTTGGGCATCGGTACTTTTTACAATTATTTTCAGTCGAAAGATGAGCTTTTAAACAATCTGCTCACGCAGATAGCATTCGACATACGTCAGTATTTTGTCAAACTGACCAACGAAAACAGCTCCCAGGCGCAAATTCTGGAAGCTATCGTCATCTACAGCGCCAAAGTTCTCGACCATAACAGATTTATTCTGCCGCTGTTCATGCGCGCCGTCGATAAAAGCGCATTGACGGTGCAGCACCACAGCCTTATGCAGAAACCGCTGCCGTTTAAGGATTTATTTGACGAAATAATTCAAAACGGACAGGCAAACGGAGAATTCCGCACCGACATTCCGGCGGAAATAATAACGGAAATGTTCCACTCTCTGTTTCAGACGGCCTCGTTCAGCAGTCTGCCGATAAAATATCAGGACAATATCCGCTATAAGCTCAATCTTATTTTAACGGGAATAAAGACAAGATAAAACACACCCGTTGTGCTAGTAAAACATTGAGCCTATAACCAGCAGTATAATAGTTTATATTCGTTCGATGTTGGCACTTAACCTCACTGAATATAAACTATTATACTACTTTGGAAAATCAACTAGCACAATAGGTTAAAACACATATTTTTCAACCTGAAATACGTATAAATCCGTTTAACGGCAAAACAGGCAAGGCATTTAAACAAAAATTTAATGCCTTGCCTGTTTTTTTAGTATTCGCCCTCTTCCATAATACCGAGCTTCTTGCGCCAGTAGCGCGAATACACCGCGCCCAGCGGATTGTGAGCTAGCACTCTGTCTTTAGCGACGAGCGTTGTAACCGGTCCGGTGCAGTTTTTGTTGAATATCGCATCATGACCGACACACAGACCGCAGGATATAAATAAATCACAGCCGGCATCGTTTAAAAACTGCGCCTGCTGTTTTGGATTACACATGCTTTCCGTTTTGCTTTGCGGATTTATTTTCTTCAGCTGTAATTTGTCTTTGGCTATAGCGCAGTTTTTGCAGCATATCGACACTACTTCAAAATCTTTCGCCAAAAACTTTTTGATTAGGTGAGCTTCTTTATTCAGCCCGATACAAAAAGCTAGCCCTAGTTTTTTATAGCCCATTTGACGCGCAAATTCCGCCGTTTCCTCAAGCCGTGTCAGCTGGCTGTAATACGTCGCTTCCACAAAAGCCGCCGCCTGCATGATTTTATGTTCTTCTTCGCTGTAAGAATTTATAATCTGTTTTTCGTCAACTTTGGTGCAGCTTATGCCTTTGGCCGCACAGATATGATTTTTGCAGTCTGCACAATTGCCAATCATAATTCATCCCGCCTTTGCGTATTTTCTAAATCTAGTATAGCATTTTTCTTATCGTGTCGCCATTGAATAATATATGCCTTTTTTATTCATCAATTCGGTATAACTGCCGCTTTCGCAAATTCTGCCGCCGTCCATGATGTTGATTATATCGGCGATTTTCGTATTTTCCAGTTTATGCGTTATCATCAGCACCGTTTTCGTTTGAGCCAGTTCTTTTATCGTCTGCAATATCACTTTTTCCGTTTCATTGTCTAAGGCGGAAGTTGCTTCATCAAAAATATATGTGATAATCTTTTTAGAATCTATATTTAATAAAATTATTGATCAAGTGCTACATTAATAGATACTATTTTATGATTTTTTACTCCAAATATCACATATATGAGGCAATGTGAACCATTATATTAATAACATTTTATACCTTTATCATAAAAAATATAGTAATCAACACACTCTGTCTATCATAAATGTTTTTGTTGCCTATTTCGGCATTTGCACTACTAATTGCTTTATTGCCTTTAACATTGAATCTTTTGTACGGTCTTTTATCTTTATTGCCGCATAAAATCTCGTTTTTCTTTCAACAATTGTTGCAAAACAGCCTTTGCTTTTTCCTCGGCTTGACACCATTGTATCCAATTCCCAATATCCGAATTCTTCTCTTTTTTTCATCTATTTAGGCCTGTTTTTAATACTGGTCCCTACAGTAAATTTCCCTCTTGTTTCTTTCTTTTTACGTTTACCTTTATGTCGTAAATTTTTTCTGAAACGTTGGTAATTTTTCCTTAGTATATCCATTTGTAGATTGTTTTTAAAAAGATGATTCCATTAAGGACGGTATGGACAATCTGTTCAGGAGACAGCTTTTCAGTTATCTTGTCTGAAATAATTTGACCTATGATATCAGAAAATTTATCTTTAGGGAAATTAGACATACGCCGTTTAGTATAAAGAGATTGAGCTGTTTCAGCATGGTAAAAATCTTTAGATTTATTGCGGGAAAGCTCACGGGCAATAGTAGAGTGATGACGACTTAAAATTTTAGCAATAAAGCGGGTAGAAAAACCGAAGAGAGAAAAAATCTCTATATGAATACAATCTTTTATGGTAAAATGACTGTGGCTTATTATGAATTCCCTTTCGTGTGAATTAGTGTAGCAACTTTATTTTACACGAAAATTCATAATGAATCTTTTTATTTTTTAGGTGTCGCACTTAATTATACAATCCATCAAATAAAAAATTAAAGCTATAGTAAAATTTTTTACTATAGCTTTCTATTCTAAATACCAAAATTATTACTGCATCCAGTATCTATAATATCATAACTTATATTAGATTTTTCCATTATTTCTTTCATATAATCAATTAGCGCTTGTTTTTGTTGATGTTTAATACCTACATTAATAACGGTAGATATGTCTATATCTGATTGTTCTGACGTATTTTCTTCTTTTTCTACTCCATATGATATAGTTCTAGATATTAAATCTTTAGTAAAATCAATACCATTATTTCTTAATGTACTAAAATTTTTAGCAACCGGTGTTTTAGCAGCCTCTTCTAAATCATTCTCATAAAAATAATATGCCCCTTCTACAATTACACTGGAAAACAATCCACCTACTAAAGGAATATATTTTTCACTGAAATATGCAGCATATTCGGCAGTTTCAAGTCTGGATTGATATTTTTCTATAATTGGTCTAGTTTCTATTATATAATTTTGTAATTCCTTTTTATGTATATCATCATTTAACATATTCATAATTTCATTTTTTATTTTTTCATTGTCTTCACTTACAACTGTAGAAACTGCATTTGTTGCAATATCTGTTACATCCGATATATCAGCGCTTGCAATTGATACGGTAAAAAAATTTAAGGTTACAACACATACCAATATACTAAAAATATTCTTTAATGTATACAAAAAATCACCCTTTTATTAAAAAATAAAGCCATAAAATAATTTTCTTTATTAATATAATCATACGTAAATCATAAATTATTTTATGGCTAATCGTTAATCATTTTTATACTTTATTGTTCACCAATCATTTTTACTTCGGGATAGAGTTTTACGCCGTGTTTTTCATAAACGCGCTGCTGTACCTGTGCAATTAAGTCGAGCACGTTTTGCGCCGTTGCTCCGCCGATGTTTACGACGAAACCGGCGTGCTTGGTGGAAACCTGTGCTCCGCCGACTGTCAGTCCTTTGAGCCCCGTCTGGTCGATGAGCGTTCCGGCAAAATATCCCGGCGGCCGTTTAAAGGTGCTACCGGCGCTCGGCAGTTCCAAAGGCTGTTTTGCTTCGCGGCGTGCCGTGAGGTCGGCCATTTTCGCTTCAATCGCTTCCTTGTCGCCGAAAGCAAGTTCCAGTTCCACTTCCAGAATTAAATCGCCGTTATCCTGAAAAATGCTGTGGCGGTAGCCGAACTGCGCTTCTTCTTTCGTATAATGCACGAGCTTGCCGTTTTTATTAACGGCTGTTACGGATTTTACGGCGTTTTTTATCTCGCCGTCGTATGCTCCGGCATTCATGAAGATACAGCCGCCGATACTGCCCGGAATGCCTACGGCAAATTCAAGGCCCGTAAGCGAGCAGCTGCCGGCGAATTTGGATACATCCGCCATCAGCGCGCCGCACTGAGCATAAACGAGATTGCCTTTCTGCTCTATTTTAGAAAAACGTTCATTCAAATTCACGACAACGCCGCGAATTCCTTTGTCCATGACGAGCAGATTGGAGCCGTTGCCAATCATGGTAAGCGGTACGTTGTACTTATGAATGGTTTTTATGACGGTAACGGCTTCGTCTATTGTCGACGGCATTACGAAGCAGTCTGCCGGTCCGCCGATTTTGAACGTCGTATGTTTCGCCATCGGTTCGTCTAAAAGAACAGCCTCCTGCGGCAATGCCTGTTTCAGTTCATTTATACATTCTTGTAAACTCATAAATTCCGCCCCCAATCAATCCAAATGGTCGCGTCCGATTTGTTTTAAATTGGCAAAATCGAGCTGGCGCATGGCTTCATAAGCTATAACGGCTACGGAATTGGACAGGTTGAGCGAACGCGATTCGCTTGCCATCGGGATACGGATACAGTCATCCCAGTGCTCTTTCAGAATACTTTCAGGAATGCCTGCCGTTTCCTTGCCGAAAACGAGCATATCATCCATGCCGTAGGCTACTTCTGTATATACATGCGCCGCTTTCGTCGTGGCAAAATGAAATTTATGGCCTTTGTACTTTTCAAGCACTTCCTGGAAATTTTCATGATAGTGCACTTTTATCAGATGCCAGTAATCAAGACCGGCGCGTTTTAAATGCTTATCATCGGTGGAAAAACCGAGCGGCTTTACCAGATGAAGCTCGATGCCCGTATTGGCGCAAAGACGGGCGATATTACCCGTATTTGCCGGTATTTCCGGTTCAATTAAAACAATATGCAAAGTTTTTCACCAGCCTTATTTTTTCAAAAGCACTTTATGCGAAACATTTATTCTGCCCTGACGGTCGATTTCCGTAACGCGGACTTCCAGTTCGTCGCCGACGTTTACAACGTCTTCAACTTTGCCGACACGTTCTTTGGCAAGCTGGGAGATATGGCACAGACCTTCTTTGCCCGGCAGAATTTCCACGAATGCACCGAAGTTCATAATGCGCGTAACTTTGCCTTTATACGTTGCGCCGACTTCCACATCGCGCGTCAATGTATGGATGATTTCCTGCGCTCTCTGTGCCGAAGCTGCGTCAACAGCTGTAATAAATACATTGCCGTCATCGTGGATATCTATCTGTACGCCTGTTTCATCAATGATTTTCTTAATCGTTTTGCCACCCGGTCCGATTACGTCGCGGATTTTGTCAACGGCGATTTTCATCGTGTTTACGCGCGGTGCGTACGGCGAAAGTTCCTTGTTCGGTTCGCTGATACATTCAAGCATTTTGCCCAGAATGAATTCGCGGCCGCGTTTTGCCTGAGCCAGAGCGGACGACAGAATTTCTCTGCTGATACCGGCTACTTTGATATCCATCTGGATAGCCGTGATACCGTCCGGCGTACCTGCTACTTTAAAGTCCATGTCGCCGAGAGCATCTTCCATGCCCTGAATATCCGTTAAAATAGTGTAAGCGTCGCCGTCTTTTACAAGACCCATAGCGCAGCCGGATACCGGTTTTTTAATCGGTACGCCGGCATTCATCAAGGATAAAGTGCTGGCGCATACGCTGCCCATGGAGCTGGAGCCGTTGCTTTCCAGAACTTCGGATACGAGACGGATTGTATACGGGAATTCCGTTTCAGACGGGATAACCGGTACGAGAGCGCGTTCAGCCAGAGCGCCATGACCGATTTCGCGGCGGCCAGGGCTGCGCATCGGGCGGGCTTCGCCAACGGAATAACCCGGGAAGTTGTAGTGGTGAATATAATGTTTCGGTGTATCATCGCCGATGCCGTCGATTACCTGTTCATCGCCGAGTGCCCCGAGCGTCGTGATGTTCAAAATCTGTGTCTGGCCGCGTGTGAACAGCGCACTACCGTGCGTGCGCGGTAAAAGACCGACTTCGCAGCTAATCGGGCGTACTTCTTCGAGGCCGCGTCCGTCCGGACGGATTTTTTCATGCGTAATCATATGACGCACAATGCCTTTTAACGTTTTATACAGTACATAATCTATTTCCATATCCATTTCCGGATAAAGTTCGAGGAAATGTTCTTTCGCTTCCGCTTTTACTTCCGCTACGTGTTCGTCGCGGCGCAGTTTGTCGGCATCGCGTACGGCAGCGTTTAATTTATCATAAGTATATTCGTGAATGGCGTTTACGAGTTCTTCCGGCACTTCGAACAGTTTCGGCTGATGTTTTTCCTTGCCGCACTGCGCCATCATGTCTTTCTGGAACTCTACGAGGCGTTTGATTTCTTCATGGCCGAACAAAATAGCTTCGAGCACTACTTCTTCCGGCAGTTCATTTGCGCCAGCTTCAACCATCATTACGGCATCGTAGGAGCCTGCTACAGTTAAGTTCAAATCGGATTTAGCGCGCTGTTCAACAGTCGGATTGATAACGAACTGTCCGTCAACACGGCCTACACGCACACCGGCAATAGGTCCTAAAAACGGGATGTCGGAAATGGAGAGAGCGCACGATGCGCCAATCATACCGGCAATTTCCGGTGCATTGTCCTGTTCTACGGATAAAACGGTAGCTACAATCTGGACATCATTGCGGTAGCCTTCCGGGAAAAGCGGACGGATAGGTCTGTCGATTAAGCGGCTACATAAAATAGCCGATTCGGACGGACGGCCTTCGCGTTTGATAAATCCGCCTGGAATTTTGCCGACGGAATACATTTTTTCTTCATAATCAACGGTGAGCGGGAAGAAATCCACGCCTTCGCGCGGTTCAGCCGAAGCTGTAGCTGTAACGAGTACCACCGTGTCGCCGTAGCGGACGAGTACCGCGCCGTTAGCCTGTTTGGCCATTTTGCCGGCTTCAACCGTAAAACTGCGACCGCCGAGAGTTGTTTCAAAAGTATACATTTTATTCCTCCTAAATCATATTAAATAAATTCAGGATAAATATTGCGGCTATAGTAAAGATATTAACCATCTTATCCGCGAATATTATTAAAAGCTGTTGTGATAGTTGATTACCTAAAACAGTATAATAGTTACAAGTTCGATGTTTTACCAGCACAATGAGTTATTAAACAAAATGGCTAATATCTTTACTATAGAAATTTACATTACCACAATATTTATCACCAAAAGAAAAAGCGGGAAATGCTCCCGCTTTTTCATTAATTATTTGCGTAAATTTAATTTTGCGATAAGAGCACGATAGCGTTCTACATCAACATCATATAAGTAGCTCAGAAGTCTTCTGCGTTTGCCGACCATTTTCAATAAGCCGCGACGGGAATGATGGTCTTTTTTGTTTTGTTTGAGATGTTCAGTGAGATATGCAATACGTGCAGTCAAAAGAGCAACCTGTACTTCCGGAGAACCAGTATCTCCTTCATGAGTTGCATTGTCTTGGATAATCTGTAATTTCTGTTCCTGAGTTAACATTGTATTTCCTCCTAAATTTTATTTCTCCCAATTCCACGATAACGTCGGAGTTGCGTCTGTCCTAGAACGGGAATATCTGTCATACATACGAAAATTAATATATCATAAATACTAAGAACTGTAAAGAAAAAGATTGCAGGCGAATTTTGCCGAATTCATACATATTCCAAAATGAGTGTATAATTGCTACAATATAAAGAAAGTGCCGGTTCGGCACAATATAAGAAAAAGATAATTAATTTCTTAATTTATCTTCATATTGCGCTGGGCAATTTTTCTTTGCTGGCACAAAGAAAA